>Ga0207709_10000082_pt1 | contig 163123 bp, 119 predicted proteins | sample KBSM34metaG_FD_184397 | JGI IMG/M metagenome (GOLD analysis project Ga0207709, IMG submission 184397) | Miscanthus rhizosphere microbial communities from Kellogg Biological Station, Michigan, USA - KBS M3-4 metaG (SPAdes) (version 2) | ecosystem: Host-associated > Plants > Roots > Rhizosphere... | reverse complement strand
AATTGATCTCCGTGCCTCTGTGCGATCTCTGTGCCTCTGTGGTGAGTGTTTTCTTGAGTAATTTCACCACAGAGACACGGAGATTTTCACAGAGGCACAGAGAAACGCCTTTCTCCGACAGACTCCTTCGGGGTGCGGTCATGACTAAAGACTTCTCCGGTGGTCTCCGCCGACTCCGACCACCGGCTACTTTCTCGCAACCCTTCGGGTTGCGCTGAGGTTCCTTTAGTCTGTGATTACACAGAGGATCCACGACTGAAGTCTGTGCCACTTATTTTGCAAAATTCGCAATCGGCCCGTCCTGCCTGATGATGTCCTTCAAAGCTGAATACGGAACCAGAACGAACTGCGGGCCGGCGGCATATGCCGCGACCTGATACGGATCGAACGTTATCCACAAACCTTTTTTCGTGATCGACCAGGCGCGATAATTATCGGCACGCGGGCCGGCCCCGCTCTCGATTTGATCTCCGAAAATCATCGAATCTTCTTTTTTCGATCGTTCCTTCAATTCCTTCACGCAGTAACTTGCGATTACCGTAAGGTACTTCGATTTGTCTATGAACAAATCTGCCAGGGCAAGTTTCTTGCCCTTCTTCACGTCATAATTCAGGACCTGGGTGAGATGATTTCCATGCGCGGCGCCGCCTTCATATGTGCTTTCACCCCATTCGAGGCTGATTAAGTCATCAGTGGCGTAACGAAAATCATAACCCGCCTCCAGCGAGGAGTTCTGGGTTTCCGCGGGCAAGTCCGACGGTTCATCGCCTTCAGTTTCGCTTTGCCCGCTTTTGAACGCAGCCACATCTTTCGAGATCAGACTGCGCGCCTCGCGGTTAAAGCTTTCGAAGCGCGCATCGCCTTCGATCTGCGGGTACTCGACGTCGATGCTGTAGCGCTTCTCTTTGTGGGCTTCCTTGATGACCTTGGGCGCGACCTTAACCGCAGCCGTGAATTCAAGTGGTTGCTGCGAAACGGTAAAATCGGTTTCCTTCGATCCGTCGGGTTTCGACCACTTGCCCTCAATTTCCTTTACGTTCGAATCGGGCGAGTCAAAGGCCGGCCGCCATTTACCCTTGAATATTCCAGTCTGTTTTCCGGTCTCGTCCGATTCAGTCAGCGAGACGTTGCCGTCCTTGTCGATGGTCCCGGTCAGCGCGATGTCTTTCCCGATTTTCGGATACAGGTAAGTGCCGGTGACGCGGTCGCCATCTTTCAACAAGACCATTTCAATCGAGAGATTGCCGGCGATGGTTCCGCGAAAGAATAACTTCTCGCCCACCGGCGCCTGACCGCCAAACGGGGCTTCGGGTGAAGGCGCGGCATTGGTGTTCGCCTGTGACTGATTGACGGCTTTTTTTCGACACCCGCCCAGAGTCAATAAGATTACGAAAGTGAAAATGATCGCTTTGATTTTCATGACAGGGTCGATTTTGATTTTATTATACCCATTCGAATCAATTCGTCTTTAAGATCCGCGAACGACAATTGGCTCAACCTGCCGCCCGTAAACAGCTCGTTGTTAGTAACTTCGGCCAGTGCAAATGGCGGAGGCGAAAACTTTTCCAATTCATCGTCGTTGTCAAAACTGACTTCCGCCAGCACCAGGCCGAATAAATCTCCGAGAAACATGTCGACGCAAAACTGTCGTCCTTCGAACTCGAAGTGATAGCGGTTCTTCCGAATTTCGTTGGCCTCAAAGATCCCGAGCGTGTCCGCTTCGACCGGGTTCAGGTAAGTGTTGGTAATTGTCGTGCGCGAAAAGTCGTGTGAGTCTGGCGCGAACTTCTGCGTGAACTTTACGACCCACTTGCTTGTTTTCGGATCGCGCACCTTGCGCAGACGCAACCGCGTCCCGGTGATGTAATTGTCGGTGATTTGCAGATGGTGATCGGCACGTGACATTCCTTCAGGCAAATCCTGCAACAAATAGCGTCGCTCACGTTCGACGCGCGCATACTTGCTTTCGGGCACGATTGTGTTTTGATTGGTTAGTTTGGCTACGCCCATGTTCCAAGGGTCCTAACTTTACATACGAGCATACCAAATGTAAAGTTGGCGCCTTAACTTTACATTTGATACCGCCATATGTAAACTTGGCGGCACCATGCAACCTCAGCCATTCAAAGCCGGGGCTTACAGCCAACAATACCAATACAAAAGCTTTACGCCAACGCCAATCAATCGCTCGTTTGAGTGGGGCGATCCTACAATCAGCGTGCTGCTTGAAGATGCCACCCGACTACTGGGAGAACTAAACGCCTATTCGCATCTAGTCCCAGACGTCGACTTTTTCATTAGAATGCACGTTTTCAAAGAAGCCACAACTTCAAGCCGCATAGAGGGAACGCAAACTAAAATTGATGAGGCCATATTACCTGAAGAAGAAATCGAACCAGAAAGGAGGGATGACTGGGTGGAAGTGCAGAATTACACCCAGGCAATGAATCACGCAATCGATGCTTTGAAAAAACCACCTCTTTCAATGAGACTCCTCCGAGACGCTCACAAAATCCTGATGTCCGGTGCACGCGGCGAACATCGCAACCCTGGCGAGATTCGTCGAAGTCAAAACTGGATCGGTGGTTCAAGCTTGAAAGACGCCGTCTTTATTCCGCCGGCACATCAAGAACTGCCTGACCTACTCAGTGACCTGGAAAAGTTTTGGCACAATGAAGCGTTATCGATTCCACACCTGATCAGAATAGCCATCAGTCATTATCAATTCGAAACAATCCATCCTTTTCTCGATGGAAACGGACGTATTGGAAGATTGCTAATTACACTTTATTTAGTTGACAAGCAGATATTAACCAGACCAACACTCTATCTATCTGAATTCTTCGAGCGCAATAGAGGCGCCTATTACGATGCTCTGACGGCAGTCAGAAAATCAAATGACATTGAGCATTGGATAAAATTCTTTCTCTCTGGGGTTTCAGAGACAGCTGCGAACAGTCAGCGTACGTTTGAAAAAATCATAGAACTAAGGAGAGAGTGCGAAGGAAAAACTCTGCTATTGGGCAAACGAGCATCCAGGTCTCAGGAATTACTGAAATCTTTGTATTCACAACCCGTCATGAACGTAAATGGTATCGCAGCGAGCTTGAAAATCACCCACCAATCAGCCAGCTCACTCATACGGGCCTTTGAAAGACTCGGCATACTGTCAGAAATTACGGGACGAAAGAAAAGCCGGTTGTTTGTTTTCTCTGACTACTTAAGGCTCTTCGAAACTCAGGTGGGTCGCCAGTCACGCGCAAATCGCAAACGTGGACGACCTATCTAAAAACTTACTTCGTCACTATCGTTCCCATCTGGACCACTTCAAAATTGAAACCTTTGATGTTTTTCAGCATGCCCAGGTCATCGTCGCTCCAACGCAGATCGGGCGCGCCGCTCAGAAACCAGCTGGATCCATTGTCGGCGACAAACATCCCATAACGTTTCAACGCGCGCAGAATCACCTGATTTGAAGGCGAATAGCTCGAGATATCAAACGAAGCTTTCAAGCGAACGCGCATTCCCATCGGCGGCAAATCCGATTCGTCGCCATGCCCGGCATGATGACGCGCGGGATGAACATAGGCACGCCGCGAACGCTTCACCGTAAAACGCAGAGCGTGGCGGATCTCACGCTGCTCGAAAACTTCGTCGTAACGAACAAGTCCCGGAAAGATCGGCAGCCCGGCAGCATCGGCAGAGGTCCAGCCATCAGGCCGCAGCGCGTTCGACTTCAAATCAAAAATTGCTCCGGCGCTTGCAGTCCAGATCGTGCCGATAGGATTCGGTTTTACTGAAAACAATTCGTACAACTTCCATTTGTCTCGGTCGATGACGATGACGTGCCGGTCACCTTCGGAATTCGGCCCACCTTCGATCGGCGCATCGCGCGGGATGGGATAAGGTCCCGGATCACTTTCACTCGCATAAGATGTAAGACTGACCCGCGCCGACGGCTGAGTTCCACTCACCACGATGTAGGGTATTCCGTTAGGCGCTCCGCGATAGACCGTGCCGAAATCCGGATGCAGCCGATCATCCGCGCCGATCGCGGCAATCAGCCGCGCCGAGTTGGGATCGACCGGAGCATTTGAAATATCCTGGTTCCAGGGGTTATCAGGCGGGAAAACCTGCTTACCGTGCAGGCTGGCGCCCGGGCCAAGGTCCGGCTCATTCGTAGATGTCGGCCGTGGCGGACTCGTCGACGGCGACACTCTCCGCGGTCGCGTCGGGAGAGGAGTCGGCGTAGCGATCGCAGATTCACCTGCCATCGGCCGCCCCCTGTCGGGAACACTTGCGACAACAAAGAACAGGAGGCCCGGCAGGATCAAAAACACGCCTGAAATTGGTTTGCGCAATGGCTGGTTCTTCATCGTAAGTGCCGACTCAAGATTTTGGTGGTACGACCTTGAACCTGGATAGTATAATCAACTTCGCCCCAAAGAGGTCAGAGACGAGAGTCCCCTTCATCCCCAGACAGTCTCTCAAGTCAAAATAGTCTCAGTTCTGTTTTGGTCGAGTTTAGTCGCCCAACCGGGGTTTGGAATCAAAGAAGCTTACAGGATCCAGTACGTCATAAAAGATCAGGGGGAAGTCATGATCCGTAAATGCTTCGTCGGGCCTTCATATTTTAGTATCACCAGAAGTCTTAGCGCACGCTTGATAGTGCCGGCAATCGCTTATTGCGTATTAATGATGGCGATGGACGGTGTCGCGACCGCCGCAACTCTACCTACCGGATTTTCAGAAACATTAGTCGCCAACGGTCTTTCAGGTCCGACCGCTATGGATTTCGCGCCTGATGGCCGTTTGTTTGTCTGCCTGCAGGGCGGCCAGTTGCGCGTGATCAAGAACGGGGCATTGTTGCCGGCGCCGTTTATCACCCTCACCGTGAATTCGGACGGCGAGCGCGGACTGCTGGGCGTTGCATTTGATCCAAATTTCGCGACTAATAATTTCGTGTATGTTTACTACACCGCCACTACCCCGGCGATACACAATCGGGTGAGTCGCTTCACGGCGAATGGCGACGTGGCCGTCGCGGGAAGCGAATTAGTCCTTCTTGATCTGGAAAACCTGAGCGCCACAAATCACAACGGTGGCGCGATCCATTTTGGTCCTGACGGCAAGTTGTACATAGCAGTAGGCGAGAATGCGGTGCCCTCAAACTCGCAGACGTTGAATAATCGCTTAGGCAAAGTCCTTCGCATCAACTCTGACGGCTCGATCCCATCCGACAATCCTTTTTTTAACACGGCGACGGGTGTTAACCGGTCAATCTGGGCGCTCGGCCTGCGCAATCCCTTTACCTTTGCGTTTCAGTCCGGCACGGGGCGATTGTTTATCAACGATGTGGGCCAAAGCGCCTGGGAAGAGATCAATGATGGAATCGCTGGATCGAATTACGGTTGGCCCACCTGTGAAGGCAACTGCGCTCCGCCGAACGCAAATTTTCGCAATCCTTTATTTCAATATGCACACTCCGGCGCAAGCTCGACCACCGGGTGCGCGATTGTCGGCGGCGGATTTTACAATCCAACTACGGTCCAATTTCCGGCAAGTTACGTCGGTAAGTATTTCTTCGCTGATCTATGCAACGGCTGGATCCGCGTGTTCGATCCGTCAAACGGCACGGCCGCAGATTTCGGGTCCGGCGTCGCCACGCCGGTTGATCTCAAAGTCGCCAATGACGGCAGTCTCTACTATCTCGCAATTGGATCGTCGGCAGTATTCCGAATTCAATTTGCGGGGCCCACGATTACCACGCAGCCCTCAAATCAAACCGTTCTGCAGGGACAGCCGGCAACTTTCAGCGTCGTGGCCAGCGGCAACGCGCCGCTCACATACCAGTGGCAACGAAACCAGGTCAACATTTCGAACGCGACTTCGTCTAGTTACACCTTGCCGACTGCTATGTTCGCCGATAACGGGGCCAAATTTCGCGTGGTCGTAACTAACGGAGGGGGAAGCGTAACGAGCAACGAAGCGACTTTGACCGTTAATGCCCCGCCGGCGATTACCACGCAGCCCTCAAATCAGACAGTTCTGCAGGGACAGCCGGCAACTTTCAGTGTGGTGGCCAGCGGGAGTCCTACGCTCACCTATCAATGGCAACGCGATCAGGTGAATATTCCGGGCGCGACATCATCGAGCTACACGTTGCCGAATGCTGCCTTCGCCGACAACGGTGCGAAGTTTCGCGCCGTCGTAACCAACGGCTTCGGAAACGCGACGAGCAACGAAGCGACCTTGACGGTGAATGCACCGCCGAACATCACCGGGCAGCCGGCGAGCCAGACGGTTACTCAGGGACAACCTGCGACTTTCGGCGTAACGGCCATCGGCAGCCCTACGCTTAACTATCAGTGGCAACGCAACCAGGTGAACATTTCCGGGGCGACGTCTTCGACTTACATGATCGCCTCGACTGCTCTTTCAGACAACGGTGCAAAGTATCGTTGCGTCGTCACAAATTCATTTGGCACGGCGACCAGCAATGAAGCCACGCTAACCGTACAACCACCACCACCCGTACTCTTGACTGAAGCGAATTCTAATCTCGCGATCGCGCTCGACTCAGTAACAATGTTTCGCGATCCATTCCCGCTGATCACTCCTTACAATTTCAGCAGCGACGGTCGCACACGCGTGTCGTTCTTTGCGCTGAATCTCGATCTCCTCCCCGGCGAAACCGCTTCCGCCGTTACTGCACGGGCCGAAGATTCAGCGTTGAACATTTACCCGATGACGGTTGAATTCGTCGGCTCAGTTCTGGCTGTTCCAGGAGTAAGCGAGGTGACGATTCTGCTCCCGGGCAATCTGCCCCCGGGGCAGGACGTTTTGGTGAGCATCACCTTGCACGACCAAACCAGCAACAAGGTGAGAATCAGAATTAGGTAATCCAGCAGTCTTGCTTTGCGCTTTTTTGCGGCGCTGCGCCTTTGCGTGAAAGTACGCGAAAGAGCAGCGCCGGTTTCGGTACCGCAGACTGTCCAGTCTGCGGCCAGTCTGGTATCGATGAGGTCAGTACCAGGAGCGGTAGCGACCGGGTTGCCGCCGATCAAACAACGGACGAGACATGGTCGCTACCGCTCCCGCTACTGACCTCATCGACCTCACGCGCCCACTTCCCGCTAACATTAATCTCATCTAGAATGCGTCCGCATTCGTCTGAACCTGGTTCACAAAGATCGAGAGGTATCTTCCCTTGCGAAACTTCAAACTTGTCGCAGTCGCCCTGGTCGTTCTCTGTTCATCGCCCATTTCCATCCGGCTTCAGAATCAAACGCCGTTAGGCATCCGTCCGCAATCGCCCGAGGGCAAAGGCGTGGTCGCTTTGAAGGCCGCCCGTTTAATCGACGGGACTGGCGCACCGGCAATCAATAATGCCGTGGTGATTGTTACCGACAACAAGATCACCGCCGTCGGTGACGCCGCTTCAGTCCGGGTACCGGCCGGCGCGAAAATCGTCGATCTCGGTGACGTAACGTTGCTGCCGGGATTCATCGACGCGCATACGCACTTGATCGGCCGGGTGCTCGGCGATCCCGACAACGACAGCGCTTCGGTTAAAGACTATGACACCTTCGGCGCCATCCTCGGGGTTTTGCACGCGCGCGACACCCTGTTGGCCGGCTTTACCAGTGTGCGCAACGTCGGCGCGTCTGGCCGCTTTGACGACATGGCTTTGCGCAAAGCCATCAACGAAGGCTGGACCATTGGGCCACGGATGGAAACCGCCGGCCACGCTATTGGCATCACCGGCGGTCACTGTGACGAGAACGGCTTCAAACCCGGGGTCGCGCAACAGACGACACTGGATGGAGTGGCCGACGGCCCGGAGCAGATTCGCCAGGCCGTACGCCTGCAAATCAAATACGGCGCCACCGTGATCAAGACCTGCGCCACCGGCGGCGTGCTTTCCGAAGGTGATGCCGTCGGCGCGACGCAATACACCTATGAGGAATTGAAAGCGTTGGTTGACGAGGCGAATAAACTTGAAAGAAAAGTAGCCGCACACGCGCATGGCACTGAAGGAATCAAACTCGCGGTGCGCGCCGGTGTTTCTTCGATCGAGCACGGATCGTTTCTCGATGAAGAAGGTGCGCGCATGATGAAAGAGCGCGGCACTTACTTAGTGCCGACTTTGTCCGCCGCCGAAGCAGTCGAACGCGCCGCGAAGAACGGCGTGTTGAAAGGACTGCGGGCGGAAAAAGCTCTGGCAGCCGCCGCCTCAGTTCGCCGCGCCATCAAACTGGCCGTCACCAGCAAAGTGCTAATCGCTTTGGGAACCGACGCCGGCGTAATTCCGCACGGCACGAACGCGCGCGAATTTTTCCTGATGGTTGACTGGGGTGGCATGACCAACATGGAAGCCATCCAGGCCGGAACCATGAACGGCGCCAGGCTGCTCGGCTGGGACAAGAATGTTGGATCATTGACGGTAGGCAAGTGGGCCGACATCGTCGCGGTCAATGGTGATCCTTTGAAAGATATTCATGCGATGGAAAGGCCGGTATTTGTGATGAAGAATGGGGTGGTTTATCGGCAAAAGGCTGACTGACTCTATAATCGTGACAATTGATCGAGAGTCTTGGTTATTCCCTCGCCACAGCCCCGTACGGCTTTCCATGCATCATCAAATTGTTTCGGCTGTTGATGTTGTGACGGAACCGAAAGCGCAGCGGCGACAAGATTGTTGGCACGTTTCATAGAAATATATGCAGCATCGATTGATTTATGCACCTCAGAGGGAGCGTCGACAATGCTCCCTCTCGAAACGCTTCGTGAAACTCATCATCTCGAAAGAAAACTCCTGGTGAAGCGATCAATGGTGTTGCCCGAACGATTTCTAAATTGAAGTTGAGTTCCTCAATTAGCGCGGAGAGTCGACGAATGGGAAACAAAATACGTCCGCTCTTGCATTGCCGAAGACATCCGACAAAAACATTCGTAGGCGTTATCCCAAGCGATTTCCTGATCGTGTGATCTACGAAATCATCGAGGAAGAGCGTCTTGTGATGGTCGCGGCCGTAATTCATGCCGCTCGCCATGAACGTATTTGGCGAAAACGATTTCGGTAACAGCACGACGGTCTAACACACGACCGGTCTAACAAAGGGATGCAGCTCCTCACCTCGGCAAGTAATCAACAATCCATTCCGTAAAGTCACGCCCGGTGTCGGGCGCGAACGGCCGTACCTTGATCACCGGCTTGAGGTCTTCGCTGGGGTCACGTCCGATAGGACCAAAGCTTCCGCCCACATAATCGCTGTCTCGGACGATCCAAAAGTAACCCACCACGATCCGATCGCCGGGCTGCAGGATCAAAACGTTGGCCATGTAGCCGTGGTCGCTGGTCGATACCAGGTGTTCACGGCCCTGAAGACCCTTCCGATAACCTCTCACTTCTTCGCGGCCCGCGATCAGGGTCGCCGGCGCACCCAGTGGCAAGACGATGATTGGCACGCCGTCATATCCGTCGAGGTCAGGGTTGGGAACTGACGTATTCACCAGGAGATTCATTCTGCCGGGACGTGTCGCTACGAACTTAGCGCTCAGGAACAAAGTGTATCCGGGTATCCGATGATACATTCTGCGCGAGTGGCGGCCGGCATAGCGCAAAGTCGACGCAGCGGGATTGTCGATCGGCGACTGGTCCAGACCCGGCGATTCCACAGTCGACTCAGGTGGGTCTTCTTTTTCATCGGTGTATTTGTGCCGGGCCAGCTTGAATTCGTGGCCCGCATAATTGTTGAGGAGTACCGGAATGATCAGCGTGTCGCCCAGACAAAAACGACTGTAGACACCACTTTCGGGGACGCCGCGATGGCACCTTTCCGGACCCACGCTGAAACGAATTTCGTGCACGCCAATCTCGAGCGGCCCTGATTCTCGATAGCGATATTGCAAAGAGAAAGACCCGGTGACTTTAGGCTTCAAAAAGGCAAGCCAAAACGTCCCTCCGCCGCGCTCGTCGGCGCGAGTCGTCATTTTGTCTTTCACCAAATCAAAGTCTCTTCCGAACGCGGCCACAAATCTTCTCCGCAGTGTATTGGCGTCCGGCGGTTTGGATTTGGCGGATTGAGCGGTAATCGACGGTGAAAGCATGAGTAAGACCAGAAGAGCGCGGCTGAAGATGGCGAGCACGTTCATGTCGATGCCTTTGAACGTCTGAAGCGGATTGTTCTTGCAAGGGGAGGTATTCCCGCTATGGCTCGGCCACGCCGACGAGCGGCAAGTCTATGACTTGCCGGCACCGCCCTTTTTTTTCAGGGTCTCCGGCCCGCGGTCACAGACCGCCATTTTATGGAGAGCCTTAACGGCAAGTCAGAGACTTGCCGCGCATCGGCGTGGCAGAGCCAGAACCACGTACCGACACCAGCCTGGATCATTTTGAGTACCGCCTTTGGGCGGCGATGTGGGTGAAGAACCGCGTAAACGCGGAACTCCAAACCAAAGCGCCGTCGGTTCGCCCTGCCCGCGCACTCCGAATTGCCTCAGGCGTCTTGAGTCTCGCCGAGTAATTCGCATAATCAGAGCATGCGTCTACTTGAAAACAAATCCGAACGCCGCACGCTGTCAGTCGCGTTGCTGCTGTTGCTTGTGTCTGCTTGCCTGAGCGCAATCGTCATTCCAACGGCACTACGGGCAACTGCGTCTCAAACGAGTAGTGTCAGCCAACCCAAGCCCGCCCCGGCTCGCTGGCTCGGACTGATCGGTGAATACGGGCCCGACGATGACACCGTGATCATTCTTGAGCAGGACGGGAGACTCTGTGCTTCTTTCAAACGCGCCGTGCCTGAGCCGCTCGACGAAATCTCAAACGATATTTTCAAGTTTCCAGCACCGGGCCCGCACGCGACCCAACACCTTACTTTCGAGCGCAACGCCCGCGAACGGGCGACCCAGGTTGCGGTTGATGCCGTCATTCTCAAGCGTCGTCAGATCGAGCCGGAGACGGGAAACCAACTTCGCATCAAGCCGCTGCGCCCGGTCGGGGAATTAATGAAAGAAGCATTGGCCGCGCAACCGCCGAAAGAGACCGGGGAATTTCGTGAAACCGATCTCGTGGAACTGGCGAAACTCGATCCGACCATCCGGCTCGAAGTTCGTTACGCCACGACGAACAACTTTCTCGGAACAGTTTTCTATTCGGAAGCGCGCGCATTCATGCAGCGCCCCGCCGCGGAAGCCGTCGTGCGCGCGAATAAGAAACTGAAACAATACGGTTATGGTTTGTTGATTCACGATGCTTATCGCCCCTGGTACGTGACGAAAGTTTTCTGGGACGCGACGCCCGACGACAAGAAAGTCTTTGTCGCTAATCCAGCGAACGGTTCGCGGCACAATCGCGGCTGCGCTGTTGATTTGACTCTCTATGATTTGAAAACGAAGAAACCCGTTGAGATGGCCAGCACTTACGACGAGACGACCGCCCGGGCTTATCCTGATTATCCAGGCGGCACTTCTCTACAGCGCTGGCATCGAAAGCTTCTGCGCGACGCGATGGAAGCGGAAGGCTTCACCGTATACGAAGCCGAGTGGTGGCACTTCGATTACAAGGATTGGAAACAGTATCGGATTGGGAATGTGCGGTTCGAGCAAATTTATCACGAAGAATCGATAACTCCTCGAGGACGTCGTTAGGCAGAACCATCAAACCGAATTCAACGTTTTCCTAACTATTCAGTCGGGTTGGTCTGATTCGTTAAATAACATTGACTTGGCCTTTTGATCTCTTATAATCGCCGCATCAATGGCTCCCTGCTGCTAACATCGCCTAATGTTCCCGACAGTCAGCCCATCCATCAACGCCAGACCTTGAAGGGGGGTGCCTCGTGCGCGACAGAATCTTGAAGACTGTGATCTCTCGTAGATTTTTCCTGCTGACGCTTTCCATTGCAGCTGCTGTTTGTACGTCACTCTTGTTGTTACCACCACTAACGAATTCTCGGCAACAATCTACTCATCGCGAGAGAATGGTGGATACCGAGGGTTCTTATCCTGATTGTCCGATAGAGATCATCGGCGCGGAGACTGCGAAGCGAAAGATTCTTTTGGGCAAGTCGTTCCTAGATGACGACGACTGGCTTAAGGGATTAACCGTGCGCGTCAAAAATTCATCGGGGAAACCGTTGACGCACATTGGGGTGAAGATTACGCTCGACCGACCACGAGGCCAAGAGGACCAGGGGGCGGCGACTTGGGATTTATGGTATGGCGTAAGTCCTTTCTATTACAAGCCTGACGAGGAGATTCCTTCCCCAAACGTCCCGCTGGTACCCCATGGGCGGGTTGAATTACTCGCTCTCTCAGATTCTGAGTACAGCAGCCTCAAATCGTTTCTGACAATTCAGAATTTTCCTACTTCAATCGAAAGAATTCACTTGATGGTGTACACGATCGGATTCGCCGATGGCACCGCTTGGAATGGCGAGATGTACGAACGCGATCCGAAAGCAAAGAGAGGGTGGAAATCCCGTGAAAAACCAAAAGGCGGCGCAAATAATCGCCGCTTTTTCAATGCACAATAAACCTCCGGTAAGATATCCTGACAGGCGGCATGAGTTTCTCGGGGAAAATGACTGCTTTGCCAGATGCAAGCCCCTCAGCCACATGTGGAAGCGCAATAGTTGCGTCTCAGACCTGTCCTAATCAACCCTCGTCATGTATCTATGAATACGTAGCTCAGGGAGATTTTGATCCCAACGATCCGAACCAACGGGATACGCTCATCCAGCGCGGCTCACCCTGTTATTTCGTTTACAACGGAAAGAAGATTTATGGATGCGGGCATTCTCCGTCGCTTGTTGCTATGAAGGCGCCCTGCCCGAATCCGTCGGTCTCGCCGACGCCGACGCCCAATGATTCTGAGACGTGCCAGCTGGATGATTTGTATTGGAGTTTTACGGACAATGAGTGCTACGAGGGTCCTGCGATTGGTAACTGCGGTGGTACCCCCAATTGGACCGCGTACGCGTCAACCGGGTGTTACTCGGGATTGGGCTTATTCGGTGATTGGTTTTGCACCAAGAGCAATGCTTTCAAGAACAACTGTATGGAGACTGGTGATTATATCGACCAGTACTGTGTTTGCACAGGTTGTGATTGGTGCGGGGGTTCACCTATTTTGATCGACGTCAACGGTGATGGTTTCGCGATGACGGGAGTAAGCAACGGTGTGCGTTTTGATCTCAATGGGAATGGGATACGGGACCAGTTATCCTGGACAGCTTCTGGTTCCGATGACGCGTGGCTGGCGCTGGATCGCAATGGCAACCGCAAAATCGACAACGGACAGGAACTATTTGGAGACCTAACGCCGCAACCGGTCACGTCAAAAAAGAACGGTTTTCTCGCTCTCGCTGAATTCGACAACCCGGCTAAGGGCGGCAATGCGGACGGACTAATCAATAAGAATGACGCAATCTTTGAAAGTCTAAGGCTCTGGCAAGATGTCAATCACAACGGACGATCCGAAGCGAACGAGCTACACAGATTGCGTGAACTTGGTATCAAAACCTTAAATCTGGACTTCAAGTATTCCGACCGAGTCGATCAATACGGAAACGAGTTTAAGTACCGGGCCAAGGTCAGGGATACGCGCGATGCACAACTTGGCCGCTGGGCTTGGGACGTTTTCCTTGTAAGCACGGGACCGCCACAATAGTTCACTAGTCTCCCTCGAAACCGAATGCCCGCAAGCCAAGTCGAGCTTGCGGGTGTTCGAATGGAGCGCGGACATCCTAGCCCGCAGACCTGACCACAATCCAGGGACGGCTTACTGTCCACCGGCCGAAGCTGTGCGCATCGGCTTTCCGTCGCCATCATATTCCTGCACGCTGCCGAACCTGGCCAGCACTTCACGTGTCTTTGAGGCATCGCCAACGGCGACGATTTGCAGGTGGTTGATGTCGATGTACTTCATCGCCACCCGCTGCACGTCTTCGGCAGTGATCGCTTCGACTTTCTGCGGATAGGTGTCCCAGTAATTCGCCGGAAAGTTGTAGAGCTTCTGCGTAATGATGTTATTCAAACGGCCGGCTGGATTTTCGAGTGTAAGCGCGAAGCCGCCGATGATTGCGTTCTTGGCATTTTGAAGTTCTGTCGGCGAAACCTTCTCGTCCCGAATTCGCTTGAACTCGTTCATGAATTCCCGAATCGTGCCTTCGGTGACTTCAGTCCGTACCGGCGACTGGGCGGTAAACGTTCCGCGGTACTTACTCGCGCTAAAGTTGCTGCTGACCGAGTAGGTGTAGCCTTTATCTTCACGAATGTTCAGAAACAGGCGCGCGGAAGGACCCTGTCCGAGGATCCGATTCATAACGGCCATCGCGACGTAATCGGGATCGGTGCGCTCCATTCCCAGACTGCCGATTTGAAATACCGTCTGCACCGAACCGGGCCGATTGATCAGGTGAATCTTTGTTTCGGCCTGGGCCGGAACTGCCGGAATCGTGACCGGGGTTATCGTGCCAGGTTTCCAGTCACCAAAAGCCTTTTCCAGCCTGGGCAAAACATCCTTGAGCGTTACGTCGCCGGCGATAAAGAGCGTCGCGTTATTCGGCACATAGTTTTGCGCATGGAACCTGGCGAGATCGGCGCTGGTGATTTTCTTGATTACTTCGGGCGGCGTCAGCACCAGTGATGCGGGGTGCGTTCCGTAGATCGCCTGGCTCAGTCGTTCCTGAGCCAGGAACTGCGGTTGGCCACGCAGCAATGGCAGCGAGGCCAACGTCCGCGACTTGTATCGCTCAAGTTCGTCAGCGGGGAAAGTAGGCGTCCGAATCGCCTCTGCAAATAAATCCAGAATCTGATCCAGATTGTCCGTCAGACCTGAGGCTGAGATGTTCGAGGTTGCCGAAGACACACCCGAGTTGGCAGTCAAACTCGCGCCGATGGTGTCGAGCGCCTCAGCCATCTCGCGACTCTTATGCTTGGCGGTTCCTTCGCGCAGTTGCAGCGCGGTAATACTTGCCAGACCACGCATATCCGCCGGATCCGAAAGCCCTCCGCTCATCACTACCATCTCCATAGAGAAGATTGGCAGCTTATTGGTGCTCTGAAGCAGGACCACGTGCAGACCATTTTTCAGAGTCGCTTCCCGGGCCTTGGGCAAGGTCACTTTCAGCAGTCTCTTGTTCACCGGCGCCTTGCCTTTGATGACGGCGCCCTTGGTGCTGGTCGGTGTTTGCCCGGCCATGCCCCCTTGGGCGTAAGCCGCGGAAGCAAAAGCGGCGATGCAGACAATCGCGATCAGGATGCGGTTTTTCATTGTCTTGGTGTTCTTCATGATTTCAATCTCCTTGCGCCGGCCAGATGCCGCCGCTCGATAATTACTGCGTCGCGCCACCCATCGGCCCCCGGCCGGTTGCTTTCGGCACGGTGATGACGACTGTGCGATTGGTTTGCACCAGATACTTGTTGGCGACCCGCTGCACATCTTCTTTAGTTACGGCGGCCACTTTATCAATGCGCGTATTGATGAGATTCGCATCGTTGTAGTAGGTGGCGTACTGCCCGATCGCATTCGCGCGTCCCAGCGAGCTTTGCAGCCCGTTGATAAAGGCACGACGCGCGGCGGCTTTGGCCTTTTGCAATTCCCAATCGGCGATTGGCTCTTTCTGGATTAGCGCGATCTCATCGTAAATGGCCGCTTCCACTTCTTCGTTCTTAAAATTCCGCGGCGTAGCGGTGATGTAGAAACCGCCAACCCCACGCATCTCCTGGGCAAAGGCGTTGGCGCCCGTAACCATCTCTTTGCCGCGCACCAATTTCTGCGTGAAGCGGGAACTGGCGCCGGCGCCGACAACGTTGGCCAGCACTTGCAGCGCGTAAAAGTCGGCAGTGTTGCCGGGCACCGTCTTGTACGCAATCGAGATTCGCGGCAGGCGCGCCAGTTGGTCGTCAACTGACTGGCGGCGTTCGGCCTTTTGTTCCGGTTCGTTCATGTCAACCGCGGGCGGATCGGGCTGGCGCGGAATGTTCTCGAAATTCTTTTTGATCAAAGCCAGCGCCTCGGCCGCTTTGAAATCGCCCACCAGCGTCAGGGTCGCGTTGTTCGGCGCATAGTACATTTTGAAGAAGGCCATTACGTCTTCGACAGAGGCTGCATTGAGATCGGCCATCGAGCCAATGGTCGAATGCTTGTACGCAAAGTTGTCGTACATCAACTCCTGCTGAATCTCGCCGCTTTTGCCGTAGGCGGCGTTGTCGAGTCCGATGCGGCGCTCTTCCTGAACAGCGTTGCGTTGATTGTCGAGGTTCTCCTGAGTAACTGCGAGACTGCGCATCCGATCTGCTTCCAGGTACAGCGCCAACTCGAGCTGGTTCGACGGCAATGCTTCGAAATAGTTCGTGCGATCCTCGTTCGTCGTGCCATTCATCGTGCCGCCATTGTTGTAGACGAGCATGAAGTGTTCCGACTTGCCGACATTCTCTGAGCCCTGGAACATCATGTGCTCAAACAGGTGCGCGAACCCGGTCCGGCCCGGCCGCTCGTTGCGCGAGCCGACGTTGTAGCTGATGTTCACGGCTATAACCGGGGCGTTGTGATCTTCAACGGTAATCACACGCAGCCCGTTGGCCAGACGCGTTTCCTTGAAATTCACCCGCGGGTTGCTGGATTGAGCCAGGGCGCCGCCGGCCACAGCGAGAGCAAACGCAGCGCTGAGCAATTTTGTGTGCAGTCTCATATCGATTTAGACTCCTGAAACTAAAGTTCGAGCAATAGACCTTTTTGCTTAGTTGTTGTCTTACAGCCCAGGGAAATCCCTAACGGTAAGCTGGAAAGCTGGATGCGCAAGGAATTTATGCGCCCGCAGGTCGGCTGTCAAGCGCGGGCTTCCTGCGGAAAGCATTTCCGGCGTCTCTTTGTGGCGGCCTGAGCCAACCGCATCCCCGGTTCGGCCATCCAAGACGACGCCCAAGGTTGCTCAGAGGGTTTGTTGTAGCACGCGCATCTTGCGCGTGGGACCCACGGGCGAGACGCCCGTGCCACCTGAATGTTTGTTGGAGATTTCGCCCGCGATTTGCCTCCGCTGGCTGGTAATGAACGCATCGAACTATAATGTTTCCAGTGAAGTCAATCGCCGCTATGCTTAGATTAAAACTCTCCTTTACCGCCGCTGTTCTAACGTTCGCTTTCTCCCTCTGCGCGTCAAGCGCTCTGGCCCAACCAGCGGGGGGAACGCGTTACGACGTAACCAACTATCGAATTGAAGCCCAGTTGAATCCGGACGAGCACACGTTGCGCGCCGGCGCGGACATAACCCTGGTCCCACAGGAGGCCACGCGCTCAATCGTTTTCGAGTTGAATGGCTCGCTAAAGGTTGACGGCGTTGAGAAGGACGGCAAGGTACTGACCGGGTTTGTGCAGGACCAGGTTGGCGCCGGGGCGCTCGGGCCGAATGTAAGAATCGACCTGGGCCAGGTGGTTCCGGCTAACCAACCGGTGACTATCCGCATTCGTTGGAGCGGCGCGCTTACTTCACCTGAAGGCGGACCGCTCGCCAACAAGCGTCTGGCTTATGTCGGATCGGAAGGCTCGTACTTGATGTACGCCTCGCGCTGGTTCCCTTTCCATGATTACGCAGCGGATCGCGCGACCTCCGACATCACGATCATCGTGCCGACCGGAATGCTGGTCGGCGGCCCGAGCGATGACCCGGTCAATCCTCAACCGGACAAAACCGGCGTTACGCGCTTTCGCTTTGTCAGCAAACAGCCGGTCCTGGTTGGCAACTTCGTGGCCGGACAATACGTCGCCAAAACTTTGCGGATGGGCCGTTACGAATTGCAGTTCTTCGTCAAGCCCGGCAGCGAAAACCGCATCACCAATTATGGTGAGCTGATGGGACGGGCGCTTGAGTTTTACACCAACGAATACGGCGCGCCCGCGTTCGGCACGCGTTTCATCATCGCCCAGACGGATGACGAAACGATGGAGACCTACACAGGTCCGGGAATGCTTTTTCTGGCGTCGAAGCTTTTTGATTCACAGCGCGGTGCTTCCGAGGAACGGATGCAACGTGAAGTTGCCTATCAGTGGTGGGGCCAGACCGTCGGCTTGAAGTCTTTCGACGATGCCTGGATTTCACAGGGACTGGCCGAGTGGAGCGCGTTTGCTTTCCGCGAAATGTACCTCAAGGACGCGCAATTGGATGCTGCGCAGCGCGAAGAGCAGGAGCGCGCGCTAACTTTCGAACAGACCTCGTCAATAGTACGCGCGCCTTCGGCTTTGGACGATCAATCGGCCGCTTACAAGTCGATCGTTTTCTACAAAGGCGCGATGGTTTTCCGCATGCTGCGCGAGTCGATGGGCACGCAGAAGTTCAATCAACTGCTGAAAAAGTTCCTGGAACAGTTCCGCAATAAGAACGCTTCGATCGATGATTTCGAACGCTTGACGACGCAAGTGGCCGGCAAGAATATGCGCTACTTTTTTGCGCAATGGGTCGAGGGCACGGGCGTGCCGGAATTCAGCGTTGACTATCAAATCATTCGCACCCGCGCCGGTAAGTTCCGCACCCGCGGCACCGTCAGACAAAATTTCGAGAACCTGCACCTGCCGGTTGAGTTGACGCTGCATTCGGAAGGCGATTCGCAGACAAAGATTCTTTATCTCGCGGGCACCAGCGAAGATTTCGACTTCGAATCAAGCGGCCAGCCGGTCAGCGCCGAAGTCGATCCCAATGACAAGATTCTGCGGATATCAGACGAGCTGAAAGTTTCGATCGTCGCGCGCCGCGGGATCGAACTCTTCAAAGACGGTCAGTACGCCGAAGCCCAGCAGCAACTCGAGTCGGCGCTCAAACTCGATCGCAATAACGCCTGGGTCTACTACAACCTCGGGTTGATTTATTTCGAACAGAAGAACTGGCAACTGGCCCTGGATAATTTCCAGGCAGCCCTGGACTCGGTCAGCAGTAAGCCGGCATGGATCGACACGTGGGCGCGTATCAAACGAGGCAATGCGTATGACGCCAAGGGCGACCGTGGCAAAGCCGTCAGTGAATACCAGAAAGCGGTGCAGGCCGGCAGCGATTACGATAATGCCCAGGCGGTGGCCAAGAAATTCATAGCTACGCCATTCGATCCTAAGGCTCCTACCGAACAAGCGCAGAGCGCACCCGCTGATTTTTAGGAGCAGCCTTTGGAGTGCGGCGACTTGTCGCCGCTTTTTTAGAAGGAGATGTCCAGTTTGGTAGTGAGCAGGAAAAGCGGTGACAAGTCACCGCACTCCACATACAGCGCTACTTCCCGGCCGCCCGCAGAGCCTCGTTAATCATTTGCCGCAAACCTTCCGGCTTCCACTGATCGCCCGTAGCTTCCTTCCCGTTGACGAAAAAGCTGGGAGTGCCCTTCAGTCCAAACGAATGCGCGCGCTTCCCGTCCTGAAAGATCCGGGCGGCCACCTGCTCGCCGTTCAGGTCTTTCATAAACTGATCAGGGTTTAAGCCAATCTGTTTCGCATAGTCGACAAACATCGGCACCAGATCGCTTTTCGCAGTCCAGGTGACCTGGTTCTCGTAGAGCTTGTCGTGCATCTCCCAAAACTTGCCTTGCAGGCCGGCGGCTTCGGCAGCCTGCGCAGCCAAAAGCGAGTGTGGATGCATCGTCACCAGCGGCAACTCACGAAAGATAACCTTCAGCTTGTCGCCATACTCGCCTTCGATTTTCTTCATCTCGGGATGGTAGGAACCACACGCCCCGCATTGAAAATCGCCAAACTCTTCCAGCGTTACCGGAGCATTGGCGTTACCACGCACGTGCGGCGGTTCGGCCCCCCGGACTTCAGTTGCCGGGTCGGGCGTAGGCTTATTCGAGTTTTGTGATTGTTGTGATGAGCGCAGCACAACCCAGCCGACGCCCACGGCCGCGATCAGGACCACCGCAATCAGCACAAATGGCAGAAATCGTTTCATAAGAAAATGTTGACCAGTCCTTGCTTTTGCTCCCTCCCGCTGTTGGGGGTGAGAGATTCACGTCGTCAGGCCCTAACCCCTCTCCCTTGGGAGAGGGGAATACGAGTCACGTCGTATCACTTATTCGATCTTGTAATCGATCGTCTTATCGAGGTCGTCGTTGATATAGACCTCGACTCGATATTTCCCCGTCGGCCAATCCTTCGGCAGCGTCAAGTGGCCGCGGACCTTGTTCTCGAAGGAGTTGGTCGTGTAATCAATCGTTTTGATCTCTTCATTCCGCGAGCCTTGCACATCGACCGCTTTCCAGATGAAGCGCACCTTGGTGCCCTTCTTTGCCTTGTTCAGTTCAATCACACAATGAACGGTGCGATCGCCGGGGGCAAACGAGTCGGTCTCGTCTCCCGGCTTCCCGTCATCGTCTTTCGCCATGTAAATCTTTTCCACAAACACGTCCGCATTTGCGCGACGGGTCGGCTGGGGCGTGGCTTTGTTTTCATTCGCAGTCTTGTTTGCGTTATTCGAGTTGTTTGAATTCTTAGAGAGGTTGCACCCTAATACCACGAAGATAAGCAACGCAGTCGCCACCCAACCTGGATGAATTTTCATGTGTGTATCCTTTCTAATAGGGAAGACTAAACAGCAATCCAAAGACCTGGTTAGAAGTTCAAGCCGCCGCGGCGAGTGCGCCCGCCAGAGATCGGAAGACTTCGCGACCGTCGCTGGAGCCCAGCAAATCTTCACAGGCACGCTCCGGATGCGGCATCAATCCCAACACATTGCGACCGCGATTACAAATGCCTGCGATATTGTCCCGCGCGCCATTCGGATTCGCGGCGTCGGTCACATTTCCGCTGCGGTCGCTGTAACGAAAAACGATTTGCTGGTGGCGCACCAGGTCTTCGAAGGTCGCGTCGTCACAGACATAGTTGCCTTCAGCATGCGCGATCGGCATGCGCAGCACGCTGCCGGTTTTTAGTTCCTGCGTGAACGGTGTGTCGGTGTTCTCAACCCGCACATTCACATAGTCGCAGATGAAATGAAGATCGCGATTCCGGATTAAGGCGCCCGGCAACAGACCTGCTTCGCAAAGAATCTGAAAGCCGTTGCAAATGCCCAGAACCAGGTTCCCTTTCGCGGCGAACTCCTTGATTGAGTTCATTACGGGAGAGAACCGCGCCAGGGCTCCCGCGCGCAAGTAATCGCCATAAGAAAAACCGCCGGGAATTATTACTGCGTCATAGGTGGAAAGATCAATGTCGCGGTGCCAGATAAAATCGACCGGCTGGCCCACGTGTTTCGAGATCACGTGATAAGCATCGTGATCGCAATTCGAACCGGGAAAAACGACAACTCCAAATTTCACTTTTCAATCTCCACGCGAAAATCTTCAATTATTGGATTTGACAAAACATCGTGCGCCAGGCGCGTTGCTTCCTCGCGCGCGTTTGTTTCGCTGACTGAACTGTCCAAAGAAATCTCGAAGTATTTTCCCTGACGAATATCGTTCACCCCGTGGAATCCCAGAAGCTCCACTGAATGCTTGATGGCTTTGCCCTGCGGATCGAGCACGCTCGGTTTTAAGGTAACGTAGACTTTTGCTTTCATGAATGTTTATTAGCTCGGTGTCACAACCCGGAGCGATAGCGACGGGATCAAATAGATCGGTTTGAGGTCGTCCAGCCGCGGTCGCTCCGGCTCTGACACTGAAGAACGGAAGATATTACGATAAAACGTTGCGTAACCAGTAGCCAATATCATAGTATTTCCGCCGTCGTCAGACCGGCTTTCCATTTTCCACGAAAGAGGACAGCAGATGTCAGCTCCATATTCAGAGCCCGCCCCGGCGTCAGGCGCACCTGGCGGTAAGACCAGTTTCATGGGCCTTGATTCAAACGTGGGGGCCATGCTCTGCTACATTGCCAACTTTATTTGCTGCCTCGGGTTGGTTCTGGCAATCGTCTTTTTGTTCACGGAAAAAGAGAACCGGTTCGTAAAGTTCCACGCCGTGCAATCGCTATTTCTCGTGGCCCTTCAGATTGTAGTCGGCATTGTAGTTCAGGTTCTTGCGCTGATCCTGTCGCTCGCGCTGAATACGTTTGACATGTCCTGGATGGCCTGGATTTTGATCCTCGGGCTACGTTTTATTCTGCTTTTTGTCTTTTTGGCATTGTGGATTCTGGGTGGGATAAAAGCCTATGGCGGACAATGGTACAAGCTGCCCATCATCGGCGAGCTGGCTTGGAAATCCGTCAACCAATAATCTCTGACTCTTGTTGTTTAGCCAGGGCGGTGCAAAAACCCGCTGGTTATTCGTCTGAAACGTGAAATAGTCGTTCTTCGTTTGAAAGGTAGGAGAAAAAAGCATCATGGATAATACTGCTGGCAAAGCGGCTTTAGGTGGCCTCGACGGAAACCTCGCCGCCTTACTGGGTTATATCATCTGGGTAGTCGCGCTAATTAGTCTGCTCATGGAGAAGGAAAACCGCTTCGTTAAGTTTCACGCCATTCAGTCGCTGCTCTTGCACGCCAGCGCCCTGGTTGTCTTCATCGCCCTGGTGATCATTCTCATGATTCTGGGCATCGTGTTAGCAATGGCGGGCCTGGGGGCGCTCGGCGCGCTGCTTTGGCTCCTCTATATGGTGGTAGTCGTGGCCTACATCGGCGCGCTTGTTTACGCGGCCGTTAAGGCATACGGCGGGGTCGAATTTGAACTGCCGATAATCGGCAGCATGGCCAGAAAGTGGGCGAACTAGTCGAGTTAGTTTCCGGCTTCGCTTAGTCGAATACCCGCGCAAATACTTTCTCAACATTGCGCAGATAGGTATCCAGAGAAAACGCGCGCGCTATCTGCTCCTCGGACAGATGCGCGCGTATTTCTTTGTCGGCCAGGACCAGGGGTTGCAGCTCTGTGCCTTCGTCCCAGGCCTTCAACGCATTGCGCTGCGTCCATTCATAGGCCTGCTCGCGCGATACGCCCGCCTGCGTCAAGGCCAGCAGCAACTGTCCACTAAAGAGCGATCCGCGCGTCGCCTTCAAGTTCTCGAGCATGCGTTCCGGATAGACCACCAGCCCGTCAATCAACGACGCCATCTTCTGGAGCATGTAATCAATCGCGATGCTGGAATCGGGAAGCACGACCCGCTCGGCGGAAGAATGCGAGATGTCCCGTTCGTGCCAGAGCGCGACATTCTCCAGGCCAACGATGCTGTTGGCGCGCACGACTCGCGCCATGCCACAGATGCGTTCCGAGAGAATCGGATTGCGCTTGTGCGGCATCGCGCTCGAACCCTTCTGCCCTGCCTTGAATTTCTCCTGCGCTTCGCGGACTTCAGTGCGCTGCCAATGTCGAATCTGCAGCGCGAATTTATCCAGTGAGGACGCGATGATTGCCAGGGTGCAAAGATATTCGGCGTAGTTGTCGCGCTGAATGATCTGAGTTGAAACCGGGGCCGCCTTTATGCCGAGGCGTGCGCAAACCTTTTCCTCAACCTGCGGATCGAGATGGGCAAAGGCGCCGACCGCTCCGCTGATCTTGCCGACGGCAACCGTCTCGCGCGCTTTACGAAGACGAACCTGGTTGCGCCGCATTTCGTCATACCAGAGAGCAAAGGTCAGTCCGAACGAGGTGGGCTCAGCATGAATGCCATGCGTGCGTCCGACTTGTGGGGTGCTCTTGAATTCAAACGCGCGACGTTTGAGCACCTCGAGCAGGGCTTCAATTTTCTTCAGGATCAGCTCGCACGCGTCGCGCAGCAACAAAGCATTTGCCGTGTCCACCACATCCGATGAAGTCAGACCGTAATGAACAAACCGCGCCGGTTCGCCGATCGATTCAGCCAGGTTGGTGGTGAAGGCAATAACATCGTGATCGGTAGTCTTCTCGATCTCGTTGATGCGGGCGACAGAAAATTTAGCCCGACTCTTAATTTGCTCCAGCGCGTCACGCGGAATGGTACCCATCTCTGCATGAACTTCGCAGACGGCAATTTCCACGTCGAGCCACTTCTGGAATTTCGTCTTTTCAGACCAGAGCGCGCCCATTTCGGGCAAGGTGTAGCGATCAATCATGATTCGATTTTTTAATCCGCAGATTACGCAGATTCATTTCATCAAAAAAACCTCGACGAAGCGAAGGACGGCACCGAAGAGCTAACCGCCGCGGAAGCACCCGGCCAAAACATTTTTTCTAATCTGGGTAATCTGCGGATTCTACTTCGCTCCGCTTGAGGTCACATAGTACTTCGCCAGGTACCAACGGCCGCCATGTTCCACCAACACGAAGGCCTCCATGCCGCCGCCCTTATCGAAAGTAGCCTGATAAAAAGCAGTTAGTGAATGACCGGCAACCGGCGCCGTGGATGTCTGTTCTTCGCGAGCAGTTTGCAGGGTGCGCGTCTTCACTTTTCCCATCGCGTCGCGCATTACCTGCATCTTCGCCCGGGAATCCTCAATTGACACCTGATTTCGCCATTCATCGGATGCTTCGAGGTAAAGCTTGTCGTAGTTTCCCGCATCGATATCCTGGATGGCCGAGTCGAGCACTGCCTGCGCCGCCGGCGGAATACCGTTGCGCCGGGCGCCGGAACCACAAGCGCCAAGTAAAATCGCTGTGAAAATAAGAATAGCTAATTTGCGCATTTATCATCCTGCATTGTCACGGTGCGCCAGCTCAGCAAAGCCAGGCGAACGAGAATTCTAAATCAACGAGCCCTTGCTGACGCGCGGGCTTTCGGACACGGTACTGATGCAGTTCGGAAATAAATGTCCGACAAACTTCAGTTTGTCGCCAAGCTTCGACAAGCTAAAGCTTGTCGGACATCAAACTGCATCACTACCTCGGACCCGGTTCAGACTTCAGTCCACGCCGTCGGTTCTTTCGGAAAGGAAAGCGTCACTTCTGTATCGCCTGCGAATAACGGTGCGCGTTCATGCAGCGCTGTTTCGGCAGTGATTTTAGCGAGATACGGATTGTTCGCACGTTGGGACAGATGGGCCAGAATCAGATGGCGCGCCTGGCCGTCGAATCCGTCAACCAGCCACTCAGCCACGTCTTCGTTCGACAGATGGCCCAGCCGCGAAAGAATCCGCTGCTTCAATTCCCAGGGATAATTCTCGACGGTCTTCAGCATGTCCCGGCTGTGATTCGATTCAATCACGATCGCCGCACAACCGCGCAGTCGTTCCGTGATTAAGGTCGTGACATGCCCGAAATCCAACAACGTAGCCACCTTCACACCGTTGTGTGTGGCCGTAAAGCCAAAGTTATCGACCGCATCGTGCGGCACTGTGAAAGGGCGAAATTCAATCTTCCCGATTTGAAAGTCGCAACCTGAATCGATCTCTACCACGCGATCCTTCAACGCGGCGGCGCGTCGCCGGGGCTCATCGTTCGCTACGTTGCGGCGTTCGCAAACATAAGCCTCGCGCGTTTTTGCCGAAATGAAGACCGGACAGTCCAGATCTTTCATGAAGACGCGCAAGCCGCCACAGTGATCACCATGTTCGTGGGTGATGAGAATACCGTCGAGCGAATTCGGATCCTCGCCGAGCAGGGCCATTCGCCGCGCCAGCTCGCGGGCGCTCATGCCAGCGTCCACCAAAACACGAGTGCCGTTGGCGACTAACAAAACGGCGTTGCCCGTTGAGCCGCTTCCGAGTACGGAAATTTTCATTACGAGGAATTGTACGACGAAACTTGCCACAGAGGCACAGAGTCACAGAGAAATTTTTGGAAAGGCCAGGCTGGAAGTCCTCAATTTCGTTTCTATCCCGCTCCTTGTCTCTGTGCCTCTGTGGCAAACTAGATTTCCAAACGCGCGCGATCAACTTTAAAGCCATTCAAATTCCCCAGGGCGCCCAACGCCAGCGTGGGCGTCGTAAAACAGGACTGGGCCACGCGCTGCACATCGTCGCGGGTTACCGCGGTGACCGACCGGATAATTTCTTCAGGCGAAATGCGCCGGCCATGAATAATCTCCTGGCGCGCCAACGCGCCGACGCGCGCGCTGGAAGATTCCAAACTCAGAAGGACAGATGAAATCGCCTGCTCTTTGGCAAACTGCAATTCATCTTCTGAAACCGGCTCGCGGACGATGCGGCGAATTTCATTGAGCGATAAATCGAGCACCTGATCCAAATGCGCCGGAGACGTGCCGGCATAAATGGTAAACATTCCGACGTCGGTGTAAGTGTTTCCGCCTGCGCCAATCGAATAAGCCAGTCCACGCTCTTCGCGAATTGACTGCCAGAGGCGGCTGGAAGTGCCGCCGCCGATGATGGTCCCGAGCATGCTCGCCGCGTAGCGTTCGCTGCTTTTGGCAGACGGCCATGGCGCCGCCACGATTAAATGTGCTTGCTCCAGCTCGTTCTTCCGCTCAATCAGAATCGGCGCGGCCACCTGAGGCGAAACCGAATCGAATTCAGTCTGCGGGTCGCTCTCGGATCCGGCAAACGCTTCGGAAACAAGATCGAGAATCTGATTGTGCTGAACATTACCGGCCGCCCCGACCACCAGGTTACGCGGCGCAAAATTCTCCGCGTGATATTTCGAGGTCGTGGCGTGATCGAATGTCGAGACAGTCTGTTCGGTCCCTTCGATAGGCCGGCCCAAAGAATGATCCGGAAAGTACTTTGCGTGAAAGAGCTCAGTGAGCAGTTCGTCCGGCGTATCTTCGATCATCTTCATTTCTTCGATGATCACCTTCTGCTCTTTGGCTAAATCGTCTTCGTCAAAGCGCGGGTTCGTCAGCATGTCTGCAAGCAAATCGAAGGCGCGCGGCATTTCGGTGTCCACGACCTTCAGCCCGAAGCCCGTCATCTCGTGCGTGGTGTAGGCATCCAGGTGACCACCCAAACGATCGGATTCGGTAGCGATTTCATGTGCGGAACGCCGGCGCGAGCCTTTGAACAAGGCATGTTCGATAAAGTGACAAATGCCGTTCAATTGACTCGACTCGTGGCGCGAACCCCGCCGCACCCAGATTCCCAGGCTGACCGAACGCAGGCCCGGCATATGCTCCGTCAAGATTGTCAGACCGCTCGGAAGGCGGGTCGTTTGCACCTGATCTATCATTTGCTTACAAAACTTGGATGGCTCCGGCTTATCAATGCTCCATCGTAACACGTGAAAAAGTCGCAGCAAAATTTGCTTTTGGTGGCCCCTCAAGCTTGACATAAGTCAGGCCCGTAGCCGAAAATTGCGCCATCCAGACGGGTGACTGTCTCCCTTCGCCCCAGCGGTCTATTTGGTGGATTATGAACTCCAAATGCACTGTCCGGGCATCTTAATGAAGCAAATTGGGAATCGAACGGACGTTGGAAAATCGGGTTTGCCTCACTACAGCCCTGCGAAAAATCGGCAAGATTCGAGACGGAGGTCCGGCCGCGATGAGAAGACTTTTTAAGTTTTGCACTTTCGTGATGGTTCTGGCCTTCGCCTGGGCATTGAACGTCACGCCGACAATGGGGAGAGGCGCCCGCGGTCTGGCCACCATCACGGGCACGGTTCGCGATAACAAAGGTGCTCCCCTGGGCGGCGCGCTCATTCAATTAATTCGCGAAGGCGCAAAACAGGCGCTCAAGCAAACCTATACCGGCGCTGACGGTTCTTTCAGCGCAAAAATTCCTGCAGGACGGTATTCTCTGCGAGCAATCGCCCAGGGCTTCAGTGAAGTCCTATTTGAATCAGTTCAGGTCAACCCTTCGGCCGAAATCGCATATCGCTTCAACCTGGAACCGGTAAATTCCCCAAAGACCCTCGTCAATCAACGCAGCGACCGGGACAACGTTAAGTGGACATTGCGCTCCGCACAAAGCCAGCGCTCGATCTTTCAGGCAAACGAAGGTGAAGACTCGACCATCGCCGCCGTTGAACGGGCCAGCGACCCGAATACCGAGGTTACCGAAACCGCTGCTGATGAACGTGGCCGTGTGCGCCTGCAAGGAGTTGCTGAAACCTATTTTGCAACTTCGTCGGGTCCGTTTTCTTCCGCTTATGAAGGCGTGAATTTTGCGTTCGCGCTGCCTGCCTCTGAGACAATTGATCTTATTTTCGCCGGGCAAGGTGGAATCGGCGCTTATGCACCGCAGCGTTTTGAGACGACGGCTCGCTTGCGCCTGGACGATCGACACCGGCTGAGCCTGTCAGGCGGCGGCGCACGATTGTTCAATGATATCGGCGGAAAATCTTCTGAGCGAAATCGTCTGGGCCAGGTTTCGGTCCGGGCAATTGATGAATGGATTGTGCGCGACGGCGTGGTTGTGGTGATGGGAGTTGATTACTCGCGCTTTACCGGCGCGGGAGGCGATTCGGCCCTGACACCGCGGTTCGGACTTCAGTTTGACGCTAATGCGCGAACGAGGGTCAGGGCTTCCTATGCGCCCGGCGGCGACGAATCAACCGTGCAAACCACGGTGAACTTCGAAGACAGTCCGGTACTGTTCAAACGTCCGGCAACACAACCGGTGGCCTTCGTCGGGGGCAGGGCCGTGATGGGCCAAAGCCGGCGTCTCGAATTCGGTGTGCAGCGGGTCCTCGATAATCGTTCGAGCGTTGAAACCGCCGCTTTCATGGATATGACCAGTGGCCGGGGCGTGGGTCTGATGGCAATGCCGCTGTCCGCATTTTCGGGTGCCCCCTCAATGGCAATCGCGGAAGTTGCGCACCAAAGCGGATCGGCGCGCGGCATGCGTGTCGTCTATTCACGACGGCTGAATCAGGTTTGGAGCGCCTCGGCCGGATACTCGTTTGGACGAGGACAGAAACTTTCGCCCGGGGGCATCACAAATCCCGCGGATTTGTTCAGCAATGGATTTTTCCAAACGGCAGCTCTGCAAGTCGCGGGCAACTGGTCCACCGGCACCCATGTCCAGACTGTATTTCGGTTTTCACCCCAGGCCACAGTATTCGCAATCGATCCGTTTGCAGGGCGACTTGCAGTTTACGACCCGTCTCTCAGTGTTGAGATCACGCAGGATCTGCCGACCTTTGGTCTTCCCGTTCGAGCCCAGGCGATCATCGACGCGCGGAATCTTTTTGATTTCCAAACGCGGACCAGTAACGGCGAGACGCTGTTGGAAACCGGCACTTACGCACGTTCGGTTCGCGGAGGGATCCTGGTTCGTTTTTGATAGAACGGCGGCGCCGTCCTACCAGCCTCTCGCTGCCGCTGTTCTCAGCTAGCGTCCAGGCTTCTCCAAATTCTCGGAGGAGAACGAAAAGATGGACAGCTTGAAAACCGAGCCCGTCGCCTTATAAGTCAAAACAAGTCAAAAAAATGGCGGCAAGTCCAGCAACATTGTTCTTCGACCTTAAAAAGCTTTTGCCGGGTCGTTGGAACATAGGTTGCCTAAATCTAAAACGATCTGGTGTGTTTGTATGACGAAGGGTTCAGTGCTAACCGGTAAAACGTGGCTGCTGCTGGTAACGGCGGCGCTCCTGATTGCCGCAGGCGCACTGAATTTTTCTCAGCGGCTCAGTCAACGTCATAAAGGACCAGCATGGGACGGTATCACCTGGATTGATACGGGCCAGGGCGTCGTCGCCAAATCCATCGAACCGGAATCTGCGGGAGCCAGGGCGCGCCTGAATCCCGGCGACCGTTTGCTGGCAATCAGCATGACCGGCCAGAAATGCGAAGACCTGACCAGGGGCGTTAGATGCGATCCGGTAGTCGCTTCACAGCATGTTCAGATGTACCTGGACCAGGCGCACGTCGGCGGCGAGATTCATTACCTGATCGAGCGGCCCTCGTACCCTCCTGAGACTCGCTATTACTACGCTGACCTCGACAACCTGGACGCGGTTAATAGTCTGACCGCGCGCGACCTGTATATCAATTTCATCGGCGTCGTCTATCTCTGCATCGGGCTGTTTGTAGTCTTTCGGCAAGGCGGCCGAGCGCCCTTTGTCCTGCATTTTTTCGGCTTGTGCCTGGCGGCTTTTGTATTTCACTTCTACACCCCGATCGGCACCTACAGGGATCTCGATCTGGCGATTGGTTTTCTGCGAAACGCCGGGTTCATCGTTTTCGCGCCGTTGTTCTTGCACTTCAGCACGATTTATCCCGTCCGCTATCATCTTTTCGAAGATCGACGCTGGCGCACCCTACCGATGTATGTGCCGGCCTTTGTTCTGCTGGGATTCACCGCGGTCATTTTCCTGCACGATGAGCTAGTCAAAGTACTTCCTCATCAGCTGCTTGATTATTCGCCGAACTTTCTGGCCCGGTACTATAAAGCATCATTTATTCATTTTACGATTGCCTTGATAGCGAGCGCAGTCCTCCTGGCCCGACGTTTCATCATCAGCAAGAACACCGTGGTGCGCCAGCAGTTGAAGTGGGTGGTCTGGGGATCAATGCTGGCGATTGCACCCTTCAGCCTCTTATACGCGGCCGGCTATATCATGGGCCAGACCGCCGGGCCCTTGAGCGATTTCGCGCTGATACCTTTGATTCTGATCCCACTCTCACTCGGCTACTCAGTCGTTCGTTATCGTTTGATGGATGTGGAGTTGGTCGTGCGGCGCGCAGCGGTTTATGCCTTCACGACGCTCACCATCACCGTCGCCATCGGCTCAATCGTTTACTTTGTGGGCGGCTACGCCTCAGGCGGGGTGGCTTCCAGCGGCGAAATCACGCTGCGACTGATCCTCTCGATAACCCTGATGGCCGTCATCGTAATGATTGCCGCGCCAGTCAAGAACTTCATGCAGGAACGCGTCGATCGCATTTTCTATGGCCGGCGTTATGACCTGCGACACAGCCTGCTCGATTTTGGCCGCACTATCTCAGCTACTACGGCTCTCGATCCATTGCTGGATTCTCTGATTAAGCGACTCCGCGAGGTCATGAACGTCGAGCGTCTGGCAATCTTTATCGAAGATCAATACGCCGGTAGTGGATATCGCGTCGCGCGCACCGCAGGACTCTCAGCCCCCATGAGCGTGCCTGCTGATTTTCGGGAAATGATTCGCACGCGTTCCGCCGAAACGGGCATTGTGCGGGCCGACGATCTCGACACCGCACCCGAAGGCGAGGGTTTTGTGCGGCGCGTGCTGCACTACTACGTGCCCTGTGTCGTGCGCGGCCGGATGGTTGCGGTTATCGGACTGGGGCGCTCGGCCGATGGCGCCCTGCTGTCATCGGAAGACGTCGAGATCCTGCGCACCGTTTCCGGCTACATCGCGGTCGCCATCGAGAACAGCTTGCTTTACCAGGAACAACAAGAGCGCGCGGCCGAACTCGAAATCCTGAAAGAGTTCAATGAATCGATTGTTGAATCGATCAACGTTGGTTTGATGGCCGTGGATTTGGACGGCCGGATCACGCGGCTTAATTCAGCCCTTGAGGAAATCTTTGCGATCGGTCGCGAGGAAGCTATCGACAAGCGCGTTGAAGAACTATTCGCGGAAGACTTCGCCGACGTCTTGCATCAGGTCCTGGGCCCGGAAGGCTGGAAAATGCGTCAAACGCGCCAGATTTATAAGCTGCACACGGCCACCCGCGCCGGCCGCTCCCTGACGCTCAACGTAGCGCTGGCTCCGCTGAGGGCCGATTCGGCAGAGCAAACTGGCGCCCTGGTCGTTTTCGAAGACGTAACTGAGCGTCTTCATCTGGAAGAGCAATTGCAACAACGAGAGAAACTCTCTTCGATCGGTTTACTCGCGGCCGGCGTAGCGCACGAAGTCAACACGCCGCTTACCGGTGTTTCTTCATACACGCAGATGCTTTTGAACATGTTGCCGGAAAACGATCCGAAGCACGCACTTTTGGAAAAGGTCAGGCGCCAGGCGGACCGGGCGACAGACATCGTCAACAACCTGCTGAATTTTTCACGCACCGGTGGAGCTGCTGAATTCAATTCGGTCGATGTCCATCGAGTGCTCGACGATACGCTGCAATTGCTTGAGCCGCAGTTACGCCGCAGTCAGATCGAGATCATTCGTGATTACGGCGACGAATTGCCGCAGGTCCACGCTAACGCAGTTAAGTTGCAGCAGGTTTTCACAAATCTGATTCTCAATGCTCGTGATTCAATAGCCAATGGCGATGGCCGCATCACGCTGGCGACGCGCAATGGTGACGAAGGAGAACTGACTGTCGAGGTGGCCGACAATGGTGTCGGGATTGCTCCCGATGATGTCGCAAAGATTTACGACCCCTTCTTCACTACCAAAGGCGTGGGCCGCGGCACCGGGTTAGGACTCGCCGTAACCTACGGCATCGTGCAGGAACACTCAGGCCATATCGGCGTCTCCAGCACACCTGGGACAGGCACCACATTTCGCATCACGCTTCCCACCCGCGATCCGCGCGCGCGCCTGGCGGCCGCACTTTAGACCTGCGCAGCGTGGCCCGTTCATCATTAGCTTTTTGTGATTCGGTTCAGTAATAATCGCAGTCTCGCGTGCATAGTTTTCGTTAAATTTGTTTGGCTGGGGTGTCTTCGGTTCGCTGATGGCTAAAAAAGGATCAGTTCTCGTCGTTGACGATGAAGAAATAATGCGCGACGTGCTCGAGACCTTGCTCTCGTCTGAGGGTTATCGTGTCGATCTGGCGAAAACGGGGGAAGAGGGTTTGGATGCTTACACCAAACGGCCTTATGACTCGGTCCTCCTTGATGTCTCCATGCCGGGGATCGGCGGATTGCGCGCTCTCGAAGAGTTTCTAAAGCTCGACCCTGAAGCCGTGGTAATCATGATCACGGCGTACGCCACATTCGACACCGCGATCGCGGCCTGGGAGAAAGGCGCGTTTGGCTGCATTCGCAAACCCTTTCAAAACGAACACATCACTGCCCAGGTCGCCGCCGGCGTAAAACGCAGACGCAAGGAAGAAGAGCGTCGATCGCTGCGACAGGCAATGAGCCGTGAGGTAGATCGCGGCGCCATCATCGGCCGTTCCGACGTCATGCAGGAGATCTTTCGCGTCGTCGAACAGGTGGCGGCGGCGCGCTCGACCATTCTGGTCACGGGCGAGAGTGGCACGGGCAAAGAACTGATTGCCAAGGCGATTCATGAAGCCAGCCCGCGCGCGTCGAAACCGTTTGTCACCGTCAACAGTTCGAACATTCCGACTGAACTGCTTGAATCTGAGTTGTTCGGCCATACGCGCGGCGCTTTCACCGGCGCGGTCGCCGCCAAGAAGGGTCTGTTCGAAGTTGCCGATGGGGGTTCGATCTTCCTCGACGAGATCGGGGACATTCCTCCTGAGACGCAGGTGCGACTGCTGCGCGTAATTCAGGAACGCGAATTCACCCCACTCGGTGACACCAGTCCGCGGCGGGTGGATGTGCGCATCATCGCGGCCACCAATATCGATCTGAAGGAGGCTGTGCGGCAGGGTATGTTTCGCGAAGATCTGTATTACCGACTTTCGGTCGTGCCTATCGAATTGCCGCCCCTCAGAGATCGGCGCCAGGACGTCCTGCCCTTAGCCCAGCACTTTATCCGCAAATACAACGAGGAGAACGGACGACAGGTTTCGGAGCATATCGCGCCCGACGTTTTGTCTCTACTCGAGAATTATTCATGGCCGGGCAACGTGCGCGAACTGGAGAACGCGATTGAGCGCGCCGTGGTGATTGCGCCCCGAGACGAAATATCGCGCGAATGCCTGCGGACGGAAATCGCCGATCCTCAGACCACGCGGGCAGTTGTGCGCGAGGGCGCCGGGGCGTCATCCGGAATCGACGTCGGGCGCGGAATAAATTTCTATGATGAAGTGCGACGCTTTGAAATCGACCTGATCCGCCGCGCGCTCGATCAAACCGGCGGTCATCAATCGCGCGCGGCGCGCCTGCTGGGCATGAATCCCACCACTCTTAATTCGAAGATCAAAACTTATAACATCAACCTTCGGGCTTGAGCTTGAAACTTGCTCCGCGAGCTTGTGAATGGGCCTCGTAGGATAAGTTCTTGCGGCTTTGCCGCCTGATGTGCGGTAAGGCTTTGCCTTCGCGACTCGATGCACTTCTCATGCACACCGGGCTTTAGCCCGGTGGACAAGGTGGCGAGTGTGATGAACCGTTTTCAACGGTTTCCAGTTATCTCAGGTTAGCTTTCACGCGTCCCTGGTTTTGGAGATCAAATGAAGAGGAAAACCGTTGAAACGGTAATTATATATTTGACTCACCTCAGCAAACCCGAAGGGTTGCCAAGAAAGTAGCCGGTGGTCAGAGTCCGCGGAGACCACCGGGAATGCGAGATTAATTGGTCGCACCCCGGGAGAGTCTGTCGGGAAAACCAAACTCTGTGGTTCTCTGTGCGATCTCGGTGCCTCTGTGTTTGATTTCTCTGGGTAATTTCACCACAGAGGCACGGGGATTCCACAGAGTTACACAGAGAAAATCCTTTTCCGATAGACTCGGGAGGGGTGCCAGATCCTTCGCTGGAAAGACCTTTTACGTTGATCTGACGTCTGGCACTTCTTCGGGGTGCGGTCATGATTAACGACTTTTCCGGTGGTCTCCGCGGACTCCGACCACCGGCTACTTTCTGGCAACCCTTCGGGTTGCGCTGAGGTGAGTCAACTATATGAATGCCGTTGAAACGGTTCCGCCGTTTTTGTTTACGCCAAATCACTGGGCTAAAGCCCGTTGTTAATGAAAGCTGAAGGGGGTCAGCGCTATTTCGCCACCGCAGTCTTTAGATCCAGCGTTCGGATTATTCTGTGAAGATTGTTGGGGTGAATTCCCAGCGCTTTCGCGGCTTCGGTGTAATTGCCGTTCGATTTCTCCAGCGCGTTCACGATCAGCAGGCGCTTCGCGTCCTTGATGGCGTCATAGTACTTCGCATTGACAGGGCCCGAGTCGTCCGCGGCATCAAGCAAACGGCGCGGCAAATCGTCCAGACCAATAGTCTCAGAGGAACCCAGGACCGCGGCGCGCTCGATCGCGTTCTCAAGCTCGCGCACGTTGCCGGGCCAATCATAGTTTTGCAGCACCGCCCGCGCCTCTGGCGAGATCCCACTAATTGGCCGCTTGCATTCCCTCGCATATTTTTCCGCGAAGTAACTTGCGAGCAAAGGAATGTCCTCGCGCCGCTCGCGCAGCGTGGGCATCGTAAATTTCACCACGTCCAAACGGTGATACAGGTCAGCGCGAAAGATGCCGGCCTTGATCGCTTCTTCCAGATTGCGATTCGTGGCCGCCACGATACGCACATCCAATTTGATCGACCGCGTGCTGCCGAGCCGTTCAATCTTGTGATCCTGAAGGAACCTCAACAATCGAGACTGCATCGACAAAGGCATCTCGCCAATCTCATCAAGAAAGACCGTGCCGCCGTTGGCAACCGCAAGCTTGCCATCTTTTTTGCTGATCGCACCGGTAAAGGCGCCTTTCTCATGGCCAAACAATTCGCTCTCGAGCAAAGTTTCGGTCAGCGCGGCGCAATTGATTGGGACAAATGGCTGCGCTGCCCGTGGACTGTTTACGTGAATCGCATGCGCTGCCAATTCCTTGCCGGTGCCACTCTCGCCACAGATCAACACCGCCGATCTTGCCGGCGCGACCCTTTGGATAAAGCTATAGACCTGCTGCATGGCGGCGCCTTCGCCGATCATGTTGTGCTCAATCGCCAAACTCGATCTGAGGCGGCTATTCTCGCCTTCAAGCCATTCCATTTGACGGGCGTTTTCCAAAGAAACGGCGGCCATTCCCGCAATACCTGCCAGCGTTTGCAGGTGATCTTCATCGAAGCGCACGATTGGATCAGTGGTGTCGAGATAGATCACCCCCAGGATCTTCTCAAAGACGATCAAGGGAACACACATGAGCGAGCTAATCTGCGCGGCCACCAGACTTTCCGCACTGCTAAGGGTGTCGCTGGTTTTGATGTCGTTCGCAAGGATCGCCACACCTCCCTGAATTACTCTTTCAACGACGGTGCGACTTACCTGAACGGCAATACCTTCGCCCAGACGGTGTTTGCCATTGACGGAGGTAAATTCCTTCTCACCCTGGGTCAACAGTATGGCGCCGCGATCAACCGGCACAATCTCAAAAATCGAATCGAGAATTTCTCGCACCAATTCATGTGTCCGGCGAAGTCGATTAATGCGCGTGGCAATTTTCAGTAAGGCGGCGAGGTCTCGCGCAGCGCGCTCGCCGGCCGGAAATTGGACAAACGCGCGCTCAGTTTGGTGGAGCAGCGCTTCCGAGTCTATTTCCTTTGAGGTTCCCGCAACCGGGTCTGTATCGTACAGGCGAACTAAATGGCTCGACGTCGTCTCTTCGCTTTCTTCCAGCAAGAACAGCAGGGCTATGTTTCCCACGCGTATCTGATCGGCGTGAGCGAGGGTTTGCTCCTTAACGGGAATTCCGTTTACAAAGGTTCCGTTGTAACTATCAAGATCCGCAATTTTGAACTCGGATCCTACCTTCCGAATCACACAGTGACGGCGAGAGATGGAAGGATGCCGCAGCGAGATATTGCTGACAGACTCTCTTCCAATCGTTGCCTCAGTGTCGGTCAACGGGAATGTCGTGCCTTTTTTCGAGCCGTTTATCGCAACAAGACGTGGGTTCATAGACCAGACATCTATCTACTTCATCTACTTACACTCGCACCGAAATTGCCAAAAACATATCGCAAGTGATACCTCTACTATCACTTCTGATATTAAAAAGCCAGCTAACCCCTTGGAGATCGTGAGACAAAGCCCGGCAACAATGCTTCTAAATGCTTGACCAGCAGTAGCTTGTAGAATTATGGGTAAATAGTTGCGATTGCGGCACGATAGATGCACTAGGAGAGGCGCGTAGGGAGCTTTCGAACAAGCGGGTAACAAGCGGGTAGAATTACAGGAGCGCCTTATTACTTGCGCAAACTAAAAAGGCGACTCAGAAAATCAAAATCCCCACGCCGACAAGGTGGCAGCCAGCAGCGCCTATACCAGCAGAAGTTCCTGCTAGCTGAAACCAGGCAGCAACCCGAAGTCCCACCCTTCGGGTTGCTATTTTTTTGAACTCACCCAGGCCTTCATTACCCTTCAACAAAAGAACGCTGGAAGAAATCCTGAAGTACGCGTATTTTTGTGGCTGCAAGTTTTTCGAATTTTTGGGCAGGGTGGAATTGTGCGACGACGTAAGATTGATGGTTGCCCAATAGCCGGCGCACTCCAATTGATTGGAGACAAGTGGACCATGCTCCTGGTCCGCGATCTCTCTGCCGGTCCCAAGCGAACGACGGAACTGCTTGAAGATCTTCATCCCATCAGCAGTCGCACACTCATGGGTCGCCTGCGGGAAATGGAGCAGGACGAGCTAATACTGCGCAACAATTACGGAGGACTGCCGCGGCGCGTCGAATACGAACTGACAGAACGCGGGCGCAAGCTGATTCCGCTGCTGGAAGCATTGATGGAGGCCGGTCTGGCCCTTGAGTGTAACGATTGCGAAGATCGCAGAGAGAGCGCGGGCTACTACTGTGACTTTTGCCCGGCTCGTGTTCCCGCCGTAGAATTTACCCGCGAGCCCGAATTTGTGGAGCCAATCGAACCTATCCGTCGAAGGAAGGATGATTCCATCGTCCTGTTGTAGACAGTTTATTCCTAACTGCTGACCATTCAACTCAAAGTCACATATGTCAGGTACCGGTGATTCTTCCAAGAAAATAGTTTGGCTCTATCTGATTGCCGCGATCGTTGCCTTAATCGGTCTGGGCGATGCGATCTATTTGACGATCCAGGACATCACCGGCGAGAGTTTGCGCTGCACGATAATCTCTGGCTGTTCGGAGGTCCTCAGCAGTAAATATGCTCATGTAGGACCCGTTCCGCTGGCGTCGGTAGGGGCTTGTGCGTATTTCGTCTTTTTTAGTCTCGCTATCCTGGCGGCCTTTGGTTACGGGTTTGTGCGCCCACTACTTCTCATCCTTGTTAGTTTCATGTTTCTAACGACGCTTTGGCTGCTGTACCTGCAAGCATTCGTGATTCGACACTTCTGTCAATATTGCCTGCTCTCCGCAGCCGTGACCACCATTCTGACAGTGCTCGTGATAATGGCTTCGCGGTGGAATCCTCGGACGAATGCCTAAAGCCTTCTTCTGACACTATTCAGGTCAGGCATGGTAGGTCTCGGAATTACAGCTTCACTCTCGTATCCGGCTGGCCTTCAGGTCTTACGGGAAAAACCGCCACCTCGAATTTGTTAAGAACTCCCACACCAGCTTGCCACGCCTAACTTTTGGCTGATAATCTTGACGGTCAAACGCACCAATTCTGAAAAGGAGTTACCGAAGGATGAAGAAGCATTTTGCGCTACCGTTATTCCTGGCTGCGATTCTGGTCGTGGCTTTTGCGGCGATCGCCGGCAGTGGCCGAACCACAGTCGATTTGCCGGCCCCGCCGTCAATCGGCACTGTGATCGATGATTTCAAACTGCCCGACGCCGACGGCGCCGAGCATTCGCTGAAGTCTTTGGCGGGCAAGAAAGGCACAGTTGTGATTTACATTGCGACCAAGTGCCCGGTCTCGAACGCTTACAACGATCGCATGGAAAAGCTGGCCCAGGATTACAAAGCCAAAGGCATCAACGTAATCGGGATCAACTCAAACTATACTGAGCCGAGCTCCGAAGTTAAGTCGCACGCCGCGGAAAAACACCTGACCTTCGCAATCCTGAAGGATGAAGGGAACAAGATTGCGGATCGATGGGGCGCGACCCGAACTCCTGAAGTTTATGTGCTGGATGCGAGCATGAAACTCGTCTATCACGGCCGCATCGACAATTCACAGAAGGTCGAAGGAATTACCTCGAACGATGTGCGCGATGCGCTGGATGAAATGCTGGCCGGCAAGCCGGTTACCAAGACCGGCGGCGCGGCTTTCGGTTGCACGATCAAGCGGGCCACGACTTAGTCAGATCAGTTAGGCGACGATGTTCAAGAGTCTATTGAGTTTAACCGGCTCGCTCGCGGTCGGTCTTTCGTTATGCTTCGCAGAGGCTGCGCAGGCTCAGCCTGCCAGCCCCGCTAAGCAGGTTAGTCAAGACGTAAAGGTCTTCTCAATGGATCCTGTGGCAGCTCAAAAGCGACCGCAGAAGAGCGGGTCGCTCGATTGTTGTTTTTGCGACAGGAATGCGGTCGTGCCGCCGGGTTGGCCGCATCTTGAGATCATTCCCCTGCTGAACGATCAAGCGACGAAGGCGAATACTCTTGCGGCTTTGCGTCTTCAGGTTCAGCCCGCTTTAATCGATCGAGCGGTCCGGCCGTCAATGTCGGCGCCTCGGTGGTTCCCGACAACCGCTGCGTTTAGACTCGCCCGTCGTCCGTATTTCAGCAGCATTAGTTCGCCCAGCGACATTCGTGAGATAAACCTCGACGACCTTAAGAAAATCATTCAGCGTGATCCCAAGGACGCCCGGCCGCTCTTGATTAATTTTTGGGCCACCTGGTGCGATCCCTGCCGTGAGGAATTTCCAGACCTGGTAAAGATCGATCTCGATTATCGTTCGAAGGGTTTGAAGTTTGTGGCGATCAGCCTCGACGACATCTCCGACATCAGAACAGCGGTGCCGAAGTTTCTTAAAGAAATGAAGGCGGAGATGCCGGTCGTCTTGCTGAACGTAAACGATCCCGAACCAGCCATTAAGGCAGTCGATCCAACCTGGGATGGCCAGTTGCCGGCGACGTTCCTGTACGACAAAGAAGGCAAAGTCGTTTTCAAACATTTCGGCAAAATAGACGCCGCCGAATTGCGTGCAGCCATCGATAAAGCATCAGCCACTAAGCAGTAACCGAGGTTGTGCCTCTGCCCTGCCTCTTGTTTATGGAATCAATCACTCCTGAAGTAATCGCCACACACAATCTCACTCCCGAAGAATTTAACCGCATCAAGGAACTGCTCGGCCGCGAACCAAACCTGGTCGAGCTCGGCGTCTTCTCAGTGATGTGGTCTGAGCATTGTTCGTACAAATCATCCCGCATCCATCTCAAACGTCTGCCGACCTCGGGCGAACGTGTGATTGTGCCGCCCGGTGAGAATGCCGGCGTCGTGGACGTGGGCGACGGTTGGTGCGCCGCTTTCAAAATCGAGTCGCACAACCACCCTTCCTTTATTGAACCGTTCCAGGGCGCGGCGACCGGCGTCGGCGGCATTCTCCGCGACATCTTTACGATGGGCGCGCGGCCGATTGCGGCGCTCAACAGCCTGAGATTTGGATCGCTCGATAACGCGCAGAACGGCAGACGAAATCGCACCTTGCTGGCCGGCGTGGTCGCGGGCATTGCGCATTACGGGAATGCGTTTGGCGTGCCGACCATCGGCGGCGAAGTTTCATTCGACGACGCCTATGCGCTGAATCCCCTGGTGAACGCGTTCGCGCTGGGCCTGGTCCGCCGTGACCAAATCTTTTTTGGGAAAGCCACCGGTGTGGGCAATCCGGTTTTATATGTGGGAGCCAAGACCGGGCGTGATGGCATTCATGGCGCAACCATGGCATCAGCAGAATTCGACGAAGCGGCCCTCGAAAAGCGACCGACCGTGCAGGTCGGCGATCCGTTTCTGGAGAAACTGCTTTTGGAAGCGTGCCTTGAAGCCATGCGCAGCGGCGCCGTGGCCGGCATTCAGGATATGGGCGCCGCCGGTCTGACTTGTTCGACTTGCGAGATGGCCTTCCGCGGAGAATCCGGAATCGAGATCGATCTTTCATTGGTGCCGCAGCGGGAAACGGGGATGACCGCGTACGAGATGCTGCTTTCGGAATCGCAGGAGCGAATGCTGCTCGTGGCGCACAAAGGACGCGAGCGCGAGGCGGCTGACATCTTCCGCAAGTGGGACCTCGACGCGGTCGTGATTGGACAGGTTCGAGACGACCACCGCATGCGCGTAAGGCACAACGGCGAAGTCGTTTGCGATGTACCGGTAAAGGCCCTGACGGATGAAGCCCCAGTTTATCAGAGGCCGATGAAAGAAGGTTCGAGTTTCGAGTTTCGAGTTTCGAGTTCGTCGGGCGAAACAGGCCCCTCGGCAACAGACATATCAATAAAAGGCAAATCGGCGGTCGAAACAAACTCGAAACCAGAAACTCGAAACTCAAAACTAAACGACTCGCTCCTAAAATTGCTTTCGTCGCCCAACCTCGCGTCGAAAGAATGGGTCTATCGCCAATACGATCACATGGTGCGCACCAACACGGCGGTGCTGCCGGGCGCGGACGCCGCGGTTGTGCGAATCAAAGAAACGCGTCGCGCCCTGGCAATTTCATTGGATGGCAATGGCCGGTACTGCGCGGCGAATCCTCGTGAAGGTGCGAAATTGATGGTTGCCGAGGCCGCGCGCAACGTCGTCTGTGTGGGCGCGCAACCGATCGCCATTACGAATTGCCTGAATTTCGCTTCGCCTGAACGGCCGGAGGTGATGTGGGCGTTTTCAGAAGTCATCGACGGCATGGCCGAAGCCTGCAAGGCCTTCAACACGCCGGTCATCTCCGGCAACGTCTCGTTTTATAACGAAACGGAAGGCCGCGGCATTCTGCCCACGCCCGTCATCGGCATGGTCGGCTTGATCGATGACGTGCGCAAAGTGATTCAGCAGGGTTTCAAGAACACCGGAGATCTCATTGCTCTGCTCGGCGCAACGCGCGACGATCTTTCCATTGGTGAATACGCCAGGTTCGACGGCGACCTGACCGCGAGGGAGGGTGCAGAACCGGCACAAGTGCCGCGACTAAATCTCGATGCCGAACTCGCAGTGCAGACTGCTTGCCTGCGTGCCGCCGCAGCGGGGCTGTTGCGCTCGGCACATGATTGTTCTGACGGAGGATTGGCCGTAGCTCTCGCAGAATGCTGCTTCTCGTCTTTGAATCGGCCCGCGGTCGGCGCTGAAATCGATGTCACCGGCGAGTTCGACATTGCCACGCGCCTGTTCAGCGAAACACCTTCACGCATTATTATCAGTTTCGAACAGTCGGCGCTGGGCAATATTGAAGAAATCGTTGCGGCAACTGGTTCCCCAATGACCCTGCTCGGGGACGTGGGCGCAGATCTCCTGCGGATAGAAAGCGATGGCGAAACCGTCCTGGAACTCCCGGTCGCGGAGATGGAAGCCGTCTGGCGGTCCTCGCTGAAGGACAAACTGCAGACCGAAGCAATGGCCGCGGGCGCCGAGTAGCGACTCTATTTCCTCGCCAGGACCACCGGCGCCTGTTCCGCGGCGCGAATCTTCTCAAAGAAACTGCGAACCGAATTGTATTGATCGGCGGGAATTGTAGTCGCTTTTTGCACCAGCTTTCGCGTAAAGACCAACTGACCGTCCTTTACCTCATAACTGGTGGCATAGGATCCAAAAGCCGTATCCAGTTTCAAGGCATCAGGCATCTCGTCTATTTCGAAACCCTGCGGCAACTTGACCCGCACCGTTTCCGAGTAGGCATTTGATTTCAACACCACCGGCTGTTGTCGTTTAGCTGCCGTCAGCGCCAGCGACTCGCGCCGCGAAACAATTGCCGGCTTGAAAACGAGGAGCCGATCCTGCATCAGCTGACCATAGCTGGGGGCGACGAAATCAACATTCAGATCGAAACGATTCAATGGGTGGCCGTCGAGCGGTTCGACCCTGCTGACTCTGGCCGCAGTAGCACCGGCGGTGACCCAACCTTCGATTCTCTTCACATACTCTGATCGCGATTCATTGCGGAACTCGCGACGATATAAAGAAGCCCATTGGCCGTTCGCTTTTTCGCGAACACTTGCCGAAAGCGACCCCCGGCCGTCAATGCTCGCATCAATCTGTCGATCGAGCAGGTTTGACTCGGGTGAAGTCAACGGCATCTTGATCAGAGCATCTGATTCCTTCGCGTCAATCAACGCCAGACTGCCCTGCAGGTACGAAGGCAAATCTACGACGGGCGTCTCTTCAGCGGTCGGATCGAAAATCAATAAACGTCCGAGCCGCGCATGCTCAAAGACGGTTTGTCCAGGAAGATCCTCGCTAACTTTGATGGCAATGATGCAATGGTTGAACTGCTGTGGCGATGGCCACTCAGGCCGCACATAGTCGGGGTCCCCGGAGTAGATGCTGACCGGGAATGCGGTGATGCCGACGACTTTGAGCATCGCTCTCATCAGGTTCGCTTTGTCTTTGCAATCGCCATAGGATTTCGCGAACACCTCGGTCGCCGCATGAGGACGGTAGCCGCCGCCGCGCCCCAAACCAATTTGAATCGAGATGTACTTGACGCTTTGCGCGTAACGGCCGATGGCTTGAATCTTCTCTAACTCGGTCCTGGCGTTGGCCGTCAACTCGCGCGCCCTGGCCGCCAGCGCATCGTTGATAGTGACCTGAGGATCTTCCAATTCGCTCATCCACGCCGCTACTTCGGCCCAATCGGCAAACGTCTTCACCGTGGGGTTTGTCGATCCAGACGCCGGAAAGTAGCTGACGGCGAGGCGCGCTGCGATTTTCGAAACCGGTGGACTCATCGGTTCCGGCTGGATAGGAGCCGAATCGCGCAGCTCCCAGGTGTAGCTGGCACCGTTGGTCTTCGGCTCGATCTTCTCATGGTTAAAGGTGACGCTGGTCGCACGCCAGCCGTTGGGCAGCGCGAGGGTAAACCGCGAGAGCAGTGAAGGAATGCGCTCCTGAAAATCCCACTCAAATTGGCTGAAAATCGAGCGGTCCTCGCTGACTATCTGATAACCAAAAACTGCGCCGGCATCGGCATCGTCGCGCGCAAAGATCGCCTTCGCCCGGTATTCGTTATAAACGTCGTCGGTGGACAACGCGACATCCAGAATCTCATCTTTGCCGTAACGTTTGATCGGGCCGGAAGAACGGATCAACCAGGCTCGCATGTCGCGTACTTTCCCGGTGTCGGTTTGATAGATCTCCTTTCAAGCCCCAGGCGTCTCGTATGCTATAATCCTCGCCTCGCTTTCAATTAACTTTTACTTATGAATTCTACGCGTCAAGATGCCCCGACGCGGCCATCATTTGGAGGAAAATCATGGCGACTGAGATGAAGCGATCCGCTGGCGCTACGGATCGAATTGAAGAGCTCTTGGGCGACGAAGCACGCGCGCTTCTCGATCATAAATCGACGGCCATCCCGAAAGAGCTGATTTACTTGCCGGGTCCGGACTATGTCGATCGCGTTGTTTCTCAATCTGATCGTTCGCCGTCAGTGCTTCGGTCGTTGCAGTCTCTGCTCAATAACGGACGGCTGGCGGGTACCGGTTACGTTTCGATTCTGCCGGTCGATCAGGGAATCGAGCATTCAGCCGGCGCTTCGTTTGCTCCGAATCCGCAGTATTTCGATCCGGAGAACATCGTTAAGCTCGCGATTGAAGGCGGATGTAACGGCGTCGCCTCGACCTATGGCGTGCTGGGAAGCGTGGCCCGAAAGTACGCGCACAAAATTCCGTTCATCGTCAAAATCAATCACAACGAATTGCTGACCCTGCCGAATAAGTTCGATCAGGTGATGTTCGGCACGGTGAAAGAAGCACACAACCTGGGCGCGATCGCAGTCGGCGCGACCATCTATTTTGGCTCTGACGAATCAACCCGGCAGATTACTGAGATCGCCGAAGCCTTTGCGCAGGCGCATGAACTCGGCCTGGCCTGCATTCTCTGGTGCTATCTCCGCAATTCGAAATTCAAGACCGCCGATGGCGACATGCACGCCGCGGCGGATCTAACCGGTCAGGCCAACCACCTGGGCGTTACGATTCAGGCGGACATCGTCAAGCAAAAATTGCCGGAGCGAAACGGCGGCTATACGTCTGTAGAGAAAGAGCTCGGCAAATCTTACGGCAAAACCAGCAAGCTGGTTTATGAGAAACTTACTACTGATAATCCAATCGACCTCGTGCGCTATCAGGTGGCCAATGGTTACATGGGACGTATCGGCCTGATCAATTCCGGTGGCGAGTCGAAAGGCGCCGGCGATTTGGCCGCAGCTGTCCGTACCGCGGTAATCAACAAACGCGGCGGCGGCATGGGTTTGATTTCCGGGCGTAAAGCTTTTCAGCGGCCAATGAACGAGGGCGTAGAACTGCTCAACGCAATTCAGGACGTATATCTCTCGAAGGAAATCACCGTCGCCTAACCTGGACCAAAAAAGAAAACATGCGCGCATTTGCACGGTCTCACCCGCCTCAATATAATGCGCGCGTCTTAATCCCTCCAAATTATTTATGCCGGTAAGAGTTGAAAGAAAACACAGCCGGCCGCAAAGGCGTTCACAATCGCCGCGGCCCCTGGGCCTCATTAAAACAGTGCTGGGAGAAATGGCGCGGGTGGCTCTGACAGAGCCTTACATGACCGCCATCGAGCAACAGGCAATCTATCTAGGGCGATTGCCCAAATCGCTCAATGGGCTGCGCGTGGTACACCTTTCCGACCTGCATTACGGCCCACTCGTGGATCCCCGGCATTTGGAGCGAGCGATCGAAATCGCCAACGATCTCAGCCCGGATTTGATCGCCCTGACGGGTGACTATATTTCCCAGGAGCGTGGCTATGCCGCTCCCTGCGCAGCGCTGGTGGGACGGCTACGCGCCCGTCATGGCGTGTTTGCCGTGCTTGGCAACCATGATCATTGGACCGATGCGAAGTTGATCACGGACCTGTTTCGCGCCGAAGGCGTCCGAGTCTTACTAAACGAGGGATTGCGGCTGGATATTGGTGGCGAGGCATTCTGGTTGGCCGGCGTCGATGACACCATGGTTGGTTTAGAAGATTTGTCGCTGGCTCTGGCCGGATCACGTGATGGTGAATTTAAACTTTTGTTAGCTCACAATCCCGTTATCCTGCGTCGGGCCGGGCGCGCTGACGTGGACCTGGTCTTGAGCGGACATACTCACGGGGGCCAGGTGACTCTGCGGCTCGAGAAGAACATGTCCGGCCGTCCGCGGCGAAGGTTACTCCGCGGTCTGGGCCGTCGCGGAAACACTCAAATCTATGTTACGCGGGGACTGGGAACCGTTGTGTTGCCCATACGCTACGGGTGTCCACCTGAAATTTCGCTACTTGAATTCCGAGCGACACCGTAACGCAGAGTTTCGAACCCTGCGCTCTCGAAGTCCGGAACCCTTAACCCATAAATGTCCTCGCGCATCATCACCCTGCCAAATGTGCTGACGGTTTTTCGGATGGCCCTCATCCCCGTTTTTGTTTCGCTGCTGTTTTACCAAAAATTTCTCCTGGCTTTGGCTGTTTTTGTCATTGCGGGAATCACCGACGGTCTGGATGGGCTGCTGGCCCGCCGCTTCCATCAACAATCACCGCTGGGTCGCATTCTGGATCCGATTGCCGACAAGTTGATGCTGGTTACGTCGTTCGTCGTGCTTTCAATGCGGGGCGTCTACCCAATTCCGATGCCGAGCCATTTGCCGATTCCCTTCTGGGTAACGATCACAGTGATTAGCCGCGATGTTTTTATCCTGGTGGGAGCGGTGGCAATCAACATGGTTACCGGCTTTCGAGCGTTCCAGCCTTCCCTCCCCGGAAAAATCAGTACCCTCGTGCAAATCGTAGCGGTAGCCGTGGTCATGCTGGCGGCCCAGATTCCGATAGGTACCGGCTATTACCTGCCCACTGTTTATGCTTCGGTCTTTTGCCTCACGCTGTTTTCAGGCATCCATTACATCTTCTTTGTCTCTCGACTCCTGAACGAGGATCGCCGGTAATCTCCCCTGGCCAGACAACCGCACCCCTTCAAAACACGTCTAATTCGCGGTTGACAACAACACACTCAGATATTATTCTAAGGCCACAATCAACCATAGAATGTTCGGGTTGAATAAACAAAACACAGCGGAGTATTGCGAAAAATGAGCAAAATTATCGGTATTGACTTGGGCACGACCAACTCAGTCGTGGCAGTGATGGAAGGCGGTGAACCCGTCGTGATCACGAATTCGGAAGGCGGCCGCACCACCCCTTCGGTGGTCGCCTTTGCAAAGGACGGGAATCGACTGGTTGGCCAGGTTGCCAAGCGCCAGGCGGTAACCAATCCGGAGAATACGATCTATTCCATCAAACGATTCATGGGACGCCGCTTCAATGAAGTGAGCGAAGAAATCAAACAGGTTCCGTACAAGGTGCAGGGTTCAGGAAGCGCCGGCGACGTGCGCATTGGCTCTGGTGGCAAGGAATGGAGCCCGCCGGAAATCTCCGCGATGATCCTGCAAAAAATGAAGCAGTCCGCCGAGGATTATCTCGGCCAGAAGGTCGAAAAGGCGGTGATCACGGTCCCGGCTTACTTCAACGACTCGCAGCGCCAGGCCACCAAGGACGCCGGCAAGATCGCCGGGCTGGAGGTCATGCGTATCGTTAACGAACCGACGGCGGCCGCGCTGGCTTATGGCCTCGACAAAAAGAAGGATGAAACGATTGCGGTATTCGACTTTGGCGGCGGCACCTACGACATCTCGATTCTCGAAGTCGGCGAAGGCGTGGTCGAAGTGAAATCCACGAACGGCGACACCCACCTGGGTGGAGATGACATCGACGAACGCCTGATCGAATGGATCAGCGAAGAGTTCAAAAAGGATCAGGGCATCGATCTTTCGAACGATAAGATGGCGTTGCAACGTCTGAAGGAAGCCGGCGAAAAGGCCAAAATCGAATTATCGTCCACCATGGAAACGGAGATTAATCTGCCGTTCATCACTGCGGACGCGTCCGGCCCCAAGCATCTCGTGATGAAGCTGACGCGCGCGCGCTTCGAACAACTGGTGGATCCGATCTTAAAGCGACTGACGCCGCCTCTGGAGCAGGCGCTCAAGGATGCGGCCATCGACTCCAAGAAGATAGACGAAGTGGTGCTGGTGGGCGGCTCAACGCGCATCCCGAAGGTGCAGGAAATAGTTAAGGCCTTCTTCGGGAAAGAACCGAACAAAAGCGTCAATCCTGACGAGGTGGTAGCCATCGGCGCTGCGGTCCAGGCCGGCGTGCTGTCAGGAGAGAAGACAGACATCCTTTTGCTCGACGTTACGCCTTTGAGTCTCGGCATCGAAACCCTGGGCGGTGTTTCGACCAAGCTGATCGAGCGCAACACAACCATTCCCACGCGGAAGTCCGAAATCTTTTCGACCGCGTCGGACAATCAAACCTCCGTTGAGGTTCACGTTTTACAGGGTGAACGCCCAATGGCTCCGGATAACCGGACGCTCGGCAAGTTTCATCTGGTGGGCATTCCGCCGGCGCCGCGGGGCATGCCGCAAATCGAAGTGACGTTTGATATCGATGCGAACGGCATCGTGAACGTTTCCGCCAAGGACATGGGTACGGGCCGTGAACAGAAGATCACGATTACTTCATCGTCTGGTCTCAGCAAGGAAGAGATCGACAAGATGATGCGGGATGCTGAATCGCATTCGACCGAAGACCAGACTAAGCGCGAGGAGATCGAAGCGCGCAACAAACTCGACGGTCTGGTCTATCAAATGGAGAAGACCCTGAGTGAGAATCGCGAAAAGGTGAGCGCGGTGGCTGGTGAAGTCGAAACTGCTATCGCCGATGCTAAGAAAGCGGTTGAAGAAGGCGGTGTCGAACGCATGAACAACGCGTTTAATGAGCTGCAAAGCGTCTCGCACAAGATGGCTGAAGCTCTCTATCAGCAGACGGCTTCGGCGCCGAGCGACGAATCAACCGATCAGGCGTCTGCTGCGGGTGCGTCGGCCGGTCAGGGTGGCGGCGATGATAATGTCATCGATGCTGAGTACGTCGACGTTGACGAAGAGAAGAAGTAAGGGCATTTCCGATTGCCGATTTTTGATTGCCGATTGGTCGCTAAACTCACTCGCCTGGTAATTCGTGGCGGGATTCGGGTCGAAGATCAATCGGCAATTGGCAATTAGAAATCAGCATGTGATCAATGGCCAAGGAAGATTTTTACAAGATTCTCGGCGTCAAGCGCGATGCCAAGCCGGAAGAGATCAAAAAGGCCTACCGGCGGCTCGCGCGTAAGTATCACCCTGACGTAAATCCGGGTGACAAATCGGCCGAGGAACGCTTCAAGCAGATGAGTGAGGCGTTCGATGTGCTTTCTGATCCGAAGAAGCGCAAAGTCTACGATCGCTTTGGTCAATACTCGGAGAACCTCGCCAACGCGGCCGCAGATGCCGGCACCGGTTCAGCTTACACGCGGGGTGCGCCTTTCGATTTTTCAGGGTTCGACTGGGGGTCGACCACGACCTCAGGCGGAGCGGCGGGCAGCGGCAGTTTTCGCGACATCTTTGCCGATCTATTTGGCGGCGCGAAAGCCGAGCGGGAAGCCCCGCGGCCTCAACCGCAACGCGGCGCAGATATCGAAATGCCTCTGTCGCTAAGTTTTGAAGAAGCGATCAACGGCCTGACCACGAACATCACCGTCAATCGATCTGAACAATGTTCGCGTTGTCATGGCGCCGGCGACACCGGGGGCTCGGTCGTTACCTGTTCAACCTGCAAAGGAACGGGCCAGGTGCAACGCACCGGCGGCCGTCTGCGTTTTAGTCAGGAATGCCCGGACTGTGGCGGCAGCGGCAAGCGTCGTCCGCCTTGCTCACTTTGTAAGGGCAAAGGCACTCTGTCGAAAACCGAAAACGTGAAGGTGCGTATTCCCGCCGGAGTCGATACTGGATCGCGTGTGCGCATTCCCGGCAAAGGCGAAGGCGGACGCTTAGGCGCACCGCCGGGCGATCTCTTCATCATTACAAACGTCGGCCGGCATCAATACTTTACGCGCAAGGGCGATAACATTTACGTGACGGTTCCGATCACTGTGCCGGAAGCGGCCCTGGGCGCGAAGATTGAAGTGCCAACCGTCGCCGGCAAAGCACAGTTGCGGATCGCCCCCGGCACACAGTCCGGTCAGAAGTTTCGTTTGCGCGGCCGCGGCGCGCCTTCTTTGCGCGATGCCACCGCTCACGGCGACCAATTCGTCGAAGTGCAGGTCGTGCTGCCCAAAGTGATCTCGGAGGAGACGAAGGAGCTTCTGCGCAAGTATTCGCAGATGAATACCGAGAATCCCAGGGTGGCGATGGGACTTGAGTAAGGATGGTCTTTGATCTTTGTATTTTGGTCTTTGACGTCAGGCAAAGTTGCCTCTGACCTTCAGAAGACTCTTGAGGGCGACGAACAAAGTACAAAGATCAAAGTCCAAAGTCCAGCTCTTGTGTTATGAAAAAGCGCGCCAAAACATTTACCATCAGCGCCGTGGCGGAAGAGTTTGAAGTTCATCCGCAGACTCTGCGCCTGTATGAACGCGAAGGGCTGCTGAAGCCTTCGCGCTCTGTGGGCAACACGCGTATGTACACGGACGCCGACCTCGAACGGCTCGAGCTGATCCTCTCGCTGACACGCGACCTGGGCGTGAACCTCGCCGGCGTGGAAATTATTCTCAATATGAGGGAGAAGATGGACGCGATGCAGCGCGAATTCGAGCGCTTCTTCGATTACCTGCAAACCCACGCCGAAGAGTTGTCCCACTTCACCGAAGCTCCGCCGCCCGAAGCCGGCGCCCTCGTGGCCGTCAGCCGTATCAATCGTTCAGTTCCCGCCAGACGCCGCGCCGCCACGAAATCTCGCTAACACCGCGATTGAGACGTCGAATTTAGCTGAACCCATCTTATCAAGAAGCTCTTTCGCCTTCTAAGCAACCTATTTGCACCGGGCCAGTAAAAAACTTTTACTTGATGGACGCATTACGATGTTAGAGTGTGCGCCCAAGAACAACTTTCCAACGATCAGAGTAAAAGTCCTGCCGCCCAAAGATCATTACGCCGCACGCTGAACTTTTTCCCTCTTCTGGCGCTCTCGTTGCTGTTCCATCCAGGCGCAGTTAAGTCTCAGGATCTCGACAACGTCACGATCAGGGGCAAGGTTATCGATCAAAATGGCGCGGTAATTCCCGGCACGACGATCACTGCCACGCTGGTGACCACCAGGGTTGAACGGACAGTCTTTGCAGATGCCGATGGAAATTACAAGTTGATTCAGGTTCCGCCCGGCGTTTACAACATCAAGGCGTCATTCACGAACTTTGCGGCCGAAGAGAAGACCAACCTTTCGACCATTGCCGCCGAGAACGTTCAAATCAATTTCATTCTGAAGCCGGCTGGAGTCAGCGCTGAGGCCGTAGTGGTCAGCGTCGTTGACACCGCTCAAGTCGATACGACCCGAACGATCGTCGGCGGCACCGTAACCACGCGTGAAGTTGACTCGTTGCCCAACAATTCGCGTTCGCCTCTGGAATTGATTTTCACGCTCGGCGGCGTCAGCGAGGAAGCGCTTTCGACTCGCGACCTGGCGAATGACCGCACGAGTTCCCGCACAACGCCAGAGGAAGCCGGCAGTTTTTCGATTTCCGGCGCACCGGCGTACTCCAACAACATCACGATCGACGGCCTGGATAACAACGATGATCGAGCCGCGCGGGAACGGTTCACGCCGTCTTTGGAAGCCGTCGAGGAAGTTCAGCTTATTCGCAATCAGTTTGCGGCCGAGTACGGTCGAGCTTCCGGAGGCCGTCTCAACCTGCGGACGCGCAGCGGGGCGAACAAATTCCACGGCCGGGCTTTCGACTTCTTTCGTGATGAATCGCTGGATGCGAATACGTGGAAGAACAACTCTCTGGGTCTGAAGCGTTTGCCGTTGCAGGAGCATGATCCAGGTTTCACCCTCAGCGGTCCAATCGTCATCCCGAAACTTTACAACGGCCAGGGGCGGACATTTTTCTTCACCGCTTACGAATACGACACGTTGCTCGATTCGACGCTGGTCAATACTCTGCTGCCGCTGCAGCACAACGCGCTGTTCGCGTTGCCGGCGCCGACCGATTTGACCAATCAACGAATCGAAAACGCTTCCGCCCCGGCGCTGAGCGCGGCTGTCGCACCGTTCATCAGTTCGCTAAATACGCCGTCGCGCAATCACACCTTCACGAGCCGCGTCGATCACAAATTCACGAACCTGCACAACGGCCAGGTTCTCTATCAGCTTGGCCGGTTTACGAATCTGCGTCAGTTCGGTGGCGGCAATCGCCTGGCCGAAGCGCTGGTTGGGAAAACGCGCAACTCAGACGCAATAGCCTATCTCGACAACTACGTCATTTCGGCGAAAGCGGTCGCGGAAACGCGGCTTCAGTTTTCAAGTTTGTCGCCGGCGGTAGTTGCCACCGGTGGCGAAAACCCACCCGTCGTACTCATCGGAATCAACGATCCGTTAAAACTCCTGACGGGCACGCTGGTAGCCGGCACTTCGACCAGCGGCGCAACTGATCGCCGCGAGGACCGCATTCAATTTCAGGAAGTGTTCAGCTACGTCGGCGGCAATCATTCGCTCAAGTTCGGCGGCGACCTCCAGCGAATCAAGTCAACTTTTATCGATCTCGAGGACGCGTCGGGCACCTGGGACTTTGACAGCGCCGGAGACTTTCTCGCCAACTCGCCCAGCCGTTTCAGACAGAACTTTCTCACGACGTCGATCCAGCGGAATACTTACTTAGGAGTTTTCGCGCAGGACGAGTGGCGGATCAAACCGAATTTCACCATGAGTTGTGGCTTGCGCTATGAAAATGAGAGCGTCGTTCATGACGTAAATAATTTTGGGCCGCGCGCCGCCAGTGCTTACGATCCCTTCAAGACCGGCAAGACCGTGATTCGCGCGGGAGCAGGAATCTTTTACAACCGCGCGCTACTGCGCACGATTGACGATTTTACGCTCGGCGCCCAGCAACGGTTCTTTGATACGAACGCGCTGGTTGATCCGGCCACGGCCCGGCTGATGACGGCCACTCAAAGACGGGCTTTCATCGCCGCGAATCTTCGCTTCCCGCAAACGTTGTCCGCCGATTCCCCCCTGGTCAGAGAATTTGGAGTGTTGAATTCGGGATTCTCACGCCGTCTGGATCCGAGTTTGAGTATTCCGGAAAGCTATCAAACCAATGTCGGCGTGGAACGTCAGATTGGCAAGCGCCTGGTCTTTGAAGCGAACTACACATGGAATCGCGGCTTACATCTTTGGCGCGAATTCAACGTGAACGCGCCCCTCCTGCCGAAAGGCTTCGACAATTTTACGGACTACCTCGCTTCGCGGGACTTCACCAATTTTCTGAGCGGACCCGGCGGTGTTCGACCATTGCTGAATACCTCGACGGCCGGCGACCTGGTCCGATTTGTCCTCGTGCCTCCTGATCCGGCCAACCCAAATTCAGTCATTCGCGTGATTGAATTCGGCGTGCCTGTTTCGCTGATAAACCTGAATGCCTTTACCTCCACGACTTCGGTAGGTGCGGCGGTGGCGGCGCTGAATTCGCTCCGGCCCGATCCTTCGCAAGGTGAAATCGAGCAACTGATCCCGGTTGGCAACAGTCAGTATCACGGACTAACGCTCGAGCTGAGACATCGTTTTGTATCCGCACGGAACGGCGCCGGTTTTTCATTCCGAGCGGTCTATACACTGTCCTTTTTGAAAGATGACGGCATCGTGAATACGTCCGACGCCTTGGTGGCCGCTGACTTTCGGAGAGAATTCACACGCAGTCTGCTGGATCGCCGCCACCGGTTTGCCTTCTCGGGCACCTTTGACCTGCCGAGAGTGTTGGGCGAGCTACGTCTGTCGACAGTTCTGCGCCTGGCCTCGGGCGCGCCATTCAATCTCGGGCTGGGCGGAGCGGATCGCAATCTCGACGATGTTGGGAACGATCGTCCAATCTTCACCGGCGACATCAGTTTCCTCAAATGGCGACCACCGGGCGAACCTTTTGACGCAAGTATCCTGAATCAATTCGCGTTGCCAACCATTGGACAGACAGGAAACCTTCCCCGCAACGCCGGTCTCGGTCCCGGTCAATTCATTTTTGATTTGAACATCGGGCGTGAATTCAAAATCAATGAGCGTGTCCGGCTGCGTCCTACAGTCGAGATTGATAATGTGCTGAACGCAACAGTGTTCAGCTTTGGGAGCGAATTCATTGACTTTAGTGCTTTCGGACCGACCTCAACTCCGGATGCTCGTCTGGCCTTCATCGATTCATTTCTGGTGCCCACACGCACGATGCGTCCGCGCCAAATTCGGCTGGGCCTGCGTTTGGATTTCTGAATAGCCGAGGTCAGTCCCAACTGCGTCAGCAGGTGGGATAAGGAAGCCCCGCCGTCAATCCGAGTTGCGTGCCTGACCCATCCGCTCGCGGATGGTACTGACTCCGGTCGCCTCCCCAGGCACGAGAGCCACGGCACTCCAAAAACAAAAGCCTCCGCCGATTTGGCAGAGGCTCTTGTCTGAGACCGAAGAAACTAAAAACCGACTAGTTGAACTCCAGCACTAATCCTTTTTCGCAGAAGTCGAACTTCGTTGCATCCGACCATTCGCCATCGGCAAACTGAACTTTGAAGAACTGCTCGCAAGGTTCGTTGTCGGTTGACTTGGCCCAAACCAGCGTTTCGGTGGCGCCGGCCTTGATACCGGTGCCGATATCAAATTCGCCCCACTTCTTGCCGTCAACGGAGACGAGCATCTTCTTGATCGCCGATTTGGTATTGTTGTGGACCTTGAATTCGTAATCCATCGACTTCGCAAAGCTAAGCGTGGCGCTCATCAAAACGAGGGCGAGGGTGAGCATCAAGGCTTTTCCAAAATTACTGTTCGCTTTCATTGATTTCTCCAAATAAATTGATTTTCCCGGAACTACGTTGGGGAGCGCCAGGGCGTCGAGATAGAGCGTTCGACCCGACAGATAATAGGGGCTACTTGAGATTTTGGCAACGGCGAGCCAAGGCCCCGCTGGAAATCACGCCTTCCTTAGCTCATTACACGATTTATCCGATCCGCCGCTCTACGGTTTGAAGTTCGCCGGTTGCGGTTTACGATTGAGCCAAAGGAGCAAACATGAAATACAGACTTTTGGGGCCAACCGGGGTGAAGGTGTCCGCGCTATGCCTCGGCACCATGACGTTCGGTGAGAAATTCTTCAACATCGCTGAGGTGGACCAGACGGGCGCCGATGCGATGGTTGGGCGCGTGCTGGATGCCGGCGTCAATTTTTTCGATACCGCCGATGTTTATTCATACGGCGAAGCAGAAACCATTCTGGGCCAGGCTTTGAAGAACAGCAGCGTCGCGCGCGACAAAGTGATCGTCGCGACTAAGGTCCGTGGAGCGATGACTGAGGGGGCGACCAACGGCACCGGCGACGTAAACAACGTCGGGCTTTCGCGTCAGCATATCTTTGCGTCGATTGATCAAAGTCTGCGCCGGCTGGACATGGACTACGTCGATCTCTACCAGGTGCACGGCTGGGATCTACTAACCCCGATTGAGGAGACGATGCGCGCGCTCGACGATCTGGTTCGTCAGGGAAAAGTTCGCTACATCGGCTGCTCGAACTGGGCGGCGCGGCAGTTGATGAAGTCACTCGTGTTGTCCGAGGCGAACGGCTGGGCGCAATTTGTTTCTTTGCAAGCCTACTATTCGCTGGTTGGCCGTGACCTGGAACATGAATTACTGCCGCTGTGTCGGGAAGAGAACCTTGCGGTGCTGCCCTGGTCTCCGCTATCAGGCGGATTCCTGACCGGAAAGTATCGACGTGACAATCCAAATCCCGAAGGCGCGCGTCGCAGTGGCTTTCAATTTCCGCCCATCGACGAGACGCGCGGGTTCGACGCAGTGGACGCGCTCAGCGCGATCGCGAAAAAGAAGAATGCTTCGATCGCCCAGGTTGCCTTAGCCTGGTTATTGGCGCAAGCGGGCGTGACTTCGATCATCATCGGCGCCAACAAGATGTCCCAACTGGAAGACAATCTGAAGGCGGCAGATCTCGAACTATCTCCGGAAGAGATTGCAGATATCTCTCGCACAACCGCACCTGCTCCTCTTTATCCGCAGTGGATGATCGAGCGAATGAACACCGGCAGAGTGACGCCGGTGCCGAATGCGGAACAATCAGCCGCGGCGAAGAGTTAATTGTTCAGCGTACCTCAGAGACCCGAAGGTCAGGCAGGACGGGCCTTAGGGTAGTGTCCTGGAATTCTCTAGCCCAGGCGTAAACAGAGTGTGTCAGAACCGCGAGCGGTAGCGACCGGATCAGGAAGCCGCAAAATTCATCTCGGCCCGGTTCGCAGTAATAATTTTTCCGCGAGGTTTCGTTTTTGATTCGGGAAGACTTCCTGATCCGGTCGCTACCGCTCGCGGTTCTGACACACTCTGTTTACGCCTGGGTGAGAAACAGCGGGCGCAATCAAAGCCCCATTAATGGGGGCTTTTGAAAACTATCGCTTTTCCTTTCCCAGGCGTAAACGCCTGGGCCACGGAAAAGTCATCTCTGACAACTTTGGGTTTTCCGGAGTCGCGTCGCGCGTTTACCGTCACTGAATCAGTAAATGTCTTCAAGCACAATCCTGATCCTCGGCGCCGGTGCAGCCGGTTTAGCCGCGGCGCGAGATCTTAGCCGCGCCGGCTGGTCAGTGACCGTACTGGAAGCGCGAGATCGGATCGGTGGACGCATTTTCACCCTCACCGAAACTGACGGTCCTGCTCCGATTGAGCTCGGCGCTGAATTCATTCACGGCAGATCGCCCGCGCTTTGGGCAATTGCCAAAGCCGCCCACCTCAAGATCCACGACGTCAGCGAGCACTACTGGTATTTCGATAACGGAAAAATCAGCAGGTCGCGTGACTTCTGGCGCAACGTGCAAGGCTTGATGAACAACATGAAGTCGAGCGATTCGGATCAATCGTTTCGACGGTTTCTCGATTCACTGCCGGATGGCGCGGACACCCAACACGCCAAAGAAATGGCCATGCGATACGTCGAAGGTTTCCATGCGGCGAACATAGACCGTGTCGGAATTCGCGGTCTGGTAAAGGCCAACGAGGCTGCCGCATCGATCGAGGGCAACCGATCGTTTCGTTTTCAAAACGGATACGGTTCTTTGGTCCAGGCCTTATGTGCCGAGGCTGAAAGTTATGGTGCAACCTTTTATCTGGACACAACCATCACGGCCATTCACTGGGACGGGATGCAGGTTGAAGTGAGAACGTCGGATGCCGACGTCTATGAAGCGTCCGCTGCCCTAATTACATTGCCACTCGGCATTCTTCAAGCCAGGAAAGAGGATGGCGGAATTCAGTTCGTCCCCGAACTCCCGGCAGCAAAACAGTCGGCGATTGAAAAGTTGGCGGTGGGAAATGTGATCCGGATGAATCTGGTTTTTCGAGAACGGTTCTGGGAGGATGCGAAGGTTTGGGACGAACACGGCGCAGCGGTCAGTTTCAGAAACGCCGGCTTCTTTCACAATCCGGACGCACCGATTCCCACCTGGTGGACTCAAATGCCGCTTCGCGCGCCGCTACTGGTGGGTTGGGCCGGAGGACCGGCCGCCGATCGACTCAGAAGCGAAGGCGCCCTCCTCGATCAGGCCGTCAGTTCCTTGTCGCTCATCCTGCAAACCTCGACTGCGGAAATCCAGACGCAACTTGAAGCTTCCTACATTCATGATTGGCACGATGATGCCTTCAGCCGCGGCGCCTACAGCTATGTTCCGGTAGATGGCCTCGAGGCGCAGCAGGTACTTTCCCAACCACTCGACCACAAATTGTTTTTTGCGGGCGAAGCAACCTGCACCGGCCACGTGGGCACGGTTCATGGAGCAATTCAGAGTGGCCAACGCGCAGCGCGAGAAGTACTGAACACCGAATCAGGCTAGTTGCTTTTGCCAGACAATCGAATAGCGCCAAAGCAGATGCTGCCGGATTTGGGCGCCGGGCAGTATCGCTGCGCAGAGGGCCCGCACTTCCGGCATCGTCGGATACGAATCGGTTTTGCCGTGTGCTTCCCAGGCTGCCCGCACTTCCTTTGGCGGTTTTAGTCTTTTGTTGTGAACCAGCCGCAAGCTGCCGCTTATTCCCATCGCGGCGACATTCAGCAACTCGTCCCGCAATCCGGCAGGTTTAAGAAGATTCCGTTCAGGTTCGAACAGATCGAGGACCAGTAGCACGCCGCCCGGCTTAACGCTGTCTTTGAGTTTGCAGAGCACTTCTCTTAGAGGCAGATGATGTAAGGTTGCTATGGTCGCAACGCAATTAAAGCCTTCGCGTGGAAGACCGGCCGCCATCACATCGGCGCAACGATACTCGAGGTTTTTGAACTGCTCAGATCGCGCGCGCGCGACGCGGATCATCTCGGCAGAGAGATCGAGCGCGACTACATGCTGCGCACACTGGGCCAACCGCCGGGCAAAAGATCCGGTGCCGCAACCAACCTCCAGCGCACTTGAGCAACTCGCCGGCACGTGTTGCAGGAGAAATCCATGGTAATGATTGTTTTGCGTCCAGCCGTTGTCGTCCAGCAACGCCAGCCGGTCGAAGTCTTTTTCAATCGCGGACATTCGGGACATCACACCCGGGCGGAAGCTTTGCCGGCAATCTGACTGAAGCCAATCAGGCAGAAACTAACGCCTAACCGTTTCCGAAAAAACCATGACCTCGGTCCGGACCCTGCCGACAGGGCGGGCGACAGCAAGAAATAATTTCATCCGTGCGGGATCGTAAACTGTGTCTGGGACGTTAATCAAGTCGCTGATTTTCGGTAAATCAGCTGTGGTACACTTTGGCGATTCCTGGTTTCAGTTGATGACTCGATACGCAGACAAAGAACCAATCGGCGAAGTTGAAACTGCTTTGCTCGACGCTGAGTTGTTTATCAAGTACGGTTCGCCGGATCGGGCGATGAAGCGACTGAAGACCGCGCTGGAACGCAGCCCGCGATCGATCGCCCTGCGGGAACGGATGCGTGAAATCGCTGCGTCGCATAAGCATCCGGAAGAGGCCGCCCGTCATTGCCTGGCGCTGGCCAGCTTGTATATCGAACGCGACGACTTTGATGCGGCGCATGACCGTCTGCTCGAGGCTAAGCAACTCGATAATCGCATTTCGATTGCGACTGGCCTCGAAGCTATTCGCCGCGCGCGTCATCCTGAATTGCAGGACGCCCAACGCGCAAAAGCTCAACCCACTGCGACCACCCGGCCCACCGTAACTTTCGCCGGCGACCTGATGACTATCAGTATCTTTGACGCGATTCAGGCAATCGAGAATTCGCGGCTCACGGGGATTCTGACGCTCGCGAACGACGCGCAGTCCGGACGGGTGTTCTTCAACGACGGGCAAATCGTCGCCGCCGAAAGCGGGAAGCAAATCGCCCACGAAGCCTTTCGCCAGATTGTTGAGATCACAGCCGGCACATTTGATTTTCAAAAGTCAGCCGAGACTTTTCCGGTGACCATCGAAGCCGCCAGCAACACGAATTTGATTTTGGATAGTTTGAGGCAGGTCGATGAGCAGAATGCTTGAGGCCGGGCTTCAATCCACCAGCACGCGCGTTTCCAGCGCTTCCGCACATTCCAAAGCAGCCAGCAGCCTCATGAACTGAAGGTAACTGTGACTGCGAGCGTTCAGCCGATCACGTTCCAAATCGCTCAGATCATTCCTTAATAAGAGGTCGAGGAAGTCGTAGTAATCGGCCACTGCGGTGAGCGGAAATTCTCGGGTGTATCCCGTACGCTCAGCGTCCTCTGATCGAAATCCGGCCAGCAGATCGAAAACGTTGTCAGTCGTCAAATGTCCACCCGCCCGCGACAAACGAATCGGCAAACGCAACTCAAAGAAGCGCAAACCGTCGGCGGTCGTCACCCGACGAAGTTCTTTGGTGGCTTCGCCGTCAAAAGGCGATTCAGGATCGATCAGGATGTGAAAGAGGCGCGGCCGATCCTCCGGCTCAGTTGTGTCGAGAAAGAGTTGCACCCGATCAGCGATGAATTTTTCGAAGTGCGCATCGATTGGGTAATTGACGCGACCGAGACAACCCACGGCCTCGCCTTCGCCCGCAATCGCCAGCGGCAGGCAGGCGGGACATTCAGGGCAAATTGCGGTCTCAGTCTGTAACCGGTCGATCTCAGCTGCGGCCTGCTCAATCCACTCCAGTTTGTCAGGGCCCGGAGCGTGCTGATCGCCAGTCGTGACAATCGAATGAAGCTTGCCCAGGCGGCCCCACTCGCGCAGATGCTTTTCGTCGTATCGAGCGCGAAGACTACAGGGATACTCAACGGCGAATTCCAGTGACATCGTAGTTCAATGAGCAATGCAGTGCGGAAGAACTAACAATCCAGGATGGCTGACAGGACTAGGCCGCGCGATTATGATTTATTATTTCCACTATGGCGGTAAAAGGAATCTTGATAACCTCGCCGTCCGCCCGTTCAACCTTGAGTGTCGGCGTCGAGAGGGCTTGAGTTGTTTTCATGCTCCTCACAATGCCCCGCACGCGATGACCGTTGTTGGTGACGATTTCGACATTCCCCTTGCCGTACAGTGGCTGGAGCGCTGACAGAGCTTTGGTGATTTCCATACGGCCCTCAATCTTTACCGGGATTTTGAATGACTATACTTGGTTGGGGTTGCATTCGTAAACCGGAGCCGCATCAGACGCCCGGCCGTGGGGAAGAGCGCAAGGGCTTGATACAATGCCCCAGGGGCAAAAACCCGCAACCAACTGGCTCGTTTACGCGTATAATTTTTGCCAGCTCATTCCAAAGATATTGCAGCAGCGGCGGTTTTCGATATGCAGCCTCAGCAAAATCTCAACGCAAACAGCGCGGGCGACCAATTTTGCGCACAGTGCGGGTCGCCGATGCCGAAAGAAATGCGGTTCTGCCGATCCTGTGGCAATCGCCTGGGTGAAGGACCCGCGGAATACACGCCAACCGTTCGATTGCCGCATGCAACGGGCGCCGCCGGGGCCGGGACTACGCCTTTCTATCCCGGTGTCAAAGCGTCATTAGCTCAGCAACCGGGCAATTTTCGCAAAAAACGCCGCCTGGGATTTTCCGGCATGACCTGGTTGTGGATTGTCCTCGGGCTGTTTTTCCTGTCGGGCGGTGTGCTGAGTGCTCTGCGCAAGAACATCCAGGTCAGGCCGGGAATCACGATCAATGCACCCCGTTCATATTTTGGCGTTAACAGGTTCGATGGTAAGGATCAAGGAGTAACATTCAACGTCGTTGAGCCGCCGGACGGCCCTGCCGATAAAGCCGGACTTGTCGGCGGCGACATCATTACGAGCTTTGACGGGCAGACGGCAAAGAACAACAGCGAGATGATGGACCTGCTGCGCAAGACTCCGATCGGCAAAGAGGTTGAAGTTATCTATCTGCGGGATGGTATCTCGCACACAACCAGGCTTAAAACAATTTCCGAAGACGATTTCGATCGACTACGCGACATCGATCGACCTGCAGGAATGTTTGGATTTGAGAGCAACCGGACCGAACGCGTCAGTGATCCCGGAACCAAAACCTACGGAGTCAGATTAAACTGGGTAAGGCAAAATGGGCCGGCCGACCTGTTTGGGATCAAGGAAGGCGATATCATCACCGAATTTGATAAAGTGCCGATCCGCACACCCGAGGAACTCGTCTCGCGCGTTCATCGCGCTGCCCCCAAACAAGTCGTTGAAGTCGTAGTCGTGCGCAATGGCCAAACCATCAAGATTCCCGTAACCATGGGCGCCTCCTAAGTTCAGTTACCAACGGTATGCTCGCGCATACGGTTCTCCATTTCACGACGAACATCTTCCCGCTCCTCATCGCTTTCGTCCGCTTCGAAGGCTTCAAATAACGCGTAAGGAGTTTCGGAAATCAAACGTAATTCCCAGGCCTCGCGCCGATCGTGCGACGGACGCGCGAACCACAAAGCATCAATCTCCGCATCAATCAAAGCCGGCCCGGGGAAAGCATCCGCACTGGATTTGAACTCATCGCGTGACGCCGGACGCAACAAGATCCGTCGCAGCTTCCAGCCGTGACGTTCATAGGAGGCGATAATCTGTTGGGCGGTCTCAATCCGGCTCATGGCTCGTCACAGAGTATAGCGAAGTTCGCAAAGTGATTTCGCGCTTTGATCGTGAACTGGGTGCCGATTATCATTCTTAGTACATGCCCAAGCCTAATCCGTCTTCCCCTTTCTATCGATCGTTAGACAGCGCGCTGATGCGGCGCGGCGCAGACCTTTCGGCTCTCTGTCCGCCCGGTGACGATGTGGCGTGCCGCGTTCTGCATGATTACGGCGCGATGTTCCTCGGCAGCAAAAACATTCTGCCGCCGCCGCTTTGTGTATTCACCAGTGAAGACGAAGTTTCGCGATTTCAAAATGTGGCGGGTTGGAGTTCAGAAAAGTTTGGCGACGCGGTAATTGAATTGCAGCCGGCGGCGATGTCTGCGCTTTTAAGAGCTCGCGATGTTGCCCGGGCCGAAGGGCTGGACATTACTCCGCGCGATGGCGCCGAAGCCGCGCGGCGCAGTTACGCCGACACCGTGCGTCTGTGGAATTCACGATTTTTGCCCGCACTCGTTCACTGGACCGGGCTGGGTCGATTGAGTGAAGAGACGGCAGACCGCCTGCGAGCGTTGCCGGTAAGCCAACAGGTTTCAGAAGTTCTGGAGCTCGAAAAAGACGGGACCTTCTTTAGCAAGGACCTTTCCAAGTCGGTGCTTTATTCGATTGCTGCGCCCGGAACTTCCCAGCACATAGCCATGCTGGCGTTCGACGCCAACGAGTTTCTCGATGCGCGAGTGCGCCAAATTCTGGCCGAGAATGGGTGGTTTCAGACAGTTTTGAGCGATCTGCCTCACTTTACGTATCTCGGCTTACCCGAACAGGAATTACCTGACCACGGACTAAAATCAGTCGAAGTCAACGATCAAAAGTTCTGGATTCCGGATGTCGAGTGAAATGCACTGGCATCCGGTCCCTGCCGGTCAACATCTGAGCACTTGCGCGTTTTGCTGGTCGCTACCGCTTCAGTTAACATAGCGTTTAGAAAAAGTGGCACAGACTTCAGTCTGTGATCCAACTCGCGAACAAGAGGTTTCACAGACTAAAGTCTGTGCCACTAAATCTCCTCCGCGAATTTATTCGATCAATACAAAATGATTTTGAAGCTGTTCTTACTGATAATTGTTCTGGTTTCGGCGGGCTCCGCTTTCGCCCAGGCGCCGGCTGCATCACCCACTCCGCCCCCGGTAATACCTCGCGCGACGGGCACGTTTGATCTGAGAGAATATGGCGTGGCGCTTCAGCCCGATGCTCGTCTGATCATCATGATGGCGGCCCTGGACGCCGCGGGTTTTGATCCTACGCCAGCCGGGAAAGAGCCTTCGGCGTTTCGGCAACTGGTGCGAAAAGACCAATCCGGACTGGATTCAGATCTGCGCACGCGCTTGAGTGCCTTCTATCAACGCAATAAATTACCGGCGCCGGCGACTGCCGCCGATCAGGCGGCGCGTTATGTTTCCCTGGCTTATGCGATGGGCGAACCACCGTTGCTCGACGCACCCGACCGCTCGGACGATTTGCCGGGCGGCGTGCTTGAAGTTCTCGACTTCGCGCCCTTGATACGAGAGTTCTATCGCAAGTCAGGAATCACCGAGCGTTTGGTGTCATACATGCGTGCTTACCAGTCTGAAGGCGATCGGCTCAAACTGCCTGCCGGAGAAATGGTGCGGGCCGTGCTGTCGTACCTGCACACCCGCCCGATTCTGGTCAGCACCGAACGTGTCCGCGTCAAGAGTCCCGACAAAAAACACAGTTCCGCAATTGTCTATTCGACGCGCGAACACGAACGACGCTTTTATATCGTTCCTGATTTGATGGCTGCGCCGGGTACGATCAATTTCCGGGTAATCAGCGACGATTACTACGCCATTGTGCCCGAGACGACCGATCTAACTTCGTCGGAAATGCGGCGGGGATACATGCAGTTTGTCATCGATCCGCTCGTCTTAAAATTCAACAAAGAGATCGCCGCGCAGCGCGAACAGATAAAGCAACTCATCAGCGCCAGAACTGCTGAGGGTGCGACCTTGTCGCCTGACGTTTTTGTGGTCGTGGGTCGCTCGCTGGTGGCGGCCACTGATGCTCGATTTGAAGAGGCCACCCGCCTGGCCGCAGTTACCGCGCTTCAGCGTCGCCGGCTGGAACAAGCCAAAGACGAGGCCGCTCGCGTGGCAATCGGCAAGGAATCCGAAGCCGCTCGTGCGGCAATTGCGGACGAAACAATTGCCAGGTTGGCCGAAGAATACGAAAGAGGCGCGGTACTGGATTTCTTTTTCGCCGATCAATTGCGTGATTTTCAAAGCTCGGGCTTTGATATCGCAAACTTCTTCGTTGAGATGATTTCAGGTTTCGAAGTCGCAAAGGAAAGTAAACGGCTGGCCACGGTCAGCACCGCACGGGAAAGGGCTTTGGCCGCTCGCAAGGCGCACCCGCGTTACTCCGCGTGGCTAATCGATCCGAACGCTGAAGTCCGCGAGACAATAGACCTGGGGCGAAACTCGGCGCTGGTTAAGAGTCTCTCGGAAGTTGAAAAGCTTTTGCAGACGAGAAATTACGAACAAGCTGAAATCCAGCTCAAGGCTCTCTTGCTCGAATACCCCGGTGACCCGCGTCTACTGTTTACGCTGGGCCAGACGGCGGGTCTGTGGGCCAGAGACACGACTGATGACGATTTGCAAACGCAACGTTTGAATCGCGCCCTGGCCAGTTATCGTTTGGCAGTGGCTGCCGCCAACCCTGAATCCGAGAAAGTGTTGCTGTCGCGCGCTCACGAAACAATGGGTCGCATTCTCGCCTTTCTGGATAAGAAGGATGAGGCGCTTAAAGAATTCGACGAAGCGATCAGGATTGGACCAATCACCGGCGGCGCCTACGACGATGCCATTGCCGGCAAGAAAAAGTTATCCCAACCCTAAGCTAGAGGGGCGCAGCCTGAGAATTTGTCTCAACATGGCGGGCAATGGGATTTTAGCGTCGGCGGCGACTATTCAAAGACGAGCGCGCGGCCGCAGTAAATTCTGACCGTTTATCCTCTGGACAGCCATACTCGACAAGGATACCCTGGCAACTGACGATCACCGCCTCGCTATCTCCTGGGATAGTCTGCTGATATTTCAACTGGTGCGCACCCATGTTCGCAGCATTGTGAAACGATTCAATTGGCCACTCCTTAATTTCCAAAACCAGCCGATCAGTCGCAGCGCTACCCCATAGTTGCGCTTCCCGGGCGTCATCTCCATATTCCCATTGAACGATCGCATGCGGCACCAGACCCTTAAATGGTTCGGTAACTTTGACTCCTTTGTCGTCGCTTTGGAGCATTCGGGCGCGACGATACTTCTGTAACAAGGTATGAACCGTTGCGCTGAATTCATCGTTAGAATTCATGACCTCAGCCTCGTTATCGCTAAGCGACCCCCACCCATGGTGATGTATCGCCAGGGCTATTCTCTCTGCAGCTTCATACTGGCCCATCTCTCTCTGGTTCCTTGTTTCCGGATTATTCGGCTAAGAATGGATTTCCGTTTTCGCCCGTATCGCGTCTTTCAACTTGGGGACAAGTGATTGGTATAGCTCATCGATCGTCGCGAAGCGCTTAACAAGCTGTCCGCTCGCAACTTCCTGTAGTTTCGGATCTACCGGAGTGTCTTCAACTCTTTGGGACCGTGTGATCTCGTCTAATAAGACTCCGAATTCCTGCATCTCGGTCTTGAATCGATGTAGGGCGCGAAACTCTGAGTCGGGAACAAAGATTTGATACTTAAACAGATTCTCGGTCAGGTGAATCTTACAAGCTTGAAAGTCCCGGAGGGCCGCCCTCGTTCGTGTTGATTGCGTCACGCAAGCACGAGCAGCATTGCGTGACCGGTATATCACTTCGTTAATCTCCGGATAGACCAGCAATTCCTTTTCAAAGAGCGAACTTCGGGCTCCGCCGGCTTGCGTCAACTCCGACTCTTTTGTCAATTCAATCATTCGGAATTTATGCTCAATCGAACGCTCGACGAAGCGTTTAAGCACAAACGCAATTGCGCCTCCCGTCACGCCCGAGGACAGAACCGCTATCAGGATACTTTGAGCGTCGATCACCAGCTTCTTCCCAGCCCACAAACAATGCTTGCTAACCTCTTATTTACGCCCAGGTCGATGCGTCTTTCTTTATTGCTGATTATTGGCCCGATCGCCCGCGCGGTCAACGCCGAATATGGTTTTCGTTTGATACTCTACTCGGGACTTATCTTCTCAATCTCTCTATCAATCAGCGGGAACAAGCGTTGTCGAAGCTTCGCCACCAACTGATCGGCCTGCCGTACGTCGTCTTCCAGGCGCAGACGGCTTTGACTGGTGATTTGTAGTAAACTCTCGACCCCCCGCTTCTCATTCTCAAGAACTCGCCGGCGAGTCTCGCGAATCTCGACCGTGCGCGTCGTGCCATAAGTACTCAGCGTCCGCTCGATGTTCTCAGGTCGGATGTCTTCCTCGAGCTGGGCCAGACGCATTTTGAACTGCGTCTCTTTTTCGATCAGTTCAATCAACTGCTTTCGCAGAATCTCGGCGCGTTCTTCGGCGCGCGTCAAAAGATCGAAATTCGTCGAGATGCGTTTCAGCCGCTCCTTCGATTCGGCTTCGCCTTTTGTATCAGGCGCCAGCAGTCCGTCGCTGATCGTCTGCAATCTGGCATTCAAAGTTTGCAGCGACTTACGCAAGAGACCAAGTTCATTGGCGATGGGATCAGCCGGGGCCGGCTGTTGCTCCTGAGACGCCGGGCGCTGGGCCATCGAGGTAACACTGAGCCAGCACAACAGACAAACCAGTAGCACAAACCTTGCAGAGATCTTCATGTGGGACTCCTTTGGTTGGCAGAAGGGTGACGCTGATACTCACGCATGACTGAGACGGAAGTTTCGTTATTGTTAATCCGAGCTTTCTAAAGCTTTAACTGCTGGGCACTCTGGAAGAAATCCTTCCAGGCATTGCCGCTTTTCTCAATCAACGCCGGAGCGTTTTCGATCGTGAAGTCCGAAATCTTCACGCCTTTCTTGATCTGTTTCCAGGTCAGCGGCATGGAAACGGTTGCTCCCGGCCTGGCGCGAGCACTGAGCAGTGCGGCGATCGTCTTGCCGCGGGCGTTCTGCATCGCATCGACATACACCTGTTGCTTCTCACGCTTGGCTAGAGACCTCTGGACGGTGGCGATTCTGGGCGCGCGCCGGGCAACTTCTGCGGCCAGGGCCTCGGCGATCGCGGCAACTTTCCCGAACGTGTGTTTCGGCTTTAACGGCACGTAGATGTGAATGCCTGAAGAGCCCGACGTTTTGGGAAACACTTTCAGTCCAACCTCGTCGAAGATTTCTTTGCAGACCAACGCCACGTCGAGAACATTCTTCCAGGGCGCCTGTTTTGGATCGAGATCAAGCATTATGTAATCCGGCTGGTCCAGATGCTTCAACGTTGAATGCCATGGATGCTGTTCGATTGTACCCAGATTGACAAAGTGCAGGAGAGATCCGACCGTCGTATACACCGAATAATTCACCTCGCGGCCTTCCTGATTTCGGAGCGTCACCGTTTTGATGAAAGCAGGCGCGCTCTCCGTGTCCTGTTGAAAGAACATCGGCGCTTTGATGCCACGCGGATAGCGCTGAAGAATTGCCGGCCGGTCTTTCAGAAAGGGCATGAGGTGAGAACTGACTTTCAAATAATAGGTGAGTAGATCGAATTTGGTCAGCTTCTCGTCGGGCCAATAGACCCGATCGAGACTCGTCACCGAAACGCGCTCGCCGGCAATCTCGACGATCAAATCACCCTTAGGCTTCTTCAAGGCCAGAAACTCTTCGACAGAAATCGCCGGTCCCTCTTTCACTCGCGTGACTTTCATCCTCGCCATCGATTCTATGCCGCCCCTGTTTTTTTAAGGCAGATTCTAACATCACGAGGCGATCGAGGCTCTGTTTGATTTCCACCGCAACCCGGCGGCGGGAAATTCGACGTGATTTAAATCACCTTGACCCGAACAAAAGACTTGACGTTGATCGTCGGTCGCATGCTAGAATCCCTCTCATTATGAAAATGATTGTCAAAATCACAACCAACCTGACCGACCGGGCATTGGGCCCTTTCCTGGGAGTTTGTCTCTTACTTGCCTCGGCCTCTTTGCTGGTTCGGGGAGAGACGCCCTCTGGTTTGACCGAAGTTCGGGGGACGGTTGTGGACCCGAACCACGCGGCAATCGCGGGCGCCAGCATCAAAATTGTCTCCCCAACGGGCGTCAGCTCCCTGGTCACCAATGGCAGCGGACAATTTTCAGTCAACCTGAAGCCCGGCGACTACACGCTGGAGCTCGCCGCTGAGGGTTTCGCCGGCGCGTCGCAAAAAATCTCGATCAGTGCCGGAAAATCGGAGTCTCTGGAAATAGTTCTGCACCCGCAAATCTCGACCGCCACGGTCACGGTAGTCGCGACCGACGCATTCGGTTATCGCTCAGACGCTGTTTCCAGTGCGACCAAAACATTCACCAGGCTTCGCGATGTCCCCCAATCAATCACGGTGGTCAGTCGCGAACAAATCAGAGATCAGTCGATGACCAGCATTGCAGACGTCGTCAACTACGTTCCCGGCATCACTTCACACCAGGGAGAGAACAATCGCGATCAATTGGTCATTCGCGGCAACAGCAGCAGCGCCGATTTTTTTGTTAACGGCATTCGCGACGATGTGCAGTACTATCGCGACCTTTACAATGTCGAACAGGTCGAAGCTCTGAAAGGGCCGAACGCCATGACCTTTGGTCGCGGCGGAGGCGGAGGCGTAATCAATCGAGTAACCAAGCAGGCTGGTTTCACGAACCTGCGCGATTTCAGTTTTCTGGGCGGTTCGTTCCAAAACAAACGGTTCACCGCTGATGTCGACCAAACCTTAAGTCAGAAACTCGCTTTCCGTCTCAACGGACTCTACGAGAATTCCGGAAGCTTTCGCCGCGGTGTAGACCTGGAAAGATACGGCATCAATCCGACCTTAACTTTCACGCCGGAACCACAGACCCAGGTCGCCATCAGCTTCGAACACTTTCACGACGGCAGAGTGGCGGATCGTGGAATCCCGTCCTACGCAGGTCTTCCGGCCGACGTTCCGATCTCAACCTTTTACGGCGATCCGAATCAAAGCGATGTTCGGGCGAGGGTCGATCTGGTCTCGGGATTATTTGAAAAACAAATCGGCAAGCTCAATATTCGCAATCGCACTCAATTCGGAGATTATGATCGTTTCTATCAAAACTTTGTCCCGGGCGCGGTAAATGCGAACAGGACTCTCGTGGCTCTCTCTGCCTATAATAACGCCACCAAACGTCACAATTTATTCAACCAGACGGACCTGACCTACACGTTGTCGACCGGTAAGATCAGGCACACACTTCTTGGCGGGATGGAGTTGGGTCGTCAATCGACCGATAATTTCCGCAACACCGGCTTTTTCAATGACACGGCGACATCGATTCAGGTGCCGTATGGCAATCCGACCATCAGCACTCCCGTGACTTTCCGTCAGAGCGTGACCGACGCCGACAATCACCTGCTGACAAATGTTGCAGCCACTTATATCCAGGATCAAGTTACGGTTTCGCGTTATGTGGAGTTACTCGGGGGCGTTCGCTTCGACTACTTTGACCTGCGATATCAAAATAATCGGAGCGGAGACAATCTCAGACGGATCGACCGGCTGGTCTCGCCGCGGGCCGGCATTGTCATCAAGCCGGTAACGCCGCTGTCGGTCTATGCGAGCTACGGCGTCTCGTATTTGCCTAGCTCCGGCGATCAGTTTTCTTCTCTGACCAACATCACGCAGCAGGTCAAACCTGAAAAGTTCACCAACTACGAAGTTGGCGCAAAATGGGACCTTCGCCGAAACCTGACTTTGACCGGCGCGCTCTATCGACAGAATCGTACCAACACGCGGGCCACTGATCCGACCGATCCGACCCGCATTGTGCAAACCGGCAGTCAACGAACAAGCGGGATTGAGTTGGGTATGAACGGCAACTTTACTCGCAAGTGGCAAGTCGTAGGGGGATATGCCTACCAGAACGCGTTCATCACCAGCGCTACGACTGCGGCTCCAAAGGGCGCGCGAGTAGCGATGGTCCCGCGGCACACATTTTCGCTTTGGAACAACTATCAGGTCATCAGCCGGCTCGGGTTTGGATTGGGCCTGGTAAACCGCGATGATATGTTCGCGGCGATCGATAACACGGTCGTTCTCCCAGGCTACATTCGCGCAGACGCCGCGGTCTATTTCAAATTCAACGAGAAGTTTAGACTCCAATCCAATCTGACAAACCTGTTCAATAGAAAGTATTACGTCAACGCCGATGGTAATAACAATATCTCGCCCGGAGCGCCTCGGGGAGCACGAGTTAGCCTGTTGGCCAGCTTCTGACGTTGCGGGCGATTATGTTTTTGAGGGTGTCGTGACGCGCAGGAAGTCAGGAGGACTCCTAAATCAGTCGTCCAGGATGTGTGCTCGGTTTTCGATACTGTCACCGGTTATCTCTCGATAGCAGGACTTGAGCAGTTCCTTTCGTTTCTCGTCTGATGAGGCGGAATACGCATAAACGATTTTGTCTAATTCTCCGCAAAGAAAGAATCTAAAAGGCATCAGGCGGTGCGCAGCAAACATCGCCTGTTGAGAATCTCCTTCAATAACCTCGGTAACGGCCCGCCTCACTACTGCATGAATCTGTAAGCTCAAAAGCAAAGACAGAGCGGTTACCAGCAGAAGCCCTGACACGGAAACCATGGCACCTGCAAACCGTACCGAACCATTGCTTCCGGCTTTCATGGCGCGAACACTATTTCGCAAATAGACTAAGCCAGTCCAAAATGGCGTGAACCCAAACGCGCCGATCCACAAAACCATGCCAATCAAACTGAAAGGCACGAGAACGAGACCCGCTATCAGGCAAAAGACCGCACCTGGGAATAACATTCCACCCATGAGACTGTTCAAAATGCGCGGGCCCGGGCCGGTCAAAAGCCATAAACCCAACAAAGCGATCTGAAGGCCGCTGAATAAATAGGCAATAATTTGATAATCGGAGAAGAATGGCGGTCCCAGGAACCAACTCTTAAGAACTATCGGATCGAAAACAAAGCACAGAATCGGTGCGATTATGCCAAAGGCAACGTCGAAAACGACCTGCTTTTGGCTAACCGTGGCCCCAAACTGCTTTTCCCAAAAACCAGTTTCAACCGGGCCCAAATCTGCCATCTCGTGCTGCTCGGTTATTTGATGGATTTCCATCCTTCACTCACTCCCTCAATCAAAGCCTCGCTAAATTGCCGTCGCCGAAGGGGCGGGAGTCGGAGGAGCAAATTCTTTCGGCGGCGTGTGGGGTGAGAATTTTTCTTTCCAGCGAATCTTGCCCGTTGCCTGCATGACTACAAACAGCGTCGTGATCGATCCGATAGTTATGGCAAGTCCGGTGAAGCCTTTGAGGAAAAATGCGTACGAGAAGGCGACCAGATAAATGAACTGCGCCAGCGCCGCTTCGCGCATTGCGAAACGCGTTCCGACCACCAGCCGGAGATACGAAATGACCAGAAAGATCGAAACGGCCGAGCAAATCGCAAATGCCATATGAATGGAAACGTGATCGACCAAATAGGCCAGCAACAAGTGAAACGAAAAGAAAGCGGCGGCCAGGAAGAAGTAGTTCATCGGATGCAATTCGATTCCGCGCAGCGTCGTGATGATCAGCATTAAAAAGAAAAAGAAGAAGAGGGACACGGGCGCGAAGAAACTGATACGGCCGGCCAGCGGCCCGGGCTGTAACTTCTCTGGCATCGTCATCGCGATTTGATAACCCGAGACCAGATTCTTGTAATTCCAATCCAGCGTCCAGCCGTTGGCAGTTTCAGATTTCTGTGTCGGCGACAGCGTGTTATCGGGAAAATCGATGTCTTTGAAATTCGTGGTCATCTTCAGGGAAAAGTCACGCACCTGCGCCACGTCTGAACCCGGGCTCGAATATTCGCGTGAGGCGGTCTGATTAACAAGATCATCGCCAAAACTATACTTCCAGTCGTTCAACCCTTGTGATTTGTAGCCGACCTTCAGGTAAACCGTTTTCCCAGCCGCAACCTTCGCGATTCCGCTGGCTGCGTTCCTTTCATTCCGGAGCGCTACGGGCACTCCATCGACCGTAAACACGAGGTCGTCGTAGATAGCTTGCGAGGTTGGAAAACTCAGGCTGAAAGTTACATCTCGATCCTTGTCAGTCGGGTTTCGAAACGCGTAGGCGCCGTCAAACCCAACCTTGTAAGTGTTGTACCAGAGCAGGCCCTTCTGCCGATGCTCGAGATTCAAATCGACGTTGAGATGACTGCTTTCGAGCGGTAGTCGCGTGGACACTTTTTCCTGGGTTACAGTCTCGACCTTGGCGCCATTCTGGGTCGTTACCTCTTTTTTTGCTACGGTCTCTTCAAACGACGCGCTGGGCGGCGATTGCTTCTGCGGCGCGCCCCACGTCGACGCGACGCTGCCGACTGAGGCATTGCCCGAATCGTAAGTGCGTTGAAAGATGGTCGCCCCCAGGATTGCCCAGGCGACTGCCGTGCAAAGAAAAATGAAAATAATGGCGGAGATGCGTTTGATCATGGATGTACTCCTCGGTGCGGGTTCCTTACTGGGCAAGAATGTGTTTGGCTCGAACATCTGATTGTGTTTAAGTTTGGCGATTGTCGGATTAGAGCGAGCTTTCGACTATGTGGATTGCCACAGTTTGAGAGGGTGCTCGGAACAGGTGTCTCCCCGGTCGCTTGATTTGCGCGCCGCCTCAGCCACGGGCGCGAGTACCGCCTCAAGCATTGGCCGCATCTGAGACAACTGTCTGATCCTGATCACCAGATCCCACGCGGGTTCGAATTTCTTCCAGCCAGCGCTATAGAAGAAATGTTTGAGCTGATGCTTTACTGATTCGTGCGCTCTCGACGCCGCAAAGATTGCGGGCCAGCGGTAAAATGATTCATACGCCCAGTCGTAACCGCACTTCAGTTCTTCTGCCGACAGACCTGACGGACGATAGACAACGTGACGCGTGTCGTAGCGGTCCCAATTGCGTGTTTCGATCCGGTTTTGTCTAACCATGTCCGTGAAGACGGCCGTGCCGGCGTAGGGCGTGAGGATGTGAAAAGTGGCTGTAGTAATTCCGGCCTCGACGGCCCAATCCACCGTGCGGGCAAAAACATTCCGGTCATCGCCGTCGAGGCCAAAGACGAAGCTGCCATTGATCATGATCCCGAGACTGTCCAGCCGCCGCGTCACTTCACGATAGTCTCGGCCCAGATTCTGCCGCTTGCCGGCGCCGGCAAGGCTGCTGCTTGAGAGCGTTTCAAAACCCACGAACAAGCTGCGTAGACCCGCGGCGGCAGCATCCTCAACCAGATCGTCGCGTAGAATCGAATCGACCGTTGCGGCGCCCTGAAAGACCCGGCCCATCCCCCTCATTCCGCGAAAAAGCTCGCGCGAAAAACGCGGATTTCCAAAAAGGTGATCGTCGAGAAAATAGAGATGCCGGCCCGGCAGACGAGCAATCTCGGCCAGCGCGTCGTCCACCAGCTGAGTGTAAAATCCCCGCCCGCCGGCGAAAAAAGCGTCCTTATAACAGAATGTGCAATGATGCGGACAGCCGCGTGAAACGACAATTGAGTTTGGCACCAGATACCGGTGACGCTTGATCAAATCTCGCCGTATCGGCGGCAAACCTTCCAAAGTTCGCACCGGAGATTCATAGCGCGGTAGTGGCGTTCCTGAGGCCAGGTCTCGCAGAAAGGCCGGGAACGTGTGTTCGCCGGGTCCAAGAAAAATCGTGTCCGCATGGGGCGCAGCTTCATCCGGAAGTGAAGTGACGTGCAGTCCGCCGAGCACCACATATGCTCCACGCGCACGATAGTGATCGGCGATCCGATACGCGCGATAGGCGTTGGTGATGTAAACCTGAATTACCACCAGGTCAGGTTCATCATCGAGATCGAGCTTCTCGACGTGTTCGTCCTGCAAAGAGATCTCGAGATCGGGATCGAGGTAGGCAGCCAACGTTGCCAGTCCAAGCGGAGGAAACAGCGAGTACTTGATCGGACGCCAGAAGGGACTCGTCGCTTCCGTCAAAGCCGGAAGAATAAATTTGATGCGCTTGATTGATCGTCTCATTCTTTAGCGTGGGGCGGGGCTTATTCCGGTCAGACAAAGCCTACTGGCTCGGGAGCCGGCGAAGGCTGCAAATCCGGGAAGGATCCGCGGCCGAAGAAAACGTGCCGGGCAAATGAATCGAGCAACGGCAGGCGCATTAGACCACAACCCATTTCCAGAAGCAGTGGCGAACTAACTGCTGCAATTAGCCGCCGCATCCAGAGACGCGAAACAAAACGAGATCGAAAAAGTTCCCCGGAGTAAGCGGCAAGAGTTTCCGGGTTGCCGGTTTCGAGGTATTCGCCAATAACTCTGGCAGCGAAAGTCGATAGCCGAAGACAAGGATCCAACCCTCCGGCCGTCAGCGGAGAAACCGCACCGGCAGCGTCACCCAACAGCAGCCCATCAGCGTTGGCAATTCGTCGCAAGACGCCGCCCACTGGAATGCGTCCCCCGCGTCTCTCAACGAAGCGCGCGTTTCTCAAATCAATTATGTCAGTCAGACTCGCGCGAAACTGCTTGAGGGCTTTCACCGGATCGAAACGCGCAGCATAACCGCCCACTCCGATGTGAACCTGTTCGCCGTCGTGGACGGCCCAGGCGAGGTAACCGGGCGCGATTCCCGGGTCGAGAAAGCAATGAAAGATCGGCGGCCCATCAAGAGGAACATTTTCAAACACCTCTTCAACGCCGACAATCCATTCATGATTTCTATCAAGATCGAGTGCCTCTGCGACTCGCGAGCTGGCGCCGTCGGCTCCCACCAGATAACGAGTTCGAATCACCCGCAGGCCAGTGAGGTCTTCAAGCCGAATGGCCATGCCGATCTTTAGTTTCGCGCAATCAATGAACTTGCTTGACGGCGTCCATTCCACGCCGGCACAGATAGCCCGGTTCAAGTATCTTTGATACAACAGACCCATCCGTCCAACTCGGAACTCGTCGTGCGAACTGGCAAGATCCATTCGGCGGCGGGCCGGCGAATACAACCTGACGTGTCGCACGGCAGGCCCCAGACAATCTTCCGGCAGGGAAAAATCTTCCAGAGTGCGCCGCACAAAAATTCCGGTGGTGTGAATCGAGCGATCGAGAGAGGCTTTGCGATCGACCAGCAGCACTCTGAAACTGCGTTCCGCTAACAGCCACGCACACTGCAAACCCGCCAGGCCGGCGCCGATTATTACGACGTCATAGCTTTCCATTTCTCAGACTTGAAACCTCATTTTCTTATGAAGCAGCGTTTGGATAGTAAAGCGCTTTACTCTATAAAGCGCCAGGGCAAAAATTTTTTGGATTAGGTCTTACGCATACGTCCGATCAAAGCTTCCATGTGATCGATATAACGTTCCAGAGCGCGACGCCCGGCGGTCGTCAGGCTGTACTCGGTTTTCGGCGTGCGGCCTTCGAATGATTTCGAGCAATTGATGTAACCGGCGTCTTCCAATTTCCGTGCATGGACACTCAGATTTCCATCGGTTGTTTTGACGGTATGCTTCAACTCATTGAAGGTGAGAGATTCGTTTGCCGCCAGGGCGCTGATTATGCCCAAGCGCAGGCGCTCGTGAATCATCCGATCGATTTCGTGCGCGCTGTGAGGGGCGCCGCCATGTACGCCTTGCAACTTTTGCTTCTCACTTTGATCTTTAGAGATTTCGCGCCGCAGCGCCGCTTGTTTAGCCACCGTACTTCCTCGCGATAATCAAACCAAAAATTATGTGCAGGCCGCCAAAGCCGGCGGCCATCAGCCAGTTCTGCATTGGCGCCGGCAGGAACAAGCCCATTGCCCCCAGCAACATAAAACACAGCCCCATGACCGGCACCACGCCCACAGAGAACATGCCTCCGGTCACGACGCCAGTCCCATAGAGCAACAGCCACATGGCCGGAATCACCTGCAGCAATCCACCGCGAAATAATGCGACCGTTAGCAAAGCGCCGACCAACATTGGCGGTGAAAGACTGAAAGCCACCTTGCGACCGGGTCCGGAAAACAGGGGCACACCCAACCTGCGCGCCTTTCGATCCATCAGCCAACCGGCAATCAACAAAGATATGATTGCTTCGGCGACCCAAACTCCCAACCACGCGCGCGGTGTCGCCTGGCGCGCAGCCACCACGGTAGCAACAATGGCAGTCGCACCAATTGCCACCTGTCCCCAACCGGGCACGGCGGTAAAAGCCGAGGCCCTTTCCATTGTTTCGCGGATATAGCGCAGGTTGTCGATGGCGCGGTCGTGCAGGGCGGGCGGTTCGGCCTTTTGGGAAAGCGGTGTCATGCTTTGGATAAACTACTACCCGGCATTCTGTTCTGTCAAGTACTTTGCAGCACAAAGACAAGAAGAGTTTAGAGTGGAACTGCGGACGGTGAGTAGAGGGTCCCGCGCTTGAGGGTTAGACTTCGATTTCGATAGTGCCTTCGGCAATCCGTAGATTGTAACGGTTGACGGCTTCCATGGCCGGTGGTCCCAGCACGCGCCCGGTCGTAACATCAAAGGTGGCGCCGTGCCAGGGGCAGGTTACTTCAGGGCCGCTAATCTCGCCTTCGCATAAGGGACCACCGACATGCGTACAATTGTTGTCGATCGCGTGAAACTGGCCGCCAACATTGAAGAGAGCGATTTCGTTTCCATTCACCTCGACCAATTTGGCCTGGCCGGGGGCAATCTCATCGACAGTTGCGATTTTGATAAAGTCAGACATCTATTCTCTGGTTTACTTTAATGGAATTGCCGGCAAACGCTTGAGAGTACGATTGGCGGGATCAATCGTAATCCCGACCGATTCAAGAGCAGTCACACCCAATAACGGCTCAGCGTTGTCCGGACCAAAAATGATTCTGCCGGCGGTAACTTCTCCCATAAAACTGATTTCAGCTAATCCGAATTCGTATTCCGCAACCGAGCCGTCCGCGAGCTCATAAGCTGTCTTTCCAACCGGCTGAATGCCAACCTCACGCAACTCTGACGCGGGAGCGAGAGAGTCCGTCGCGCCGGTATCAACGAGGAAGTCCGCCTCATAGCCACCGTTCGCGTCGGCCATTCTTCTCAATTTCACGTGGGTTAGTCCCATAAGTTTACGGAAGCTTAACAAGCAAGGTCTAAGAGGACAAGCATCGTCTGAGTCCTCTCATGGAAGGAGCACTACCTTACCAATATTTTTTCGCGCTTCTATGTAACGATGAGCGTCGGCGATTTCCTCAAAAGAAAAGGTGCGATCCACATGGGGCCTGATCCAGCCCTGTTGCACGCCGCGCATGAGTTCTCGCGTCCAGCTCGCGACCTTCTCTCCTTCGCCCCACATATGACCCAGGTTGAGGCCAAAGACACCCTTGTTGCGGTTCATCAATCCCAACGGGTTATATCTGGGCATTGATACGACTGCTTTCAGGGCTTTGAGTTTTCCTTTGATGCCTGATGCCGAAGCCACCGACATCCCAAACACTCCCATGCGACCAGTGCGGCGCAAAGCGCGATAGCTTTGCTTCCAGCTGTTTCCCCCGAGCGGATCGATTATCAACTCGACCCCGCGACCTTCTGTGAGGTCCATCAAAACCGGCAGCCAGTCCTGATCCCGGTAATCGATCGGATGATCCAGTCCACGCTTTCTGAGGAATTCGTGCTTTCCGGCGCTGGCTGTGCCAAACGTCTTTGCGCCGATGTGCCTGGCAATCTCCAGGGCTGCCAGACCAACCCCACCGCCGGCGTTGTGAATCAGAATCGACTCGTCCGCCCTGAGACCGCCCATGGTTACAATCAAGGCCCAGGCGGTCAGGTAATTCACCGGTAAGGCAGCGCCTTGTTCAAAGCTTAGTTCCGCGGGCTTCTCAAAAACCTGCGCGTCGGGAACGCACACCAGTTCGGCCTGGCCGCCAAACCGCGTCATCGCGATCACGGGCTCGCCCACAATGCCTTGATCTACGCCTTCACCGACGCCTTCAATAAGGCCCGACACTTCATAGCCCATGACACAGGGCTTAGGCGGCCCATCGGGATACAAGCCCTGGCGCGCCAGAATGTCTGCGAAATTCAGACCGGCCGCCTTTACGCGGACGAGCACTTCGCCCGGCGCCGGTACCGGATCGGGACGCGTTTCCACCTTCATTACTCGAACATCGCCATTGCGGGTAGTTACGATTGCGCGCATAGGAATCTTAATCGGGCCATTTGTTGATTCGTTAACTTTAGCTTTCGGCTCGCAGGTGGTGGGCTAAGGCTCAAGGGCAGCAGGTCGCTGCCCTTGAGTGCGCGGAAACGAGCATGTTCCAGGGGCAATAGTTCAAACAATCAGCCGTCAGCAGCCTTTGTTTGCGTTTTGTTCGGCTGTGGCACCACGCGCAGGTAAGGCTTCAACGTCTTCCAGCCGCCGGGAAATTTTTCTTTGGCAGCCTCGTCGTTAAGCGATGGCACAATGATCACGTCATCGCCATCTTTCCAATTAACCGGCGTGGCCACACTGTAGTTCGCGGTCAATTGCAGTGAATCGATCACGCGCAGGATTTCGTCGAAATTCCGACCCGTGCTGGCGGGATAGGTAATCATCAATTTCACTTTTTTGTCCGGCCCAATGATGAAGACCGAGCGGACGGTGAACACGTCGCTGATTTCCGGATGGATCATGTCGTAAAGTTCGGCGACCTTGTGATCCGGATCGGCAATCACTGGAAAGTTAAGAGCCGAGCCCTGCGTCTCTTCGATGTCGGCGGCCCAGCGCTTATGCGAGTCGGCCGGATCGACGCTCAGGCCGATAACTTTGACGTTGCGGCGATCGAATTCCGGCTTCAGTCGCGCGCACTCGCCCAGCTCAGTAGTGCACACGGGGGTGAAATCTTTGGGATGCGAGAACAAGACCCCCCAACTGTTTCCCAGCCACTTGTGGAAATCAATCGGGCCCTCGGTCGTTTCGGCCGTAAAGTTCGGTGCGATATCTCCTAAACGTAATGCCATGATGGAAAACTCCTTTGCTAGAGAAAAATTCGGCGATCATCGCTCGGCGCGATGCTCACTCAAACGGTTTATGTTTGGTTCTTAGTGTTGGGGATTCTCAGCCCTAAACGGTGGCCAAGTCAAGGAAAGGTCAGTGCGAGCCAATCATCGAATACACGCCGTGCAAGAAGCAGCCCTTGTACACTTTGGATCAACGCCACCGAGCTCCACCGTTGCGGTGACGCTCTGGCAATCCTTCCCCTCTAAATCTACCTCAATGGTTGAGGTACCCTGACCAAACGTGATCTTCCCTTTATCGACGGTCCAGTTGTAGGAAATTTCAAACTTCGGCTTTCCCCCCACCACGTTGGCCTTGAACTTGAGGGGCTTTCCGGGGTCAGGTTCTTCCGGACAAGTAACGGTAATCGTCGGGCAGTCCGGGTCCCTGGGAGTTTGCAAGCCCGAATCGATCACCGGAACATTTGCGAGAAGCAGGATTGTGAGAACGAGAATTCGATTCATGGCCAGGAATACGGCAAACGTCAGTGAGCAACGATAGCTATCTTGTGCTTGTTCGCCAACGCTATCATGTCGGCACGGTCAAACATCAGAGTCTTTCCGGCGTTTACGCAAATGCAGGTGGCCCCCGCTTCCTTCATCGATTCAATCGTCGGCACGCCAACCACCGGCACATCGAAACGCATGTCCTGATCGGGTTTGGCGATCTTTACCACCGTCAGTCGACCGCGCACCAAGTCTCCGGCGCGACGAATCACCGCGTCGGTTCCTTCCATTGCTTCAATCGCCACACAGGCGCGATCGCGCACGACTATCGTTTGGCCCAGGTCCATTCCGGCAATGCCACGGGCGATCTCCAGACCATACTCGACATCGCTCCGTTCGCGCTCATCAGGCGCGCGCCTGGTTAGAGTTCCAGGTTGCGGAAGTTGATCCTTCAGAAAAAACGTCGAGTCGATCAATTCAATGCCTTCGCTGGCTAGTTCGTTGGCCACGGCGCCAATCAAGGCATCTGTGTTCCGTCGCGGCAGGCGCAGCAGCATTTTCAGCATGCGGACATCGGGAATCGCCCGGCTGAAAATCTGCACGTGCTTAACCTGTCCCGCCATGATCGCTTTATCAACGCCCTCGTCTTTAAAGAAGCGAAGCATCTTGCCCAGCTGTCCGATGCCGACCCAGGTCAGTCGATCGGCCAGGCTTTCGATCGCCGGATCGGTCTCTTCGCGAATGGCGGCCACGGCGACGGGAGTGCCCGCGCGCTTCGCGCCCTCCAGAACAAGAAACGGAAATTTTCCGTTTCCCGCAATCAGACCGAGTTTCATAAGATTACTTTACGACGCCGCGTTGGGAGGTCTCAACGAACTGAAGCAGCTCGTCAACCTCAGGGACATTGGTGATTTCCCCGCGAATCCGTTCAATTGCCTGACTCGTGTTCAGCTTTGCGGAAAGCAAAAGGTGAAAGGCGTGATGGAGCGCGTCGAGGGTCTCGCGTGAATAGCCGCGCCGGCGCATGCCGACTTTATTCAGACCGTAACACTTTGCGTGATTACCGACAGTCAGCGCGAAGGGCAAGGCATCTTTGACGACGACCGAGTACCCGCCGATGTAGGCCTCGCGGCCCACACGACAGAATTGATGGACGCCGGAATAGGCGCCGATGTTGGCGCCGTCTGCGACGAGCACGTGGCCGGCCAGGGTAGCGGCGTTGGCCATGATTACGTTGTTGCCAATCAGACAGTCATGCGCCACATGCGCCTGGGCCATGAGGAAACAATCGTCCCCGATTCGGGTAATGCCACCACCGCCGGCGGTTCCTCGGTGAATCGTGACAAATTCGCGAACGCGCGTTCGCTGCCCGATTTCTGTTTCAGTTTGCTCGCCCGCAAACTTCAGGTCCTGCGGCGGGAGCCCGATCGAAACAAACGGGAAGAGATGCGATTCGTCGCCGATGCGCGTACGTCCGTCGATAACGCAGTGCCCATCGATTCGGACTCGGTTCCCAAGAACTACATCTTCGCAGATTATGGCGTAAGGTCCGATGGCACAATCAATGCCAATCCGGGCACCTGAGCTGATGACGGCGGTGGGATGAATCAGTGTGGATGTATTTTGGATCGACGGAGCGCTCATCTTTACGACTTTGGCCGATCGGCAACGACACTCGTTAGTTCTGCGTCGGCACAGAGCTGCCCGTCGACTTTAGCTTCCCCGCGCATACGCTGAATCCGCGGGCCAAATCTTAAGGCGGTAACTTCCAGAGTCAGGGTGTCGCCCGGAACGACGGGCCTGCGGAATCTCGCTTCCCTGATGCCGGTAAAGAGAACCAACTTCTGATCGCGATCCTCGATTTCCCGAAGAGCCAGGATGGCCCCGCACTGGGCCAGGGCTTCAATCACCAGCACTCCCGGCATAACGGGCGCACCGGGAAAGTGCCCCTCAAAAAAATGCTCGTTAGCACTAACTTGCTTGATGCCAACGATGCGCTCGAGCGGCTTTAATTCAATAATGCGATCAACCAGCAGAAAGGGGTAACGATGCGGCAGTAATCTCTTGATGCCTTCTGAGTCGAGAACCGTTTCCATAGTTTGTTCAGAAACAATAAGCGCGTTCAGAGTTGACGGCGCAGTTGGCCTCTGCTCCATCGCCGGAAGACTGCGTTCAGACTATTACCTGGGCGTTGCTGTTGACGCGGTGGTCGCCGGATTCTTGGAATTGTATTCGGCGATGAAAGCTCGCGTAATGTCGATCGTCTCTGAAGCGAAAAGAATTCCTTCCAGCTGACTGGCGTCCAGGATCAGGGTAATTCCACGCGCTTTGGCATAAACGTCCAAAGCCTTACCAACATCCTCCTGCAACGGCGTAAAGATCTCCTGGCGCCGGCGTTGATAGGCAGCCTGGCCGTCTTCACCGCGTCGCTGGTAATCCTTTCTCATCTGATCGAGTTGTTGGACCTTCGTCTCACGGACCTTTGGATCGCTGCCTGCCGTTTCCTGCAGCTTTTTGATTTCATCCTGAAGCGCCTGAATAGTCTTAGCGGTTTGGTTCAGCTCATCCTGAGTTTTTTGAAACTCAGTATTTAGTTTGGTTGCCAGCACACCGAACTTGGCGATACCCTGCTTTTGATCCTGAAAAGCAGCCGAAAAGATTACTGCTACTTTACCGTTGGGTATGTTCACTGGCCCGGTTGAAGTTGCGGGGGTCTGCGGCTTGGTCTGGGCCCCCGGAGTTTGCGCGAAAGCAATTCCGGTGGCCGTAAACAAGACCGCTGCAATCGCCGTTACGAAATAAAATCTACTGTTCATTTCCTTGCTCCATCAGCCATTAAGTCGAAGATGCGGGAGCGCCGCAAAACCTGCGGCGCCCCCGCACCATCCGAGGCTGGAAATATTCTTTCCCTACGGATTCAGCGAGGCCGTCGCCGGATTCTTGCTGTTGAATTCGCTAATAAACGGCTTCGTAATGTCCAACTGTTCCGAAGCGCTGACGATGCCCTGAATTTTGGTCACGTCGAGAATTAGCGTGATGCCATGAGCTTTTGCGTAGACATCCAGGGCTTTGCCGATTTCGTCGTACACCGGGCCCAGCATTGCCTGCAGACGCTGTTGGTAGGCAGCTTGCGCGTCTTCGCCTTTCCGTTTCAGCTCTGTCTTTTTTTGCTCAATAGCGTCCTGCTGCTGGGCCGATACTTTCGGATCCTGGACCGGCGCCGCTTTCTGCAAGTCAGCCGTCATCTTGTCGATCTGTGCCTGTATGCCCTGCAGCTCCGTTCGTCGAGGTTGAAATTCCGCTTCAACCTTTTTGGCAGCCGCGACGAGACGTGTGATGCCGTTCTTTTCATTCAGGAACTCGTCGGTATCAACCAGCGCGATTTTGGTTTCTGGCATATTTCCAGTTTGCGCCGGCGCAGTCGGGGCGGTGGTACCGGCCGGTTTTGGCTGCGCAAAAACCGAAGAAGCGCTGACGGCCGCGAAGAAAACGATTGCGGCGATCGCACGAGATATTTTCATAAGCGTGTTGTAATACTCCTTAAAAATTGTTTTGGACGGCGATGCGATGCAACTGGTTAGTTGTTCATGCCGCCGGTTTGGTTTGCCTGGGCGGGCCGGCCATAATCAGGCGCGGCTTCCGATTAAACTCTTAAAAAGTGCGCCCTACGCTAAAGCGGAAGACCGTCTTTTTCTCGTCAAAGAAGAAAGGAAATCCGTTGATCACCTGATCTTGACGAGCGTTGGGATTATAAGCATAAATCAGGCGAAAAGGCACGTTGAGAATCGGCACCTGAACGCGGATTTCAGCCCCAATGCTGCTGCGCAGATCCGTGAATTTGTCAAAGAGACTTTGATCCAGCCGGACAACCGTGTTTCGTTGCACGTCACCACGCAAAAAGACCTGTTGCAATCCGACCGGAAGCTGGGTGAGCGGGTCGACCGGACCGATTCGTTGAGCTTGCTCGTATTCAGCTCTGGTAATCAGACGATTGTCACGGGCAATCAAACCCAAACCCGGCGACAATGCAAGGTTACTGAAGTTTTGACAAGCTGCCATCGTGGTCAGGCTGATCGGCGCAAATTGCTGGGGCAAACGCGGGCAAGGGATGAGTCCGAAGGTCTGAATAAATGGATCGTCCGCGATAAATTCCGTGGAATAGGTCTGCGGAGTTTTGGAACGGAGATTGAAAGATGAACCAACGTCGACAAAGAGCGCAGCCTGGACGGTGTGTCCCACAATCGGAATCCGGTATTCAAAATTGCCCAGCACCTGCGTGTCGCCGCCGGTTGCGGTATAAACCCTCTGCAAATTGACAACATTCGCTCCCGTAGCGCCGGTGAACGTACCAATGGCTGTCAGCGCGGCCGGCAACGGAACCACATTCGCTGCTCCTGCCGTATTCGTGGCAAACACGACATTGCGCGACGTAACGAAATTATCCAGCGGCGTAACCGGACTGATTGAACGCACGTTATAACCGCGAATCGTAAACTCATCACCCAGGAAGTACCGTTCGTAAATCGGCACGCCTTCGACAAACGCCAGCGAGTTGGCGTTCTTTACCTTTTCAGTGGTAGCGAAACTACCGACGGTTCCGGCAATTATGCGGAAGCCGAATACATGAGGATTCTCTGATCTTTTATTGCGAACCGGGTAGAACTGGGTAAATTCCAGCGAAGGCTGATAAGTGCGCACGTCACCACCCAGCCCGGCGAGTCCGACGGACACCGACAATGACCGGCCTTTGGTCGGATCGATGCTCCCGTTGCGCGTGTCATAGACAAACGTTCCCGTCACCCGGCTGGTAATGATGTTGGGCTGGGCGTAGATCACCGGGATGAACTGAGTCGAGCCAGTACCACTCGTGTTAACCGCCGGATCTTCGACGCTCGACTCCGACAACTGATAAGAAAGGCCGACGCGCGAAAACTGCGTGAAGGGACGTTTCCGATAGAACTCAGACAGTGGCGCGCTGGCAAAAAGTGACGCACCGAATGATTTTCGCGTAAACAGGTTCTCTTCGTTGGTGTTGAAGAAATCAAAAGTATTTCCCGACGCACCCTGAATGGCGTTAGCATTCGACGAAAGGAAAGTGCCCTCACCAAAGAATTGCTGCGAATACGCGAAGATGGTGAAGCCGGCCGTAATAGGACGGTTCCTGATGTATGGCTCAGTGAATGAGAACTGGAACGATCGCTGCCGGTTGCCGGCTGCCAGGTTGACCGATAGCACCTCACCGCGCCCGAACAGGTTATTCGTCGAATACTCGAGACCGAAGAACGATCCGCCGATACCCGAGACGCCACCATTGAACGAAATCTGCTGGCGGCCCTTTTCCTGTACCTTCACCGTCACGTCGACCTGACCTTCTTCTTCGTTGGTCCGGAAGTCTGCGTCCTTATCTTTGTCGATCGGATTGAAGTAGCCAAGCTGGTTCAGGCGCGTAACCGAGAATTCGAAGTAGTTCTGATTGTAAATATCGCCTTCATTTATCAGAACTTCGCGACGGAGCACGTAGTCGCGGGTAAAGGTGTTGCCCGTAAACTCGAGACGCCGAAGCGTAAATTGCTTGCCCTCATCGATGGCAATATCAAAATCCGCGATGCCTTCATTAGGATTTGTTGGACTGTCCTTAAACGTCGGCGTGACTTCCGCGGTGTATTGAATAAAACCCTGCGTACCGTAGGCCTTCTTCAGGTTCTCGTACAATCCTTTGCTGAGTTGTTCGCCGTTAGCTACCACACCTTTCTGCAAGCCAATGAAAGCGCGAATCACCTGCTCAGAAAATATCGAATTGCCCTCAATTTTCACTTCGCCGACGCGATACAGCTTGCCGTCTATGATCGGAACAGTAATCTTCAGTGTGTCATCTACCGAAGAAATGAAGGGCAGTGGCAGGATCGGAAAACCGGTGCGTTTCTTGCCGAGGCCTTCAATACGCGGCTCGCCGTGACGTGCCTGGAGATAACCCTTCGACTTCATGTAGTTGTCGACGAGGTGCAGGTCGTAATCGAGCTTCTGGCGATCGAGGATGTCGAGTTCCTTAAAGCGCGAGAACAGTCCCGCCTCTTTTACATACTTCATCTGGCCACGCAGCTCGCCACTTTTGAAAACCTTACTGCCTTCGAAGCGAATCTCGGCCACGCGCACTCGCTCGCCCTCGTTGATGACAAAGTTGATCGCGCTGGAAGTTCGAGAAACTTCTTCGATACTGGCTGTAACGACCGCGTTTGGATGGCCTTTGGCAGCCAGTAGTTCCTTCAGAACGCGCTCTGCGTTTTTCAGTTTCACTGGATCGAGGATCGCCTCTTTCGAGACGCCGACGCGCCGCTCACGAAAGGTCTTGAGCACGTCCGACTCAGCCACGCTTTTCAATCCTTCAAACTGAATGTCGCGAATGATCGGCAGCTCGCGCACTTCAAAAATCACTAACAGCCCGCCGCGCGGAGCCTCTTCCGTATAGACGCGGGTTCCGACTTTGTCGAAAAAGCCGAGTGAAAGAATTGTCTGAAGATCGCGCGCGACCTGCGCTTCGCTGAAGGTGTCGCCGGCGCGGGTCTGGACGTAATAGAGGATATCGTCTTTGCGCAGCCGGCGGTTGCCCTGAATGTCGACCTGTTCGACGACACGTTGTTGCTGGGGTTGTTGGGCGCGCACCGTCGCCGGGAAGAAGAAAGCGGTGCCGATAATTAGACTGAATGCGGCCAGTAAGGCAACGCGATAAAAAAAGTGCATAAGTGACGGTTCCCTTAGAGTTTTCTCTGGGGACCTACCTGTATTAGAAGCTCGCGATTAAGCGAGGGCGCTCGGTCCGAGCGAAACCTCAACTCGACTCTTGCGGTCGAGCCACCAGGATATGAACGATATAAACTTAATTCAGCGCTTACTATGTGTCAGAAGCCGGCGCGATAGCAAGAGCACTGCTTTGGGCCTCGTTGCGTTCGCGCAGCCTGGGGAGCACTTTGATTCACCGAGGGCTTCCCCCGTTGCCAAATTCCGAAGTATCAAAGTGGCGCATTATAGCGGGAAAATCGAGCCAAAGTCCAAACTGCACAGATCTTTTAACCAGCGCATGCACATAACAAATTAATCACAGGCCAAATTGCACGAATCACGCGCCCCTGGGGCTACTGTTTCCAGGCGGCATTTAAGGTGTTCTGGCATTTCTGGGCGCGCAATTCCGGACCAATCGCGGCCTTTTTAACAGTGTGAATGATTTTTCCGGCAGATCAGTCCGATCAGGGAGTAACTACCAGATCGCCGGTTTGTTCGACCCCTGCTTCGTCAATCGTGATCGAACGGAAGTTGAGAGCGACGCCGTCCACAAACATTTCAACCAGCGAGGCATCGCCAAGCTGCCCCTGAATTAACGCCTCGGACAGCGGATCTTCGACGTATTTTTGCAGAGCACGGCGCAACGGACGAGCGCCGTAAGAGCGATCGGCACATGTTTTATTGACAATCCAGCGCTTGGCATCATCCGCCAACCGGACGATAAAGCCATGATTGGACATCGTGCTGTTGATTTGATCAACCTGAAGTTGCAGGACGTCGAGCAATTCTTCGTCACCAAGCTCATCGAAGACAATAATCTCATCCAGCCGATTGATGAATTCGGGATTAAACGTCTGTCGCACCGAACTCATAACCATCTCTTCCATCTTGGTGCGCGAGACGTCATTTGAACCCTGGAACCCCATCGCCCCTTTCTTTTGAATGAAACGAGCGCCGATGTTCGAGGTCATGATAATGATGGTGTTCTTGAAATCGATCGTATTACCAAGCGCGTCGGTAAGGATGCCGTCCTCGAAAACTTGAAGCAGAATGTTGAAAATATCCGGATGCGCCTTTTCGATTTCGTCGAACAGCAGAACTGAATAAGGCGATCGCTTTACGCGCTCAGTCAGCTGGCCGCCTTCTTCATGTCCGACATACCCCGGGGGCGAGCCGATCAGCTTCGAAACTGAATGCTTCTCCATGAACTCAGACATGTCAAAGCGAATCATGGAACGCTGGCTCCCGAACAAGAATTCCGCCAGACAGCGCGCGACTTCGGTCTTGCCGACACCCGTGGGCCCGAGAAACAGGAAAGACCCAACCGGCCGGTGCGGGTTCTTCAACCCGGCCCGCGATCGACGAATTGCTCTAGCCAAGGCCGAGATCGCCGGGCGCTGTGAAATCACTCGCTTGTGTAATTCCAATTCAATCCGAAGCAGCTTCTTTGATTCCTCTTCTTTCAGAGAAACGATCGGAATGCCGGTCCAGCGCGCAATCACTTCCTCTATGTCGATGCGGCTGACCTCGCCCATGACGATTTGATCTTCATCATCAACGATTGGGGCCTGCGCGCGGCCATACGTTGCGCGCTCCCACTCGCTAAGAGAGGTCGAAAGGGCGTCGAGATTTCCCTGCTCTGCCCGGACGCGCAGCTTCACGCGCGCACCGGCTTCATCGATCACGTCGATTGCTTTGTCTGGCAGGAAACGATCAGGGATGTAGCGCGACGACTGGCGCACAGCAGCTTCCAGAGCGCCGTCCGTGTAACGGACCTGATGAAAACTCTCGTAACGTTCGCGGACACCTTCGAGGATTTCAACGGCCTGGTCTTCAGTTGGCGGCGGGACTTTCACTGCCTGGAAACGCCGTTCCAGCGAGCGGTCCTTTTCTATGGATTTCCGGAATTCACCGGGAGTAGTTGCTCCAATGCATTGGATTTCGCCGCGGGAAAGCGCCGGCTTCAGGATATTCGCCGCATCGAGCGACCCTTCGGCGGAACCTGCGCCAACTAACGTGTGCAATTCATCTATAAAAACAATGTACTGCGGGTTGTCGATCAGCTCACGCATGATTTGCTTCAGGCGTTCTTCAAACTGGCCGCGATACTTGGTGCCGGCGACGATCAGGCTAATGTCGAGCGAAAGAATTCTTTTGTTTTCGAGAAATGACGGCACCTCTCCGGCCACGATTCTTTGGGCCAGTCCCTCGACGATGGCAGTCTTACCCACACCTGGCTCGCCAATCAGCACGGGATTGTTCTTGGTGCGCCGGCAGAGGATTTGAATCAGGCGCTCGATCTCGCCGTCCCGGCCAATTAACGGATCAAGTCGATCGTTGGAGGCATCTTCAGTCAGATCGCGCGAGAATTCGAGCAAGTGCGGAATGTCTTTGCGATGACGCGCATCAACCCCGCTCTGGCGCGCGATTTCGTCACGCACTGCTGCCAGACGCAGTCCGCGCTCGAAAAGGATTTGCGCCGCCATCGAGCGCTCTTCGCGCAGAAGCCCGAGCAACAAGTGCTCGGTGCCGATGTGACGATGCTGCAAACGATCAGATTCTTCGTGCGAGAAATGAAGCACGCGCTTTGTTTCCGGCGCGAGCGGCAATTCAACCGAAGTCGGAATTCGCTCGCGCAACAACGTCCGGCCTTCTATCTCTCGCCGAATCGACTCGATAGTAATTTGCGCACGAGGGAAAAACCGGCCGGTAAGGGTCTTATCTTCTCGCATCAAGCCAAGCAGTAAATGCTCAGGCTCAATTGCCGGGGCACCGAACTGGGACGCTTCGTACCGGGCAAAGAAAATTACACGTCGCGCTTTTTCCGTATAGCGTTCGAACATAAGTGACTCTGATTCTTATGATGGCCGCACTAAAAAGATCCGGCGCCGCAATTTTCGACGCCGCTGGCATTATAGCGTAAGGCGCAAGAGGCAAGAAGCTTAAGCTCGGCAATTGTTAACCTCGGCGCAAGAATTCTGCCCGGCTGCACGCGCTGATTCGAACATTGAGCTGGCTGATCGCTTCCTCGAGTCCGGGGAGTTGGAGAGCTGGGTTAACTTTTTGGGCACTTCGCGGTGTTTACTCGGGAACCCATTCCAATGTAAGCAACTTTCCGGTTTGGCTAGAGCGAAGGATGGAGCAGTCCATTGTTTCGTTTATCCCGGATCGAGGGCATCTGATGTCGGACTTAACTGAGCTGTGAACAGGTCACAACGATGGCACAGCTGTTTTTACTCTGACTGACATTCTGTCAGCTTGAATCAAACCCACCTCGGCGATTAATACAGTCTATCTCATTAACCACCTGTTGTTTCTGCTATTTACGCTGCGAAAACGGCGTTGGCACACGCTTCGCTTTAGCGGTCACCGCCCGCGAACCATTCTGCTGGCTGATCTTTCAGATGACGTCGCAAGTTTGAAGCGAGGAACATTTACTCCCAGAGTTCCCCCGACAGAGCGCTCGAGTGCTGGTTGTTTAAAACTCGGGCCCGGTTACAAGCCGGCGCCACAAGGACGAAGAAAATGACAAGACGATACGCCCCCGCAACTACCTGGATAATCATTCTGTCACTCTTGATTTCGCTCGGCGCGAGCTTGAGTTTTAGCCGCCGCACCGCAGCCCAATCAAAGCCAGACTCTGAAACCGGCCAGACCGCGGTTACTTACCCCCAGCTGTCAAGATTCGCAACCGACCTGACATTACTAGCGCTTGAAGGCAAGTTGGAAACAATCCGCAATCGTGATGCCGAAGTGGCGCGCGTGATTGCCAGCTTGTCGGCCTCAACCAAAACACCGGTGGTGATTAGCGAGTCGGATCTTGATAGAGAGGCGATTGCCAGTGCCGTCGCGATGAAGGTCGCTTTCGGCAATGTTCCTGAGAGTTTGCAGAACAAGCGCGTGTTTCGTTTGAGCCTGGATCAGCTGGCCAGCGGCGCCAAAACCACCGAAGAATTTGTTATTCGCTTGCAGTTGGTCCTTGGCGAAGCCGCTCAGGCACAGGGTCGAATAATTCTATTTGTCGATCAGCTTCAGGAATATGCCGGTACCCGCGCCGCTACCACGGCGACGTCTTCCGTAAAGGCAGCCATCGACGCGCGTCGCTTGCAGATCATCGGCGGCGCGTCGCCCGAGGCCTATGCCTCTTATATTGCGCCGGATAAAAACGTAGCGAGGCTTTTCGAGTCAATCTCAATCGACAACCTTGGCGACAATACTTCTGTGGCGACTGAGAGTTCCGACAAACGACGCAGCCCCGTCGACGAAGAGTTCGTTGGCGACACCCTTTCATCCGACATGCGCGAGTTGATGAAGAGTGCAGGACCGAACGGGAGTGTCACTGCAATTCTTCAGCTAAATGATGTTGACGACCCGCAGGTTCGCTCGCTGCTGGCGCGTCATGGAGTGCTGGTGGCCAACAGCATGGCCAGGCTGGGAGCGATGAAAGTTAAGGTTCCGGTCAAGGCCGTCGAAGCCCTTGCGAAGAGTGACGCGATGAATTACATCTCGCCAGATCGACAGATGGAATCGTTCGGACATGTCACATCGACCACTGGCGCAGATCAAGTGCGAAACGCTCCCGGGTTTATTTCCAGCTTGCTCGGTAGCACCGCGATCGATGGATCGGGAGTCGGCATCGCCGTTCTCGATTCCGGAGTTGACAGCGGCCACATGGCTTTTTTCAACAACTCTCTGCTTCCCAGTAGCAGAATCAAATTCAGCAAAGATTTCACCAACGAAAACAACCCTTCCAATGACCCCTATGGTCATGGCAGCCACGTAGCGGGAGCCGCTGCCGGTCTCAGCACTTCCACCGGAGATTCGTATCAGGGGATCGCCCCGAACGCGAACATCATCAGTCTGCGGGTGCTTGATAGGAATGGGGTAGGTTCAGTTTCAGCATTGCTGAACGCGCTCAACTGGATCTTGGCTCCGGCCGATCCAACGAAGCCGGTCAGCTCTACCAACCCGCTAAACAAGGACAAATACAACATCCGTGTCGTCAACATGAGTTTGGGCGCGCCGGCAATCGACTCGTACAAGAACGACCCGGTTTGTCGCGCATCGCGCGCATTGGTGGACGCCGGTATCGTAGTAGTCGCCGCCAGCGGGAATAACGGCAAAGACGCTAACGGCAAGAAAATTTACGGTCAAATCCACGCGCCCGGCAACGAGCCTTCTGTGATCACGGTGGGCGCCGCAAATACTCTGGGCACGGAGTCGCACGCGGACGATACCGTGGCCACTTACAGCTCACGCGGACCGACGCGAAGTTCTTACCGCGATGCCAATGGGGTCAAACATTACGACAATCTGATAAAGCCCGATCTGGTTGCTCCCGGCAACAAACTCATCTTTGCTGAATCCGATCTTGGTAGCAGCGGTGGCGGCGGCGGGACACCAAATCTGCTGGTTCAGCAGAATCCTCAGCTCGATTCCGGACTTGTCGACCGAAATAATAAGCGCCTTATGTACCTGAGCGGTACTTCAATGGCAACTCCCGTTGTTTCGGGCGCAGTAGCGCTGATGCTTCAGGTCAATCCGAAGCTGACGCCGAACATGGTCAAGATGGCCCTGATGTACACGGCCGATCCGCTTGCGGGGTTCAACATGCTCGAACAAGGCTCGGGCGAACTGAACATCGAAGGGGCAGCGCGTCTGGCCAAATTAATCCGCACTGACCTTTCTTCAAATACGGCCGCGGGCAGTCCGATGCTTACTGGCCCGGCTCCTAATCCGCAAACAACAATCGGCGGCAACACCTTTACCTGGTCGCAGGGCGTCATCTTAAAGCATTGGTATGCAACCGGAACCGCACTGATTACGAACTATCAAACCTATTATGCGATGGGAGTCGTGTTGGGTGACGGGATCATCCTCAGCGATGGGGCCGTGTTGGGCGACGGCGTGGTCCTGGGCGACGGCGTAGTTCTGGGCGATGGCGTGGTCCTGGGCGACACCATCTTTACCAGCGCCGGCGTGGTCCTGGGCGATGGCTCGATCCTTTGTAGCGGTGCGGTGCTGGGTGACGGTGTCGTGCTCGGAGACGGTGTGGTCCTGGGAGACGGCGTAGTCCTGGGTGATGGCGTAGTACTCGGCGATGGCGTTGTGTTAGGAGATGCAACTGTCCAGGCATGCGCTGCCCGCGCCATGATAAACGGCGACCCGGGTCCGAGCATGGGTCAGAAGTAGAGCTCATGTGCGCCGGCTTAACCGCCGGCGCATTCTTTCCTTAAAGTCTTTCGGAATCTCAACAAAGAGGAGCGCGCAATGGCCGTCACAATGATGAGCCAGGATTTAGAAGCCGATTTTAGCTTCGCACAACCCCAGGAGGCCTGTGCGATCAGTGAGCTCTCCCGATCGGACCAGCCCGAAGTAATTGAGTTCCTTTCGGCGCGTCCTCTACATACCGTTTTCATGACTGGGTTAATTCAGGACAACGGAATGCTCAGTCCCCAGAATCGTGGTTCCTTTTATGGTTCGCGCAATCGATTGGGCCAACTCGAGGGAATTGCCTTGATAGGCCATGCGACGATGGTGGAAGCGCATACTGAGAATTCACTTGTCAGTCTGGCTCGGGTTGCCCGTAATTGTCAGAATGCTCATTTAATCCGCGGCGAAGAACAATCGGTAAACACATTTTGGAAGTATTACGCCGACGCTGGGCGTGAACCTCGCCAGATTTCCAAAGAGATCCTATTCGAACTCACGGAGGCCCAAAGCCCCGGCGAGGACGTTCCGGACTTGCGGCCCGCGACAGCAGACGATTTGGAAAAAGTGATCGCCGTAAACTCCTCCATGGCTTTTGAGGAGGGGGGCACGAGCCCGCTCCAACGCGATCCGAGCGGTTTCCGCAATCGCACCGCGCGGCGTATTGAGAAACAGCGGGTCTGGGTTTGGATCAAGGACAACCGCCTGATCTTCAAGGCCGACGTCGTCAGCGAGACTCCTCAAATGACTTATCTCGAAGGCATCTATGTGCATCGCGAAGAGCGAGGAAAAGGATATGGGTCTCGCTGCCTGAGAAAGCTTTGCGGCCACTTGCTAACCAGCAGGCAATCCCTTTGCCTCACCGTTAATCACCAAAACAAACGCGCCGTCGATTTTTACTCAAAAGTTGGTTTTGAGTTCAAAAGCGACTACGAAACGATCTATCTACGTTAGAAACAGGCAGGTTCCCCCCGTGGAAGCGACAGTTAAACTTAACAACCGTTCTCGCCCCCTCGATGCCTATCGATGGATGATTGTCGCTGCCGGATCAGCCGCTCTGGTCTGGTCATCAGTTTCATTGCCCGCCCCGAAGTTCGATTGGCGGTTTCTGATTCTGGCAGCGGTGATGATGGTTATCAGTTCCCGTTTTGCCGTGCAGATCCCACACGTCAACACCAACGTTACCATTTCTGATGCTTTCATTTTTCTGGTGATCCTGCTTTATGGCGGTCTGGCCGGAATGTTGTTAGCGGCGGTGGAAGGCTTGTTCTCTGGTTTGCGTATCAGCAAACGACCGCTGGTCGTGGCTTTCAACTCAGCCATGATGCTCTTCTCTACGTCGTTCACGGTACTGGTGCTGCAATTGACGTTTGGGCCGGTTGGCCAACTACGATTTCTGGACCGCTCCCATTTTATCGCCGCCGTCGGCGCGATGGCCCTGGCCCAGTACTTCTTAAACAGCGGCATCTGTGCCGTTGGATTGGCAATCAAAGAAGCCAAGTCCGTCTGGCGCACCTGGCAGACTCATTATCTCTGGACCTCGATCACGTACTTGTCGGGCGCGGCGCTCGCCGCGATCGCCTCGAACTCTATTGATAGGATTGGACTCTCAATCGTCTTCGTCGGAGCGCCTATCATCGTGATCGTCTATTTCACCTATCACAAATATTTGAACGAGATTAAGGCCACCTCGGCCCTGGCGGAACAGGCCGAGCGCGAACGCGCGGAAGCTGAACGTGCCCGCGCCGAAGCTGAGCGCGCCCGTGCTGAGCAGGCTGAACGTCACGTCGAAGAATTAAACCGGCACATCGCCGAGCAGGAGCACATCAGCACCCAGTTGCAGGAGAGCAAGGATCACTTTCGTCATGCCGCATTTCATGACACGTTGACGAATCTGCCGAACCGAGCGCTCCTGGCTGAAAACTTGAAGTTCGTGATCGAGCGCGCCAAGAATCACGAGGATTATCAGTTCGCCGTGCTCTTCCTCGACCTGGATCGTTTTAAGAATGTAAACGACAGTTTAGGTCATTCGATTGGTGATCAGTTATTGATCGCGATGGCCCGACGGCTGGAAAGCTGTATTCGCGAGGCCGACATGGTGGCGCGTTTGGGCGGTGACGAATTCGCGGTACTGCTTGACGGCATTCCGAATGCGACTGAAGCGACTAACATGGCCCGGCGGATTCAGGAGAAGTTGTCTTCTCCCTTCAACCTGAGCGGCCACGAAGTTTTTACTTCGACCAGCATCGGTATCGCGCTCAGCTCAACCGGCTACGATCATCCCGAGAACATGCTGCGCGACGCCGACACGGCAATGTATCGCGCCAAAGCGCAGGGCAAAGCATGCTACGAAGTTTTCGACAAAGGAATGCACACCCACGCTGTGTACCTGCTGAAGATGGAGAACGACCTGCGCCGAGCGCTCGATCGCGAAGAGTTTCGTGTTTACTATCAGCCAATCGTTTCGCTTGATCATGGCCAGTTGTCCGGCTTTGAAGCGCTGATTCGCTGGCAGCACCCGGAACGCGGATTCGTGAATCCCTCCGATTTCATTCCGCTAGCCGAGGAGACCGGCCTGATCGTGCCGATCGGTTTGTGGATTCTCAAGAAAGCGTGCCAGCAACTCTGTCAATGGCAGTGGCAGTCTTCAGCCAATCGCAATCTGTTCATGAGTGTGAACCTTTCGAGTAAGCAAGTCGCCCAACCGGATCTTGTGAATCAAATTCGCGATATCCTGGATGAAACCAATGTGGAAGCGAAATATTTGAAGCTCGAGATTACTGAGAGCGCAGTGATGGATAATGCCGAGATGGCCGCGCGGCTGTTGAAACGGCTGAAAGCTTTGGGCGTGCAACTGAGTATCGATGATTTTGGCACCGGCTACTCTTCGCTCGGATATCTGCATCGCTTCCCGGTGAACACCTTGAAAATTGATCAGTCGTTCGTCGGACGCATCGGCGAAGCGGCAGAGAACATCGAGATTGTGCGCGCTATCGTTTCACTGGCCGAGAACATGGGCATGGACGTCGTCGCCGAAGGCGTCGAGACGCTGAGCCAACTATCCCAACTTCGCAAGTTAAATTGCCAGTACGGGCAGGGCTACCTGTTCTCGCGTCCGGTCGATGCGGAAGCAGTCGCGCCTTTGCTCTCAAAGAAACCGCATTGGCAGGCCGACTTGTTCCCGGCCTTGATCAATGAGCATTACGTGCCGGCGAAACCAGCGGCCGCACCCGTAATGCAATTGGTGGGAGCGTCAGCCTAAGTCGAATTCAGAGCTTTGGGGTCTCCGCAGGGGAGCTCAGATCTCAACACAACAACACCCGCAAGCTTGGTTTCGAGCCTGCGGGCGTTTGTTTATGAGTTGAGCCTGGCGACTTTACCGGGGCGCTTCCGCGCTGAGTAAGAAGAGGTCTCAACCCCAGCGTCCGGTTTCCGATTCGTGATTTTCAAGTCAACCACAGATGTGGCCGTAACCTAACCTGGTGCGGACTTCCAATGCGACTCTATTGGAGGCTCACCCGGAGTCAAAACATCTCTTCACTTCTTCCGGTCGTTTTTCCGGCAACAGATTTTCCAGGTGGGGTTGATCTTTCGCTGATTGATCTTCTAAAGGCCGGATCTCATAAATCCGCGGCGCAACTTGCCTGAAATGAAAATGCGGTTCGATCTTTGCAAGTTCCTCGATCTCGCTAACGTGCCACGAACATGGGAGCCACCAGCGCGGATCAGTGTCGAGAAAAACTCGGCGGCCAGATTTGAGGTGCTCGTTTATCTTTGATTCGAGTTGTCCCTGGGGCCAGCCGGCGCCGACGCCAATCCAATCCCACTCTCCCAGGCCAATGCCACGCCAGTACTGCACGGCCACGGTTTGCGCTCCGGCAATCACGACGGCGTCACGGGGCAGCAGTCGCAGTTGCGCGTCATAGGTTTTCGCCTGGGCCAAACGATTGAAGTACTCATTGCTCTTTGGCTGAATCAGCACAGCCATGAAAAAGGCGACCAGCCCGATGCCGATAATCGCGCTCACAAATCCCCGTTGCTCTGTTCCGAACCTCTTTGTTTGTATCCGTAGAAAATAATCGCCGGCGAGCGGCGCCAGCCCCGGTAAGCCCGTCAAAAAGTATCTCCAGTTGATCGTCGTGCTGTAATTCAGGGAAAGCATTGCCGTCGCAAACAATCCGACCACCGCGGCAGTGAACACGAGCGTGAAACCGCGGACGCGCCACTCTTTCCACAAGGCGAAAGGAAGCGAAATGAGAATCAGCGGTGACGCCAGAAAAAAGTAAATCAGGAAAGGTCGCAGATTGGCGAAGGCAATCGGATGTCGCTCGGCTTCGCGTTGCGTCGAGTAGAGCCAGACATACCAGTCGGCGCGATAACTCGGTGATGCGCCGAACCAAACCGCAAACGGACCGATCGCGAATACGAAGAAGGCCGCCAGCGAACCGGCCAAAATTCCAATTGTCCGCCGATTGAACCCAAAGCCGGCAACGAATGGCGCAACGATTAGCCACGGAAGATAGAATCCAACGGTCTCTCTCAGATTCACTCCAATTCCGAGCACGGCCGCACCCGCCAGGATCAGCCAGACGCGCTGTTGCTTCAGCCCACGATAATGGATCGCGAGCGCCGTCGCGCTAAACAAAACTGACGGCACATCAGTCATTACCTGTCCACCATAGATCACGAGAATCGGTGAGCAGGCGACCAGCAAAGCAGCTATCGTAGCCGCCCGCATCGAACCCGAGAGGTCGCGCGCCAAAATCCAACACGCGGTAACCGCCAACGGCGTCGTGGCCACCACTACAAATTTAAAAAGGAGGTATGCCTGTTCCGACCGGAGCCCAAAAACTGCATGCGCCGTCTGGTAAAGCAGAAAATTAAAGAGCGTGAACGCCGATCGACCGAGGGCCATTGAAGACGGCCGCCCATGCAGCGAAAAGATCGTGTAGTCGAGTCCGTCCCAATCACCAATGAATGGGTTTAGATAAACGAGCGCCAGAACCAGGGCCAGTAACGCCGGGGGCAGCCAGTATAAGTAGGATCGGAAAAACTCTCGCGACGATAGGTGTTGGGCATCAGCAGGGAAAGACATTGAAGATTGAAAATTACAAACTCAGCCAGAAACCGACTTGCAATTCTCAGTTTTCAATTCTCATTTTGCAATTCCTGATCTGAGGTTTCCGGATACCAGGTCAGTTAACTTTGTGGTCGCTTCACCATTCTCAGTTTAGCGCCGCCGCGACTGTACTCGACCTCATCCATGATGTTGTAAATAAGCAGGACTCCGCGGCCTGAGGATTTGAAGAGGTTGGCGGGGTCGGTGGGATCGGGAATTTCGTGCACGTCAAAGCCTTCGCCTTCGTCCTCAACCGTGAAAATCGCTTCGCGAGCGGACAACTCAGCCGTCACCCTCAGGAGCTTGACGGGATCGTTGCGATTACCGTGCTTGACTGCGTTCACGAATGCTTCATCCAGGGCCACGAACAGATTCGACTGCTCAACTTTCACCAGTCCCAACTTATCCACTCGATCCACTAAATACTCCAGAACCGAGTTCATCAGCGTCAGGTCGCTGGGCAATTCCAGATCAATTTTTTCACGTACCGCGGTCGGAGACGAAGTGTCTACCCGCTGGAGCTTGAACGCCAGTGTTTTTTCAATGATCTCGTGCAACTCAGTAACGGCGCGGCGCGGCTGCGAACTCGTAACGCTCATCTTGAAAGATCTGACCGCCTCGCATCCGGCCGCAGGTTCACTATTCACGAGATCGCTAACCAGCAGATCGAACTCGGTTTGATCCCCAATGGCCAGCGCTTCACTGCGTTCGCCGGCCACCGTTACTGAATGGCCGAGAGCGTTAAGCTCCTTCGCCAGACCTGCACGAAGGTCGTCGATGTTTTCGACGATCAGGATGCTGCACGTTTCTCGATCCGCTCGGATCATCTTTTCGAAATTCGGCGGCGGAGAGATTAAGCCGAAGGGCCTTCCTGCCTACCTAATACGATCCCCCATCAAAATGCGTTCGGAATATATCACCGAGAGGTTTGGTTGGACAGGGTAGTCAAACTTAGCCCGCAGGGTGGGAGGATTTGGTTCGCCCTCGTCCGCGCTAAGCGAGCGGTCAGCTGTGCCTGGACAGCCGTCGCCAAACCCGCAGCCGAAAGAGGTTCATTTGTTCGCGCGAGTTTAATCGATACGTTACACTACGCCTTCTTCGCGTAAACCACGGTGGCCACAAAGGGAAATCTTCAAATCCAGGTAGAATACTGGCTGGCGCGCGGGCTTCTGGCTTTTTTCGCGGCTTTGCCGCTTTCGAGCGCCATTCGCCTGGGGATGGTGTTGGCGCGTTTCGGTCGCCTGTTTCCGAAGCTTCGCCATACCGCCGAGCGCAATTTACATCTGGCCTTTCCCGAGATCTCAGAAACCGAACGTCGAAGATTGTTGCTTGGTTGTTTTGAGAATCTGGGCCGGTTGCTGGCAGTCTTTAGTCACTTCACCAGATCAAATGACGCGAAGCTCGCGAATTTGATTGAGCCTGTCGGGCTCAATCATCTGGTTGCGGCGAAGGAGCATGGCCGTGGCGTCATCCTGTTCACCGGCCACGTCGGAGCCTGGGAACTAACCAGTTTTGGCCTTTCAATGTTAGGCCATCCTTTGAGCTTTCTGGTTCGCCGGATCGATAATCCGAAAATCGAAGAGCTGATAGATCGCGCGCGCGCGCACCGGGGCAATCGTTCAATCGATAAGCGTTTTGCCGCACGTGAGATGCTCAAGATTTTACAGACTGGCGGCACCCTGGGAATCCTGGTTGATCTCAACACCCTGGACCGCGAAGCGATCTTCGTTGATTTCTTTGGCATCCCAGCCGCGACTACGTTCATGGTGGCAAAGCTGGCGCTGCGTACCGGTGCCGAGGTTCTGCCGGTGTTCGCGCCGTGGGATAAGTCGAAGCAAAAGTTCCTTTTGAAAGTCGGCCCAGCACTATCGTTTGAAAGCACCGGCGAAGAGCAGGAAGATGTAAGGCGTCTGACCCAGGCGTTCACTAAAGTGGTGGAAGACTATGTGCGACGCTATCCTGATCAATGGCTATGGATTCATGGACGTTGGAAAACGCGGCCTCCGGGCGATCCCGAGATCTATTAGACCCTGATTGAAGGTCCGAACTAACCACGTCGCGGTGAATCAAAGAAGCAGCAAGTGATGCAAACTCGAATCTTAACTGATCCGCTGACGCGGATGGTCCCGGCGTCATGACCCGAAAAGGATCTTCGTCCAATATTGAGCGCGCATACTCGTTCGCCAGTCTTGCCTCCTATTCCTTCAAAGACCGTCTGCTGATTCGCGGCGCCGATCTTGCTTTCTTTTTGGCGATCAAATTCATTGGCCGCACGGTGAAGTTCGAAATTGAAGGCTGGGAACACTGGGAAGCAACCGCACGCGGAGGGCGAATTCCCATTTATACCTTCTGGCACGACCGGGTATTTCTGGCAACCTACTTCTGGCAACGACGGGCAATCGTGATCATGACTTCACGCAGCTTTGACGGCGAATACATCGCGCGATTCATTCAACGCTTTGGATATGGCGCGGCGCGCGGCTCATCTTCACGTGGCGCGACCGGTGCGGTCATTGAGATGATTCGGCTAATGCGCGCGGGCTGTCCCGCAGGCTTCACCATCGACGGACCAAAAGGCCCACGCTACGTGGCCAAAATGGGCGCGGTGTTATTGGCTAAGAAGACCGGAAATCCGGTTCTGCCTTTCACCATTGCCGCTGAGCGATTTTGGGAAGCCCGTAAGAGCTGGGATCACTTCCAAGTACCGAAACCATTCACGCGGGCCCGCGTCGTCATCGCTCCGCCCATCGATGTTCCAGCGGATGCGGATGAAGTAATGCTCAATGCCAAACGTGACGAACTACAGGCGGCGCTTGATGGGCTTGATCGACGAGGACGCGAAGAAGATGCGAGGTGAATCATGGTCAAAGATATTCAATTAGAAACCGAGCGCCTCCTCCTGCGAATGATTCGGCTGGAGGATTTTGAAGCTTACGCTGCGCTGGGTGCGGATCCGGAAGTGATGCGTTATCTGGGCGGCAAAACCTGGGATCGCCTGGAGTCATGGCGGCATATGTGCGCGATGGTCGGGCACTGGCATTTCCGCGGTTACGGAATTTGGGCCGTGGAGGAAAAAGCGAGTGGTCAATTCATCGGCCGCATCGGGCTTCACTATCCGGAAACCTGGCCGGGATTCGAACTTGGCTGGACGCTCGCTCGTGCAGCCCAGGGCAAGGGATACGCGACGGAAGCTGCGCGGCGGGCACTCGAATATGCGTTTGTTGATCTCAATCGCGATCACTTAATCAGTTTGATCAATCCGGAAAACCGGGCCTCAATTCGCGTTGCCGAACGAATCGGAGAAAAGGTCGAGGGCCGAACCCAATTGTTGGGAACAGAAGTTCTGGTTTACGGAATCGATCGCGACACGTGGCGCGAACAACAGGGGAAGGTTTGAATCATGGTCGAGCGGCGATTGAATGTGGCGCGCGGATCCTGCGCGTGATTCACGAGCGGGACGCCCGCGCCACTTCGCCAGACTGAATCCATCTCGCGAGCCGGCGGCGATTTACGTTTGGGCCGATTACGATCTACTATCTCGGTTTCAACCCAAGTTATCAGTTTACTGTTCGCGATTTTGTAATCACGATTTTCGGGAGAGTCTAATGATCAACCAGGAACGCATTAAGAATCTGCTTTTGGAACTTGTGCAAATTGACAGCCACTCGCGCAAAGAACGCGAGGTTGCTCAATGCATTAAGAAGTATTGTGAAGAAATGGGCGCGACGGTGGAAATTGATAATGCTGGCGAAGCAGTCGGCGGCAACACGGGTAACGTCATCGCGCGATTCGCCGGCACGATTCCAAATGCCCCTTCAATCATGATGAGTGCACACATGGACACAGTCGTGCCGGGCGAAGGCGTGAAGCCAATCGTCGAAGGCGATATCATTCGCACTGACGGCACCACTGTTTTGGGCGGCGACGATAAGTCGGGCTGCGCGGTAATCATCGAAGTAATTCGTTGCCTGCAAGAGCAGAACATTCCGCACGCGCCGATCGAAGCGATTTTTTCGATCTGCGAAGAAGTTGGATTGCTCGGCGCAAAGAACGTCGACGTGACGAAAATAAAGGCAAAGTACGGAATCGTTTTCGACTCAGATGATCCCGGCTTTCTCTTTACCAAAGGCCCTTCGTCCAATCACATGGAGTTCAGAATTCATGGCCTGGAGTCTCACGCCGGCGTAGCGCCTGAAGAGGGCATCTCGGCAATCAAGATTGCCGCAGAAGGTCTCGCAGCGATGAAGCTCGGCCGTATCGATCAGGAGACAACCGCGAACATTGGCCAGATTGAAGGCGGCATGGCGACGAACATCATCCCGAACCTCGTCGTCCTCAAAGGCGAAGCTCGCTCGCACAGCGAAGAGAAACTGGAAGCGCAAACTGCGCACATGCAGAAATGTCTCGAAGATGCGGCTGCCAAATATGAAGTGACAGTTGCCGGCAAAACGACGAAGGCTTCGGTCGAATCTCATGTCGAGCGCGACTACTCATCGATGGACGTGCCGGACAGCTCTCACGTGGTTCAACTGGTCCTCCAGGCAGCGAAGCGCATGGGACTGGATGTGAAGACCATGGCCTCGGGCGGCGGCTGCGACGCGAACGTCTTCAATCGCAAGGGAATTGAGTGCGCCAATCTCGGCACGGGCATGCGGGCCATCCACACGGTCAAGGAATGGCTCGACGTCAAAGACATGTACGCCGCCGCTGAAATGACTCTGGAAATCATGAAGCTGAACGGCGAACTGGCGACGAAGTAAAGCGCCCTGGCATCACTGCGCGGCTCGGCGAGAGACTGCCATTTTCTTACAGAGCCGCGGCTGTCGCACCGAAACCGGCAGCGCGTCTTTGGTTTGAGCCAAATTCCAGCAAAAAAGGCTCTTGACGCACTTTCTCGCGGCCTCCATAATCGAGTCAGTGGCACAGACTTCAGTCTGTGGAATTCCTGCCTCCCTAATCCCGAGACTAAAGTGTGTGCCACATTCTGATCGGAGGACGGTACCGAGTGAGCGAAGAACTGGAAAACAGCTTGCAGCAAGCGATCGAAACTTATCTTAACGATCGGCTACGATCTATTGATGAGCAGGTTTCACGTTTGCAGACTGAGGTGAACGAAGCTTTGGCGCAGCTGCGCGAAAGTTCGAATGCCCAAAGCCTTGATGGGACGACCCTGTCGGCCGCCATCTTCGCGCATTTGCAAACGGCGCGCGGACAAAAACTGACCGGGGCAGCAGTTTCCGCTCCGGCCCCCCGGGACGCTGCCACAATTAAGCGAGCCGTCTCTGATATTGAAGCCCGGCAAAGCCAGACAGAAATTCTTAAATCACTGCTGAGAGGCGCAATTCATTTCTCGGAGCGCGTCGCGTTGTTTGTGATTAAGAACGATCAGGCGATTGGCTGGCGCGTTTGTGAAGCCACTGAGCCGACAAATCTCGAACTGATAGGCGGTGTGTCGATTCCGCTAAGTGCGGAAACGGTTCTCACTCGGGCAGTCCGTGCACGAAGAACCTCGTCTGGCGATCCGCGTGCCAGTTCCGAAGATCAAATGCTGATCGATCAGCTTGGCGGTTCGCCGCAAATGGGCTTTTCAATTCCCTTGACCGTTCGCGGCAAAGTCGTGGCGGTGCTCTATACGGACTCGACATCGTCTGATTCCCAGGCAATTAATTTGGACGCTCTCGAGATTCTGGTGCAGGTTGCCGCGATGGCTGTAAATCTGGTTTCGGTTCACCGGGCCGCACCCGAACCGCGGCCGGAAACCACGGCGGTAAGAACCGAGCCAGTGACCGAGCCCGCTGCCGAGGTCGATTCGACTTACGCGCCTCAGGTCGAAGCACAGGTTGCTGAGCCTGAATCGCAACCGGCGCCAGTCGAGACGGCAGAGGTTTCGGCCCCGTTCGAAGTCACCCCGGAAGAAATCCCAGCAACTGAAGCCATTGCCGAAGAACCACCCGAAGAGTTGGCGGCTGAACCTGCTGCCGCGGTCGAGCCGAGCGCCCCCCCCGCGCCGCCGGAACCCGAAACCATTCAAAAACCGGCGGACAGTGTTTGGTCTGAGTCGGTTTTGCAATCCAGCACCGCGCCCCCGGCATTTGTCTCGGAGTATGCGACACCTCTGGGAAGCTCGCGCCGGTTTGGTGTGAGCGAGCCGGATTTGCCAATCGAAGTCAGCGAAGAAGAGCGCCGCCTGCATAACGATGCGCGTCGTTTTGCTCGTCTGCTCGTTTCAGAAATCAAGCTTTATAACGAACCGAAGGTTAAAGAAGGCCGCAGCCACAGCGACCTTTACGATCGTTTGCGTGAAGACATCGACCGGTCACGCCAGATGTACGACAAGCGTGTGGCGCCTCCGGTGGCCGCGCGGCATGATTACTTTCATCAGGAACTGGTAAACATGCTGGCTGAAGGTGATCCGGCAAAACTAGGCGGCAGTTATCCGGGAGCCGTCAGCGCTGGTTGATAGGAATCTGATGAAACGAAAAACGGCCACCCCGCGGTGGCCGTTTTCGTTTGGGCAAAGCTCCGAATCAAAGACGCAGCTTCAGGAACTGCTCCGACCAGAACGTGACCAGGCGTTTATGGCGCTCCGAACCGCTTTCGGTATTCGGTCGATGTCAGGAAGGCCTTAACCATCTCTGCGCCAATGTAATCGCCGTTAAACTGATTGAGCTTGATCAACCAGAAATCGTAGCCCGTGTAATCTGAATCAGGCGTATCGTTCGGATTGCGCCGCAAATAACCGAAATACTGCATTAGCACAAAGGCGCGGTTGATTTCAGCGTTGGCCAGATTCTGGTGTTCTGCAATCTGCCTCAGGACCTGTGCACGCGACTTGGCCCCGGTTGAATGATCGAGAGTTAGTTGGGCTTCCTCCGCCGGCGACAGCGGACTACCGGCATTCACGTTCAGGGAATGAACGAAGGTTGCCGGTACTATGGTTGCAGGATACTTGCTGGTGAACCGGTTAGACTGAACAAAGCGATTAAAGTAAGTCACCTTGTTGTTTTCCAGCGCTTGCGGCCAACCCGGCTGCCCGACGATTACTCCGTTGCCAATCTGACCAGTGTCAGTGAGAAACTCGTTGAAGCGAATGATCGGCACGCTGATCGTATGCGTTCCCTGGAACGTTGATGTTCCAGTGGTATCGCCATAGGCAGTCTTGTAAGCGCGCTCGATCAAATAGCCGGTCTCCTTAAATTCAATCGACAAAAAGAACGAGGCCGACACGTTGATGCGCTTTACCTCGATACAGCTGGCGTTATTGCCGCAATCCGTAATTTGGCGACTCCAGAAATCCAGGCCCTGGTGGTCCGCGGGCCGCCCCAGGAAATCTGTGTAGTGCTGCCGCACGAAAAAGTCGGTCTTGTCTATTGGGTTAACCGCAGGCGCCGTGCCCAGGCAGCCGGAGTTATTGGTGACGTAGGTCGTGATTTCGCTTATTGAAAATGGGCAAAACGTAAGACCGTTGTTTTGATCCTGGATCGAAACCATGATGGTATTGGCGCACTCAGCCTGGTCCGAATGGCTGGCATTGAAGTTGTGCCCAATTTCGTGCGCCGGGATACCCACTCGAAAAGTCCCAATGGTTTCCCGATCGGAAATACCGTACGAGTTAGTTGGGCTGCGGCAAACAACACCAGTCCAGGCAACGCCCGCCGAGCCTCCCAAATCTCGACCCGTCCACATATGCGCGACATCGCCGCGCGAGGCGGCAAAGTTCGCGTTCCAGTAATTCGTAAACTCTCGCAGCACCGCCGCCGCGTCACCGCTCGCGTTGTAGGGATCGTTCGCCGTGTCCCAGGTATGTTGAAAGCTGACAGTGAACGTGAGGCCTATGTCGCGTTCAAAGATAGCCTGGACCTGATTCATGGTACTGAGGATGTCGCTATTCGCCGCCGCTGAGCCTCCCAGGGCACTCGTGTATTCAAAGTCGGCTTCGGTAGCTAATTCGGCGAGCTTAAAAGGCGAGAACGCCGCCGGTTGCAGATCGCTGGCGGCGCTGGACATCAGTTCCTGGGCGTTCGCGCTTACCTTTTCGTTAAGCGTATCCGCACAACTGCGAGTGATTTCCGGACGAACGTCTGATGCCTGATAGACCAGATAGTCCGTTGCCTGTGCAGTCGCGGAATATTTTTGCGCCGACTCAACGTAATACGATTCAGTCGGGGTCACGATCAATCCTTCTATCTGATCGTCTTTGACTGTGAAGCGAGCGTCGCTGGCCCAAACACCTTCGACACTACCCTTGTAAGTGGCAACTGCCGGCATCTCAACCGGATGCGAAATTCCATCGGCGCCCACCTCTTCGGCGCGGTAGTTTGGCGAGCGCAAATCATTTGGTCTTAGTTGGAGTTCGAAATCATGCGAACGCGTCTTCACGGACATCCGGCCGCTTTCTCTGACGCGGGCAGCGAGGGCGCGGGTATCGAGTGTGACATCTTCATGATTCGCGAAAACCTGTTCCAGATCCTGCTGTAAGCGCGCGCTGGCATTTTGTGCACTTGCGCGTCGCGAGTAATACGCGGGACCGCAAATACCCGCCAACGTCGCCAGGGCCACCAACAACAATATGTAGATTCTAAGATACGAGTGCGGAGAAGATATTCTGCGTAACATCATGACCGTACTATAAGATACACGCCGCCCCGCGAACTGCATGACACCTTTGTCCTTTTTCATAATCAATTCATCTTTCAGTCGGGATCTGAGCCTGACCAAGGAGTTTGACCGGCTGCCAGGGAGGGGTGGCAAAACGGGGCAATTTCGATATTAACGAGTGCGATTAGGCTGCGTCAAGGTGTTTCTAAGGGCCTGATTTCCTTGTGATGTTGCGAGTATGCAGACTTTGGTACTAAAGTCAGCGACGATCTAATTTTGAGCTCCTCCAGGACATATCTTGATGAAACAAACTCTGTCTGAACAATCTTTGATCGCCATCAGTGAACGACTCGGTTCGTCTAATACAACATTTGCCGCGCGGTATCCCGGTGAATCCGGTCGACGGCAGCCTGTCCACACGGTCTATGGCGGGGCGCATCTTTTTCGCGCCGACTCTGCGCGCCGATTGGGCCAGGTCGCAGAACGGGCTCTGGCGGAAAACGCATCGGATTTTGTCGTCTTCGCCCGTGCTATCGGTCTGCCACTGGCTCAGCAACTGCCTGACGTTTTGGATTACGCGACCGGATTGCGTGTGCGGCTGGAAAATGATCCGGAAGCGGTGCGCGCAGAAAATAAGCCGGCCTGGTTGGCGCACGCCATTTACACGCGCGTGCAGGAGAAGTTAAGTCGCGAAGCGGTAGAAGACTTTCGCATTGATTTTGAGGACGGTTATGGGAACCGACCTGATTCCGAAGAGGACAGTCACGCAGAGTCGGCCGCGATCGAAGTGGTGAAAGGAATGGGAGCCGGGACGCTGCCGCCATTCATCGGCATTCGCATCAAGCCTTTTACTGAAGAGTTACGGGCGCGCAGCATGAGGACTCTCGACGTGTTTGTTTCGACGGTTTTGGATCAATCAGCCGGCCGACTGCCGGATAACTTCGTTGTCACCCTGCCGAAAATTACCACCCCGGAACAGGTAAGCGCCCTTGCCGACATTTTTGATTTGCTCGAGCGACAGAACGGGCTGCCTGAGGGCTCTCTGAAACTGGAGATGATGATCGAAACAACCCAGTCGATCATCAATGCTGAGGGGCGAATTAATCTACCGCTCTTATTGCAAGCTGCGCGAGGACGCTGCCTGGCCGCTCACTTTGGAACTTACGATTACACGGCGAGTTGTAGTATTACCGCCGCGCACCAACACATGACGCATCCATCATGTGACTTTGCCAAGCACATGATGCAGGTATCATTCGCGGGTACCGGCCTCTGGTTATCCGATGGTGCGACTAACATCATGCCGGTTGGCCCGCACCGCGCGCCGGAAGGATCTTCACTCAGTCAGGATCAAGTCGAAGAGAACCGGGCGGTCGTTCATCGCGCCTGGAAACTTCACTACGATCACATTCAGCATTCGCTCGTTGGCGGTTTTTATCAGGGCTGGGATTTGCACCCGGCGCAACTGCCCACACGTTACGCTGCCGTTTATGCCTTCTTCCTGGAGAGTCTCGATGCGGCGTCCGAGCGTTTGCGGAATTTTGTTGAGAAGGCTGCGAAAGCCACGCTCGTCGGCGACGTCTTTGACGACGCCGCAACCGGGCAAGGTCTGCTCAACTATTTTCTGCGCGCGCTCAATTGCGGAGCGCTGACTGAAGAAGAGGGTTTACGTCTGTCGGGCTTAACACGTGACGAGTTGCAATCCGGCTCGTTCGTGAAAATATTGAAGTCGCGCCAGACTCTCTAAGACCGGATGTTCCTTCCTGGTGAACTGCAACTAACGGCCGTGCGCGCCTCCGCACTGTGTCTCAGCCACGCCTGGTCTTGCTCTTAGCCGAGCGCTTGCGCGGGACTGTTCTCTTCGCTGCCTTTCCCGTTCCCGCTTTCCTGGTCGGTTTGCGGGCTACCGCCTTTGTGGACGAGGACTTGTTACTTCCCGAGGCTTTGGGAAGGCGCTCATGGACGACTTTGTGTGTGTCCTTGACCAGCCTCTGCGCATCGACGCGTGAGTGCCCCGGCGGCGCCACCAGCAAATCGGTTTTCGATAGAGCGGCCCAAAGCTTCGCATCCTGGAACGCGATCGTTCCCCCGCCGCGCTTCTCCTGAGACACCATGCGGTTGATATCGCCGACGCAGACCCAGTCGGAGTCGACAGTGATCCCCCACTTGGCATGGTCGTGGGTCTCGGGCCAGGTCCATGGCACGCCCAGGGGACTCAAGTCGATATATTTAACATCGAAAGTTTTGTGAATGCCGTCACTATCCAGCACGGGCGGAATTTTGCCTCGAATCCAGGTTTCGACGTTCATGTCAGACTTGAGAGTCGGGCCCGCCAGGTCGTTCCAAAAATCCTTGTTCCACTTGCGATTCTTGGCGATTACCTGGAACGCCAGTCCGCCGCGTGACTTGCACTGGATGACATTCGCATCGGCAGCGGCATTGGGATTCAGGTTCTGCGTAAGCAGATAGAGCGGATCTTTCTTGTCGAGCGACGCCGGGATGCGTGGCACGTAAACCTGCGGTTCCTGATGATTCGCCATCTGGTCTGCGATCTTGCTCGCGGTGGCCAGGTCAATTGAGATGCACAGATAAGTTTGTCCGTAGATCGGTGTGGGCATGTCTGAGGCGCTGGGATCCGCGTACTTGGGCCATGAGTGTAACAACCAGAGGGCGGTCTTTGACGCCGTGTCGAAGGCGATCACGCCTTTGGTGTGACCAAAGCTGGCGCTGTCCAGGCGCTTTGCATCTGACGGCATCTCATCGTTGTAGAGAATCCACCCGGTGGTGGCGTCAGGCTTTTCGAATACGGACTTTATCGTCAGATCCAACGCGCCCTTGCCGTCGGTCAGCAGGTTAGGGGATCTGACGACCTTTCCGACGTTCGTGTCGTAATAGACGTATTCGTATCCGGTGGCGGTTGGGCTACCCGCTACGTTGTCGAGTCTCGGAACCTTGTATGAGAACCACCAATCCACCGGCTTACCGGCTTCATCCAAAGCAGTTATGTTCATTGTTTTCTCCTGTCCGGCTTTGAGAACAACCGTTCTTTATCCGGTTCGTAAGCGTTGCCGTCGTCGGGCGCAGAGTAGGATGGCCAATCGCGCCGCACTATACCCGATTGCAAAAAATCCAGCAATGCAGAAAAACTGCACACAAGTGAGTCCTGTAAGGTTCATATGAAGATCCACTTACAGTTTCTGGTTCGAAGCACGGTCTTTTATTGATACGGAGCTTTTTTCAGGCGCGGCAACACTTGTAGACTTAAGAACGGTTCTTAGCTTGTAGTCTTAACTCGTTGACGGAGAAGAGTAGGAAGGGCTCTAATCTTACGAGGGATCACACAGCTTGATTTGATATAGTATCCAGGACACTTGGAGTCTCTATGGTCGCCAAAATCGAACCATTAATGACCGTGGATGATCTCGACGCGATGCCCGAGGATGGCAATCGCTACGAGGTCATAGAAGGAGAGCTTTTTGTGTCCTGCGCACCCGGCCTTCCACACCAAATAGTCACCGCAAATATTGTTCATCAATTGATGACTTATCTCGAAAAGAATCCGATCGGCAGAATAGTACCAACTCCCGGTTTGATCCTTAGCAAATACAGCGGTGTGATTCCCGATCTGGTTTTCTACAGCCACGCTCGCGGAAAAGAGATCATCGCGAACGATCGTTTGAATGCAGCTCCGGAAATCGTGATCGAAATACTCTCCCCTGGTCGTGAGAACATTTCGCGCGACAGAATCGCCAAGCGACAGCTTTACGCCAAACACTCCGTCGGCGAATATTCGATTGTCGATTCTGAGAATCGATCCGTTGAAGTCTACCGGCTCCAGAATCAGAGTTTGGATTTGGTGGCTGTTCTCAGAAACAACGACGAACTCGCTTCCCCTTCACTCCCTGGTTTTGCTTGTCCGTTATCAAAGATATTCGAAGCCTGATTCGTGACCGAAATAATCCAAAAGCTCAGAGAAAAAGATTATGAGATTTGGTAAAAAGATTCTGTGCATCGGCGTGATGCTAAACATGTTGGGGTTCGCTTACAGCCAAAAAACAACCGGGCAGACCGACGATTCGTTGGGCGCAAAGATCCGTCGCTTCGCGCCTACAGTGTTGACGGCCAATACTGCGCGGCTTTCACCGAACGATCGCCAAGCGCTGCAAAAAATTATCGCGGCGGCCAGACTCTATGACACGCTTTATCTGCGCCAGATTTGGAGCGGCAACGAAGCGCTTTTGGCAAAGTTGCAGGCTGACAAAAGTGTTTTGGGCCAGCAGCGGCTTCACTATTTCATGATCAATAAGGGACCGTGGTCGCAGCTCGATGACCATGAGAGATTTATCGAAGGCGTTCCGCCACGTCCGCCGGTGGCAAACTTTTATCCGGAAGACATGACCAGGGATGAATTCAATACCTGGTTGAATTCGCTTTCAGCGGACGAGAAAGAAAAGGCGACCGGTTACTTCTATACAATTCGTCGCGACCCGAATGGGAAACTCAAGACCGTGCCGTACAGCGAAGAGTATCGAGAATTTCTCGAACCCGCCGCCACACTTCTGCGCGAAGCTGCCGCGCTGACAACCAACGCAACGCTGAAGAATTTTCTCGACAAGCGCGCGGCGGCGTTTCTCTCAAACGACTATTACGACAGTGACGTAGCCTGGATGGACCTCGATTCACCCATCGATCTCACCATCGGTCCGTACGAAACTTACGAGGACGAGCTCTTCGGATACAAAGCGGCGTTCGAAGCCTATGTGACGCTGCGCGACGACGTGGAAAGCGCCAAACTGAAGAAGTTCAGTGCATATTTGCAGGAACTCGAAGACCATCTGCCGATTGATGCGAAGTATCGTAATCCAAAGCTGGGCGCTGCCTCGCCAATTCGCGTAGTTAATGAGGTATTCAGTTCCGGCGAAGGCAACACGGGCGTGCAAACGGCCGCTTTCAACCTGCCCAACGATGAACGCGTCGTGAAGGAAAAAGGCTCAAAGCGGATCATGCTGAAGAATGTTCAGGATGCGAAATTCAACAAGACTCTGGTGCCCATCTCTCGCGTTGTTCTCACCACGGCTCAACAGCGAAACCTGTCATTCGATGCTTTCTTCACACACATCCTGACCCATGAACTAATGCATGGACTCGGCCCGCACAACATCACCGTCAACGGCGAGCAAACAACCGTGCGAAAGCAGTTGAAAGAACTCTACTCCGCAATCGAAGAAGCCAAGGCCGACATCACCGGCCTTTGGGCCCTGCAATATTTGGTCGACAAAGGCGTGGTCCCTAAGAGCATGCAACGCACGCTTTACACCACCTACCTGGCTAGCATGTTTCGCTCAGTTCGGTTTGGGATTAACGAAGCTCACGGCCGCGGCGTAGCCATGCAATTCAATTATCTGACCGATGAAGGGGCCATCAAATACGACGAGAGCGCCGGCAAGTTCAGCGTTGACGATGCGAAGATCAAGGACGCAGTGCGAAAGCTGACTACCGAACTCTTAACCATCGAAGCCGAAGGCTCGTACGACAAAGCGCGGGCCATCCTGGTCAAGTACGCGGTGATTCGCCCGGCCATGAAGAACGCGTTCGATAAGTTGAAGGATGTGCCGGTGGACATCGAACCCATCTTTCCGCTGGCGCGCTGATTTGAAGTGCGCGGCTTCACGCCGTTTTGCGCAGGCTCGTTTTCCTGAGCCTTTAGGATCGACTCGTGCCTTTGAACTCAACGCTGGTTGGCGAAGTGTTTGATGACGCTGCCACCGGGCACGGACTGATTGAATTATTTGCTTGTGATCAACTGCGGCGCAGTGTGCTGGTGTGCTGAGCTCCCTCGGGCCCGGCAACGAGTCGGAAGCCTTTCCAAACACGGGCGGTTTGAGCGAGCACGATTCGTGTTCCCTTGCCCAGGCCGCGGAAGCGCCAACCGGGAGGCGCAGGATTGTCAAGCCGCTCGGAGAAAACGAGGACTGATACGGCTGCCATGGCGGCCAGGTGGCCGTGCGGCAACAGCATGGGGAAAAGCATCAGCGCCCAGCAGGATCCAACACACCAAACGCCATGCGAAATCCCAAATCGGAAGGCATCCAGATCGGCTGAAGCCCCGAACGCCGCGAACGATCTGTGCGCGTGGCAGCGATTGAGGCAGCGCTGTTTTGCCGGGGATATTTGCCAGACTAGTCCGATCATCGCCAGCGTGACAGCGGGCCAGAGGGATTGCGTCTGTAAAATCTTTGACCCCAAGTCTGCCGCAAAGACCAACGCACCGACAATCACCCAAATGGCCGCGTAGCCGAACACGAAGAGCGCCGAGGAACGCAGCCGGCGGCGCGCAAAGCTGCGCACGCGGATGTACCACAGCGGAATGATGAGCGTCGGCGCCATCATGGCGACCAGCATCAGGAACCAGCTAACGGCCCACAATGCGGATGAGTTCATGTTGGATACGCTTGAGGATGAAGCGTGATGTGAATGCGTCTCAGACGCCGCAGCCATGCTGGATTCTACGCCAGCGGAAAACTGCGCGCCGGCTATGAGGGCAACCCAGCCGACTGCGCCGACGAGCAGAACCCGGTTGCGCATGCGCCCGAACTCCCTTGGATCGTACAGCATGGCTCAATCGCCCTTGCGGTAAATGTTGACACGGCCGACGGTAAGGTCGGCACTCTCGTGAATTGGTTGATAGGGCACGAGGCTAATATCCAGAGAGTCCGTCTCCAGAGCATCTTTCAGGTGCATCTCATCTATAATCTTCGTGATATCCATCACAAAATTCAGGCCCTCGCCGCCATGCTCATCGCCCGGTTCACTGGCTTTGCTGACGCCGAATAAGCCGGCGCTCCCAGCCAGGAGCTCGGGGTGTTCGTCAGGGTTGGCTCCGGGGGGCAGGTTGACATAAACGTTGAGCACATCCGCGTCTCCCTGCCCGCGAACGTTTTCCAATTCAAGAAAAACACGGTCAGGGCGTTTCGTCTTGGCAGCAGCGAAGAGACTGGCAGAGACCTTGCTGCGCACCTTTGAATCGAGTTTGACCATCGTGCGAGCGCCGTTGGCTTCCAGTTTAAGAGCCTTCGGTGACGCGCCGAGTAGCTCAATTTGTTTGCCGGTAATCATAGGCGCAACTCCCTCTGCGGCCCTTGCCGCCTCATCTTTGAGGACTCCTAACCGCACCAGCCTTTTCGTTAGTGGAGCGACCGTCGAAGCGGGTGCCTGAAAGTCATCGTAGGTGTAGTCAAGTTGGCCGAGGTCGCTCATCTGGCTCGGCGTATAGACCCACAATTTACCACCCGGTAAAGGCATCGCAAATTTCCGTTCGCCATTACTTGGGGGGCCCTGGAGCCATGCGCTATCGGTCGGGTTGGTTTGCATGTTTTTGGCATTCCAGGCTGCCCACATGCGATCAATGTTGGAGTGATGAAGGTAGAAGATTGGATCCAAAGCGGCAGTTAGTGGATGCGACATGAGGCCCCGGTCTCCTTGCAGCGTCCGGCCGCCGACAAAGCCGTGAACAAGATTATGCGGGTTGTTCTCCAAATTGCCGCTGGTACCACCGAAATGCGAAAAAAGAGGTGTGGTTTGGGGTCCGCCGAATCCTGGGGGCGGCGTAACGGCGTCGTCCCCGGTGAAAAGATCGTTCGTCATGCACTCCTGGTTCACGAACTGAAGTGGGACAAAGATGTTTCCGCTGGAATTTGGGCCATAGCGAGCCTTGACGTAGAGGGGATTGGGTCCGCCGTTATCAGGCAGGTTTTGCGCTGCAAACGCCGGCGGCATTTGGAACTGGTTATTCGGCCCGAAGTAATTCCAATATGGCAAAGCCCAGTCTGCTGGACCGCCAAGCGATATGATGGCCGCGCGAACTTGCTGCTCCAGAGCCAAAAGGTACCCGCGATGCCAAGGGGTGAAATACCAGGTCTGATGTTGGCACTGATCCCAATACAGATCCTTATCCGACTGGCTGGGCAGAGGGGCCGTGGGAACCTGCGGCGGCTTCGGTAGAGTGGTCCAGTCGGGAAACGAGGGGCTCTGGCCTATCCTTTGGCCGTGGATCGCCCCGAAAAACCACCAACTGGACGTGTCATTCAATGGGCGGGATTGCATGAACCCCACCCCTTTCGCATACCAGAGAAGAACTGGATTATTGAATGTGCCTCCGTTATTCCATGCGTTTGTGCGAGTGTAAGTTGCCATGTGATTTGGGATCCTTTCGAGAGGAGTATTGGACGTTCATCTTGAAAATAGGAAAGGGCATCACGCACGGCTCGGAATGCGAGTCGGCTCGTTTGCCACTTCGTCTGGCGATCTTGCGCCAGGGTTATGAGTGCGTCACTCAGGCTCAGCAGGTCAGCCGGCGAATTGCCCGGCCGGCTTTTTCGTCAGGATGTTTCCCTGCGCGGATCTGTTCGCCTGAGCACTACCGGACACGACGCGTTTCCGCAACTCACGCTTACGGGCTTTGGCTTAAGGTCGGGTTCCGGTCGTCGTGGAATCATTACCCAACCGAACTTTGATCGAGAAACGTTTCGTGAGCGATATGGGCCGCGTGCGGCGGAATCTATACCGCCGCATAAAGAATGTCAATGAAATAGCGAGCCCTGTAAGTCTTCATCAGCCGCCTCAACCGACTCCCTCAACCGCGGATAAGTTTCAACGAGCTTTGCCGGGCCCGGCACGCGGGCTTCTCCCAGTTGCGCAAGAATCTCAAAGGCGTTCACCAGACTCTGCCCGCGCGCGTGATTATTCGTGATCACGAAAGTCTGCTTCGCTTTATCGGCGACTTGCTTGATCCGCTCGATCCAGGGATCCAGCTCATCGTTTGAATATAGATAGTCGTAACGCTCCAGCACATTTGCTTCTTCACGAAACCAGTTCTGGTAGTTGCGACCGTGCAAGCGCACATAGCCAATCGGTGAGGTGACTTCTGCCGACGGTTTGATCGAGTTCGCGAACTGAGGCTGGTCGATGTCGCACAAACCGACCTCCAGATCTTCGAGTGTCTGCAATATTCGCGGGCTGTTCCAGGATTCGTGCCGCAGTTCTACGACCAGAGGATAATCCTTAAAGCGCGTCACCAGTTGATCCAGATACACTCGTTCATCGCGCTCGTTTTTGAATGACCAGGGAAATTGCATCAGCAACGCGCCCAGCTTGCCGGCCTCCATCAATGGATTGACTCCTTCACGAAACGCTCGTTCGTCGTCATCTTTCGGACCTGCGCGCTGGTGTGTGAAAACCTTGTGGAGCTTTGCCGTGAAGATGAAGTTGGGATTGTGGGCCGTGCGTTCCAGCCACGCCCGAGCTGTCTCAGGTTTGGGCGGGTGGTAGAAGCTGCTGTTGATTTCGACAACGTCGAAATACTTTGCGACCAGCGCCAGCGTATCGAACTTTGAACCTGCGCTGTCGGGATAGACGCGGCCACGCCAGTCAGCGTAAGACCATCCGGCCGGGCCTACATGAATGTCGCGATGCGCGGGCATTGAGGGATTTTGTCGGACAGATCTGACTTTGTCGACGTCCGTTGGCTGATGGGATGCGGCTATGCCGCCGCACACTGCGGAAAGCCTCCGGCTTTCCGGGACCGTACATAATCTTCCCGAGGCTACGCCTCAGCTGTAGATCGGGAGGCGTAGCCTCCAAAATATTTTCATCTTTGCCGGTAAGCCGGAGGCTTACCGCAGTGTGCTGCGGCAAAGCCGCGCAAGACTCCAGGGAGCGGTGCTATTGAGCACCCGCCGCAAACTGCTGAAGCGATTTTTTGAGGCATGTTGCTACGCTATCAGGTTGGAGGGTCGACGCCGCCAGCTTTCCTTCCGCGTCCAAAAACTTCGCCGCCGATGCCAACTCGGACGAATCCAAACGCCACCTCGCGGCTGGATTGTCTTCCAGCTGGTTGAGCTGATTCATCACCTCACTGAGATCGCGCCGCGCAATCTTCGGTCGCACAACCGTTTCCGCCCAGGAGTAATACGGATAATCGATTCGATAGGCCCAACCGTTTTCAAGTGGGGTCGCGATCAGGAACAACTCGCCGCGCGCATTTTGAGAAATCGCGGTGAACGGAGCTGAGTGCTGCTGCGGATCGAATCCTGCAGGTCCGAAGGTTTCTCTGGCCAGAGTTACAATCGACAACTTCGCATCGTCAATCTCTGCAACCCGCGAAGTGCCTTTTGCGAAACTGTCCAGGGCGATTTCAACCCGCTGCCACTGGTTGCGCCACAGCTCCTCATAGTTGCCGGTGTTGCTGATTACATCCTCGACGTGTGGCAGAACCAAAACGTAGCTTTCGGCCTCATCCTGGACCGGCGCACCGGCAAGCCTGGCAGCCAGCGGCGAGCCTGATTTGTCGATTGGTGAATCGGACCCCTGGATCACGATGCTGGCGCGCACGCCATCAACTGACCTTAGCTCCGAGAAATCACCGGCCTCCGCTGCCGCGATCAACTTTGAGCGCAAGGACAAAGCGCGTTCACCAGTCAACATCGTCCACACGGACAAGATGCCGTCGGTGTCGAAATGATTATTGGTCACCAGATCGATGTTGCGCGTAAGTTCCTGACGGTTAGGCGCCGCCACTACATTCAACACAATTTCGGTTGAAGTATCCGCCTTCACTGACTCCGGCGTCTTATTTCCGTTCCAGTGGGAAAAATGAATTGCGTTATCGACGGTGCCGTCGACTGAAAGCTTCGGCACATTCGCAATAGGATCGCTGTAGAATTCAAATCTCATTTACCTTTCCTCTTTAAAAGCGCACGGGCATTCCACCCATCAACTCACGCGCAGAATCGCGTGTCACTCGCCGCTCACTCATCCAACAGCTGACCGCGAAATAGCCGCTGGCCGGCCAGACTCGTATAGAACCCGTAAAGAATCAATCCGGTGCAGATGGTCAAAGCGAAGAGGGTTGATCCGGCATACCAGGCCGAAAGATTGGTGGTAGTTGGGTTATTGCTAATCACGTTGAGAAACAAGAAACAGAAATACGCGGTCAACAACCCGTAGCGCATAGTCACCATCACCGCCAGCGCTATACCTATAGCGGCACAGACGACACTCACGAAACTGGGGGTTTGCAGTCCGATGCTGGCGGTGACCAGCAACCAGATCAGTATGCCCGCCAACCATCGTTTACGTAAGACAAAAGAGAACAGGAGACCGAGAAGCAGGCCGCCCATCGAAATGCCAAGGGCACTGGCCAGGTCTCCAGCAAACAGATTTATCAGGCTGCGCATCCCGCGTAAGGGCGGAGTGAAGCCATTAATGTCGTAAGGTTTACCCAGCCACTTGGATATGAGCTGTGGAGTAAAGCCGAGCACCCAAATGCTTGCCCCGCAGACTCCGCCGATGAGGATCTCGCGGCCAATCAAGGGATCACGGTAATTGCCCGCCAGCAGGCGATTCCAAGAGATTATCAGATTGGGCCAACGACGCCGCATGAATGGCTCGAGGGCAATGTAGATGAGCCAGATCATGCCGGCCAGCAGCAAATAATTTGAAAGCTCATAAAAAAGAGATTCAAGGTCGGCGGTGATACTAGGCACATGACCACGAGTCAGCCAATCCACGCCTCCCAGAACCAAAATAAAAAGCGCCAAACGGAAGGCGCCTTTTCTATCTCCTCGTCCAAGCTTCAAGTTGTACCGCGCCAGGAGCACAGCCCCAACCAGGATCGAAAGCAACAACAGGACGGCCGCGGCTATCGAGACTCTCTCAGACACGGAATTGGATCGTTGCATCTCCCGCGCTGGCCGGGTCCAGGGACCTATCAAGGCAAAATAGGTTGGCTTCCCATGATAAGAAGCCGCCTCAATCCGCAGAGGAACTTGTGGCTGATCCGGATAGACACCCTGCCACGCCGCTCGTGCATCGCTGTAAATGGGCGGATTCCACTGCGCTTCGCTGGGAGTGAAGCGGCTGATGTCGAGACCCGCAGCGTTGAAGAGCAACGCCCAATCAGTAGTGTCAGCCGGCATAGCCGGAGTATTGATCTGGGGCGGCACTCGCGAGAAATTGATCAAACGGCCGCGCGTGTCGAGAGCGACATACGTCATCCCTGGTCCGGTCGGCGGCGGGTCATTGGGCGTAACATTAGAGGCCTGGCCAAGCGGCCAAAGGTAGACCGGGCTTTGCCGGTACCAAAAAGTGATTAAGGCCGGCTGCCCGCTCGCCAGCTTGTCCCAACGCCGCGGCGATCGATCATTCTTCGTAAGGTAATCAAGATAGCCCTGATCCTGACTAAATCCGGTAGCGTAATCTATTGGTTCATCTGCATACCCCAACTGCTTGACGATTTCGGCGGCGCGAGCCTGCAACACCTCCGGTGGCTTTTCAAACGGGATCTTGTAGTGAAGTCCAATCGCGTCCGACATCAACACCACGGCTGCCAGCATCACCAAGGCGCCGGCAGCCAGCGCGATGGCCACCGCCGGACGCAGGCCTTCCTCTGTCTTTGCCGCGGCGACCATTTCCGGCGAAGGTGTTTCGCCCGCAGCAAGCGCAGCCGCCAAAGGATCGCCACCAGGTAACGCCGCGGCGACTTGAATCGCTGTCGGGGGTCGCTTACTCGGATCCTTTTCCAGACACCGCAGAATCACTTTCTCGACCAGCGGGTCGATGTTCTTTACATGGTTTGAGGGACTGGCTGGAGCTGAAGTCTGGTGCAGTTTAATCAGGTCATGAATGCTCTTTGATTCGAAGACTGGTTTGCCGGTGAATAGTTCATAAAGCACCAGGCCGAGCGAATAGATGTCGCTCCGCTGCGTCACCTCGCGGCCGCTCAATTGTTCCGGCGCCATATAGCCGGGCGTGCCGGCGATCGCTTCGTCCCCGCTCAGCTCTGCCGCCACGACCGCCACGCCAAAGTCCGTGATGCGCGCTTTGCCACGGCCATCGATCATCACGTTGGCGGGCTTTAGATCGCGATGAAGTACGCCGTTGTCATGCGCGGCGGCGAGGCCCGCGCAAATCTGCCGGGCGATCTCCACCGCTTTGTCACCGGGCAGACGTCCGATGCGCCGCAAAAGCGAAGACAGATCCTCGCCGTCGATAAACTCCATCGAAAGAAAGTTCCGGCCCTCGACTTCGCCGATGTCATAGACGCGGCAAACATTGGGGTGTGAGATTTGGCGGGTGATGCGGACTTCGTTGTGAAAGCGCGCCAGCGCGCCTCCATCCATCGCGATCGCTTCCGGCAGAAACTTGAGCGCGACAATCTGTTTGAGCTTGAGGTCTTCAGCTTTATAGACTTCGCCCATTCCGCCGCGACCAACCAAACTGACGATGCGATACCGCTCAGTTAACCTCGTCCCCGTCGCGAACCGCGCGCCTTCCGCAGAGTCTGGGACAGATTGGTTCAGGCGATCATCCAGCCGCATCGCTTCGCGCTGTTTGGACGGCGGCAGCACGGCGGTCGGGAGCGAAGCCACGTCGAGCCGCGCGCCGCAACTGGGGCAAACGAGCGCGTCATTAGCGACTGACGTCTTGCAAGCGGGGCAGTTGGCCATGACCTGGCAAGAAACGTGATTAGATTAACGACGGATCAGAATCAATATACCCGCCACGATGCCCAGTATTCCCAGGCCCATCGTGACTGTGGAAGAAACTTTGATGTTCAGCAAGGGCAACAGCCCGGTGATAATCAACCAGAGACCAAGCAAGAGCATTCCCAGATTCTTTCCTGCCAGGCTATTTGTTAGCGCCATGTCTTATCCTCCTCAAGTGCCATCAAATCGGTTTCAGCCAGCTACTTTCCCTGACTGATGCAAAAAAGCTTGTCTTTTCCCCGGAGGAACAGATCGCCTCCGGCGATTACGGGCGTCGCAATGAACACCTGATCGGCGAGCGTGTTGGTGGCGATGACCTCGAACTTCTCGCCCATTTTGAGCACGACCACGTCCCCGTCTTCAGTCGCCAGGTAAAGCTTGCCGTTGGCGCCGATCGGCGAGGCCTTAAAGTTGTACGGCTTCGGCAGGCGAACCTGCGCAAAATGTGGCTCGCCGGTGGTGGCATTGAACGCGCTAAGCAGTCCATTGTCTGTCAGGACGTAGAGTTTGTTGTCGTGCAGCACCGGCGAAGTGGTGTAAGCCAGACCGCGCGTGTGACTCCAAAGGATTGAGTCGGTGCCGGTGAGGTCACCTTCCTTTCCCAGCTTGATCGCCATCAAGCGCGGATCGCGGTAGCCGCTCATCACATAGATGACGCCGTTTTGATGGACGGGCATGGGGATGGCATTCGCCCCAAGGCCGGCTGCTTCCCAGAGCAACTTGCCGTCTTCAGCGTCGTAGCTGCGAACTTTCTTGCTGGCCGCCACAATTATTTGGCGGCGTCCCGCGTAATCGATGGCCAGCGGCGTGCTCCACGAGCTGCCTTCGTCCCGCGTTACGCGCCACAGCTCTTTGCCGTTTCGCTTGTCGAGGGCCACCATGAACGACCCGGCTTCATGATCGTAAACCAGAAAAAGACGGTTGCCGTCGAGGAGTGGCGCACTGCCTTCACCAAACCCATTCTTGATCTTCATCTGTACGCCTAAATCTTTTTCCCAGATCAGCTTTCCGTTGAAGTCGTAAGCGTAGATCCCGCGGGATCCAAAAAAGGCGTAGACGTATTTGCCGTCAGTGACCGGCGAGTTTGAAGCGAAACTGCCGTACACTCGGTGGTAACCTTCATGAGGCGAAGCGACCTTAGCCGTTTTTTGCCAGAGGACTTTTCCCGTCTTGCGATCCAAACAAAGTACTTCAAACCTGTGCTCGGCCTGTGGGCCGGTGTCTCCTCCGGGTCCTCGGCCGCGTCGCCCTTCGCCCTGGCCGGCCGCAGGTGTTTGAGTCGCCAGGGGTGTTGGCTTCGGATCCGCGGGCGCAGGTTTTCCAGTTGGGATCGCAGTAGTTAGGAAAATTCGATCGCCCCAGATGACCGGCGTCGAATGGCCCTTGCCGGGGATTTCCGTCTTCCATTTGATGTTGGTCGTGTCGTTCCAGCTCGTCGGAGCGTCGCCGCGTGCCATTCCGTTAAAGAAGGGTCCGCGCCATTGCGGCCAATGCGCTTGATCGGGCACCTGAGCCGTGACGAATACATAAGCCACAACCAAAACAACTGTCAGGCGAACTGCTTTGAAGATCTCTTTCATCGGGTTCTCCTCCGACGGTCTATCAAGTTTAGGGTTGCCCTTAAGTCAGCGCCGACCTGGCCTGGAACCGTTGACGCCAGGTTCAATAGACATATTAGCGTCTCGACACAATAGAGTTAGTTCGTTAGGACGCGCGGGCATTAATGCCTGCATTGGTCTCTCAAAGCAACTCACCAGCTCACTGCACAAAGCCTGATTTCTTCAGCAACACCGCAAAGCGTGGGTCATCGCGCAACGGATTCAGTTGCGGATCGATTTTAAAGTAGCCGACAAAGTTGCTGTGTGCGTTGAAAACCTCGTCCAACGCGGCGAAGGCTTTTTCTTTTTCGCGCAGTTCGATGTACGCAATGGCTAACGCGTAGGGGTTAGACTTGTTCTGCTCGAGCTCAGTCACAAGCACCTGTTGGTACCCTTGCCAACCGCCCTTTGCAAAGCTTTCCCGCTTCAACCGAGCTGATGCCGGTTGACTCTGCAGTTCGCTGGTTTTCGCACTCTCCTCCACCGCGCCTGGGTAATTGCCCTGGAGTCGGTAGAGCGTGGAGAGTTGGCTGTGAAAAAGCTGAAAACGCGAATCCAATTCAAGATTCTTCCGAATTCGAGCTTCAGCTTCATTGTATCTTCCTTCGTACACCAGTGTCTGAGCGTAGTGATAGTTGTAAAGGTTTGACAGTGGGTCAAGTTCCAAGGCCTTTCTCAATTCAGATCGCGCTGCTTCGAACTGGCCAAGATAAAACAGCCGCAAGCCGTTACGGCGACGGCCCTCAGCATAATTCGGATTAAGTTCAATTGCCCGGACTATTTCACGTTCACAGCCGGCGAAATCACGATCCTGCATCAACAATAATAACCCCATCAGGGCGTGCGCGTCCGGCAGATCGTTATCCAGCTCGATCGCCTTCGCCGCACACTCGCGCGCCTTCGGTAATACTTCGTCGGCATCCGCAGTGCGCTGGCCGCCGATAGCAACTAATGAGAAGAGATACGAATCGCCGAGACCCGAATATGCCAGCGCATAGTTGGGATCAATGGCAATCGCTTGCCGCAAATACTCGATGGCCCTGGCGCTATTCAACTGGTTGGAATAGAAAACCCCCTGCAAATAGAGCTTGTAGGCTTCCGTGTTCTCGGTGTAGTTTTTCGCCAGCTTCTGCTTGTTGGCGTTTGACAGTCTGGTTCTTAGTTTACTCGACACGTCGCGGGCTATCTGATTTTGCAAAGCGATAAGATCAGTCGCTTTACGAATATATTGCTCACCCCAGATCAGATCACCAGTCCGCGCGTCGGCCAACTCGAGATTCAAAGTTAACTGATCACCCTGTTCCGTAACGTGACCATTCAACACTGCCTGTACTGACAATTCCGATCCGACCTGTTGGGGCGTCACTCCTTTGCCTTTGTAGCGGAACACTGTGCTGCGCGCTTTTACTGAAAGGTCGGGGATTTGAGAGAGATTGTTAATGAGGGTTTCGGTCATCCCATCTGAGAGATATTCAAAATCGGCATTACCGCTGGCGTTGACGAACGGTAACACAGCCATGGAGTTGATTGGTCCCTGGCGAGCGCGGCTGAAGTAGAGGTACAGTCCGGCCCCGGTCCCGATTAACATCGCGGCGACCAGGACTGCGGCGCCGAGGTTGGGCCTATGCGCATTCGTCAGACCACCCGCGGTGACGGTTGGGCGCACCAGCGAATCCGTGGCTCTTCCGTTAGGAAAATGCTCCAGCACAGTCGCCGCACTCTTCGAGTTCGGTGGCACGGAGCTTTGGGACTTTCTTGCGAACTCCAGGTCGTGCTTCAAATTCTGCAAATCGAGCAGGAAGTCCTTAGTTGTCTGGTACCTCTGATCTCGATTCTTGCGCAACGCTTTCGAGACAATTCGCTGGAGTTCGGCCGGCGCCTCGTTCGTATACCGCGCCAGTGGCGGCGCCTCCTTGTCACTAAGGATCGAGGCGATGATTTCGTTTGATTTAGGAGCGTCAAAAGGTTTCCGCCCCGCAACCATCTCATAAATCAAAACACCGACGCTGAAGATGTCCGTGCGCGCATCCACTTCCAGTCCGCGGGCTTGCTCCGGCGACATGTAGCTGGCCGTGCCCATGACCATCCCCGGCTCGGTCTTAATGGCAGCGCGCGTCGGCGCCTCGGCGTCAACAGACTCGGGAGGCAAAGGCTCAGTTAGTTTTGCAAGTCCAAAATCCAGGACCTTCACGATGCCGTCTCGGCGCAACATAATGTTCTCGGGCTTGATGTCGCGATGAATGATGCCGGTTTGATGTGCGGCGGAAAGAGCTTCTGCCACCTGCACGCCGATCACCAGGATCGTGTCAAGCGGCAACTCTTCCTTCTGCGCAAGATGCTCGCGAAGAGTCGGGCCGTCGATCAGCTCAGTTGAGATGTAGTTCTTGCCGTCCGCTTCGCCGATTTCATAGACGGTCAGGATGTTGGGATGATTGAGCGCAGCAGTGGCTTTTGCCTCTTGTTCGAACCGTAGCATTCGATCTTTGTCTGCTGCGAGTTCGACTGGAAGAATCTTCAACGCGACTTTACGATCCAGTTTCGTATCCAGTGCCAGATATACCTTGCCCATTCCGCCCTCGCCAATCTTCGAGCGGATTTTGTAACGGCCGAGTTTTGTGCCGGGTGTAATGCTCATTTGAGACCGGATGCCGAAGCCGCGCGATTGTATCCGAGTAATTGGCGCACGGCTAAGGATTTTGTGGTTTTCGGGATGCTGAGGCTTGGGAGATTTCGTAGCGGCCGGGTTTTTTGCGCCCGAGTAAACAGCAGGAAGATCCTTTCGGACCTGGTTCACTGCGGGAAGCCGACTCGCTTCAGCAACGCCGCATAGCGCGGGTCGTCGTGCAGCGGTTTCATGAAGGGATCGATCTTCACAAACCCAATGGATTGATCACTTTTGTTAACCGCCTCGTTGAGTGCCGCAAACGCCCGATCCTTGTTTCCCAATTCGGCGTAGAGACCTGCCAGGGTGTAAGGATTGATTTTCATGCGCGCGTCGTCAGTGGCGGCCCGCAGAAATCCCTGCCAGCCACCCTTCGCAAAACTCTCTCTGATCAACTTTGCGGCCTCAGTTTCGTCCCGTAAATCCTTACTCTTCGCCAGTTCCTCGACAGCCTGCAAATAGTTAGCCTTAAAGCGATAAAGGTAGTACAGATAGTAATGCGAAAACCAGAGGTCCGGCGTCAACTCAATCGTTTTTTTCAATTGCGCTTCGCTTTCCTCGATTCGCCCGGAATAGAAAAGGGAGAGGGAATAACTAACGTTAACGGCGGTGGATAACGGTTCAATCTCCAAAGCTCGCTTTGTCTCAACGAGCGCTTCATCGAACCGGCCAAGGTATTGCAATCGCAGGCCGTTCAAGCGATGCGCATCGGCCGAATTTGGATTGGCCGCCAAAGCCAACTGGCTTTCGTGTTCCCAACCGGCGAAATCGTGATCCTGAAGAAAGTTCAGGAGACCGAGTGCGAGATGCGGCTCGGCGAGGGTGTTGTCCAGTTCGATTGACTTCAAGGTGAACTCTCTCGCCCGGGGAAAGGTTTCGCTGGCCGGCACGTCACCGTAGGTCGTGAGATAGCCATAACTAATCCCCAGGCCGGCGTAGGCCACGGAGTAATTGGGATCGATACGGAGAGCCTGCTGGAAAAAGTCGATAGCTTTTCGCAGGTCCTTCGGGGTGCGCTTGTTTGCGTAAAAGCGACCCTGCAAATAGAGCCTGTAGGCGTCGGCGTTTTGCGTGTAGGTCCTGGTCAACTTCTGCTCGTCGGCGCCTGACAATTTAATTTTGAGTTTGCTGGCAACGTCTCGAGCGATGTCGCTCTGTAAAGAGACCAGGTCGGTTTGTTTGCGATTGTATCGTTCGCTCCAAATTACGTTTTCGGTTTGCACGTCAACCAATTCCAAACTGAGCGTCAAATCGTTGCCACGTTGAATCACGCGCCCATTCAGAACCGCCTGGACATGCAATTCCTGGCCGGCAGTTTTTGGGTCCTTGCCTTTGTAGCGCAAGACTGAGCTCCGGGCTTTTACATTCAGATTCGGCAATTGCGACAAACTGCTGATTAAAGTCTCGGTCATTCCGTCTGAGAGATACTCAGCTTCCTGATTGCCGCCTTCATTGACAAACGGCATTACAGCGATCGAGCTGATGGTCCCACTCGAATTGCGACCGCGCAGGTAAAAACCGGCGGTCGTGATGGCTCCCGCCACTATCAGCAAAGTAATTCCAACCGCGAGTTTATGCTGCTTGAGTCCGGTTAAGACGTACTCAGCGCTGGAAGCAGTGCGACCCGGCACCGCGCTAACCGCAGCACTGGCGTTCATCGAGGCGCCTTGCGAGCCCGTGGACCCTGCGCCGCTGGTGCTGCGCAGCGCAGGCGGGATGGTGCGCTCGATTTCGGCATCCACGTCCAGCTTGCGTCTCAGGTTTCGCAGATCGATCAACAGGTCTTTGGCCGTTTGATAGCGTTCGTTCTTGTCCTTCGCCAAGCACTTGGCGATGATTTCTTCCAGGCGTTCGGGTAAACCCTCCACTTGTAGTGAAAGCGGCGGCGGGTCCTGTTCCTGAATAGCGATGACCTGCCGGTGAACATCCTTACCCTGGAACGGCACACATCCGGCGATCATTTCGTAGAGCAGCACGCCCGCACTCCAAATATCTGTGCGCTGGTCTACCGAAACGCCCATAGATTGCTCAGGCGACATGTAACTGAATGTGCCCATCACCCGGCCTGGCTCAGTCTGCACCAACACCCTGGTGGCAACGTCTTCGCTGGTCCCTGGCGCAGATCCGCGCGCACTGGGCCACGACACTTTCGCCAATCCAAAGTCGAGCACCTTAACGATATGATCCCTGCGGACCATCACATTCTCAGGCTTGAGGTCGCGATGGGTGACTCCGGCCTCGTGCGCGGCGTTGAGAGCGGCGACAATTTGAATCGTGACGTCCAAAATATCGATTAACTTCGGACGCCGATTCCGGAAATGCTCGCGCAGGGTGGATCCTTCGACGTGTTCGGTGGCGATGAATGAAGCAGAGTCAGTCTGGCCGAAGTCATAAACCGTAAGAATGTTAGGATGATTGAGAGCGGAAACTGTGCGGGCTTCCTGAGTAAAGCGCTGCAACCGATCTTTGTCTTTGGCAACTTCGGTCGGCAGGATCTTAAGCGCCAACATCCGGCCGAGTTCGGAAGTATCCTGCGCGAGATAAACCTCGCCCATTCCGCCCTGACCGATCTTTGAGCGGATTTCATAGCGACCGAGTTTTGTCCCGGGAACAAGAGTCATCGTTTCAGTTCTTTTGTCCCGGCCTATTTCAGCCGGGGCCCTCTGGCAATCCGATTCTTCCCAACAATTCAGCAAAGCGCGGATCGGGACGGAGAACGTCAAGCATCGGTTCTATTTTTAACGAAACCAACCAGCTCGATCGTTCGGCAAACGCCTCTTCGAGCCATTCAAATGCCGCATCTGCTTGCCCCAGTCCAACATAAATCAAGGCTATGTTGAAAGCGGGAACATATTCCTGCCGCCTTCGTTCCTTCAGGAGCTCTAACATTCTGTTTGCTTCGACGTGATTGCCTGACAAAGCGTGTGTGTGTGCCAGCAGAGCGTAAGGCACGCTCCCGGCTCCGGAAAGCCTGATCGCCTCTTCATACTCACAGACCGCCTTCTCATACTTGCCTTGCTTCATGTATGCAACGCCCAGGTAGACCCGGGTTCGTGCGAAATTCGCTTCGAGTTCGATGGTTCGCTGGTACTGCTCGATACTGGGCTCAAGTTGCCCGGCATAATAAAGGATGGTCCCGACATTCTTGTTGATAATGAGCGAGAGCGGCTCAATCTGCTGGGCTCGTCTTTCCGCCTCGATCGCTTCGTCATGCCGCCCCATGGCTGCCAGAAAGAGCGCATACCAATGATGCGACAATGAATAGTTTGGATTAAGCTCAACCGCCCGCTTGAAATCCTGTTCCGCTCCGGGCCAGTCCCACTCATAGAAGGCTCGCACATGGGCCAGGGTGCTCTGCGCTTCCGCGAGTGTGTCGTCGATCGCGAGGGCCTTTAACGCGGCCGCTTTTGCCTTTGGCATTGCCTCTCTCGGCGGCAGGATCCCGTATTCGGCAATCCCCAGAACGGCATACGAGTCGGCCAGACCCGAATAGGCCAGGGCGTAGCGCGGATCAAGCTCGAGTGCGTACTCAAAATAATCCTTGCTGCGATTCAATCCCTCGAGTGAGCGCTTATGCCAGTGGAAGCGGCCCTTCAGATACGCCTGATAGGCTCCGGAGTTTTCAGTGTAACGCTTTAGCACTTCGTCTTTTTGATCGCCTAACAATTTCAATTTAAGCGCGTCAACCACTGCCAAAGTAATTTCATCCTGCACCCCGAAGATGTCTTCCATTTCCCGGTCGTATCGTTCTGACCAAAGATGAAAGCCGCTGGCGGCATCGACCAGTTGCACAGTGATCCGTAGCCGATTGCCGGATTTCCTGACGCTTCCTTCCAGGATGGCGCCGACATTCAGGACGCGAGCAATGTCACTGACCTCGACATTTTTGTCTTTGAACGAGAAGGCCGAAGACCGGGCGGTAACTTTCAAATCATCGATCTTGGCCAGGGCGTTGAGCAACTCTTCCGCCAGCCCATCACAAAAGTATTCATTCTCCGGATCGCTGCTGAGATTCACGAATGGCAGCACGGCAATCGAAGGAGGATTGTGTAGCCGGCCGGTGGTGAGATCTTCACTGGGGGTGGAAGAGGGCAGGGCCATCGTGGCTGACTCGGACGTCGAAGGAGCCCCGGACACCAGACGGGCGCCGTCGATGCGGCAGAATTTTAGGGCGGCGTCCGTCTCAACGCGATTGCATGTCGGGCAATGTTTCATTTCATGCAGTTACTGACGATTCAGCTTATGATCGCGCGCCCGGTGACTCGCCCAATCCGCCCGCACTAATCTTTGAGCTGATTTCGTAGTGACCGAGTTTTGTGCCGGCGTCAATCGTCATTGATTATTCCTAAACCCCTGGGCGAAAGCGCTTCAAGGATCGGGATTCAGAAATTATCCACAGATTGCGCAGATTTCACAGATTAAGAAGCGCTTACCTTACTGCACCTAAATTCGTCGAATCTAATCTGTGTAATCGGCGTAATCTGCGGATATTTTTTTACTCATTTAGTGACCGAGTTTTGCGCCCGCGTCAATCGTCATGCTTACAGGTTCATTCGCTTCATCAGGCTTTTGAATCGCGGATCGTCGCGTAACGGATCCATGGCAGGATCGATTGCGATCCGGCCGAGAAAACAATCCTTTTCTGCGAACGACTCTTCGAGTTCGGCAAATGCCTTGTCCTTGTCGCCGAGCGTGGCATAGATAGCTGCGAGATAGTAAGTCCGCACGTAGCGGGTCTTTGCCAGATCGCGGAGCCTGGATATCTGCTGTTCGGCCTCGGCCCTCTTGCCTTGTTTCGCATATGCGTGCGCGAGTACGACGCCCGACATCCAACGAAAGGGTGAGTCGGGCGACATCTGCTCAACCGTAGAAATGGCTTCGTCATACTTTCCGTTCGCGATCAAGGCGAAGCCCAACCACACGCGGGCGAACCCAAAATTTGGCTCAAGGTCATAGGTATTGCGGGCCTGGACCAGCGCCTGGTCGTACTTCCGGTCATAAATGTAAGCGCTCGTAAGGAGGGAATTGTTAATCATCGACAATGGTTCGAGTTCCACGCCCCGCTGAAGCTCCGTTACCACTTCGTCTGCCTTACCCATCGCCGCGAGATAATCGAGGCCATAGGCGATATGCGTGTAAGCAATGTTCGGGTCGAATTCGAGCGCCTTCTTGAAATGGCGCTCCGACTCGGTCCAATTCCAATCGTAGAGGGCGAGCGAATCGGCGAGTGCCGAATGCGCCTGCGGCAGCAGCGGATCGATCTCGAGCGCGCGCGTGGCGGCGGCCTTTGCCAGCGGAATGCAATCCTTTGGCGGTACATCCGGGTTCTTACCCATCGAGTTGTACACTTCGGCAGTCGCCGCATAGGCCAGCGCAAAATTCGGGTCCAGCTCAATCGCCTTCTTATAGCTGTCGATGGCCTTATCCAGGTCGGCTTTGCTTCGGCGCGACCAGTGGTACCGACCCTTGAGGTAGAGTTGATATGCGTCGTTGCTGGTCGTGTATTTTTTCGTGAGGCCGCGCTCGTCCCCCGCCAACCGCAGTTGCATCTTTTGCGTGAGCGTCGTGGCGATCTCGCGTTGTGTCGCCATCAGGTCGGCCATTTTGCGATCGTATTGTTCGGCCCAGATAAGTTTCTGCGTCCGGGCGTCGATCAATTGGACGCTGACGCTCAATTCATCGCCGGCCCGCATCAGCCGGCCCGAGAGCACGGCATCCACGTTAAGTTCCCGGGCGACTTCGGCGACGTCCTTCGTCGTATTCTTAAAACGCATCACCGAACTGGTGGGACTGACCTTCACGTTCGGCAGCTGCGAAAACCGAAAGATCAGTGAATCGGTGAGCCCGTCCGAGAGATATTCAACCTCCGCGTTCCCACTGGCGTTGACGAAGGGCATCACCGCAATCGACTGAATTGCCGCCCCGCTGCTTCTTGCGCGATAGGAATTGAAAACCCAGGCCGCCGCGATGGCGGCCACGACAATCATAACCATGGCGGCGATTACGATGGTGGTTTTTCGGCTTCTCGATTTGCCTGGCTCGCCTGGGGAGTTCGGTGATCGCGGCGCTGGAAACATGGTCGTAGACGCCGTGGCACGATTGGCATTCGCTTCAGTTGTTGCCCCACGTGTGATTTCATCCGGACTGCTGGAGGCTTCGAGTCCTCCGGTTGTCCTGCTGATGATTTGGGTGCGCGCAGTCTCTATGTTTGGTGTCGACGAGCGCTCCAGCTGTACTTCGAACTCCAGCCGCTTCTGTAACTGTTTCAGATCCGCCAATAGCTCTGCGGCGGATTGATAACGCTCGTCGGCGTTCTTGGCGAGCGATCGGTTGACGATGGCTTCAAGTTCGGGATTTGAGTCGCGACGCCGGGTCGAAATAGAAACGGGTTCACGATGAATGATATTCGCCAGGGTATCTGCCATTGTGTCGCCGCGAAAAGGCGACTCTCCGGACAGCATCTCGTAAAGCACACAACCGAGGCTCCAAATGTCTGTGCGCTTATCGACGCCCAAGCCGCGAGTCTGTTCGGGCGACATGTAGCCAACCGTACCCATAATTACTCCAGCCTCGGTCTGAAGTTGCTTTTGAGTTTGGGCTGCCGGATCAGAGACGAGCCCGGTTGAGAACGCTTCCGGCTCTGAAAGTTTTGCCAAACCAAAATCGAGGACTTTCACGTAACCGTCAGCACGCAGCATCAGATTGTCCGGCTTGATGTCGCGGTGAATGATACCGGCTTGGTGCGCTGCCTGGAGGGCGGAGGCAGTCTGAATGGCAATATCCAGAGTTTCGTTGAGGGACATGGGTCCGCTGCTCAAACGCTGGCGCAGTGAGACGCCTTCAACAAATTCCGAGGCCAGAAAGTGTTTATTATCAACTGCGCCGAACTCGAAAATGGTGAGGATGTTCGGGTGATTGAGCGCCGATGCGGCAAATGCCTCGCGCTCAAACCGGAGCAAGCGACTCGGATCCGCGGCGATTTTCTCCGGCAGGATTTTCAGCGCCACTCGTCGTCGCAGACGAGTGTCTTCGGCCAGGTACACCTCGCCCATCCCGCCTTCGCCGAGTTTCGAGACGATGGTGTACTGACCGAGCGTCGTATTGGGGGAAATAGTTTCACTCAACTCTACTTAGGTTTATCCCCAGATTACGCAGATTTCACAGATTAGGAAAGCACCTTACGTTACAACACCTCAATTCGTCGAATCTAATCTGCGTAATCTGTGGATAATTTCTTACTCACCTCGGCAGATCAAATTCATTTATCGAAAATCGCTGATCAGAATTACATCGCTGGTGATGGCGCCGCGGGACATCGCCGCCAGTTTGCCGCCCCCTGACGACTGCCAGTCAAAGCCAAAGACATAGTCAGGTTTGAAGTCGGTTAGCTGTTTCATCGGACCGCCATCTAGCGGCACGCTCCACAGGTTGGAGGTCCCCGTGCGGTTGTCTGCAATGACGAGTGATTTTCCATCTGGAAACCAACCCGGCGAGAAACCGGAGGTCGAGCCCGGCACCTCGATAGATTTTGTCGGCGGCCCACCTTCAACCGGCAGAATAATAATCTTGGCTGGTGAATTTGGATCTTCATTGCGATAGCGGCACGCCATCCATTTCCCATCAGGCGAAATCGAACCGCCGGTAATGAACAAGTTGCTTATTTGCACGGGCTCGCCGCCGTCCATCGACATGCGCCAGAGTGACATTTTGGTCGTGCGCCAGGAAGTGAAAAAGATCGATTTGCTATCCGGCGTGATGGCCAGCAGATAATCTTCCTTATCGGTAAGCTGCTTCACGTTGCTGCCATCGATGTTCATCCGCCAAACGCTCGGCAACGGACCACGCATTGAGTTGAAGACGACATATCGACCGTCGGGCGACACCAGAGGCGAAGAATCAAATTGCGGATCGGTAGTCAATTGCTTTTGGTTGGTCCCGTCCGCATTCATGATCCAAAGATCAAGATTGCCGCTGGCCATCGACGTGTAAACGATCTTGCCGTCGGGGGTCCAGGTCAATCCACGATCTCCTTCCAATTTTGCGGAAGTAATCTGCTTGCCGTGCATTAGATCGCTGGTCGGAGCCACCCACACGTTTGCCGTGACGTCCCACTGGACCGTGACCAGTGACCGAGAGTCCGCCGTCAGACTGGTACCCCCATAGTCGTTCAAGTCGTGCGTTATTCGTTGGGCCTCGCCCGACGGGTATGGAACCAGCCAGATTTGACTTTGGGTGGCGCCGATTTCCATGGCATTCACTAACACGCCGCTCCCGTCGGACAGCCATGACACTCGGCCAATGTCGCTAAACTTCTTGCTCGTGATTTCTTTCTGTTCCCCGGTTTGAGCGTCAACCGTAACTACCGTCAAGTGAAAACCGCCGGCGTAGGCCCCGGCCGGACAGGCAATGACTTTACCGTCAGGCGACCAACTCAAGCCGCCCGTCGAAAAGAAAGCATCTCCCTTACGTGCGGCCAGCTTGCTCTCATTCGAACCATCTGCGTTCGCGACAATCAATTGATCCTCGCCCGTAGCTGCGTTGTCGTTACGAGTAAACGCAATTCGATTTCCGTCCGGCGAAAAAGTAATAACGCTCGCTATGTTGGAGAGAATTTTTCTCGGCACCCCACCCAAAGCAGCTACCTGGAACAGGGCACCCTGCGGATTGTCCTTGTCGAATGCCTGATAGTAGACATAGGTGCCATCCGGAGAGAAAGTTTCTCGACCAATGTTCACCGGTGCCGGGGGCACAATCTGCACGTTGCTATTGGTGGCCACCTGCCGAATCCAGAGACTCTTTTGACCGCCGTCCTTGAGCACATAAACAACCGTTTTGCCGTCGGGTGAAATTGCGGCGTTCTCGGTTTTGCCGTTAACGGTTAGCCGCACGATCTTCATGTTCGCCGAAACCGAATTCTTTCGGGCGGAGCTGTCCGCGCGAGGTGAGTATCGATAGAGCAGGAACGCTGCGAGGCCGACAACGCTCAAAGCAACTATGACGACCGCGGCGACCACAATTCCAATCGTGTTCTTGTTTCGTTTGATCTCGCCGGCGATGTACTCAGCGCTCGAAGTGGGATGCTGAGGCGGTAGCGAAGTTGTCTGTGCAACCGGCGGCACGCTAGTAGCGATCGCGGACCTGGTGAAAACCTCCGTCGCCACCTCACCCGTGTGATGACTGGCCGGCGGTGTCGAACGTTCCAGGCTGGCCGCGAGCTCGGTTTCGCGCTTCAGTTCTTTCAGATCAAGCAAAAGATCGTGAATCGTTTGATAGCGCTCGTTCCGCTCCTTGCGCAGGGCCTTTTTGACGATAACTTCCAACTCAGCTGGAACCTCGTAGTTCAGCCGCGCGATCGCTTCCGGCTGAGTGTGAGTAATCCGATCGATCGTTTCGGTTATGGTGTTGCCTGTGAACGGCAAGCGGCCGGTCGCCATTTCATAGAGCACCACGCCCAGCGAGAAGATGTCCGAACGATGATCGACTTCCCGGCCCAGCGCCTGTTCCGGCGACATGTAGTTGACCGTGCCCATCACCACACCGGGACTCGTCTTAACGCGGGTGGCCAACTCGCTGTTCGAAGTCTGGTCGGTTACACCTGCCGGTGATGAGAATTTCGCCAATCCAAAGTCGAGCACTTTCACTCGGCCGCGCGAGCTGATGACGATGTTTGAGGATTTGATATCACGGTGAATAATTCCCTTCGCATGAGCTTCGTCCAGCGCATCGGCAATTTGGATCGCGATATCCAGCAGTTCCGAGAGGCGGACCGGCAGGCCGTCAATCTTCCGATCCAATGACTGACCTTCCACGAACTCCATAGCGATGTAATGCGCCCCATCAACCTCGCCAATTTCATAGATGTGCGCGGCGTTGGGATGAGACAGCGCCGACGCAGCGCGTGCTTCCTGCAGGAAGCGATGCAACCGTTGCTGGTCGCGCGCGACTTCGGCGGTAAGAATCTTCAGCGCGATCTCGCGGTCGAGTTGTGTGTCGCGGGCGAGATAGACTTCACCCATGCCGCCCTCGCCGAGCTTGGAGCGGATCTCGTAGCGACCGAGTCTTGTGCCTGCTGTGATCACCTGTAACCTCAACTCAAGAGTCCAAGCTTTTAGCCTGCTTTACCGAAAAGCACAACCCTCACCGGCCCGTCCAATGTCGGGCAGATTTCGTAACGGCGTTTTGGCGCCCGCTACCAGAGTCATTGCTTCTTCAGGTTTGCCGTCCAATTCAGGACAATAATCATCCGAGCTGTACCGTTGGTCTCAGCCGGTATGTTGATAAGAAAGCGTGAGCCGTCCGGATTTATACATAAGGGTAATCAGCCGTGAATTTTATTCTTGTCTGGAAAGGCTGCTGCGGAACGCCACTCTCGATCTTCGCGCCACTCTTGATTTCAGCCGACATCACCCTTCCGTCCTCAGTCAGATAGAACAGTTCCTTGCCATCATCTCTCCACAGCGGCAGGGCGCCGCCGTTGGACGAGACCGTCAACTTGTCTCCAGACGGCGGAAAGCTCTGGACGCAACCTTTCGGCGTTTTCTGACAGGTCGGCAGGCAAGACCTTAATCGCGACGTCGCGATTCAACTTTTCGTCGCGCGCCCGATAGACCTCGCCCATTTCGCCTTCGCCGATCTTCGAGCGGATTTCGTAGCGGCCGAGTTTTGTGCCCGGGGCTATCACCGAAAGTTTTTTGTCAGAAATGACGTCTGCTGAACCGATTCCGCGGACGACGGCGAATAGACCAGGTTGCTTGCGTCATTTGGAGCCGCGTGATTCTAGCTGCATTACTTTTATTGTGCGAGCCCTTTTTCCCCGTGTTTGACACTCGCCTTTTCACGCGAATATTCTCGCAAATGAAGGCACAACCAGGATCACGTGAAGCATGCTCGCTCTATAAGGATTACAAAATGACATCAAAGAATAGGCATCCAAAGTACTTGCAGATTGTGGTTGTCGTTCTGGCGCTCGTCCTGGCAACCGGAAATGCTCTGCTCTCAAGCCGTGGCGCGAGCGCCCAGGGCATCGACCTTGCCGGTATCGATAAGTCAATCGATCCCGGCGATGATTTTTTTGCTTATGCGAATGGCGCCTGGTCGAAGGCCGCGCAGATCCCGGCGGATCGCCCCAGCTACGGCGCCTTCGATGCCATCGCCGAAAAGGTCGACGCGCGCACGGCCGACTTGATCAAAGGTGCGGGCAAGTCAGCCAACGATCCGGAAGCGCGGAAGATTGGTGATTACTACGATGCCTTCATGGATGAAAGTGCCATTGAAAAGAAGGGCCTCGATCCGATCAAAGCCGAGCTTGAAGAAATCAACGGCATAGCCGACAAGGTTTCGCTAGCGCGAGTGCTGGGCTCGCAATTGCGCGCGGACGTTGACCCGCTTAACGCCACAAGCTTTTATACCGATCGTTTGTTCGGCATTTGGGTCTCTCCGGACTTCAACAATCCTACTCACAACGTGCCCTACATGTTGCAGGGCGGTTTGGGGCTGCCTGATCGAGATAACTACTTAGGCACGGCGAAAGACGATGTCGAGCTACAAGCGAAATATCGCGAACACATCGTGACGATCCTGAAGCTTGCGCAAATCTCTGACGCCGAGGCAAAGGCCGGGCGTATCTACGATCTGGAAAAGATGATGGCGACGGCCCACACAACTCGCACCGATTCGGCGGATGTGCGGAAGGCAAATAATCCGTGGGCCATGAAGGAATTTTCCACCAAAGCTCCCGGGCTTGATTGGGCGACCTACTTCAGGGCCGCAGGTCTCTCAGGTCAACCAACGATCATCGTCTGGCAGCCGAGTGGAGTTACCGGCATCTCTGCTTTGGTTGGCAATCAACCGATCGATGTTTGGAAGGAATATCTGACCTTCCATGCAATCGAACGCGCCTCAGCACTTCTGCCGAAACCTTTCGCTACGGAGCTTTTCAAGTTCTACGGAACGACAGTCAACGGCATTCCGCAACAGTCCGACCGTTGGAAGCGCGCGGTGAATAATACCAATGCTGCCCTGGGAGATGCAGTCGGCAAACTCTACGTGAAGCAATACTTTCCGCCTGAGGCCAAGGCGAAGATTCAGGCGATGGTCAAGAACATCATCGCGGCGTTCGGCAAGCGCATAGACAACCTCACCTGGATGACACCGGCCACGCGCGCGAAAGCGAAAGCAAAGCTGGGCACGTTGTATGTCGGAGTTGGATACCCTGAGCATTGGCGAGACTACTCAGCCTTGAAGATTCTGCGTGACGACCCGCTCGGAAATGCTGAGCGATCGAATTTGTTCGACTATCAATGGACGGTGGCGAAACTAAGCCACCCGGTGGACAAGACCGAATGGTGGATGACTCCGCAAACAGTTAATGCGTTGAATCTACCGATCCAGAACGGCTTGAATTTTCCGGCGGCCATTTTGAATCCGCCCTTCTTCGATCCTAAGGCTGACGAGGTGGAAAACTACGGCAGCATCGGAGCGGTCATCGGTCATGAGATTAGTCACAGCTTTGACGATCAAGGCAGCCAGTTCGACGCGTATGGCCGCCTGCTGAATTGGTGGACGCCACAGGACCTCGAACACTTTCGCGCTTCCGCCGACCGTTTGGCCGCAGAGTTTGACGCCTACGAACCGCTGCCGGGTCTGCACGTGAACGGCAAGCTAACGCTGAGCGAGAACATCGCTGACGTGGCTGGGCTGTCGGCGGCCTACGACGCCTACCGTAGCGTTTCCGGTGGCAAGTCGGCGCCGAATGCGAAGGGCCTCACCGACGACCAGCGCTTCTTCATTGCGTTTGCGCAGAGCTGGCGGAGCAAGACGCGGCCAGAGTTCCTCCGCGTCCAGCTGACGACTGACGGCCATGCGCCCGATCAATATCGCGCTGACACCGTGCGCAACCTCGACGCCTGGTATCAGGCGTTCAATATTCAACCGGGCCGGAAGCTCTACCTGGCTCCTGATGCGCGCGTGAGAGTTTGGTGACGGCGGCGTGTGAAAGTAATAACTAAGGCTGGCGTGAATACGGTGAGCAGCGCGGAAGCACTGCCCACCGTCCTCGTTGGAAAGCTCAGAAGAAGAGTGAATACAGCAAGCGGTTTGGTGAGCCCGTTCCTGCATTTGTGATTACGTTCGTAGTGGCGTTGTTGACAATCGCATTGCGTATCGTCGTGGCCGAGGCTGATGGATTTGCCTGCTTATAGAGGGCGGCCACACCGGCCACATGTGGCGAAGCCATCGACGTACCACTTAAAGTTGCCGTTGCCGTGTTTGATGTGAACCAGGCTGAAAGAATTCCAGAGCCCGGGGCAAAAACATCGAGGCACGTACCAAAATTCGAGAACGATGAACGCGCATCGGTGGTGGTCGTCGAACCGGTGGTGATTGCATTCGCCGCCCGAGCCGGCGAAGAATTGCAGGCGTTGGCGTTGCTGTTTCCCGCGGCTACCGCAATCGCCACCCCCGCATTGCTGAGGGCGTTTACCGCGTTGTCGAGCGCGGTTGAAGCTCCACCGCCGAGACTCATGTTGGCGACTGCCGGCGCGATGAAATTCTGCCGCACCCAATCGACGCCGGCGATTACACCTGAGGTCGGTCCCGAGCCGTTGCAGTCGAGGACCCGAACTCCGCGCGGCATCGAGCTCTTGGCCACGCCGTAGGTCGAGCCGCCCACAGTACCGGCGACGTGCGTGCCATGCCCGTTGCAATCCTGACCGTTGCCACCAAACGCGTCGAATACGTTCGAGGCCCGCCCGCCGAATTGCGTGTGGGTGGTGCGAATGCCGGTATCGATGATATAGACGCGAACGCCGGACCCGGTCCAGTTATAGTTGTAGGTGGCATTCAAGGGCAGATTGCGCTGGTCGATTCGATCAAGCCCCCAGGGCGGATTAGTCTGTGTTGCGTCCGCCGTCATGATGCCGTCCTCTTCAACAAAAGCCACTCGATAATCCTGGCTCATCGCTTCGGCGTCGGCTTCGGACATTTCGACCGAAAAGCCGTTGAGGGCATGCTTGTACACGTGTTTCACTTTTCCTCGGTAGTTCCGCGCCATGTCGTCGGCCATGTAGCCGGCGATCGAATATTCCCCCCGTTCACCAACGACAGAATCGTCCAGGACCACGATGTAGTTGTTCTCGATCTTGTTCGCATTCTTGCGGACCTTCTCTTTATGGCCCTGGCTTTTGACCGGAGCATTGAAAAACAACCCCGCGCAAAACAGTGCTGCGATTATCAGAAAAGCCATCTTTTTCATTTGGGTTCCTCCTGCGTTTGAGGTTTCGTAACGGTGGAAGCTGCGCCGTGTAAACGAAAGCCGCTGGCGTTAACCATTAACGCTGCAACCTGGTTTACTAGGACAAACAACGTCCTTTGTAACAACCACTAGAGGTGTTGGGGGATTGGGCGCACGCAGTATAGTTGCGATCGCCATCTGAGGCAAGAATTTCGCGGAGTATGAAGGGATCGCGGAGGCTGGCTCTGCCACGCCGATGCGCGGCAAGTCTCCGACTTGCCGAGAGGCGGTTCTCTAATTCTGCGGTCTAAGACCGCAAACCAGAAAAGGTATGGTTAACCGGCAAGTCCGAGACTTGCCGCGCATCGGAGTGGCTGAGCCAGTGCGGCAGTTAGCTCATTAGCAGAGACGCGGAAATATCTGGAAGCCCTCCCTCACGGTCGGGCTTCTGACACACACGCCAACTCTACGGTTGATCCTTCCACTCGGGAACGCGGCCGGGCGTCCAGGGCGCTCCCGCAGCTTCCATCTGCTTCTCGAGTTTCTGTAGATCAACTTCGATCAATTGACGCAGGCTGTTGAGCGTGCCCTCAAACTCCGCGGCCGCCAATGCGTACTGATCGATGTGCGTTTGCGTCGGCTTCTGAATCGACATCCGCTGACCGCCGACAATATCGCCGACGCGCTCAGTAATCGAAGCGGGCAGGTTGATGTTGCGTTGACGCAAAGCTTGATCGCCACGCAGCGCGCGCAAGATTTCGTTTTTCCGTTTTTCCAGCGCCGCCGCTTCCTGTAGCAGGCTCTCTGGTGCGTTGGGCGTTTCCATCAGCGCCCGGCGAATAGCCGCGAGGCGCGGCGTCAAACTATTTGCCGCATCAAGCGCTCCCTGAACGGCGCGTTGCAGTCGCGCCACCTTCGTCTGAAATTCCACGAGGGCAATTCGATCAGCAGGAGTCATGCGCTCCTGACCGTCGACCCTGACTTGAAATTCCTGCGCCTGGCCAAACTGGGTCAGGACGCCGTTTTGCCGTTTGGCCACTGCCACTTTATAAGTGCCGGGCATTACCAACGGTCCGGATGGTCCTTCGTTGAATGGATCTTCGGCTTCCGGGTTCGGCGGCGGAGGCAGAGTCGGTGACGGGTAACGCAGGTCCCAGTTCACGCGCTGGATTCCCGCGGTGACGGGACCAGTAAGACGCCGCACGACTTTGCCTGACGAATCGGTGATCGTGAAGATAATTGCCGGAGCTTCCTCTTCCTCTTCCGCGCTCAGATCGGCACGGCTCGGCAAAGGGATCGCGCCGCCGCTGCGCGCGGCCGCGCGCTCGGCTTCCTGGCGCCGGGCCTTCCTGGTCTGCAAAGCTTCCTTCAAATAGTAAGTGAAGGTGGCGCCAAAGGGCGGGTTCTCAGCTGTGTAGAACGACTCTCCCTGGAAACTCTTGCCGCGCCCGCCCAGAGGCTGCGACTGGATGTACATCAGCGCCTCCTTCACCGGAAACAGCGCATCGGCTTTCAGCATCTCGGGCGTTATCGATCGCAGCGGTGCGTAGTTGTCGAGGATGTAGATGCCGCGGCCAAACGTCCCCAGGATCAGATCATTCTCGCGTCTTTGAATCGCGATGTCGCGAACTTGTATCGTGGGCAGGCCACCGCGCAACTGAATCCACTTCTGCCCGCCATCTACCGTGAAGAACAAACCGAATTCAGTTCCGGCAAAAAGCAGATTCGAGTTCACGTGATCTTCGGCGATCCCCCAGACGGGCCAGTTCGCCGGCAGGTTGCCCTTAATCGATGTCCAGGTCTTACCAGCATCAACACTCTTGAAAAGATAAGGTTTGAAATCTGCATTCTGATGGTTCTCGTACGCTACGTAGACAGTGTTCGCATCGTGACTGGACGCGATAATGCGGCTAACATAAGCGAGTTCGGGCACGTCGCCAACCTTCTCGACCTTCCGCCAGTTCTTTCCGCCGTCTTCGGTGATTTGAAGCAAGCCGTCGTCCGTGCCGATATAAATCAATCCATCTTTTTTGGGCGATTCATCGATTGCTGAGGCGTTGCCAAAGAAAGCCGTCGATTGATTCTTGGCCACGGCATCCATGCTTTGGACCCTGCCCATTACCGGCAGCTTGTCGCGATCGAGACCCCGGGAAAGCTCTCCGCTGATTACTTTCCAGGTATCGCCGCGATCGTCACTCCGATAGAGTTTGTTCGCCGCAAAATACAGACGCGTGTGCAAGTGCGGACTGATGATGAAAGGCGAGTCCCAATTCCAGCGCAGCGGGTCTTCGTTGCGACCGGCTTGCGGCTGAATGCCGACTCGCTGGCCGGTAGTCTTATCAAAGCGTGCCAGCGTGCCACCCTGAAGTTCGGCGTAGATTGTGTTGGGATCTTCGGGATCCACGCGACTGCGAAAACCGTCGCCGCCCTGAGTCACGAACCAATCGCTGTTAACAATGCCCGAAGCGCTGCGCGTGCGCGAGGGCCCGCCGAAACTGTAGTTATCCTGCGTGCCGCCATAGACGTTATAGAAAGGTGTGGCATTGTCGGTGGTGATGTCATAGAACTGCGGTATTGGCAGATTGGCTTTGAAGTGCCAATTCAGACCGCGGTCGTGACTTTCATAAACCCCGCCGTCGCAACCGACGAGGTAATGATCGGTGTTGCCGGGATCGATCCAGATTTCGTGATTATCGACGTGTTTGGATCTTTCACCGAGTCTTCGCACCGTGCGGCCGCCATCGTCAGAGACCATCAGAAAGACATTCATGATGTAGATGCGATCGACGTCTTTCGGATCGGCGACGACGCGCGCGTAGTACATGGCGCCGGCGTCAAAGTCGTTGCGCTTTTCCCAGCTGCCGCCGCGATCGTTCGAGCGAAAAATCCCACCTCGGCGATCGCCTGATTCAATCGTCGCGTAAATCACGTTTGAATCCACCGGCGAGATCGCCAGCCCAATGCGGCCCATATCGCCCGGCGGCAAACCGGCGCGCAGGCGGTTCCACGTCGCCCCCGCATCGGTTGACTTGTAGATGGCGCTCTCTGGCCCACCATCGATCAAAGTGAACATGTGCCGGCGTCTCTGATACGAAGCGGCGTAGATGGTCTCCGGATTTTGCGGATCGATCACCACTTCGGTGACGCCGGTGTTCTCGCTGATCTTCAGGATCTGCTTCCAGGTCTTGCCGCCGTCAGTAGTCTTGTAGAGACCGCGGTCGCCACCCGGACCCCACAACGGCCCCTGCGCGGCGACATAAACGATGTTCGAATCTTTCGGATCGATCGCAATCCGGCCGATGTGTTCCGAGGCTCTCAGCCCGACGTTCCGCCAGGTCTTGCCGCCATCATCTGAGCGATAGACGCCGTTGCCGTACGAGACGCTGCGTTGGCTGTTGTTCTCGCCCGTGCCGACCCAAACGGTCAGAGGGTTTTTTGGATCCAGCACGATCCAACCGATTGAGTACGAGCCTTCCCGATCAAACACGGGCGTCCACGTCGTGCCGTTATTAATCGTCTTCCAAACTCCGCCTGAGGCGGACGCAACGAAATAACGTGCCGCGTTGTTGGGATCGACGGCAAAAGCGATCACGCGGCCAGAGGTAAAGGACGGACCGATGGATCGAAATCTCAATCCACTAAACGTCGCCGAGGACATCGGATCACGCGGACGATTTTCGTCTTCGCCGGGTCCTTCGGGTCTTGCGGCTGTAGGCGATGGCGACGGGCTCGCTGCCGGCGTGGGCGTGGCCTGGGGCGCCGGTTTATCGTCTTGCGCGTAAGCAAAAGGCGCGGCCAGAGCGATCAGACAAAACGTGATGCAGAGAACAAGCGAGCGGTAACGGACGGTGCTAGGGCACATGGGCATTCAATCTCCTGATGAAAAATTTCGGATAACGATAAATCAAACATGGGAGGTTTGGTTTCCCGAACTGAGAATTCGGTAAAGGACGCGTGCCTGCAAATTAAGCTGCGGCACATTCCCGCTCAGAAAGCACTTTGTGAACGGTGTTGATTAACGCCTCGACGTCGGGCTTGGGAACGTAGGCAGTCGCGCCGGCCACCATTGCTTCCTGCCGGTGAACCTCGTAAGCGTCGCCGGTGTAGAAGATGCACGGCACGCCCGGCGTCAGTTCATTCAGCCTCACGCATAATTCCATGCCTGTTCCGTCGGGCAGACGCTTGTCCAGCACGTACAGATCAAAAGCCCCGGTCTTTACGCGTTCCAATGCTTCCGCGATTGTCTGCGCAGTTTGGACTTCACAGTCGGGCGAAGACACGAGCAGTCTAAACATCTCCGCGCTGTCTTCGTGATCATCAACGTAGAGTATTCGACACCTGGATTCAGACATAGGCGACCTCAGAAATAACTTTTTTGTGACTTATGAAAAAGTATCGGTCGGGCCGGGATTATAGTTTAGCCTCGGCGTTTACGCCAGACGGTAGTAGAGATAGATCATGGGTCTGCCGCCCCCTCTCATTCACACCGGGCTTGAGCCCGGTGACGTGTGTGATCAATAGAATGGCAGAACCGTTTTGCCGGTTTACCTCGTTCCGACTCCCGGGAAACATGTTGAGCGAGAACGGGATCGCCTCCGGCGCATCCGAAACCGTTAAAACGGCACCAATATACCTGACTCATTAAGGGATGGCTCTGCCACTCTGATGCACGGCAAGTCTCCGACTTGCCGGCTGCGAGCCCTTCTTTTTCATCGGGTCTTCGACCCACGAAGGTCAAAGACCGGTTAGATTAAATGAGCCACGTATCGGCAAGTCGCAGACTTGCCGCGCATCAGAGTGGCAGAACCATTGCTGCGCAGCGAAGTTCGCCGGAAGCCCGCGCGGAGTCAAGTATGTCATTGCCGTTAAAACGGTTCATTTTAACTTCGGCTCGGCTGATCAACGGGCTAAAGCCCGGTGTGAATGAGAATCTAATTCTTCCTCTACTTCAGCGCCGCCAGAACCCTCTTGAAAAACTCATTCGCGCTGCGATCTCGATGCCAGCGCCAAACCACCACGAGGTCGTGTTCCGGATCGATCCAGACGGTGTTTGAACCGGCGCCCAGCGCGGCGAAACTTGTGCGCGGCAAGTCGGGCCATTGCTTGCCCTGCGTGTTCAGCCACCAGAGATAGCCATAGTCCTGACCAATCGTCGTCGGCGTGGTCGCCATCCTGATCCAATTCGCCGACACCAGCTGTTTATCTTTCCACTTCCCCTGACGCAGGATTAGATAACCGAATCGCGCCATGTCCAGAGTGCTGATCCAAAGACCGCCGCCCCAGCGCGTGCCGCCGCTCACCGAATCAACCGACTTGTTTTTGATCTTGACCTGAGAATTGAAGTAGCCGTGGTATTCCCACGTGTGGGAGGCACCGAGGCGATCCATCACTTCGCTTTTCAAAACCTGCGGCAGAGCTTTTTGCCAGACCTGCAGAAGCGTCAGCGACATGCGATTGATGCGCACGTCGTTGTACTCCCAGAACGTGCCGGGCTCTTTGATGGCCCGCGGTTGACGCTGGCCGCGGCCAAACTCTGCGACGCCGAGGAAGTCGCTGTTCTTGCCCCACATCGAACCTTCCCACTCGCTGGTTTGTTGCAGGTGGTTCTCCCAGGTGACCTTCGCGTTGTGCGGAGAAGTGTAACCATCGTCCTTTGCATACAGCTTCATCGGGTCGTGCACGTTCTTGATCATTCCCCGATCTATGGCAATGCCTGCGAGGGTGGAAAGAAAACTTTTCGCCACACTGTAAACCGGATCGATACGATTGATGTCGCCCCACTTGGCAACGATGTAACCATGACGAATGATGAGGCCACCGGTGTCGCCGTGCGTTTTTGGCAAAGGTCCCAGCACGCGACCAAACGTTTCGACCTGGGTGGAGAAGTCGGCCGGCATAGTTCCGGCTTGCGTCCTGGCATAAGCCACCGCCTGATCGAGCAGGGCGCTGTCCAGGCCGACCTCTTCCGGCTTCCGTCGCTGCCAGGCATCGCCGGGCGGAGGATAGTAAGCAGAGGTCCGTTTGGTTTGCGTCTGAGCCGGAAAGGTGGCGGCGCAGAGACATAGCGCAACAACGAAACCCAAAGACCAGCAACGTTTCATGGTTTGCAAAGGCAGAAGGTCCAATCTCAGATTATGCGGAGCACTGCCGATTCTATCCGAGGATCGGGTTGCAGACCAGATGTAAGGATCCACAGATTACGCAGATTACACAGATAGGAAGAAAAAGACTGATTAACATTCGTTGAAGCAAGAAAAGAAAAACCGCGCCAACCAGCGCGGACTTTCTCTAATGCCCATCTGTGTAATCTGCGTAATCTGCGGACTATTGAGATTTACTCGCGGTAGGTCTTTACCGCTACCAGATTGAAAGCGACCTTGGCTTCCTCTGGCGACAGTACCGGGTGGTACGTCTTGCCGTAATTCGCCACGATCTTTTTCACATAATTCTCGGTTTCCTGATAGGGCGGGATTCCCTGAAATTTGTCCACGGCGCCTTCGCCCGCATTGTAACCGGCCAGGGCCAGCGACACATCACCATTGAACCGCTTCAGGAGCCAGGCGAGATATTTGGTGCCGGCCTCGACATTGCAGGCCTGATCTTTTAGATCGTCGCAATTGAATCGCTTCGCGGTCGCCGGCATCAGCTGCATCAATCCCTTCGCGCCGGCGGGAGACGTCGCATCCGGATCGTATTTTGATTCCTGTTTGATGACCGCGTGAATGAACCTCGGATCGACACCCTGACGCTTCCCGGTTTCGAAGATGATCTTATCCAAATCGCAATCACCGGATTGCGGGATGTCGAGCGGGATCAAATCATCGCGCTTGCTCGCCGCGGAAACGGTCGGAGCCAGCGCTGGACTGAAATAAAAACCGGTTAAATTTGTCAGAAAGAAAAGTGAAAAAATCGCTAGCGGGGCGAACTTCGCAGTTCGCAGGTGAGGCAGACGGGGAAACTTCATTCGGCACACTCCATGAGTTGATGACGACCAAGGTCATCGAATTTTGCGGTAACACCTGGCTACCCATGGTCCGACCGGATTTTACAAAGAACTTGGAAAGCACTTGCAATTGGGCGACCGAGACTGTGATGGGAACCGATGATTTTCGGTTGCTCTTTTTGTGTCAAAACTGAGGCGTCAATGTGATGTACCGAACCGCTTCGGTCAAAAGTGGTTCATCATCAAACACATTTGACCGAGGGCCCATTTTTACGAAGCGAGGTGACACAAATTGGGTTGGCCACTCCGATCCATGGCAAGTCTGTGACTTGCCGTGGGGCCTACTATCCTCTGCGGTCTGAGACCGCGCGATTAAACACAGCAGACCCGCCGCCAAGTCGCAGACTTGGCGCGCATCAGAGTGGCAGAGCCAGAACACTAGTTCCAGCCTCGGCCTCGGCTCTACTGATTTTGACGTTATTGATTAGCGACGTCGGGCGCGTAAATAAACACGCACTTCGTCATTGCGAGGATTTACGACATAGATCGACACACGACCGTCCGCCAGGGTTTGAATTGTCGCCGGCGAAGCGAGGCCCGTAAGGTACCAACCCGGCGGTAATACCACGGTGTTGCGCAAGCGACCAAACGTGCGATCCCAAACCAATTCACCAGAGTCAAGAAAATAACTCTTCGGATCGCTGTACGTTTCCATCAGACGAATTCTATTTGTCGTTCCCTGTTCGATTGCCCGCGCCAGATAGGTCACCACGATCTCGCTGTCATCTTTGATCGTGTCAGTGATCGGCAACTTGCGATCGACCGCCTGTTTGCCGTTGATAGTCTCGCACTTCAACTTTTCGCCTGTATCGAGATCGATGCTTTCCGGATTAGTTACGTGACTGCCGGCGCGCACCACGTTGAAATAATATTTCTCGCCAACCTTGCGCACGGTGTAGTCGTGAGTGATCCGAAACGCGTGAGTATCGGGCGCCTGCAACTCGTAAAGAATTTCGCGATCCTGGTAAGCGCGTTCAGTGAGGGGATTCTGGTTCTGCGCAGCGCCCGTTGGCAGTATCCAACAAGTCGTACCGAGACACAGCACGATGGCAAGCCCGAAGGGCGTTGATCGGGATCTCATAATCAAGGTGCGTGAATCTTAGAGCGAGGTACGGTCAGAGTCCAGATCCGCTGAGCATTGAAGTCAGTACCGTCCGCGTAAGCGGATGGGATAAAGAGGTCTCTTGAGGAAACCAAGGTATCCTCCTGATCCCATTTGCTCACGCAAATGGTACTGACTTCAATCCTCCGGCCGATCTTCAGCCGAGAGTCGCGAGAGAAATGACAGCAGCGCCTCAACGTCAAATGGTTTGGTCAGGTGCGCGACGAACCCTTCGTTCTCCGCTTGCTCAACATCTTCCTTGCGACCAAATCCCGTGAGCGCGACCACGCGAATATCTTCCTTTCCCGGCAACGCGCGCAGACGGCGCACGAATTCGAAACCGTCCATTGAAGGCATTGAGATGTCCGACAGGACCACGTCGAACTGTGCTTCGCGCGCCAGCTCCAGGGCCTCGCTCCCGCTGTTGGCGGTGGTCACCTTTGCGCCACTCATCTCGAGCAGATAGCGAAGCAGCGCCGTGGTGTCTTCGTCATCATCAACCGCCAACACCTCGAGTTCGTCCAGCGTCTCACCCGCCGGGGCAGGCGCAAGCGCAATCCTTTTCGTCTTCTCAGTTTTCTCGGGAAGGCTGACAGTAAATCTGGTTCCTCTTCCCAACCCGGCCGAGTAGGCGACGACTGAGCCCCCGTGCAATTTGACCAGCTGTTGCACCAGCGCTAAACCAATGCCCATACCGGTGTGCTCGCGACTCGCGCGCGCATCGCCCTGGCGAAACATTTCGAAAACATTTGGCAGAAAAGAGGCTTCAATGCCCTGCCCAGTGTCTTCCACGATCAGAATAGCCTGGTTGTTCTCGCGTTCGAGTCGGACCGTGACCTTGCCGCCGTCGGGTGTGAACTTCACCGCGTTGGTTAACAGATTCCAGACTATCTGCTCGAGCCGTAGCAGATCTCCATTTACAAACAATGGTTCGGCCGGCGCCCTGATATCGATGGCGATGTCCTTGGCTTCGGCGTCAGCGCGGACCGTTTCGACGGCGTTGTTAATCGCCGTTATGAGGGAGACCGTTTCACTGTTCAAGGTCAACTTGCCGCTGCGCAAGCGCGAGAGCTCCAGCAGATCGCGAATCAGATACGATTGGGCCACCGCGTTCCGGCGCAACGCTTCGCTCAAACGCAGCAGGTGCGGTGACGCTTTGATCTCCTCAGTCCGCAAAAGCAGTTCTGAGTATCCGAGAATCACATTGAGCGGATTGCGCAACTCATGCGACATGGTCGCCAGAAACTCATCTTTCAAACGGTTGGCCTCGTCAGCCGCCTGCCGCAATCCTTGTTCTCGCGTCAGCATCAGTCTAAGTTTTTCTTCGCTCTCTTCCAGACTGGCGCGGTTGCGTTCCTGTTCGGCGATGAGATCACGAACCTGGTACTGCCGCAGCCGGGAACGAAGGGCCACGTCGATCGTGCGCAGGAGAGTCTCCGTGCCAATCGGTCTTTCCAGTAAGGTCACGCCGCCGGCCGCGTCGGCGGCCAGGTCGAACAACCTGGTCAACCGAGAGGCGCCGCCGCTGGTGAGAATAATTACCGGTAGCTCAGACCAGGGGGGCTGATCCTCGAGCGCAATTAGCAGATTGGTAGTTGTGGCCGACTCAAATGCCTCTTCGGTCAATACCAGCGCGCCCGCGTTAATGATCTCGACCGCACTCGTTGCCGAATCCGGACAGACGGCAGCTTGAAAGCCATGTTCAGTCAACAGCGTCGCGATTGCGTTCGCGTCGCCGCCGACGGGCGCGATCACGAATATGCGCTCGTCGTTCTTCTCAGCCAGCTTTGTCATCGCGCCATTGCGAGCTGATCCGGATTTAGCGCTCCGATTAATGTTTACGACTGCCTTCATTTGTCTCGCATGATATCGTCCGAGGCCCCATCAAACTTTGGGGCGCCGGTTAATATTCCCTGAAAATCCTTCAATGGCGGGCCGATGCGAAGGCCTTTGCCGCCATCCAGTGTGAATTCGCGAATCGATCGCTCATGGCGGCCGCTGCGTTTTTTGATCACCGCCATCGATTTTCTTACTTCGCCGGCCGTTTCGAAATAGCGCATGTTAATTACCGTGTCGCAAAGGTAACTCAGGTCAACCGGCGCTTCGAGGGCCGCTACCATTCCGTGCTGGGCCATTATCAAAATCGTCACTATGCCCTGCTGATTCAGGTACGAAGTGAGTTCATGTAATTGGTTGTTGAGATATTTTTCTCCCGGCATCGCATTGAGATAGCCGTTCAGACTATCAATCACGACCAGTTTGCAACCCGCTTCGACGCTCCGATAGACAGTCCAGGCAAACTCGCCGGGCGATATTTCAGCTGGATCAATCTGTCTGGCGGTAACTGCTCCACTTTTTATTTGCGCCCTCAGCGGCAAACCCAGGGCTTCGGCACGGGCGGTCAGGATTCCCAGCGTCTCGTCGAACGCAAAAACCGTCGAACGTTCGCCTTGCCTGGCCATCTCGACGACATACTGGATCGCCACGCTCGACTTTCCGCTCCCGGCCGGGCCGATCAGTAAGGTGGTCGTGCCTCGATCAAGACCGCCGCCCAGCAACTCATCCAGTTCACTCACTCCGCTGGAAACGGGCTCGCGGCGAAAATCGAGGTGATGCTCCGCGGCGACCAGGCGCGGGAAGATACGCAACCCGCCGGTCTCAATCGTGTAGTCATGATAGCCTTCACGAAACTGCACGCCGCGCATCTTCGACACGCGCAGACGCCGCCGCGATCTGCCATAGTCCGGCGATAACTGCTCCATTTCAATCACGCCGTGCGTCAGGCTAAGCACGTGCGGGTCCATGCCGCCTGATTCGGCCATCTTGTCGTCGAGCAGGAGGACCGTGCTCCCTCTTTTGGCAAATTCCTGTTTCAAGTTCAGCAGGTGACGCCGGTAGCGCAAGGCTGTTTCCGCAATTAAACGAAACTCGGAAAGCGAATCGAAAACCACGCGCGTGGGCTGAATTTTCCTGGTTTCATCCAGCACCAGGTTCGTGATTTTGGTGAGTTCAATTTCCGAAGGATGGAAGACTGTGGTCTGCGCTTCAGGCCGCAGTAAAGCTTCAATGGCCGACAGTTCGAGTAACGGCACGTCACCCAGAGACCAACCGTGGGAATGTGCAACTTGTAGCAACTCGGCTCTGGTTTCAGATAACGTGATGTAGAAAACTTTTTCACCCCTGCGCACACCTTCCAGCAGGAACTGCAACGCGAGAGTGGTCTTGCCTGATCCGGGATCGCCCTGGACCAGATAAAAACAGTTACTCGGCAAGCCCCCGGCCAGAATATCGTCGAGGCCCTCAATCCCGCTTACGCAACGAGGATGGTCAACTGGCGTGGTGTCGGTTTCAGGCATAATTTTGTTGTTCAGGAAAAAGCATCCTCCCGTCGCTGCGGTCAAGCGGCCAAACAGACGAGTCCTCCCGTTAATTTAGAGGGGAATTAGTTGCTTTGGGGTGATGCCAAATCCAAAAGGGGAACTAGAGCTTACCTCAAAGTATGACCGCTCGCAAAAAGATTCTTTTTGTGGGGGTTCCAGCCCGTGACTGCTGCATGCCTCGCGAGGCCTCGGCGCTCGCAGAATGAGATTGTCTGGAAGGGCAAAATACGATTCAACAATCGGACACTGATTAAGACATCACAGACTGAAGGAGACTCTGATTAAGTAGATTTCCCTCCCTCTGGGAGGGACTAAGGGAGGGGCGCAGCTACGAGTCGATACCCAAAAAATAATACCGCGCGGGCTGAAAGCTCGCGCGCACCGGTAATTTGCTTTTCTCCTTGCCGTAGCTGGGCCCCTCCCCCGGCGAATGCTGAGAATCTTGGGCGACCAAACTCTATGATTTCAGCTTCCTGGCTCGAATCGTTACTTCCAGCTGACCGCCGCTACCGGGATTAACGAAGGCCAATTTCAAACGGCCATCCGGTTCCCTCAGCACCTGCGTCGCGACTGAACAGGAGACAACTTCGTAAGCGGCGGGCAAAACGATGCTGTCGCGGGGAATTCCCAAAGGACGTTTGAAAACCATCTGGTCGCCTTCGGTGTAATAACTCTTGTCGTCTTTGTAGGTCTTGATGATCGCCAGACGATATTCGCCATGCTCCGCAATCGGGTGGGCCAGAAAGACTTTGATGTACTTCGCCGCTGCGCCGAAATTCTCCGCCGGTGAATCAATCTTTGCCTGAGCGCCGGTGACAACTTCAAACTTCAGAGGCTTACCGGTAGCCAGATCGATCACCGACTCGTCCGAGGCCTCACTGCCTTCACGAATTTGATTGAAATGATAGCGAGCGCCGACGCGCGTCTCAGTGACCTCGTAGTAGATTTTGAATTGATGAGTTTCCGGCGCCAGCAACTCATAACGCGTGTAAGTATCGGCAGAGATATACTGGCCTGACGTCGAAACGCGTCCTGTCAGGATGACAAGTAACAACAGCAATGAATAAAATGCGGTGCTTTTCCTGTGCATTGAAACGGTCTGTATGCTAACACCGAACGCCGAAACGTTACGAACGTCCTGGCGCAAACCAGTGGAAACATTCATAGGAGCTGCGAAGCAGCGGTCAGAGTTAAGCCCAGGGCGAGGCTTTGCGAGCCTTGGGTAATGGTTGTTTAGGTTTTGAGAGCCGCGAAGCGGCGATAGAAAGTCGGTAGCCAGAGTGCCGGCGATTACTAATGATCGCTGTCGCCCCGTCGGGGCTCGATCACTTTTAGGGCGTTGACCCAAGGCTCGCAAAGCCTCGCCTTGGGCTTAACTCTGACCGCTGCTCCGCAGCTGGTTGAAGCTTCACGTCTAATATCGATTGACTGGGATTAGATTGGTACCACCGGTGAGTCAAAGGTATGAACGCCTTTGGGAGAAAAGAGAGAGCGAGTCCGTATGAAAACCAACATGCTAAAGATTACAACCTTAATCCTTTTAATAGCTCTTCCGGCGATCGCGCAGACACCGGCGGCCGTGACCGCCGCCGATTATGCGCGCGCGGAAAAATGGATGGGTTACAACACGAACCCTTTGGTATTTCGTGCCGGCGTGCGGCCGGTGTGGCAGGGTGACGGACGCTTTTGGTATCGCGTCACCACGCCGGCAGGGACTGAGTTCGTGATGATGGAAAGCGCCAGCGGCACAAAGGCGCCGGCTTTTGATCACGCGAAACTCGCGGCGGCCCTCTCGGCCGCAGCCGGCGCGAACTTCGATGCGCACCGTCTGCCCTTCACCGAATTCGAGCTTTCGGCCGACGGACAGACGATCTCTTTCTCAGCCCAACGCCGGCGCTGGAAATGCGATCTGACCGCCGGCAAATGCACTCCTGATGGCGCCGCGCCGGCGCCAGGCCAGGGCGCCGGAGGACGCGGTGGCGCCGGCAACTCGCTGACGTCGCCGGACAAAAAGCGCGCTGCTTTCATCCGCGATTTCAATCTCTGGGTGCGCGAGGTGGCCACCGGCAAAGAGACGCAACTGACGACCGACGGCGTCAAGGATTTTGGTTACGCCACCGACAATGCCGGCTGGACGCACAGCGATCGGCCCGTCCTCGTCTGGTCGCCCGACTCGAAAAAGATTGCGACGTTTCAGCAGGACCAGCGCGGCGTGGGCGAAATGTATCTGGTGGACACCAAAGCGGGCCACCCGACCTTGCAGGCCTGGAAATATCCGCTTCCCGGCGACGAAGTTGTGACCACGATCCAGCGCGTGATCATCGAAGTCGACACCCCGCGCGTGATCAGGCTCAAGTTGCCTGCGGATCAGCATCGTTCGACTTTATGTGATGACATCCAGTGCCGCGGCGGTGAATGGGCTGATGTCGAATGGACGCCGGACGCAACGCAGTTGGCGTTTGTCTCCACTTCGCGCGATCACAAGCAGGCGCAACTTCGGGTAGCCGACGCCGCGACCGGAAACATTCGCGACGTGCTCGAAGAAAAGGTTGAGACCCATTTCGAGTCAGGTCAGGGCCGCGTGAACTGGCGTTACCTGCCGGCCAAAAACGAAGTGATCTGGTATTCCGAACGTGACAACTGGGGCCAGCTTTATCTCTACGACGCCACCACGGGCAAGCTGAAGAATCAAATCACGACCGGCGAAGGTGTGGTAACGCAACTGATAAAAGTCGATGAGAAGAACCGCCTGCTTTACTTTCTGGCCGCCGGACGTGAGAAGGGCCGCGATCCTTATTTCATTCACTTGTATCGCGTCGGATTCGACGGCAAGAATCTTTCGCTGTTGACGCCGGAAGACGGGAATCATGAAATCAGCCTGTCGCCGTCGGGAAGTTTCTTTTTCGACAGCTACTCGAAACCAGATGTGCCGCCGGTGGCGGTGCTGCGCGCGGCTGACGGTAAGATGATCACTACGATTGAGAAAGCGGACATCTCGAAACTGCTGGCAACGGGCTGGAAGCCGCCGTTACCGATCACGGTTAAAGCTCGCGATGGAGTTACCGATCTGTACGGCTTGATGTTCAAGCCGACGAACCTCGACGAGCAGAAGAAGTATCCAATCATCAATCACATCTATCCCGGTCCCCAGGGCGGCAGCGTCGGATCGCGATCGTTTTCCGCTGCGCGCGGCGATACACAGGCGCTTGCCGAACTTGGTTTCATCGTGGTCGAAATCGACGGCATGGGAAACCCACTCAGATCAAAGAAATTTCACGACGCTTACTACGCCAACATGGGCGACAACACCTTGCCGGATCAAATCACTGCGATGAAGCAACTCGCCGCGAGGTATCCATGGATCGATCTGGATCGCGTGGGCATCTATGGTCATTCGGGTGGCGGTTATGCCACGGCCGACGCGATGTTCCGCTATCCGGATTTCTTCAAAGTAGGAATTTCAGAGTCGGGGAATCACGACAATCGCGTGTACGAAGACGATTGGGGCGAGCGGTATCACGGCCTGCTCACGCGCGACAGTAGCGGCAAGACGAACTATGACGACCAGGCCAATCAGAACATCGCCAAGAATTTGAAAGGCCACCTGCTGCTGGCCCATGGCACCATGGACGACAACGTGCCGCCCAACAACACGCTGCTGGTGGTCGATGCGCTGATCAAAGCGAATAAGGATTTCGATCTGCTGATGCTGCCGAACCAGCGACACGGTTACGGGAGTGCGAGCAACTATATGACTCGCCGCCGCTGGGACTATTTCACGCGTTATTTGCTGGGGGTAGAGCCGCCGAAGAATTATGAGCTGAAGCCTCCGGCCACGCCGGGTCAGTGAGAAGGCAACTCAGTACCACCGGGTCAGTACCATTTGCGTCAGCAAATGGGATCAGGAGGCTGGCTTAGTATGAGAATTATCCCATCCGCTGACGCGGATGGTACTGACTCCTGGCAGCACGCCGGAGGCGTGCGTACCGTTCACTGCTCAACACCGATTCTTTTCAGTAACGCGGTGAATCGCGGATCGGAACGAAGCGGATCAACTTTGGGATCAACTTTGAGGCTCAATACTGACTCTTCGCGCCGCTCGTAACCTTTCTCTAAACATTCGAAAGCGAAATCATTCTCGCCGAGCGCCGCGTGGACCAGCGCCAGGCCACGATAGGCTTGATCAATGACGAGCGGATCCCGCCCCACCACTTCAACCAGTTTCCTGGCGGCCTCTACCTGTTCGGCAACCGCGTGGATTTGGGCCAGGGCCAGAGTGGTTTCGATCTTGTTACCAGTAATACTTCCCCACTTCTGGTTCTCGGCAATAGCATCGTCGAACATTTCCTTGCCCTGATACGCAAGCGAGAGCAGCCGGTGGGCCGCAGCGTAGTTCGGATCCAGCTCCAGAGTCTTTTGGGCCATCTCGATCGCGTTGTCGTACTGCCGATCGTAGTAAAAGGCCAATCCCTTGTCCTTGAGAATAGCCTGCGAAACCGGATCCAGTTCTGCCGCCAGCGAAATCATCCGGAGAGCTTCATCAAGTCTACCCATACTCCAAAACCATTGGGAATACCAATGGGGAGCTGTCGCATAGTTAGGATTCAATTCCAGGGCCAGCTTGAACTCACGCTCGGAATTGGCCCAATCCCACTTGCTCAACATGAGCAGACTCGCATACGAGGTGTGCACTTCCGCCAAACGGTCGTCGATTTCCAGCGCTTTGAAGACTGCCGCCTCTGCCTTTGGATATAACTCGCGGCGGGGAATGTTTCCGTATTCACCCAGCACGCTATAGGAATCGGCAATTCCGGCCCAGGCCAGGGCATAGCGCGGATCTTTTTCGATGGCTGCTTCGAAGTACTTAATCGCAGTCTGGATTCCGTCTTCACTTCTCCTGTTCCAGAAGAAACGACCCTGGAGATAAAGCTGATAGGCCTCGGTGTTTCTGGTGAAGCGCTTCTTGAGAATTTGCTTTTCGTCCGATGACAACCGGAGTTGAAGTGCCTGGACGATTTCGCCCGCCACCTTCTCTTGAATATCAAAAATGTCCTCAATCGTGCCGCGATAGGTTTCCGCCCACAAATACACGTCGTGCATCGCGTCAATCAACTGCGCGGTGATTCTGAGATCCTTGCCCTGTCTCCTCACACTTCCTTCCAGAAGATATTGCACTCCCAGGTCGTCAGCCGCCTGCCGGTGGGTCTTTCCTTCTTTCACGTAACGCATCGTGGCGCCGCGGGCGACTACTTTTAGCGAGTGCAGTTTGGAAAGATTCATGATGATCTCTTCAGTCAGGCCCTCGCTGAAATACTCGTTCTCCTTCTCGGCGCTGATATTGGCGAACGCCAAGACTGCGATTGAATTAAGAGAGCCGGCCGGCTGAGTTTGCCCGAGATACTCCGCTTCACCGGTGCGGATGAGTTCGGCGTCAACCAGCATGCGAGTTTGCAACTGCTTCAATTCGTCGACCAATTCCCTGGCCGACTGGTAACGCTCTTCTCTGTTCTTGCGCACGGTCCTGTTGATTATTCGTTCGAGTTCGGCAGGCGTGTCCTGGCGTTGAGCGCGAACCGGCGCCGGCTCGCGGTTAATCACGTTCGCCAGCACATCGGTCATCGTCTCGCCGCGGAACGGTTGCTGGCGGGTCAGCATTTCATAGAGCACACAACCAAAACTCCAAATGTCGGTGCGCGCATCCGTCGCCGTGCCGCGGGCCTGTTCGGGTGACATGTAGGCGACTGTTCCCAGAATCATGCCGACCCTGGTCTTCACCTGTACCAGGGTCTCGCCCTCATGATCGATCTCTCCGGTATCAGCTGCGGTCAGTTTGGCGATGCCAAAATCCAGGACTTTGACGATACCGTCCCGGCGCACCATCACGTTGTCGGGCTTGATGTCGCGGTGCACGATGCCGGCCTGGTGCGCCGCGTCCAGGGCCGAGGCAATTTGGAGAGCAATCTCCAGAGTTGACTGGAGACTGAGCGACTCTTCTTTCAGCTTTGTTAGCAGGGTCTCGCCTTCGATGTATTCAGTCGCGATGAAGTGCAAGCCGTTGGCCTCGCCGATTTCGTAGATCGTAATGATGTTAGGGTGATTGAGCGCCGAAGCAGATCTGGCTTCAAGGATAAACCGGTTCATCCGGTCTTTGTCTTCGGCGAATTCCGGTGAGAGGATTTTCAGCGCCACTCTCCGATCGAGTTTGGTGTCCTGCGCCAGATAGACTTCGCCCATTCCGCCTTTGCCGATCTGGGAGCGGATTTCGTAATGGGCGAGAGTTGTGCCGGTTGAAAGTGCTGAACCCATATATTCAAGATTTTTCGAAGTTAGAAATTTTGTAGGAATTCTATACGAGCCGGTAAAGGCGAGCTAGTTTCAGTGAAAACTGCAGCAAACAGAAGATACTTGAGGGATCGGATCGGAGAATATTGGGAGCCGGCTCTGCCTCAAAAGTTCTTTCTCATTCACACCGGGCTTTAGCCCGGTGATCGCGCTTGCCGAAATTCCAGGGAACCGTTTCAACGGTTTCCATCCGTATATCATACAAACTGACTTGCTCAGCCACATTTTACTAAAGCAGAAGAAGAGTAAACCGTTTGAAACGGTTGTCTGGGTTTCTTATGCAAGGCGTGACCGGGCTGAAGCCCGGTCTGAATGAGATGTGGACAGACTTTGAGGCAAAGCCCAGGGAGCGCATTCTGATTTCTTGGCTGGGGGCGTCTTTCATGGGATCATGCCGCAGTGGCGAAAAATAGGACGAGCAAAAGTGAATACGACTTTTCGAAGGCCGTGAGAGGAAAGTTTTACCGCAAGGGAGCAGAGTTGCGTCTGCCGATATATCTCGACGCGAAGTTGCAAGAGCAACTGGAGCGCTTGGCCGAAAAGAACGGCAAAGAAATCGGCGACATGGTCAATCAACTCGTAAGGAAAGAGCTAGAGGTTATTGAGGAATTCACATAAGTCTAACTAAGGAGCGCTTGAATCATTTTCAGAAAGTAAACTTTTTGCCGGTCCTTCGAACAAATCGTTTCATGTGGTCGATATGTTTTTGGTTTTCTTCCTGTTGCCACTCGTCTGAATGCCTCCAGTTAGATGGTCGCGGTGAGCAATCACTGCAACTGTCGCAAAAGTCTTTTTTGAACTGAGCATACGCACTATCAAGAGACAGCCCTTCAATCGCGTGTTCATGCAAATCACAATGAAGAATCTTGGTGCCTGCGGTAGGCATATTGAGTCTTTCGGCAACGATCCCTCGCGCACCGAACGTAACAAAGATATGCTCAGTTAACGAGTATGCGGCTCGGATCTAAATCTGCAATTCCGAGTTGAACGAGTCTCGAAGTTGGGTTACTAGAATCAGCAAGATCAACCCCGAGAGCTGTCGCCATGTTTTCGTAGATCTGACGAGGAGTTGTTTTCAAAGGACCTTCGACCTTGGCTCCACCTTGATACATGTTAATAGTGCGGTCGAACAACTCCTGAGTCTTCTGTCTTATTTTTTCATCCTTGATTTGAGCAATTATCGCTAATGCAAAATCCACGGCCTCACCTGTGGGTGCGCGTTTGGTAGTCAAAGCCTTTACTGCCGCGGTAAAAAGCTCTTCCTCATTGTTGTCCTGTAGCGCTACCGATGCGGCCAATTTACATATCTGCAGAGCGGATACGGAATACCGATCCGATAACTCATTCAAGCCTTCGCCTGCTAGGTTGAGAATCCAAGGACTGATCGCGTCAACGATTCGCACTAACGCCGCTGGAGCGCCATGCCTAACTCGCGCTTCAGCAGCATAGTTTGCCAGCCTTATGCACTGGTTATATTTCAACAGTATCTGACGATAAAGGGCCGTCTTCTCAAAGAGAAGCTGTGCTTTCCAGAGGATATTCGTGCCATTGCGATGAGTAACCCAATTCAACAAAACACCATGATATCTGTGAGTCAGCCGCTCGAGCTTGGCTGCTTCAAACGCGATCATGGCGTGAATCTTCAGGTGTTGTGGTCCGGTCCTTGTAAGCTCCCGAAGCTGTCTGCTCCTCTTTAACTTAATACTCGCATAATTTTCCTGTGGAGCTTGGTTAACCATTGCTTCCACCACTTCTGCGTTTTCAATCGTAAGGAGCGCCGCAAATCTAAGAGAAACGGCCGACTCTGCATTGTTAAAGACTCTTCCAGCCTTGTTTATCGCTTCCGCATAGCGATGAGCTTGGAAAAGTTGATGCGCTTGTGTGACCTTGATGACGTCGCCCTTGTCCTGAAACTCTCGGGTAAGCTCATCCTGATCAACGTGCTGACCAATCGCATCAACAAACGCCGACGCAGGAGTAGAAATGATTAGACGCGAAGCAAGAACCTGCTCTACTTGCATGATCGTCTCGACCAGCTTGCTGATTGTGACTGGTAGTTCGTTTACGACAGGAATTCGTACCGAAACACTTTTGCGATCCTTCTCGGTAAGCATTAGCTGGAGTTCAGGGATCATGAGTTGGGGCGCACACCAGAAGGTTCTCTTGTTCTTGACATCGGCGTGAACCAAAAGAACCGGTACTCGTACCTCTCGACAAAGGTATAAGGCGTTGGGCACCTCAAGCTGTTGTGAAATGAAATCTTGGGAGGCGGAATACCGAGTTCTTCCAGAACTCTTCAATTGAACTTTGAAAAAGATGCCGGTAGATTTGAAGTCACAAAGATCTCGATGTCAAAATCTATCCCATTATCTTTATGTACCACCCTAACTGCCCATCCTAAGGGCTCAAGGATATCTCTCATCTGACGCTCGCCGGCGTCATCAATGATTTGCTGTTGTGGCCTCTTCATTAATCTTCCTAACCGAACAACAGTTCACTTCGCCACGACTCCAATGTTCGCGATCGTCGCACCTTTCGTCATCGACGGCACCGCACAAACATACAAGACCACACCAGCCACCGGCGCGCGCGCTTCAAAAATAACGTTGCCCAAATAGTCAGTCACATAACCAACTTTCGTTCCCTGCTCGACATAGGTCCCACGTTTGACTGAAGGATAAAAGATTCCCGTCTGCTCGCTCGCCAGCGTGGCGACCTTTTCAAACCAGACCGGATGCTCAACCATCACCGCAGTGCCCGGCAGCATCTTCAGATAACGCATCACGTTCAGGCAGCCATTGATCAAGGCATTCAGATCGTCGGTTTCAACTGTGCCCGCGTGACCGGCTTCGGCAGTTATTGATGGCTTGCCGCGCGTCGTGGCCGTGTTTTCGAGATAACGCGACGCCTGCGGATCTTTCGGCCGGTCGGTGGAAATGATTATGTGATCGAGCCCGAACGCCAGGACCATCTCGCGCGAGATCTGATCCTGCTTTTCGTTTCCGGTCTTCGTCCAGTAGCTGTACGGCCGCAGACTCTCGTCCAGATCACCGCCGTGCAAGTCGATTAAGTGATCGCATTGCTCAACGACCTGCTTGGTAATCAGATATGAAGCGCGTTCGGTCTGGGTCCCGTCCATCTTGCCCGGATAAAAGCGGTTCATGCTCTTCTTATCAACCGGATTTACGTGCGGAACTTTCTGTTCGAACGATGGAATGTTGATGAGCGGAACGATGATTACCGTTCCGGAAATCTCGGCGGGATTGAGCATCCCGATCATCTTCTCGAGCGCAATGATCGAGGTGTATTCCGTTCCGTGAGAGCCGGCGACTAATGCCAGCACCGGTCCTGACTTTGCGCCATGAATCACAGCGACTGGAATGCTCAGCGCGGCGTCGCTGCCGGCGGGAACTTCGATGGTGCCAGTGGCCTTCTGTCCGCGAGCGGCCGTCGCGCTGCCGACCGTGAATGTTTTGCGATCCTGAGCGGCGCCCAAACCGGTAAACAACAAAGCCAGGATAACCGCGGTTATGATGCGAATCATGAATGATCTCCTTCGGCAGAAATTACACTCAAAATCTCCAACATCCCGTCTGTTGTGACGACTCAATATTCGTTAAAGTCTTCCTCATACTCAGGCTGCTCCTGCCGTGCCTCCTCAAGCTCTTCTTCAGTGTACAAGCCAAAGAATTCGGCGGCTGAGTATGTTGACCGAGCTGAAAATGCATCGCCAAGACCACATGCCGAGAGTTTCGAGAGCCCAAGTATTCTTAGCCCACATGCAATACACTCAAAAGAGGAGGGCAACATCGTTTGTCGCTGTACCACAACGTCGAGGGTTACTTCAGTACTCACTGGCCCGGAGGCACTGCCTTGCAACAAGGCACGCGATTGGCAAGCGGGGCAATTAACCCGATGGCCAGCTTGTCTTATCGCCCAGGACTCGGCTTGAAGAGTTGCCGCCTCTCGATCTTTGGCGTCCTTATTAGACCAAACTTGTGAGTGGGCTTTGATATCCTGCTGCACAGCCTTCGCTGCCTCGTCTTCAAGTGAGCTGATCAGTGCCTCAGCTGCAGCCGAATCAGAATAAAGATCGGAGAGTTCTCTGCCCATCGAGCGAAGTAACACCTGACATGCGGAAAAAAAACGTGGCAGCCACTGTGAGGTTCCAATCGAATCGAACGCCAGTTCTCCGGTGTGGACCTCCGAGTTTCTTCTCCCCACATGTTTGGTGCAAAAGCCAGCGATCTCTTCACTAAAATCCGGAACCAATTCGTTTAAGCGCGCTAAAGCTTCTGTCGTTGTTATAGATGACGGTGAAAACTTTTTGGCTGTCGGTTCGAGTCCAAGCGCATAAGTCACATTGCGCCAATTCTTCGGTTCTGCTAGCAGGATTGGCGAGATGTTTGCAAGGGCGGCTCTGATCAATAGCTCCAAAGCAAGGGCCGACCAGAACCCATACTGCCAATCATCAGCCATATGCGATTCCATCCGACCAACGTAGAGCCGGGCTTTTGCAAAGAGCGAGTCAACTGACCATGGGTGCGAACTTATTGCAGCTGTCATAAGAAGAGCTCCGACACATAAATGCGCTCTAACGTACGATACGTCTCAGAAGGGGGAACGCTGCGACGTCCATGAAGCACACGCCAGTTATCAACAATCAAGGTATCACCACGATCGACTAATGCGACCTCAGGAAATTCCGTCCCCTTCCAAATGGCCGTCTCCATAACCATGGCGACATCTAATGCCGCCTGATTGGATGGGATCAGAAAGATAGAATCCCATCGAACTCCCAAGACACCTTCGGCACGAAAAGTCAGTGGAAGGAGGCACCGAGGTGTCGACGGTTTCCAACTCCTCGGTCGAGCCACGGCTCGACCAAAGGTCGAACGTCCAACCGCCTTGATTACGGCCTCGCCAGAGAGAAGCGTGGTGCCAACTGAGGACGAGCCAGAAAGGGTACGAAGAATGAAATAGCGCGGCGGACGAGACCAATGTGCGAGATCAGTGTGAAATGGGAAATCTTTCATACCAAATTTGCCACTATACTGATTCCTAATGGCCTCGGTTGAATGTCGAGGTGTCAATGTCTGCACTGTAGGGATCCGTTGGTCTGGAAGAAGGCGTTCCATTTCAATTACTCTACCGATCGATTTGCCGACATCTAATGTGCTGTCGAACTGGCGCCATTTGCGAATAAGCGCATATCCGTTTTCTGTGATCTGACTCTTTATTTGTTCAGTAGAGTAGGTCATTCGTCCTCACTTAAAGCCGACCCGCTGCGCGAGATTAGCGAAACGCGGGTCGGCTCGGATCGAATCAAATTCCGGAGCCGTCTTCAACCACGTCATGTACCACGAGCGTGCCTGGCAGGCTTCTTCCAGCGCGGCGAACGCCTGGTCCTTTTCCCCCAGCCCGATGTGGACCATGGCAATTTGAAACGGCGAGACGTAACCCGTCTTTGTCCGAGCTTTCAATTCAACCAGGACCTTTTGAGCTTCCGCGCGCTGGCCCAGACGGCCATACACGCGACCCAGGTCCATCAGAATTTCGGAGGCATTGTTCTCGACCACGCGGGCCTTCTGAAATTCAGCCAACGCCTGTGGCAGTTGGCCCCTGGCTTCGTAAGCCCGACCCGTAATCAAATGTGGGAGCCAAAAATCCGGCGCGAAATCGAGTACCCTTTGATTGCGCTTTACGGCCTCGTCGTACTGTCGCGCGAAGTAGTAAGCCGGCGCTTCGTACAAGGCGGTCTCAATCGAGAGCGGATCGAGATCGGATGCCCTGGTCACTTCCGCCAGACTCTCGTCGTGACGACCCATCAAGGCCAGGAAGAAACCGTATGGTCCGTGCGTGCCAGGGTTCCTGGGACCGAGTTCAAGCGCGCGCCGGAATTCGCTTTCGGCCTTTACCCAATCCCAATCATATTGCCAGTAGACGTAGGCGAGCGAAACGTGGGCTTCAGCCAGTGAATCGTCGAGACTGAGGGCCTTGAGGGCCGCTTCACGTGATTTGGGCATTGCCTCTTTGGGCGGCAGAATCTGATCCAAAGACTGCACGTAGTAAAAGGCCAGACCGCTGTAAGCCAACGCGTAGTTCGGATCGAGGTCTATCGCCTGGCGCAGATAGCTGATCCCTTTGGCGAAACTGTCAGGGGTCATCTTTATCGCGCTGTATTTTCCCAGCAGATAAAGCCGGTAGGCCTCGGGATTCTCAGTGCCGTGCTTCGTCAGGTTTTGTTGCTCGGCGGTCGAAAGCTTCAGGCGCAGGTTACCGGACACCTCTTTGACGATCTCTCTTTGCACGACCAGAACGTCGTTGAATTTACGGACGTATTGCTCGCCCCAAATCTGATGATTATCACGAGCATCAATCAACTCGACGCTAATGACGAGTTGATCGCCCAGTTTTTTTACGCCACCCTTCAGAATCGTTCGAACCTTCAATTCCGTGCCGGCGGTTTGGGCATCGACCTCTCTATCCCTGTATCTGACAATTGCGCTTCGGGATATCACTCGCAAGCTGCTGACCTGTGATAGAGAGCTAATCAAACTCTCAGTCAGGCCGTCGGACAAATATTCGATGTTCGGGTCCTTGCTGGTATTGGCAAAGGGTAAGACGGCAATTGAATCGATCGGGCCGGCGCCGGCGGAGGGCGGGCGATAGGCGCGCCATCCCAGAGCTCCGGCCGCAAATGCCAAACCGAGCACCCCTGCAATTACGATCAACGCGACCTTGTGTTTCCTGATCTTGTTCAGAAAGCTTTCGCTGCTCGCCAGCCCCGTTGCCCCGGTCGGCGCGACCGAGGCCGCGGCGGAGCTTGAGGCGCTACGCGTTGAGCCTGGCCCCGACTTTGTTGACAAGGCGACGCGAAACTCAGTCGGCACACTGCGATCAATCTCCGCATCGACTTCGAGCTTACGCTTCAGGTTTCTGAGATCGATCGAAAAGTCTTTCGCCGTTTGATATCGCTCATCGCGATCTTTCGTCAGGGCTTTGGCGACGATGCGCTCCAGTTCCGCGGGCACTTCATCGACATAGCGGCTAAGCGGCGCAGCTTCTCTCTGCAGAATCAATGAAATCGTTTCCGTCGGAGTCTCGCCGGCGAAAGGCACCTGGCCCGCGATCATTTCGTAGAGCACGGCGCCCAGACTCCAAAGATCCGTGCGCGCATCCATGGACGTGCCTTT
>Ga0207709_10000080_pt1 | contig 165667 bp, 143 predicted proteins | sample KBSM34metaG_FD_184397 | JGI IMG/M metagenome (GOLD analysis project Ga0207709, IMG submission 184397) | Miscanthus rhizosphere microbial communities from Kellogg Biological Station, Michigan, USA - KBS M3-4 metaG (SPAdes) (version 2) | ecosystem: Host-associated > Plants > Roots > Rhizosphere... | reverse complement strand
TCAACCTTGCAGCATTGCACCATGATGGACGCAGGATTTTCAGCAGCTTATTTGTGTATGAGAACTATCCGGTACCTAAGGGAGGTGAGGGTAATGAGTTGGGATTTGTATTCATGGACTCTGTAGAAAAGCTTGATTATCCATTGGGGATAGTAGCCTATGAGCGAGGAGAAGAAGTTTCCCTGACTCTGAATTTTGAAGGCTATCTTTTTGATTATTCTGTGATGGAAAGGCTTATCGAAGGAATGAAAACAATCCTTACCCAGCTCTTGAAAAATCCAGAAATCGAACTGAAAGACCTGTCTTATATTACCGCGGATGAATCTGTAAAAATAATGGAAGAGTGGAATGATACAGACTTTTCCTATCCGAATACAGCTACAGTTCCTGAACTATTCGAGATGCAGGTTGAGAAGACACCTGACAATATAGCGTTACTATATCAGGAGATTAAATTAACCTATCGTGAGCTTAATGAAAGAGTAAACCGTTTGGCAAATTATCTGATCAAGAGATATGACCTTCAGCCGGATGACTTAGTTCCACTATGTTTGGAACGATCTGAGGATATGTTGATTGCTATTTTAGGAGTAATAAAAGCTGGAGCAGCCTATGTTCCAATAGATCCGTCTTCTCCTGTAGACAGAATAAAATACATATTGGAAGATACGGATGCAAGGGTCGTTTTAGCTCAGGAGAATACCATAGACAGGATACAGAATACAGAAAATTTAGAAGTTGTATCCCTAGATGGAGAGGCATTCAAAAAAACGATTAAAAATGTAGACTCCGGAAACCCGATCACAAAACTTACCTCCCGCAACCTTGTCTATGTCATCTACACAAGTGGAACAACGGGCATGCCGAAAGGAGTGATGGTGGAACATAGGAATATAATAAATCTGATTAAGGATGTATATTCCCGCTATCAACTGCGAGAATCAGATGTTATTTTCCAATTTGCCAACTATGTATTTGATCCATCCATAGAACAGATATTAATGGCTGTTTTAAATGGAAATCCTTTGTTATTTATAAAAGATAAAACTTTTTTAAATGAAGAGGTATTTTTGAAAATACTTAATGATAATAATGCTTCCTATATCAACCTTACCCCTTCAGTATTACAGAATATTGATATTACCAGGGTTAAAAGCCTTACAAGATTGGCGTCTGGAGGAGAGGCTCTGACCAATGATCTGTATGCCAAATTGGTAAACAAGCATTTTACGCTAATCAATTGCTACGGACCTACGGAAACGACAGTTACTTCTATAATTAATATGGATCAAAGTATGAACAGTATCGGCCGTCCTATCGGAAATATGAAGGCCTATGTACTTGATAGTCATATGAATCCGGTTCCTGTAGGGGCTTTGGGAGAGCTCTACATTGGGGGAGCAGGTATCACAAGAGGGTATTTGAACCGTCCGGAACTTACCCAGGAACGCTTTATAGCAAACCCTTTCCAGACAGAAGATCAAAAGGCTAAAAATACGAATGCCAGACTTTACAAAACAGGAGATCTTGTTCGTTGGCTTCCGGCTGGAAATATAGAATATATTGGTAGAAATGACTTCCAGGTAAAGATAAGAGGATACCGTATTGAATTAGGTGAAATTGAAAACAGACTTCTTCAATATCCGGGAATTCGCCAGGTAGCAGTTCTTGCAAAGGAAAATAATACCGGATTGAAATATATTGTCGGATATTATGTAGCTGATTCTATAATTGATTCACACCTGCTTTCAGAGTTCCTCTCAGAAACCTTACCGGAATATATGGTACCGGTAGCTTTTGTACATCTCGTAACCCTTCCTGTAACTGTTAACGGAAAACTTGACAGAAAACAGCTTCCTGAGCCTGGATTTATCGGAGGGGGCGAATATACCGCTCCTGAGAATGAGCTTCAGCAAAAGCTTTGTCAGATTTATGGGGAAGTCCTGGGGATTAATGCAGAGCGTATCAGTATCCATGATGATTTCTTCCGTCTCGGAGGAAACAGTATCATGTCCATCAAACTGATCAGTAAAATTAAACAAAACCTTGCGTTACAGGTAGATGTAGCCATGGTATTCACTAATAAAACAGTCGCTTCTCTGGAAAAAGTTCTGAGAGAAAATACGACCTATGAACAAGTTATTATCACTCCTGTAGCCATTGATTCTCCTGAAGAACAGCGATTATCTTTTGCCCAGGAAAGACTTTGGTTCATAGAAACCTATGAAGGAGGAAGTAGTGCGTATAATATTCCAATGACAGCACTTCTGGATCAGAAAACGGATATTCCGGTTCTATGCAAAGCTCTTGAAGCGGTTATCGTGCGCCATGAGATCCTTCGTTCGGTAATCCGAACTACAGAAGACGGAACAGGGTATCAGGTGGTTACGGATCTCATTCCGGAATTCAAAATAACGGAAGTAGAGACAAGAGAAGAATTGGATCAATACATAAACAAATGTGCCAATAGGATCTTCCGCCTGGATGAAGAAATCCCTGTAGAGATCAATATCTTCAAACTCAAGGATCAGCACTATATGTCGATGGTAATCCATCACATCGCTTTTGACGGATGGTCTACTGATATATTCCTCAAAGAGATACAAACGATTTATAGATCTCTGATTAATAAAGACAATGCTTCTGAGCTGCCTGCTTTACAATTCCAGTACAAAGATTTTGCCTTATGGCAACGTCATTATCTTGCAGGAGAACTTCTTGATCAGCAGATTGGCTACTGGAAAGATCAACTTGGTGATTTCCAGAACCTTGATTTGGCTACGGATTTCAAGAGACCTTCCCAAATTTCTTACGAAGGAGAAAACCTGTACTTCAGTCTGAATACAGAGCAAGGCGAAAAAATAAAAAAACTCTCAAAAGAACTTGGGGTCAGTCTGTACAGTGTAATGCTTAGTGGATATTACCTGATGCTTTCAGCGTATTCCGGACAGGATGATATCGTAGTGGGAAGCCCTATTGCGAACCGTCATCATGCCGGTCTTGAAGACATCATCGGGTTCTTTGTCAATACCCTTGCGTTAAGAGAAAAAATTGATGCAGAACAGAACCTTAAAGACTTTATTTTACAGGTATCAAAATCCGTGACAGAGGCGCAGTCTCATCAGGACCTTCCATTTGAGAAGCTGGTAGAAGAATTAGGAGTAGAGCAGGATACTTCCAGACACCCTGTTTTCCAGGTGATGTTCGGACTGCAGAACTTTGGAGGAGATGCTTCTTCTGAAAATAACGGAGATGCTTTATTTTATCCTTTTGATGGGGAAATAGATTATCAGGTTGCGAAATTTGACCTGACTACCATGATCGACGATGGTGGAGAAAATATACATGGAATGTTCAATTACGCTAAAGCGATTTTCTCAAAAGAGACCGTCGGTAATATGATCCATTCCTATGAATTTTTACTGAATCAAATAGCGGAAACAGAAGGACAGAAAGATATCAGGCTTTCAGAACTCAATTTTATTCCACAGGAACAGTATAAAAAAGTAACGGAAGTATGGAACACCACCCATGCGGAGTATCAGGCAGAAATGACGGTACATCAGTTATTTGAAAATCAGGTGTTGAAAACTCCGGATCAGACAGCATTGGTATATCAGGACGTTCAACTTTCTTACAGAGAGCTTAACGACAGATCAAACCGCCTGGCTAATTATCTGATCGAAACGTACAATCTACAACCTGATGATATTATTCCTTTATGCTTAGATCGTTCAGAGCATATGCTGATTGCGGTTCTTGCTGTAATGAAAGCGGGAGCTGCTTATGTGCCAATGGATCCTTCGTATCCTGTGGACAGAATAAAACATATCCTTCAGGATACTAATGCTACAATAGTTCTTACAGAAGAAAAATCTGCAGAAAAGATAAGTGGTTTAGAAAATATCGGGCTATTATCTCTGGATAATGTCAGTCTTAAAGCACAGCTTGAAATAGCAGAGTCTAAAAACCTTGTTACTAAAGTGAATTCCGGCAATCTGGCCTACGTCATCTATACCAGTGGAACAACAGGACTTCCGAAAGGAGTAATGATTGAACATTCCGGAGTGATAAACCTTATAGAATCAATGATTAAGGCTCACCGACTTGAAGAATTTCAGGAAGTGGGTTGTTACTCAAATTATGTATTTGATGCTTTTGTGTATGAGGCCTTCCCGGTCTTGTGTAATGGAAATACATTATGGCTTTACAGCAATGATCTTAGAACATCAGTAAGCGGGCTTAATGAGTATATTAAAGAAAATAATATAGAAGTTTCATTTATTCCACCGGTTTTATTGAGAGAAGTGGTAGACAACGGAACCAACCTGAAGCTGATTTTTGCCGGAGGAGAGAGTTTCCCTGCTTTGGATAAAAATATAGAGGATATCATTCTTGTTAATGAGTATGGACCTACCGAAGGAACGGTCTGTGCTACATTACATTACTACAAAGAAGACAACAATCCATTGAATATCGGTGGCCCTATAGCAAATGCTACAGCATATGTTCTTGACAGCCAACATCGTGCTGTTCCTGTGGGTGCTGTAGGAGAGCTTTATATAGGGGGAGCAGGTATTGCCAGAGGCTACTTAAACCAGCCAGAGCTGACAGAAGAACGCTTCCTTGACAATCCATTCCAAACGCTAGCGCAAAAAGAAAAAGGAGAAAACAGACGTTTATACAAAACGGGTGACCTAGTACGCTGGTTATCCAATGGCGAACTGGAATATGTGGGTCGAAATGACTTCCAGGTGAAGATCAGGGGGTATAGAATCGAGCTAGGCGAGATTGAAAATATATTGCTTGATTACCCAGGTATCCGTCAGACCGCAGTATTGGCGAAAGAAAACAAAGCAGGATTAAAATACCTGGCAGGATACTATGTATCAGATGCTGAGGTTGATTCCAATGTACTCTCAGAACACCTTTCCGCGAGCTTACCAGAATATATGGTCCCGAGTGCTTTTGTTCATTTAACAGCCTTGCCATTAACGATCAATGGAAAACTGGACAGAAAACAACTTCCGGAACCGGAGTTTACAGGAAGCAAAAATTATGTTGCTCCTGAAACCGAATTACAGACTAAACTATGTCATATCTATGGCGAAGTATTAGGTCTTGATGCTGAAAGTATCAGTATCCATGATGACTTCTTCAGATTAGGAGGAAACAGTATCATGGCCATAAAACTGATCAGTAAGATCAAGCAGGTGCTGGATATAAGAGTAGAAGTAGCTGTGATTTTCAGTCATAAAACAATTGCTTCTCTTTCCCATATTCTGGCAGATGAAAACAACAGAGGAGAGCAGATTACGATTACTCCCGTAGAAGTCAACACTCCGGAAGAACAAAGGTTATCTTTCGCACAGGAAAGGCTTTGGTTTATAGAAAATTACGAAGGTGGAAGCAGTGCTTATAATATCCCGATGATCTTCCGTTTGGATGAAAAAGCGGATATTTCAATACTGTGTAAAGCTCTAGACGCTATTATAATGCGTCATGAAGTACTTCGTTCAGTTATTCGTACTACCGATAACGGAATAGGATGGCAGTCTGTGGTAGATGATATTCCAGCTATACATCAGCATGAGGTGAAGACAATGGCTGAGCTTGAAGAAAAAGTAAGCAGTGTAGCCAATAAAATCTTCCGTTTGGAAGAAGAATTACCGGTAGACATCAATATTTTCAAATTAGAAGAATCTTACTATCTGTCTATTGTTATACACCATATTGCATTTGACGGATGGTCTACAGAAGTATTCTTAAAAGAATTAGTCCATATTTACAATGCCATTACAGAAGGAAGACCGCATGAGCTTCCTGGTTTAAAAATTCAATATAAAGACTTTGCTTTATGGCAGCGTAATTATCTTACAGGAGAACGTCTTGATCAGCAGATCAGCTATTGGAAAAACAAATTGAGCGGATTCCAAAACCTTGATTTAGCAGCAGATTTTAAGAGACCATCCCAAATATCTTATGATGGAGAGAATCTGTACTTTAGCCTGGATGCAGAGCAGACCCTAAGGTTGAAAAACCTTTCGAAAGACCTTGGAGTAAGTTTATACAGCATAGTATTGGGTGGATATTACCTGACGCTTTCAGCCTATTCCGGACAGGACGATATCATAGTAGGAAGCCCTATTGCCAACCGACACCATGTAGGACTTGAAGATATGATCGGATTCTTCGTGAATACTCTTGCATTAAGAGAAAACATTGACCCGGGTCAAAGGGTAAAAGATTTCATTCTACAGGTAGCTCAGTCGGTGACAGAGGCCCAGTCTCATCAGGATCTTCCATTTGAAAAATTAGTGGAAGAGCTGGGAGTAGAGCAAGATACCTCCCGTCATCCGGTTTTCCAGGTGATGTTTGGTCTTCAAAGCTTTGGTGAAGATGTTGCTCCATCTGAAAATGAAACGACGGTACTTCATCCTTTTAACGGAAATGTAGACTATCAGGTGGCTAAGTTTGATATTACCACCATGATCAATGATATAGGGGAGACTTTACAGGGTATGTTCAACTATGCTAAAGCTGTTTATTCAAAAGAAACAGTTAAAAATATGATGAATTCTTATCTGTTCATGCTTGATCAGATCGCAGGAATTAATCAGCAGGAAAACCTTACATTATCTGAACTCAACCTTATTCCTCAGGACCAATACACCCAGTTATCAGGGTTATGGTCTACAGAAAGTGATTATGCGAGTGACACAACGATTCAGGCATTATTTGAAGCCCAGGTTGAAAGAACTCCGGATCACATAGCCATAGTATATCAGGATGTAAGGATGTCTTACCGTGAGCTTAATGATCGTTCGAACCGTCTGGCTCATTACCTTATTGAAACTTACGACCTTCAGCCTGATGACCTTGTTCCATTATGTTTAGAACGTTCAGAAGATATGCTGACGGCTATTTTGGGAGTTTTAAAAGCCGGCGGAGCGTATGTTCCTATGGATCCGTCATATCCTGTAGAGCGAATCCGTCATATCCTGGAAGATACCGGGGCGAAAATAGTGCTGGCTCATAGCATTGCAGCATCAACGGTTCAGGAAGCCTGCAGTGGAATTGCTACCTCAGTACTTGTGCTGAATGACTCAGAACTGGAAAGAACCCTTGCTGAGAGCAGTGTTTCCAATCCTGTTACCGAGGTCGGTCCTGACCACCTTGCCTATGTGATCTATACGAGTGGAACGACAGGAATGCCAAAAGGCGTAATGCAGATTCACCGAAACGTAGCACGTTTGTTTAGCGCTACCGATCACTGGTATCATTTCAATGATCAGGATGTATGGAGTTTATTCCATTCGTATGTGTTTGACTTTAGTGTATGGGAAATCTGGGGCGCCTTTTTCTATGGTGGAAAACTATTGGTACCATCCTCAGAACAGACCAAAGACACAAATTTATTCTTCAGTTTATGTCTGAAAGAAGGTCTTACGGTGCTCAACCAGACACCAACCGCTTTCTATCAGTTTATCGATACCGCACTTCAGCGTGCAGAAGATCTAAGCAGTCTTCGCTATGTTATATTCGGAGGCGAAGCCTTAAACCTGGCCTCCTTAAAACCTTGGTATGAACGCTATCGTTCCGCACCAACGCTGATTAACATGTATGGTATTACAGAGACCACAGTCCATGTAACCTACAAGAAACTGAGTGTAGAAGATTTAGACAGAGCATCTCTGATCGGAGAGAATATTCCGGATCAGGGGATGTATATTTTAGATAATCATCTTCGGGCAGTTCCTATTGGAGCTGTAGGAGAATTGTATGTGGGAGGAGCCGGGATTGCCCGAGGCTATTTAAACAGACCAGAATTAACAGCCGAACGTTTCATTGCGAACCCTTTCCAGACTTTGGAAGAGAAAGCTTCAGGCAAGAACGGGATACTGTATAAAACGGGAGACCTTGTCCGTTATCTTTCCGATGGGGAATTAGAATACATTGGCAGAAATGACTTCCAGGTTAAGATCCGAGGTTACAGGATAGAATTAGGAGAAATCGAAAACAGACTTCAGGAATATGGTGAAGTAAGACAATCCGTAGTGTTGGCTAAAGAAAACAAAGCGGGGATGAAATACCTTGTAGGATATTATGTATCAGATACTTCTATAGACACCGGTCATCTTACGTCTTTCTTATCGGAAGCCTTACCGGAGTATATGGTTCCTGCTGCGTTTGTCCATTTAACCTCTTTACCATTAACGATTAATGGAAAACTGGACAGGAGACAACTGCCTGAGCCTGAGTTTACGGGGGGCAGAGAATATACGGCACCCGAGAATGAGTTGCAGGAAAGACTGTGTCAGATCTATGGAGAAGTTCTGGGTCTGGATGCAGGAACAATCGGAATCAATGACGATTTCTTCAGATTAGGAGGAGATAGTATCATCAGTATACAGCTTGTCAGCAGAATACGACAACGTCTGGATATAAGAGTAAGTGTTAAAGATGTCTTTACTTCAAGATCCGTATTGAAGCTTTCTGAGCTGATTGAGATCAAAGAAAAAGAAGAGCAGACCCATATTCTGACAGAGCAGGGGACGTTGACAGGAGAATTATCTTTCCTTCCTATCCAGGAATGGTTCTTTGATTTGGTAGAACAAGGATATGTAGGAGACCTTAACCATTGGAATCAGTCCTTCTTGATTAAAGTTCCTGAGTTAAGTACAGAATTACTGGAAGAGAGTGTGAGATTGCTCATTGAAAGACATGATGCATTCAGGATTTATTATCCGAAAGAAAATGGAACTTACACCCAGCAGTATGGAATAGAAAGAATATCAGATATCAAGTATCTGGATGTATCAGGACTCCCATCAGAAGATCTTCCGGGAATATTGACGGAATGGCAGGCACAATTTAATATAGAAAAAGGACCATTATTCCAGATAGGATATATTAAGGGCTATGAAGACGGAAGTGCAAGAATTTTCTTTGCTCTTCATCACCTGATTATTGATGCGGTAAGCTGGAGAATTATTACCGAAGATCTGAAGAATTTGTATCAGACTCTTGAGAAAGGAAATACAGTGGAAACTCCTTTGAAAGGAAGTAGTTACCGCCAGTGGATTGATGCCATAAAAGGATATAAACAGGATAACCCGGAATCCAGAGAAAAGGAACTTACGTATTGGAATCACACGGTGGATACTGTGGGACAGACTAATAATGCCCTGGCAGAATTATCTTCTTCTGAATATCATTTTGCCAATCTTATGTTGGATCATGAATATACAGAGAAATTAATCAGAGAAGTACATCACGTCTATCATACACAGATTAATGATTTGCTATTGTCAGCCCTTGCTTCTGCTCTTTCAGATCTTACGGGAGAATCCCGACATGCTGTCCTTCTTGAAGGGCATGGTCGTGAAGATGTTTTCAATAATCTTGATATTACAGAAACTGTAGGATGGTTTACTTCTATGTATCCATTATTACTGGAAACAGGTAATGATGTAAAAGACACGGCTATTCTGACCAAAGAATCGTTGAGAAGTATTCCAAACAATGGAATTGGTTACGGTAGTCTTGTAGGCTATACAAAATATGCTCTTCCAAAAATCAGTTTCAACTATCTTGGACAGCTTGACCAGGAGGAAAGTACCGGAGAAAAAACATGGTTTATTTCCGGAGAAAATAGCGGAAGTTCCATGGGAAGTCAAAACCGTGATAGCTATATTATCAGTATAAACGGTGCAATTGCAGATGGTCAGCTTCGTTTTGGACTCTCAGGATATCTGTCACAAGATCAGATTAATCTGCTGACAGAAAGATTTAAAGAATATATAAAACAGACGGTTGATGAACTTCTGGCAGAAAACAGAAGCTGGCTCACTCCATCAGATACAGAAAATATTGTTGGGAAAGAACAGCTGATGTATATTCAGGAGTCAGGAGCCGTTGAAGGTGTATATCTTGCCAACAGTTTGCAGGAAGGATTTGTATACCATGCACTCAACCAGGGAGATAAAGATGATGCCTACAGAGTACAGCTGGTATGGGATTATAAGGCCGGAATGGATTTGAATAAGCTTAAAGATGCATGGATATACACGCAGGAACAACTTCCTACCTTACGATTAAGATTTGACTGGAGTGAAGAGATTGTTCAGATTATCGATAAGAAAGGAAACCTGGACTGGCGTTATCATGATATTAGTGAGATGAACGATGAAGATCAGGAAAACCTGGTCAAAGAAATGACTCAAAAAGACCGTTTCGAAGTATACGACTTATCTAAAGGAAGCCTCTTCAGAGTGTATATTTTCAAACGTTCAGAAAGCCATTATAGCTGTCTCTTCAGTAATCACCATGCCATTCTTGATGGGTGGAGTATGCCTATATTCCTGACACTTATTCATGAGGCCTATCTTAAACTTGTTAAAGGACAGGAGCTTTTACCTGTTCCGGATAAAGCGTACGCCGAAGCTCAGAAATACCTTCAGGAAAACAAGGACAGTAACAGCAGTTTCTGGAAAGATTATATGGGACTTCTGGAAGATCGTGAAGATTTGGGAAGCCTAATCAAGGAATCTCAAAAACAGATTGACCTTTCAGAGTATAAGCAAATAGTAGATCACCGTTCGATAAAAATGTCGATAGTAGGTGAACAGTATCAGGAACTGAAGAAGTTTACATCCGAAAACGGATTTACAATCAATGCTGTACTTCAGTATTTATGGCATAAACAGCTTGGTATCTACAGTGGAGGATCCACAACGGTAGTAGGAACTACGGTATCCGGACGAAGCTTACCGGTGGATGAAATAGAATCCTCTGTAGGACTTTATATTAATACTTTACCTCTTATTGTGAACCATACAGAAGGTAAAGTGGTAGATATTATATCTGAGATTCAGCATAGAATCAGTGAGCTGAATACCCACAGCAGTGTGAACCTGGCCAGCCTTCAGCATGATGGACGCCGAATTTTCAGCAGCTTATTTGTATATGAAAACTATCCCGCTCCAAAAGGAGGAGAAGACAATGAGCTATCATTTGTCTTTAAAGGTTCAGTAGAGCGACTCGACTATCCATTAGGAATAGTAGCCTACGAAACCGGAGAGGAAGTGACATTAAATATCAGTTATGAAGGATTTTTGTTCGATGAGAAGATGATCAATCAACTGATCGGAGGAATGAATACTGTTTTAGAACAGATTCTTGAAAATTCTGAAATTTCATCTGATCAATTATATTACCTGACCAAAGACCAACACACTCAGTTATCAGGGTTATGGTCTACAGAAAGTGATTATGCGAGTGACACAACAATTCAGGCGTTATTTGAAGCCCAGGTTGAAAGAACTCCGGATCACATAGCCATAGTATATCAGGATGTAAGGATGTCTTACCGTGAGCTTAATGATCGTTCGAACCGTCTGGCTCATTACCTTATTGAAACTTACGACCTTCAGCCTGATGACCTTGTTCCATTATGTTTAGAACGTTCAGAAGATATGCTGACGGCTATTTTGGGAGTTTTAAAAGCCGGCGGAGCGTATGTTCCTATGGATCCGTCATATCCTGTAGAGCGAATCCGTCATATCCTGGAAGATACCGGGGCGAAAATAGTGCTGGCTCATAGCATTGCAGCATCAACGGTTCAGGAAGCCTGCAGTGGAATTGCTACCTCAGTACTTGTGCTGAATGACTCAGAACTGGAAAGAACCCTTGCTGAGAGCAGTGTTTCCAATCCTGTTACCGAGGTCGGTCCTGACCACCTTGCCTATGTGATCTATACGAGTGGAACGACAGGAATGCCAAAAGGCGTAATGCAGATTCACCGAAACGTAGCACGTTTGTTTAGCGCTACCGATCACTGGTATCATTTCAATGATCAGGATGTATGGAGTTTATTCCATTCGTATGTGTTTGACTTTAGTGTATGGGAAATCTGGGGCGCCTTTTTCTATGGTGGAAAACTATTGGTACCATCCTCAGAACAGACCAAAGACACAAATTTATTCTTCAGTTTATGTCTGAAAGAAGGTCTTACGGTGCTCAACCAGACACCAACCGCTTTCTATCAGTTTATCGATACCGCACTTCAGCGTGCAGAAGATCTAAGCAGTCTTCGCTATGTTATATTCGGAGGCGAAGCCTTAAACCTGGCCTCCTTAAAACCTTGGTATGAACGCTATCGTTCCGCACCAACGCTGATTAACATGTATGGTATTACAGAGACCACAGTCCATGTAACCTACAAGAAACTGAGTGTAGAAGATTTAGACAGAGCATCTCTGATCGGAGAGAATATTCCGGATCAGGGGATGTATATTTTAGATAATCATCTTCGGGCAGTTCCTATTGGAGCTGTAGGAGAATTGTATGTGGGAGGAGCCGGGATTGCCCGAGGCTATTTAAACAGACCAGAATTAACAGCCGAACGTTTCATTGCGAACCCTTTCCAGACTTTGGAAGAGAAAGCTTCAGGCAAGAACGGGATACTGTATAAAACGGGAGACCTTGTCCGTTATCTTTCCGATGGGGAATTAGAATACATTGGCAGAAATGACTTCCAGGTCAAAATCCGAGGTTACAGGATAGAATTAGGAGAAATCGAAAACAGACTTCAGGAATATGGTGAAGTAAGACAATCCGTAGTGTTGGCTAAAGAAAACAAAGCGGGGATGAAATACCTTGTAGGGTATTATGTATCAGACACTTCTATAGACACCGGTCATCTTACGTCTTTCTTATCGGAAGCTTTACCGGAATATATGGTTCCTGCTGCGTTTGTCCATTTAACCTCTTTACCATTAACGATTAATGGAAAACTGGACAGGAGACAACTGCCTGAGCCTGAGTTTACGGGAGGCCGAGAATACACAGCACCCGAAAATGAGTTGCAGGAAAGACTGTGTCAGATCTATGGAGAAGTTCTGGGTCTGGATGCAGGAACAATCGGAATCAATGACGATTTCTTCAGCCTTGGAGGAAACAGTATCATGGCGATAAAATTGATTAGCGGTATCAAACGTACGTTGAATACTCAGGTAGGAGTTGCTGTAATATTTGGTAATAAAACAGTAGCCTCACTTTCAAACGCATTAGCCAATCAGAATAATGATGAGCAGGTAAGTATTACCCCTGTAAAAGTCAATTCTCCGGAAGAACAGAGGTTATCCTTTGCCCAGGAAAGACTTTGGTTTATAGAAACCTATGAAGGAGGAAGTAGTGCCTATAATATTCCGATGACCGTTCGTCTTAATGAGAAGACAGATATTTCAGCCCTTTGCAAAGCGCTGGAAACGATCGTAATGCGTCATGAAGTTTTACGAAGTATGATCCTTTCTACAGAGGAAGGCAAGGGCTATCAGCTGGTGACAGATCGTGTTCCGGAAATGCATATGCATCATGTAGAAACAAGAACGGAACTTGATGAGGAGATCAACAGAATTTCAAATAAGGTTTTCCGTCTGGATGAAGAACTTCCTATAGAAGTTAATATTTTCAGGTTAGGGGGTAATCATTACCTGTCTGTGGTCATCCATCACATTGCTTTTGATGGTTGGTCTACCGATATATTCTTACAGGAAATACAGACGGCTTACGAAGCTCTTATCAATGGAAAATCACCTCAGCTTCCGGAATTAAAGATTCAATATAAAGACTTTGCTTTATGGCAGAGAAATTATCTGACCGGGGATCGATTGAATAGCCAGCTTGGGTATTGGAAAAGCAAACTTGATGACTTCCAGAATCTTAACTTGCCGGCAGATTTCAAAAGACCGCCTCAGGTATCCTATGAAGGAGAAACTATTAATTTTACGGTAGATCCAAAAGTAGCTCAAAGCCTTAGAAATACATCCAGAAAACTGGGAGTGAGTTTATACAGTGTCATGCTGGGTGGATATTACCTGATGCTTTCTGCCTACTCGGGGCAGGATGATATTGTAGTGGGAAGCCCTATTGCCAACCGTCATCATGCAGGACTTGAAGACATTATCGGTTTCTTTGTCAATACCCTTGCATTAAGAGAAAATATTAATCATGAACAGAACCTGAGAGACTTTATTCTTCAGGTATCAAAGTCGGTAACAGAAGCCCAGTCTCATCAGGATCTTCCATTTGAAAAGTTAGTGGAAGAATTAGGTGTGGAGCAGGATACATCCAGACATCCGGTCTTCCAGGTGATGTTTGGTCTTCAGAGTTTTGGTAGAGATACCCATGATGGAGAGACTTTATTTTCTCCTTTCGAGGGAGAAGTAGATTATCAGGTCGCGAAGTTTGATCTGACGACTATGATTGATGATGGTGAAGAAACGATCCGCGGAATGTTTAATTATGGCAAAACTATTTTCGCAAGAGAAACGGTCAATAATATGATCGGTTCCTATCAGTATATTCTTGAACAGGCTTTTGGTGTTCATGAGCATACACTTGAAAATGTTAAGCTTTGTGACCTTCCTCTTGTACCGGCAGATATTCATAAAAAAATAACTGAGGACTGGAATGCTACAGCATCTGCATATGAGGAAGAAACCATTCATACGCTATTTGAAAATCAGGTTTCAAAGACTCCTGATCATATCGCTTTGGTGTATCAGGATGTTCAGTTATCCTATAGAGAATTGAATGAAAGGGCAAATCGTCTTGCGAATTACCTTATTGGAATTTATAATATTCAGCCTGACGATATTATTCCTCTGTGTTTAGAACGCTCTGAGAATATGCTGATTGCAATTCTTGCTGTGCTGAAATCGGGAGCTGCCTATGTACCGATGGATCCGTCTTATCCGGTGGACAGAATAGAACATATCCTTCAGGATACAGGAGCAAGATTGATTCTTGGTCAGGAAAGTACAGCAGAGAAAGTACAAAATCTGGCTGTAGAATCCATTTCCTTAGATGATATTTCCTTTAAAGCACAACTTGAACTCACAGATTCAAATAATCCGGTTACTTCAGTTACACCTGAAAACCTGGCCTATGTCATCTACACCAGTGGAACAACAGGACTTCCAAAAGGAGTAATGGTGGAACATAGAAATGTAGCTAACTTAATACAACAGGAAGCTAAAGAATTTGGGTTGATCTCTGACGGGCCTAAAAACTGTCTTTGGTATGCTAATTATGTGTTTGATGCCCATGTATGGGAGTTGTACCCTGTGATTACTCATGGTCACAGCATCTATATTTTAGACAAAGAAAAACAGACTGATATTGCTGCTTTACAACAGTATATAGAAACCAATCATATCCGTATTGCCACTATACCGCCTGTTCTTTTAACCAAAGATTATATTCTGCCTTTAGAAAAGCTTGTCGTAGCTGGAGATGTAACAAATCCACAATTGATGGCTCTTTATCAGGCTGAAAGAGTAGATATCATTAATGCTTATGGTCCTACGGAAGGAACCGTTTGTGCCACACTGCATCACTATAATGAAGATGGAAACCCATTAAATATCGGAGGACCTATCGGAAATATGACAAGTTATGTACTGGACAACCATATGCGGGCTGTTCCGGTTGGAGCTGTAGGTGAACTTTATATAGGAGGGGCAGGTATTGCCAGAGGCTATTTAAACAGACCGGATTTAACCGAAGAACGATTCATATTAAATCCGTTCCAGACCGAAGATCAAAAGACGGGAGGTCAGAATGAACGCTTATATAAAACAGGCGATTTGGTACGCTGGTTAGCCAATGGCGAGCTGGAATACATCGGAAGAAATGACTTCCAGGTAAAAATCCGGGGCTACAGAATTGAATTAGGGGAGATTGAAAATACCCTGCTTCATTACCCTGGAGTCCGTCAGGTAGCTGTTTTGGCCAAAGAAAATAAAGCAGGCTTAAAATACCTGGCAGGCTATTATGTCTCAGATTCAGGGATTGATTCCAATCTCCTTTCTGAACACCTTTCTGCAAGTTTACCGGAATATATGATACCGGGTGCTTTTGTACATTTAACAGCCTTGCCATTAACAATCAATGGAAAACTGGATAGAAAACAGCTTCCTGAACCAGAGTTCACGGGAGGTAAAGATTATATTGCTCCAAAAACCGATCTTCAGGTTAAATTGTGCCAGATCTATGGTGATGTTTTGGGTCTTGATGCTAAAGGTATCAGTATCGAAGACGATTTCTTCCGTTTAGGAGGAGACAGTATCATCAGTATTCAGCTGGTAGGAAGAATCAGACAGCAACTGGATATAAGACTAAGTGTTAAAGAAGTATTTACAGCCAGAACTGCTGCTGCTTTGTCTTTACTTATCGAAGAGAAAAGTCAAAATGAAGCAATCCATATTTTGGCAGAACAAGGAATATTGGACGGAAAAATTTCATTACTTCCGATCCAGGAATGGTTCTTCAGTCAGAAAGAATTAGGATATTTGGTAGACTTCAATCACTGGAACCAGGCCTTCCTGATCAATGTACCTCAGCTAAATAAGGAACTTTTGGAGAAAAGCGTCCGCCTGCTCATTGAAAAACATGATGCATTTAGAATCCATTATCCAAAAGAAAATGGAATGTATTCTCAGCAATATGGATTAGAAGCCACTCCGGAAATCAACTATCTTGATACTTCAGGGAAGACAATGGAGGAGCTTTCCCAGCTCTTTACCCAGTGGCATGCCCAGTTTGATATAGAAAAAGGACCGCTGTACCGTATTGCGTATATAACAGGATATGAAGATGGAAGCACCAGAATCTTCTTTGCATTCCATCACCTGATCATCGATACAGTAAGCTGGAGAATCATTACCGATGACTTAAAGAACATATATCAGACTCTTGAAAGAGGAGAAGACTTTAAAGCAGCCCAAAAAGGAAGCAGCTACCGTCAATGGGTGGATGCTGTAAAAGGATATAAAAAAGAAAATCCGGAAGCCAGAGATAAAGAACTTGCTTACTGGAATAAAACGACAGAAATAGTCCATGGAATTAATAAAACATTGGAGGCTATTTCTATACCGGAAAGCAACCATGATATTCTTCTTTTAGATAAAGAAAATACAGAAAAGCTTATCAGAGGTAGTCATCATGTATATCAGACAAGGATTAATGATCTGTTATTATCGGCATTAGCTTCAGCTCTTACAGAGCTTACGGGAGAATCCCGTCATGCGGTTTTACTGGAAAGCCATGGGCGTGAAGATGTCTTCCCTCATTTAGACATTACAGAAACACTGGGATGGTTCACTTCAATGTATCCGTTATTACTGGAAACAGGGAAAAACCTCAATGATACGGTAGTATTGACTAAAGAGGCATTAAGAAGCATTCCGGATAATGGGATTGGTTATGGAAGCCTTGTGGGATATACACAATATGAACTTCCCAAAATAAGCTTCAACTATCTTGGACAGCTTGACCAGGAAGACAGTTCTGCTGAAAAAGCATGGTTTATCGCAGCGGAAGACAGTGGACTTTCTATCGGAACATCCAATAAAGAAAGCTATATCATAGGAATTAATGGTGCTGTTGTAGACGGTCAGCTTCGCTTCAGTGTTTCTGCACATCTTCCTCAGGATCTGGTGAAACAGGTTACTCAGAAGTTTAAAGAGTATATCATTGATATTATAGACGAACTTTCCAAAAATACACGAAGCTTCCTTACCCCTTCAGATATAGAGAACATTGTAGACAAAGAACAGCTTGACGCCATCCAGGAAAATGGAGAAGTGGAAGGAGTATTCTTAGCTAACAGTTTACAGGAAGGGTTTGTATATCATGCTTTAAAACAAGGGGATACAGATGATGCGTACCGGGTACAGCTGATTTGGGATTACCTTTCTGAAATGAATGTTGAAACGCTTAAAAAAGCGTGGTTCTATACTCAACAACAGTTCCCGGCATTGAGGCTCAGATTCAACTGGAGTGGAGAGATTGTTCAGATTATCGACAAGGAAAGCCCACTTGACTGGAGATTTGAGGATTTAAGTGGAATGAAGGAGATCCAACAGGAAGAATTAATCCGCGATCGCACTCATAAAGACCGTTTTGAAGTATATGACCTGTCAAAAGGAGGACTGTTCAGAATATACCTGTTTAAGCGTTCAGAAAAACATTATACATGCCTCTTCAGTAATCACCATGCTGTTTTGGATGGATGGAGTATGCCTATCGTGCTCAAAAGCATCCATGATATCTATCTGAATCTTATTAAAAAACAGGATCCGGACTTTGTGCTGGATCATGCCTATATCAATACTCAGAAATATCTTCAGCAACATAAAGACAGTAGCCGAAGTTTCTGGAATAGCTATATGAGTCTGCTTCAGGATCAGGAAGATTTAAGCAGTTTGATGAAGGAATCTCAAAGGCATATTGACCTTGGAACCTACCGTCAGATACAGGATCATCAGTTTGTAAAAATGACGCTGGCAGATGATCAGTACCAACAACTGAAAAAATTCACTACCAAAAATGGATTTACAGTGAATGCTGTTCTGCAATATCTGTGGCATAGCCAGCTTGGTATGCATAGTGGAGTGGAAACAACAGTGGTGGGGACTACAGTCTCCGGACGAAGCCTTCCTGTTGATGATATAGAATCATCTGCCGGGTTGTTTATTAATACGCTTCCACTTATTGTAGAGCATACGGAAGGTAAAGTGGTGGATATTATTTCTGATATCCAGCAGAGAATCAGTGAGCTTAACACACACAGTGATGTCAGCCTTGGGGAGCTTCAACATGATGCACGACGCATGTTTAGCAGTTTATTTGTGTATGAGAACTATCCGGTACCAACAGGAGGAGATGACAGTAATGAATTAGGATTTATTTTCAAAGGTTCTGTAGAAAAACTGGACTATCCGCTGGGAATAATGGCGTATGAACAGGGAGAGAGCGTAACGATGAAAATCAATTACGAAGGCGTTCTTTTTGAGACGCAAACCATGGAGCAGCTGATGGAAGGGATGAAGTCTGTTTTAGGACAGGTATTGGATAACTGGGAGATCACTTCAGACCAGCTTTCATATGTTTCGGAAAATCAGTTGAAAGTTATAGAATCCTGGAACCATGCAGTTTCTGGAGAGTCTTCAGATAAAACGATTCATGAACTGTTTGAAAACCAGGTTTCAAAAACTCCTGATCACATTGCATTGGTTTACCAGAATGTTAAGTTATCCTATAGTGAGCTGAACAATAGAGCTAATCGACTGGCCAATTATCTGATCAGGACCTATGATCTTCAGCCAGATGATCTGATCCCATTATGTTTGGAAAGATCGGAACATATGCTTATAGCAATATTAGCCGTATTGAAGGCCGGAGCAGCTTATGTACCAATGGATCCTTCATATCCTGCAGACAGGATAGAGCATATTCTTCATGATACAGGAGCAAAACTGGTTCTTGGAGATGAAGAAACAATGGACAGGGTTCAGAAGATGGATGTAGATGCCGTTTCCCTGGATCAGGTTGCTTTCCAGGATGAGGTTAATAGAGAATCTTCGGAAGCTCCTGTTACTAAAGTCACATCCGATAACCTGGCTTATGTAATTTACACCAGTGGAACAACAGGACTTCCCAAAGGAGTAATGATAGAACACAGAAATGTAGTCAACCTAATAGAACAGGAAGCTGGAGAATTTGGATTGAAATCTGATGGAACGATCTATAAAAACGGTTTGTGGTATGCAAGCTATGTATTCGATGCCCATGTATGGGAGTTGTTTCCTGTAATTACTCATGGGCACAGCATCTATTTGCTGGAAAAAGAAAAAAGAATTGATCTTTCCGAATTACAGGAGTATATAGAAGAAAACAAGATCAGTATAGCGACTATTCCGCCAATTCTTTTGACGGATGAGTATATCCTTCCTTTAGAGAAACTTGTAGTGGCCGGAGATGTAACTAACCCTCAGGTAATGGCTCTGTATAAAGAACATGGGGTAGATATCATCAACGCCTATGGTCCAACCGAAGGAACAGTGTGTGCCACATTACACCATTATAACGAAGACGGTAATCCGTTAAATATTGGAAAAGCCATCGGAAATATGACGGCTTACGTATTGGATAAGAATCTTCGTCAGGTTCCTGTAGGGGTAATAGGAGAGCTTTATATCGGGGGAGCAGGGATTGCCAGAGGATATTTAAACAGACCGGAACTTACGGAAGAGCGCTTTATGCTGAACCCGTTCCAGACTGCAGAGCAGAAGGAAAGAGGGGAAAACGGACGATTATATAAAACCGGTGATTTAGTACGTTGGTTATCTCATGGAGAATTAGAATATATTGGACGTAATGACTTCCAGGTAAAAATCCGAGGGTACAGAATTGAATTAGGAGAAATTGAAAACAGATTGCTTCAGTATTCTGATATCCGTCAGGCGGCAGTATTGGCAAAAGAAAATAACGATGGGATGAAATATCTGGCAGCCTATTATGTGTCAGATTCATCCATAGATCCGGGTCTGCTTTTTGACTTCCTGTCAGAAGTTCTTCCGGATTATATGTTGCCAAGTGCTTTTGTTCATTTGACTGTTTTACCATTAACAATCAATGGGAAGTTAGACAGAAAGCAGCTTCCGGAACCTGATTTTACAGGGAACAAAAAACAGATCATTCCGGAAAATGAATTACAGGCGAAACTATGTGATATTTATGGTGAGGTACTGAAGATTGATCCGGCTAGTATAAGCATCCATGATGATTTCTTCAGATTAGGAGGAAACAGTATCATGGCTATAAAACTGATCGGAAAAATTAAGCAGGAACTAAAATTTCAGATAGGAGTTACTGAGGTTTTCAATCATAAAACGATTGCTTCTCTTTCAACTGTTTTAGCAGATGAAAATAATACAGGTGAACAAATCATCATTACTCCTGTAAAAGTAGACTCTCCCGAAAAACAAAGATTATCTTTTGCTCAGGAAAGACTTTGGTTTATAGAGTCTTATGAGGGTGGAAGCAGTGCTTATAACATTCCTATCACGACAATGTTGGATAAGAATATACAGCTTGATCTTCTTCAGAAGTCTCTGGAAATGATCATTATGCGCCATGAAGTGCTGCGCTCGATGATCCGGACTACAGAAGACGGAATGGGTTACCAGGTGGTTACTGATCTTATTCCTGAATTTAAAATCACAGCAGTAAAAACTAGAGAAGAATTAGAAGAGAATATAAACAGGTGTGCCAACAAGGTATTCCGTGTAGAGGAAGAACTTCCTGTGGCAGTAAATGTTTTCAGTTTAGAAAACAATCATTATCTGTCTGTTGTCGTTCATCATATTGCTTTTGACGGATGGTCTACAGATGTCTTCCTGAAAGAACTTGCAACAATGTACTATAAGCTTTCCGGCAGAGAAATCGCAGAGCTTCCTCCGTTAAAGGTTCAGTACAAAGACTTTGCTTTATGGCAGCGTAATTATCTTGCAGGAGAACGTCTTGATAAGCAGATTGACTATTGGAAAAATAAGCTTGATGATTTCCATAATTTAGATTTACCTACGGATTTCAGACGACCGTCTCAAATTTCTTACGAAGGGGAAAATCTATACTTCAGTCTGGATGCAGAACGAGGAGAAAAATTAAGAAACCTTTCAAAAGAATTGGGAGTAAGTCTGTACAGCTTGATGCTGGGAGGCTATTATCTGATGCTTTCTGCCTATTCAGGACAGGATGATATCGTAGTAGGAAGCCCTATTGCGAACCGTCATCATGCTGGGCTTGAAGACATCATTGGTTTCTTTGTCAATACATTAGCACTAAGAGAAAGTATTGATCCTGAGCAAACCCTTAAAGACTTCATTCTTCAGGTTTCAAAATCAATCACAGAAGCGCAGTCTCATCAGGATCTTCCATTTGAGAAGTTAGTGGAAGAATTAGGAGTAGAGCAGGATACCTCCAGACACCCGATTTTCCAGGTGATGTTTGGCCTTCAAAGCTTTGGAGGAGGAGATGCTAAAGTAAATGACGAAGACATTTTATTCTATCCTTTTGATGGAGAAGTAGACTATCAGGCGGCAAAATTTGATCTGACGACAATGGTTGATGACCATGGAGGAGACCTCCGTATCATGTTCAATTATGCAAAATCCCTGTTTAAAAAAGATACAATTGTCCGTATGGCCGGATCTTACCAGCTTCTTTTGGATCAATTGATTCAGGTTGATATTCATGATACAAGAGTTTGCAGCCTTTCTCTGCTACAGGAAGAAGAATATAAAATGACCGTGGAAAGCTGGAATGATACGCGGGAAGAATATGCAAAAGACCTGACAGTTCATCAGTTATTTGAAAATCAGGTGTTGAAAACTCCGGATCAAACCGCAGTAGTATATCAGGATGTCAGACTTTCTTACAGAGAGTTGAATGACCGATCGAACCGTTTGGCCCATTATCTTCTTGAAATATACAAGCTTCAACCTGACGATATTATTCCTTTATGCTTAGATCGTTCAGAGTATATGCTGATTGCAATTCTTGCTGTAATGAAAACAGGAGCAGCTTATGTTCCAATGGATCCGTCCTATCCTGCAGACAGAATAAAACATATCCTTCAGGATACCGATGCAAAACTTGTTTTAGGGCAGGAAAGCACAACAGAAAAGTTGGAAGACCTGGGGGTAGATTGTATCGCTTTAGATGAGGTAAACATTAAAGCACAGCTTGAACTTACAGATTCAAATAATCCTGTTACCCAGGTAAATTCAGATCATCTGGCCTATGTCATCTACACCAGTGGTACAACAGGACTCCCTAAAGGAGTAATGATTGAACATTCCGGGGTGATAAATCTTATAAAATCAATGATTAAGGCTCACCGACTTGAAGAATTCCAGGAAGTGGGATGTTACTCAAATTATGTATTCGATGCCTTTGTCTATGAAGCTCTCACGGTATTGTGTAATGGAAACACTTTGTGGGTTTACAGCAATGACCTTAGAACATCTGTAGGAGAACTTAATGAATATATTAGAGAAAATAATATAGAGGTATCGTTTATTCCTCCAGTTTTATTGAGAGAAGTTGTAAATAATGGAACCCATCTGAAATTGATTTTTGCCGGAGGAGAAAGTTTCCCTGCTTTGGATAAAAATATAGAGAATATCATTCTTGTCAATGAGTACGGACCTACGGAGGGGACAGTTTGTGCAACGCTGCATTATTACAAGGAAGATGGTAATCCGTTGAATATCGGAGGTCCGATTGGTAATATGACGACTTATGTGCTGGATAACCATATGCGGGCAGTTCCGGTTGGAGCTGTAGGTGAGCTTTATATAGGAGGAGCCGGAATTGCAAGAGGTTACTTAAACCGTCCGGATTTAACTGAGGAACGTTTTCTTGAAAACCCATTCCAGACGTTATCTCAAAAAGGAAGGGGAGAAAACAGCCGTTTATACAAAACGGGAGACTTAGTACGCTGGCTGGCTAATGGCGAGCTGGAATATGTAGGTCGAAATGACTTCCAGGTAAAAATCCGAGGGTACAGAATTGAATTAGGGGAGATTGAAAATACCCTGCTTCATTACCCTGGCATCCGTCAGACCGCAGTATTGGCTAAAGAAAACAAAGCGGGGATGAAATACCTTGCAGGCTATTATGTATCCGATGTTGAGGTTGATTCCAACCTTCTTTCTGAACATCTTTCAGAGAGCTTACCGGAATATATGGTACCGGGTGCTTTTGTACATTTAACAGCCTTGCCATTAACGATCAATGGAAAGCTTGACAGAAGACAACTTCCTGAACCTGAGTTTATGGGCAGCAAAGATTATATTGCTCCCCAAACTGATCTTCAGGCTAAACTATGCCAGATCTATGGTGATGTTTTGGGTCTTGATGCTACAGGGATCAGTATCGAAGATGATTTCTTCCGCTTAGGAGGAGACAGTATCATCAGTATCCAGCTGGTAGGAAGAATCAGACAACAATTAGAAGTAAGGCTAAGTGTAAAAGAAGTCTTTACGGCCCGCAGCGTATCATCATTGTCGTTACTCATAGAAGAAAAGAAACAGACAGAAGGAGACCATATCCTTTCCGAGCAAGGTATATTAGAAGGGGGAGTTTCCTTACTTCCTGTTCAGGATTGGTTCTTCAGTCAGAAAGAACAGGGTTATCTTGGGGATTTCAATCACTGGAATCAGGCCTTTTTGATCAATGTGCCAGAGCTTGATAAAGAGTTATTGGCAACCTCCATCCACCATTTAGTGGAAAGGCATGATGCGTTCAGACTTTATTATCCAAAAGCTGATGGTGTTTATACCCAGGTATATGGCAGTGTGGAAGCCGTACCGGGTATCCATTATCTGGATGCTTCCGGATTAAATCCAGAAGAGCTTTCTCATGTATTTACAGAGTGGCAGTCCGGCTTTGATATTGAAAACGGACCATTGTGTCAGATCGGTTATATCAGTGGTTATGCAGATGGCAGCGCAAGGATTTACTTTGCCCTTCACCATTTGATCATTGATGCCGTAAGCTGGAGGATTATTACCGAAGACTTAAAAAATATTTACCAGTCTCTTGAAAAAGGAGATACAGAATATATTACGGGTCATATAAAAGGAACGAGCTACAGACAATGGGTGGAAGCTGTACGAAGCTATAAAACAGAAAATCCGGAATCCCGGGCTCAGGAACTATTGTACTGGAATGCTACAGCGGAAACCGTAGAATCTAACAATACTACGTTGAGTCGTTTCATAGGCAAAGATTACCACCATGGTCATCTTATCCTGAGCAAAGAAATGACCGAATTACTTATCAGAAAGACGCATCATGCATACCATACCCAGATCAATGATCTTCTTCTCTCAGCGTTATCCCTTTCGCTTTCAGGATTAACCGGAGAGGAAAGCCATTCCGTATTGCTGGAGAGCCATGGTCGTGAAGAAGTTTTTGGGAATTTGGATATTACCGAAACTGTGGGTTGGTTTACCACGATGTATCCATTACTGTTGAAGAAAGGAAAAGGACTTTCTGATACAGTAGTATTGACCAAAGAATCGCTGAGACGTATTCCAAACAATGGAATAGGGTATGGCAGTTTGATTGGGTATACGGAGAGAAGCTTACCTAAGATCAGCTTCAATTATCTTGGCCAGTTAGATCAGGAAGATGTCTCTGGAGAGAAGACCTGGTTTATCGCGGCTGAAGACAGCGGATTAGGTGTAGGAAGCAATAACCGTGACAGTCATTACATCAGCATCAATGGAGCTGTTGTGGATGGACAATTACGTTTTGGTGTTACCGGTTACCTGAGTGAAAAAGAGATTACCTTACTGTCTGAGGGCTTTAAGAGTCATCTGGAATCTATCATTACCCTGCTTTCAACAGAACAGAGCAGTTACCTTACTCCATCAGATATAGATTATATTGTAGAACAGGAACAGCTATTTGGTATTCAGGAGAAAGGGGAAATTGAAGGGGTTTATTTAGCGAACAGCTTACAGGAAGGCTTTGTGTACCATGCGTTGAACCAGGGAGATAAAGATGATGCCTACAGGGTACAATTGATCTGGGACTACCATAGTAAAATTAATGAAGAGAAGTTAAAAGATTCCTGGAAACGTACCCAGGCCGCTTATCCGTCGTTGAGACTTCGTTTTGACTGGAATGGTGAGATCGTACAGGTTATTGATAAAGAGGGCGAGGTAGACTGGCGTTACCAGGATATCAGTGGAATGAGCAAAGAGGCTCAGGAAACCCTGATCGGAGAAATCACACAGAAGGATCGCTTTGAGGTGTATGACCTTACCCAGGGAAGTCTTTTCAGGGTGTATCTATTCAAAAGAGGAGATAGCCACTACAGCTGTTTATTCAGCAACCACCATGCAATTCTGGATGGCTGGAGTATGCCTATCATTCTCAATAGCATCCATGACCATTATCTGGGTCAGCTTAAAGGGAAGGATATGTCTCCTGCAGTAGATTCTGCCTATGCTTTGACCCAGCAGTACCTTCAGTCCCACAAAGAGGACAGTGCAGCGTTCTGGAATACGTATATGGGCTTACTGGAAGACCAGGAAGATCTGAGCAGTTTAGTAAAAGAGGACCAACGTCATATTGACTTAGGAACTTACCGTCATATCCAGGATCATCAGCATATAAAAATGCAGATTGAGGGTGTTCAATACCATACATTGAAGAGCTTTACCAAAGAGCATGGCTTTACGGTGAATGCCGTACTTCAATACCTGTGGCATAAGCAGCTGAGTATTTACAGTGGTTTAGGGACGAGTGTTGTAGGGACAACGGTTTCAGGAAGAAGCTTACCGGTTGATGGGATAGAATCTTCAGCGGGATTATATATCAACACGCTGCCATTGATTGTGAGTCATGAAGAGGGCCGGGTTGTGGATCAGATCACAGAGATTCAGAATAGAATCAGTGAGCTCAATACACACAGTGACATCAACCTTGCAGCATTGCACCATGATGGACGCAGGATTTTCAGCAGCTTATTTGTGTATGAGAACTATCCGGTACCTAAGGGAGGTGAGGGTAATGAGTTGGGATTTGTATTCATGGACTCTGTAGAGAAGCTTGATTATCCATTGGGAATTATGGCTTCGGAACAGGGAGATAGTGTAACCGTCAAGATCAATTATGAAGGCGTTCTTTTTGAAGAACAAACGATACAGCAGTTGATTGAAGGAATGGAAACTCTTTTAGATCAGATCCTGAAAAATAAGAAAATCACAACAGATAAGCTTTATTATGTTTCTGATAATCAGCTAAAACTCATCCAGTCCTGGAATGTGGTAGAATCTGTAGTTTCAGATAAAACCCTTTCTGATTTATTTGAATCTCAGGCATCAAGAACTCCTGAAGCGATTGCGTTGGTTTATGGAGATGTTAGATTAAGCTACAAAGAGCTTAATGAGCGTTCAAACCGCCTGGCAAATTATCTGATAAAAACATATGCCCTTGAACCGGATGATTTAGTTCCACTATGTCTGGAGCGTTCAGAACATATGCTGATTGCTATTTTAGGAGTATTAAAATCCGGGGCAGCTTATGTTCCTATGGATCCCTCTTATCCTTCAGACAGAATAGAACACATTCTTAAAGATACAGGCAGTAAAATAGTTATTGCTGAAGAAAGCACTATAGAAAAAGTGACAGGTTCAGTAACAACTATTTCTATAAACGATTCTGTTTTCCAAACGATTCTGGAATTACAGGAAGTCTCAAATCCTGTTACGGAAGTTCAATCAGATAATCTGGCCTATGTTATTTATACCAGTGGAACCACGGGACTGCCTAAAGGAGTGATGGTGGAACATAAGAATGTAGTCAACGTTGTTTCTCAGGTAAGAGAGGCTTATGGTTTCAGTGAAGGAGAGAAAATAACTGCTTATACGTCATACGTTTTTGACGTATCCGTATCCGAGTTTTTCAACAGTTTACTGTATGGAAACGAACTTCACCTGTTGGATGAAGAAACGAAGAAGGATGCCGATGCTATCAGCAGATACTTAGTTTCTAATGAAATTGCTTATACCTATTTACCACCGGTGATGCTTTCTGTTCTTCCACGTGTAGCTTACCCATTCCTTAAAGGTTTGTTGTATGCAGGAGAGCCTTGTGATTACGAAACAGGAAAATACTGGTCAGAAGAGAAAGTGTTGTACAACCTTTACGGCCCTACCGAAGCAACGATCTATGCCACTTACAAACAGGTAGAACATGGAGATGTTCATTTGATTGGCCGTCCGGTAGGGAACAGTTCAGCTTATGTACTGGATGAGTCCCATCGTTTAGTCCCTGTAGGTGCTGTAGGTGAGCTTTATCTTGGAGGAGTGGGAATAGCAAGAGGCTATTTAAACCGTGCTGATCTGACAGGGGAACGTTTCATTGCTAACCCTTTCCAAACGAAAGAACAGAAAGAGAATGGAGAAAATGGAAGATTGTACAGTACGGGAGACCTTGTGCGTTGGCTTCCTGATGGCAATATAGAATACATTGGAAGAAATGACTTCCAGGTGAAGATCCGGGGTTACAGAATAGAGCTTGGAGAGATCGAAAACCGATTGTCTCAGCATCCTGAAGTCAAACAGTCTGTGGTATTGGCCAAAGAGAACAATGCGGGGATGAAATACCTTGCCGGATATTATGTATCAGCCGGAGAGCTGGATAATGAACTCCTTACTGAGTATTTATCCTCCTCTTTACCGGAATATATGGTACCGAGTGTCTTTGTTCATCTCACCTCTTTACCATTGACCATCAATGGTAAGCTAGACAGAAAACAGCTTCCTGAACCCGACTTCAATGGAGATAGAGAATATGTAGCCGTAGAAAATGAGTTACAGAGAACACTATCCCGAATTTACGGTGAAGTGCTGGGACTTGCCCCTGAAAACATCAGTATCCATGATGACTTCTTCCGATTAGGAGGAAACAGTATCATGGCGATTAAGTTAGCCGGTAAGATCAAGCAGGAACTTGGTATACAGGTGAAAGTGGCTAAGGTACTTACTCATAAGACTATAGTTTCTCTGGCCAATGTATTAAGTGGAGAAGATCATAATGATGAACAGATAACCATAACCCCGATAGCAATATCATCGCCTGAAGAGCAGCGTTTATCTTTTGCACAGGAAAGACTTTGGTTTATAGAAGCGTATGAAGGAGGAAGCAGTGCGTATAATATTCCAATGACTGTTATTCTGAATCAGAAAACGGATGTTTCCGTTCTGTGTAAAGCTCTTGAAGCGGTAGTAATGCGTCATGAAGTGCTCCGCACATTGATCAAAACGAATGAAGATGGAGTAGGGTATCAGATAGTTACAGATTTTATTCCTGAATTTAAAATAACAGAAGTAGAGACGAGAGAAGAATTGGATCAGCACATAAACAAATGTGCCAATAAAGTCTTCCGTCTGGATTCAGAAATTCCTGTAGAGATCAATATCTTCAGCTTCAAGGGGCAGCAGTATCTGTCTGTTGTGATTCATCATATTGCTTTTGACGGATGGTCTACAGAGGTCTTTTTAAAGGAACTGAGCAGTCTCTATCATACATTATCATTAGGAATAGCTTCTACACTTCCTGAATTGAAGATTCAATATAAAGATTTTGCATTATGGCAGCGTAATTATCTTTCAGGTAAACGTTTGGATAGTCAGATTGAGTATTGGAAGGTTAAATTCGATGATTATCAAAGTCTGGATTTACCAACGGATTTCCATAGACCTGCAGACATCTCTTATGAAGGAGAAACAATTAATGTTGATATATCAGGAGAAATATCCGAAGGGATCAGAGGGATCTCCAGAAACCTTGGAGTAAGTGTATACAGTGTCATGCTGAGTGGATATTATCTGATGCTTTCAGCCTATTCCGGTCAGGAAGATATTGTAGTGGGAAGCCCTATTGCCAACCGTCATTATGCCGGTCTTGAAGATATCATCGGTTTCTTTGTAAACACCTTGGCTTTGAGAGAGAAAATTGATTCAGAGCAAAAGGTAAAAGACTTTATCCTTCAGGTGGCAGGTTCGGTGACGGAAGCACAATCTCATCAGGATCTTCCATTCGAGAAGCTTGTGGAAGAATTAGGAGTAGAACAGGATACATCCAGACACCCTGTCTTCCAGGTAATGTTTGGACTGCAGAATTTTGGTGGCGGAGATTCAACTGCTAAGGAAGATGAAGTCTTATTCTATTCTTTTGATGGTGAAGTTGACTATCAGGCTGCAAAGTTTGATCTGACGACAATGGTGAATGATGGTCCGGAAGCGATACAGATGACCTTCAACTATGCAACCTCTCTGTTTAGAAAAGAAACAATTGTCCGTATGGCAGATTCTTATCAATTCCTTCTGAACCAGATGGTAAAATCAGGAACAGGGAATACAAGAATTAATGAGCTTTCTCTGATCTCGGAGAAGGAAAATAAACAGATCGTAGACGTTTGGAATAATACCCAGAAAGGATATCAGGATAAGTTTACGATTCATCAGCTTTTTGAAAATCAGGTTGAAATGACTCCTGACACTACGGCTTTAGTCTATCAGAATATAAGATTATCCTATCGTGAACTGAATGAAAGAGCCAATCGTTTGGCCAATCACCTTATCAATGAATATCATCTTCAGCCGGATGATCTGGTACCTCTATGTCTTGAGCGTTCTGAAGATATAATTATTGCAATCCTTGCTGTGATGAAAGCCGGAGCGGCATATGTTCCTATGGATCCATCATATCCGGCAGAGCGATTTAATCATATCGTAAAAGATACTGAGGCCAGAGTGGTTCTTACCCAGAAAAATGGAGTCAATACATTAATAGAATCTTCTTTAGGAAAAGCAGAGTTGATTGTACTGGATAGCGAAAAGGTTCTAGAAAAGCTTGATCAGTCAAACTCTGGCAATCCTGCTGCCAAGGTAAGCCCGGCCAATCTGGCTTATGTGATTTACACCAGTGGAACGACGGGACTTCCTAAGGGAGTAATGATTGAACATTCTGGAGTGATCAACCTTATAGAATCAATGATAAAAGTTCACCGACTTGAAGAATACCAGGAAGTGGGGTGTTTTTCAAATTATGTATTCGATGCCTTTGTCTATGAAGCATTTCCGGCATTATGTAACGGGAATACCTTGTGGATGTATAGCAATGACCTTAGAACATCAGTGAACGAACTTAATGACTATATCAAAGAAAATAATATAGAAGTTTCCTTTATACCACCAGCTTTATTGAGGGAGGTTATAGATCATGGAACCCACTTGAAGCTGATTTTTGCCGGAGGGGAAAGTTTCCCTGCCCTGGATAAAAATATTGAGGATATCATCTTGGTGAATGAGTACGGGCCAACCGAAGGAACAGTTTGTACAACACTTCATTATTATAAAGAAGATCGCAATCCATTAAATATCGGGGATCCTATCAACAACATGACGGTTTATGTATTGGATGCCCATTTCCGTCCTGTTCCTGTAGGGGCAGTAGGAGAGCTTTATATAGGGGGAGCGGGTGTTGCCAGAGGTTATTTAAACCAACCTGAGCTGACAGAAGAACGCTTCCTGAACAATCCATTCCAGACGTTAGAACAAAAAGAAAAAGGAAAGAATGGACGGCTATATAAGACCGGTGACTTAGTACGCTGGCTGGCTAATGGTGAATTGGAATATATGGGCAGAAATGACTTCCAGGTGAAGATCCGCGGATATAGAATTGAGCTTGGAGAAATTGAAAACAGGTTACTTCAGTATTCTGGAGTGAAGCAGGCCGTTGTTCTGGCCAAAGAAAACAGAGGAGGAATGAAATATCTTGCCGGATACTATGTTTCTGATCCGGTAATAGACCCCCATATGATTTCTGAATTCTTATCAGAAACACTTCCGGATTACATGATTCCGAATGTGTATATACATCTGGAACGTCTTCCTCTCACTATCAACGGAAAAACAGACAGAAAACGCCTTCCTGAGCCTGAGTTTATTGGAATATCAGAATATGCCGCTCCTGAAAATGATCTGCAACGAAAACTTACCGGTATCTATGGAGAAGTATTGGATCTGGATCCGGAAGGAGTTAGTATTCACGATGATTTCTTCAAATTAGGAGGAAATAGTATCATGGCTATTAAACTGATCAACAGGATACAGCAGCAGCTGGATGTTCAGCTCAAAATTGTAGAATTGTTTAAAGAGAAAACGATAAGTAAACTTTCTAAAACGATAATGAGCTACGGGAAAGAGTATAAGCCTATCGTTGCCTTTAATCAGGAGAATAGCAATCCAAAAATGTTCCTGATACATCCTGGAAACGGAGGTTGTGAAGTCTATCAGTCATTGGCAGAACAGTTAAAAGCAGAATATAACTGTTATGGAGTAGATTCCTATAACTTATACAATGAAGAGAAGATTAGTAACTTGAAAGGGCTTGCTCATTATTATCTGGATCATATTGATGACATCCGGAAAGATAATCATCAGGAAGAATATATCCTGTTAGGATGGTCTTTGGGTGGAAATATTGCACTGGAGATTGCCTCAGAGCTTGAGAACAGAGGACATCAGAAAATTACAGTTTATCTGCTGGATACTATTTTCTACGCCTCTGATCAGAAACTGGTAGAATTCCTTTCGTTTCCTACAGATGAAGAGCTGAGTGAGAAACTGAATATTCCTGTTGATGACCGTCAGTTTACAGCCACTAAAAACTTTATGTCAGCTGAGTATACGATTATTAAAGAAAATATTTCAAATAATCTTACTTCAACAAAAGTGGTTTTATTCAAGGCAATGCTTGAGGGAGAAACCTTCAATGAATCATTTAACAGCCATGTACAGGGATCAGCCTATAATAATGTAGATTCCATCATGGAAAACCGTGATTTATTATCTGTTTATCCTATTAATGCATCCCATCAAACGATGCTGGAACAGAAAGAACAGATCATTGACCTAATCCTTAAAACAGCTGCCAGTAATTAAAAAAACATGGGAGATGGTAAGAGACCTCCCATGTTCTAAACTACACACACTAAAGAAAACCTATGAACAGAACAACATCATATAAACCGCAAGTATTTTTATTGCATTACGCAGGCGGAGACAAAAATTCCTTCCGTCAGCTGATTGAAAATTTAGAACCCTTTTTTCAGGTAGTAACCCCTGAACTTCCGGGTAGAGGAGATCGTATGACAGCATCCTTTTTAAAAAATAAACAGGATGCTGTAGCAGATCTGTTGAGTCAGGTAAAAAAAGAACGGAAAAAAGAAGTTCCATATCTCATATACGGCCATAGTATGGGAGCTATTTTAGGACATGAGATTTGTCTTGCAATGGAAGAATCTATGGATGCTCCCGCCTATTTTGTTCCAACAGGATATCCTGGCCCCAAAATAAAAAATAACCCACCTATTGCGGGACTGCCAAGAACAGAGTTCTTTATGGAGGTAAGAAAATTGGGTGGGCTTTCGGATGAAATAATGGAGTTTGAAGAATTACTGGACTTTTTTGAACCCGTACTCAGAGCAGACTTCGGATTGCTGGAGAACAAGGAAAACATTCCTTTTTATGAAAAAATAAAGACTCCCGTTTTTGCTGTAATGGGAAAAAATGAACGATATGCCCTGAACATAAGAAACTGGGCTCATTATACGGAATCCGAATGTGAATGTCAGATCGTAAACGGGAACCATTTCTTTATCAATCAAAACTTCAATTACCTTGCGCAAGTCATTAAAAATCTAATGAATGCAGCGATAGCTTAATTGTAAAATATTCATACTTACTTTAAAAAACAACCCCTACTTATGCAAAGAAAAAAAGATTACGCATTGGTTTTTATTTTTATCACCATCCTGATTGATATCATTGGAATAGGGATCGTTGCTCCCGTGCTGCCTACCCTTATTTTGAAGCTGTCAAATGGAGATTTAAGTACGACAACACAGTATATAGGGTGGTTTATATCAATATATGCCTTAATGCAGTTTATATTTGCCCCAATCCTGGGGAATCTTAGTGACCGCTTCGGACGAAGACCTGTACTCTTATGGTCTCTATTGGGACTCGGAATAGATTATCTGATTCTTGCATTTGCACCAAACCTTATGTGGTTGTTTGTGGGGCGGATAATAACAGGAATTATGGGATCCAGCATGACTACTGCTACTGCATATGTTTCAGATATCAGTACACCTGAAAAGAAAAGTCAGAATTTCGGAATGATAAGTGCCGTTGCAGGGCTTGGATTAATCATAGGACCTGTGATTGGAGGATTGCTGGGGCAGTATGGTGAACGAATCCCTTTCTATGCCGCCGCCGGGCTGAGTCTTCTTAATTTTATGTATGGCGTTTTTGTATTACCCGAATCTCTTAAAGAAAGCAACAGAAGACCTTTTTCCTGGAAAACTGCCAATCCCATAGGAGCCATCAAAAGCATTAAAAAAGAGATATTGGCCCCCTCACTGATTGTTGCTTTTGTATTCATCGCTTTGGCGGGTCATGCTATGCAGAGCACCTGGAATGTATATGGCATGGAAAAGTTTAACTGGAAGGCGGATATGATAGGATATTCATTAGGGTTTTTTGGCGTTTTAATGGTGATATCCCAGGGGTTGTTTATTGGATTATTTATCAATAAGCTGGGGCAGAAGAAATCAATCATGATTTGCATGTTTATTTACTGCGTCAGTCTGCTATTATTTGGGTTAATAACTAAGTCATGGATGGCTTTTGCCGTCATGGTTCCTTATGCATTAGGAGGGATGGCTACCCCAATACTTCAAAGCGTAATTTCTTCCAAAGTTCCTGATAACAAGCAAGGGCTCCTTCAGGGGGGATTGTCGAGTATTGGCAGCATTACTGCTGTTTTTGGACCTTTGCTAATGACCAATGTATTCGCTTACTTTACCTCTAGCCATAGCCCCGTGATTTTCAGTGGAGCTCCTTTTGTCTTAGCTTCTGTTTTGGCCTCAATTGGGAGTTTCTGTGTGTACGCTGCAATAAAAAACGAAAAATCTTAAAAACAGCAATAAAAGACAACTCCAGATTGTACCACATCAATATCTTTGCAGATCAGTACTTTTGATTTGGAAGAATATAAAAAACGGATCATAAAAGTGATCCACTATATTGACAATCATCTTGACACGGACCTCTCTTTGGAAAAAATAGCAGAGGTCAGTGCCTATTCCCCTTTCCATTTTCACAGAATATTTAAACTTATTACAGGAGAAACACTTCAGAACTATATTATCAGAAAGAAAATAGAAAAGAGTGCTTTCTACCTGGCGGTGCATAAAGACGCTGAAATTAAAGAAATTTATTTCGATCTTGGATTCTCAAGCCATTCGGTTTTTAGTAAAACATTCAAAAAATATTATGGAATTCCTCCATCTGAATTCCGTAGGTCAGCACCTGAAACATTTCACAAGATTTTACAAACACAAAGCAAGAACGGACAAGTTGATACGGTTTTCAGCCAATACATTTGCAGTATTGAAAACCTATTAAATTGGACTACAATGAACTTAAAAATCGAAGTAAAAGAAATGCCGGAAATGAATCTGGCAGCAGTGATGAGTCTTGGGTTAGCCCAGGTAGAGCCCTCTTACAATATTCTGATAGACTGGGCAAAAAAGGAAAACCTGTTTCCGGGAGAAAATGTTAAAATGATTTCTGTGTATCATGATAGCTTTAAAATTACCCCTGCGGATAAAGTCAGAATTCATGCCTGTATGTTATTGGATGAAAAACTGGATAAGGCTCAGGGAGAGATATTTTCTGAAAGTATCGATGCCGGAAAATTTGTTGTTGGAAGAGGAGAAGTAACGCTTCATGACTTTGAACAATGTTGGGTATCCTTGTTTTTATGGATGAATAAACATGGGTATTCCATGAGGAAAGCATTCCCTTTTGAAATCTATCATTCCAACTTTAAAGAACATCCCGAAGGAAAAATGATTGTAGATTTCTGTATCCCTATTCACTAATTTTCCATTCAGTAACCAAACTATGCCTTTCAGTAAATTTTTTTTACAAAAAGGCATTTCTTGTAATATTTTTGACCAAGAAATTAGAACCATGAAAATACAAGGACAAAAATTACTATTCCTATTTTTCTTTTTAGCTTTTATAATGGGATATGCCCAGGTAAAAGTCTCAGGAAGGGTAGCTTTTAAAAATAAGGGAATAAGTGAGGTAAACGTTACACTTAAAGATACTTATGATGGAGCTACAACGGATGGGCAGGGAAATTTTTCTTTTGAAACCTCCGAAAAAGGAAGCCATATCCTCACCTTTACACATCCAAAATACGAAACCGTTGAAAAATCCATTGTTATTGAAAATCAATCTGTTGCTGTAAATGCAGATCTGAAGGAACAAATCAGTGAGATTGATGCAGTAGTAGTTTCTGCAGGATCTATAGAAGCAAGTGATAAGAAAAGAGCTACCGCACTGCTTACTCCTATTGATATTTATACCACAGCAGGGGCAGATGGGCAGATATCTTCAGCATTAAACTATCTTCCGGGAGTTCAGAAAGTAGGTGAATCCGGAGGCCTTTTTATCAGGGGAGGGACAGGAACAGAATCCAGGATTTTTATGGATGGAAGCCTGATCAATAATTATTTCTCTAATTCTATCCCCGGAATTGCAGGAAGAGACCAGTTCAATACCTCTCTTTTTAAAGGGAATATATTTTCAAGTGGCGGATATTCTGCTCTTTATGGCCAGGCCCTTTCCGGTGTGCTGATGTTGGAAAGTGTTGACCTTCCGGATCAGAGTTCTTATGATATTGGGATTTCTCCTATTTTTTTGAGTGCCGGATTTCAAAAATTAGGCGCTAAAAAAGACTATTCCTTTGGCGCTTCTGTAGGATATTCAATTTTAAGCCTGATGCAGAAAGCCCTTAATTTCAATACAGATTTTATTGATGCTCCGCATGGACTTAACGGTGACCTGAATTTTAGAGTTAAAACAAAATCAGGAGGCTTTTTTAAGTATTACGGAATGTACAATTCCAATACAATGGGAGTGAGGTCAGAAAGTCTTGAGCCGGAATACGACTTTGGACTGGTAAGACTCAAAGGGAAAAATACCTACCATAACCTATCGTTCAGACAGAAATTTGGAAAATACCTGCTAAATGTAGGAGGCTCGTATTCCTATAATGAATCAGATCTTAATTTTTCTACAGAAACTCAGGAAAGAGAATCAGATAGAACAAAACTGCTGACAGATGGAAATTATATCAATTTTAAAGCAGTACTCGAGAGAAAGATTAATAAGATCAGTGCGGTAAGAGGAGGTTTTGAACTGAATAACACCAATGAAAAACTCAATTTTGAAGAGGTGCAGAAGAATTATAAAGACTTAATTTCTTCAGCTTTTGTAGAAACAGACCTTGGATTCAGTAATGCATTATCTGCAAAAATAGGGGTGAGGGCTGAGCATTCTTCTTTTCTGGGAAAAAGTAATATTGCACCCCGTTTTGCATTAGCCTATCGTCTTGCAAGAGACTGGACAACCTCTTTGGCTTACGGACTTTTTTATCAGAATCCTGAAAGCAAATATATCAATGGCCCGGCAGAACTAGGTTTTCAGAACTCACAACATTTTGTTTTCCAGGTGCAAAGAAGTTCAGAAGGAAGAAGTTTACGCCTTGAAGCTTTCTATAAAAAATATGATCAGCTGATTAAAACATTTAATGTTATCCCGGGAAAAGAACAAAATCAACAGATTCAGACGGCTCTAAATAACGATGGTTACGGATATGCAAAAGGACTGGAACTGTTTTGGAGAGATAACAAAAAGACATTCAAGAATATTGATTACTGGGTTACCTATTCATTCCTGGATTCAAAAAGAGATTTCCTTAATTATCCGGTGAGTTTAAAACCAAATTTTGCAGCAGAACATACCCTTTCAGCCGTTGTTAAAAGATTTATTCCGGAGTGGAAAATGGGAGTAAACTTGTCTTATACCTATGCTAAAGGCCGTCCCTATTACGATATTGCTTCTACGTTTGATAACGGAAAAGCCATTAATTATACCAGAAATGAGGGAAGACTGAAAGATTATAATGCCCTTAATTTCAGCATCAATTACCTTCCGAATCTTGGAAAAAAAGACGCAAAAGCATTTACGGTGCTGGTATTAAGTGTTTCCAATGTTTTAGGATCAAAAAATGTATATGGGTACAATTTTTCTGTGGATGGCTCACGAAGCTCAGCAGTTGTTCCCCCTGTCAATACCTTTGTATTTGTAGGAGCATTTATCAGCTTTGGAGTTGATAAAACAGAAGATGCTATTAATAATAACCTATAAAAGTCTACCTTAGACCAACCATTTAACTAACTTTTAAAAAATAATATAATGAAAAAATACCTTTTAAGCTTTGCTTTAGCTTGTATGAGTTTAACCGCTTTTGCACAGACAGATTATGAAAAAATCATGACTGAAAAAATAGCTAAAATAGAAACCTGTAAAACACCGGAGGATTTTCAGACCCTGGCCAACGATTTTGAGAGAATAGGAAGCAAAGAAAGCTCACAGTGGCTGCCTCCTTATTATGCCGCTTTTTCCCAGATTCAAAAAGGAAGGGTGATGATGAGAAACGGGAATATGCAGGAGCTTGATGGCGTGGCATCACAGGCAGAAAAATTTCTTGGGCTGGCTCAGAGTCTTGCAGGAGCTGATAATGCTGATATTCATCTGTTGAAGAAAATGGCTAATTCACTAAGAATGATGGTCAACCCTGCGCAACGTTTTATGACCGATGGGGCAAGAGCTTCAGAAGAACTTAATATTGCCGAAAAACTGGATGCCGCTAATCCCAGAATTGCCCTGATTAAAGCCGAAGACATTTATTTTACGCCTGAACAGTATGGCGGAAGCAAAACAAAAGGGCTGGAATTGTTTAAAGAAGCTTTGGTCAAATATAATAACTACAAGCTTAAGACCGCACTGGATCCCAATTGGGGAAGATCCGAAGCAGAATACTTTATCAGCCTTCCTGTTGAGAAAACCAAATAAAAACACGAGCAAAAGAGCCGGAAAAGGATGTCTCTAAGGCTTAAAACCGATTAACTCAAAAAACCTTCATCCCATGAAGGTTTTTTTATACCATTCAGGATTAAAAACCGGCCTTTCGGTAAGAAATAATTTTTGATACCTTTAATAAAAACTAATTTTGAGTTAAGAAAACGATCATGAAGCGTAATAATTTTATAACCTTGTTTTGGGTCTCTCTGGCCGTATCCATGTTTTTCTTTTTTGCCTTTACATCAGAAAAGACCATCGAGAATTTCCTGTATACAATCCTTATTTCCATGCTGTATTCTTTTGTATTGGGAGGGGGAAACGGAATGCTTAACAGCTTTCTGAATAAAAGAATTCCCTGGGCAGAAGCAACAACGAAAAGAGCAATTTTAAGTATTGCCTCTATTCTTATCCTGAATTTTGTGCTGGTTTATTTTTGTAATTATGTCAATTTTGTACTGATCCAGAAAGCGGTGACTACAGAAACATTTTTTTCGGAAAAATATAATTTTATCAATTGGTTTACTATAAATGTAGCATTGCTTATCTCTGCCTTTCTCCATGCAAAAGGATTCATGGAGGAACTGAAGAAAACATCCCGGAAAGAAGTGGTGGAGCAGAAGCTTATTGCAAAGTCTGCCAATGCACAGTTTGAAAGTTTAAAGAACCAGCTTGACCCTCATTTTCTTTTTAATTCATTGAATGTTCTCAGCTCTCTGATTGATGAAAACCCACAGCAGGCCCAGAAGTTTACCGCCTCAATGTCAAAGATTTACCGCTATGTACTTGAGCAGAAAGACAAAGAACTGGTAACGGTAGAAGATGAAATTGAATTTGCAAAAACCTATTGTAACCTTTTAAAGACAAGATTTGAAGACAGTGTAGATTTTGTCTTCGATGTTGCCAAAGAAGACTATCAGAAATATGTGGTTCCACTCTCGCTCCAGCTATTATTGGAAAACTGTATCAAACATAATTTTGCTACTTCCTCAAAACCTTTGGTCATCAGAATATTTTCAGATGGAGGAACCCTCTGCATCGAAAATAACCTTCAGGTCAGGGAGCAGATCAAAGAAAGCTCAGGGATAGGACTTTCCAATATTGTACAGCGCTATGCTCTCCTTACCAAAAGGAATGTTTTTATTGAAAAATCAGAAGATTATTTTAAAGTAAAACTTCCGATGCTTTCAGCTAAACCCAATATTGTCAGTGTAAAACCTGATGATGAAATAAAAGCATACAAAAGAGCACAAAAAAGAGTAAAAGAAATCAAAGGATTTTATACCAACCTGATTTCTTATTGCATTATTATTCCCTTTTTAATTTTTATCAATCTCTTTACGGGAAGCCGCAGTCACTGGTTTTGGTTTCCGGCACTGGGATGGGGAATTGGCCTGGCTTCCCATGCGTTTCAGGTCTTTGGCATTGGGGAGTCCTGGCAGGAAAAGAAGATTAGAGAAATTATGAATCAACAAAAAAACAGAAATAATGGAAACATTTGACGAAAATGATATTCAATACCAGCTCGCTAAAAAACAGGTAGACAGATTGAGAGGCTTTTATGGACATCTATTTGCTTATATTGCTGTAAATGCGATGATTGTTGTGTACAATTGTAGCAATCTGAAACCTGGAGAAAGTTATTTTCAGTTTAAAAACTTCTTTACAGCGACATTCTGGGGAATTGGTCTCCTTGCCCATGCGGTAACGGTTTTTATACCCAAGACCAATTTTATGAAAAAATGGGAAGATAAAAAGATCAGAGAACTGATGGAAAAACAAAACTCTAAAGAAGACTGATAAAGGAAATTGTATAAAAAATCTTCATCTTTAAAAACAAACAAATGGACGCATTACAAATCGTATTTACCGTTTCTATGGTGATTTGGTTTCTGAGTGAGTTTTTGTATAAGAACATACTGAAATCCAATAAAGAAGATAAAAAGAATAAGGATAAATCTACCTTGAACATTTTGTGGCTGGCCATTCCTTTCTCGATAGCTTCTTCCATCATGATTTCCCATAGTATCCACCTTTCGATAGCCAAAGGAAACTGGATTCTGTATGCAGGAGAACTGCTTATCCTTACCGGAATACTTTTCAGGTTCATCATCATCAGGTCCCTGGGGAAGTACTTTACCGTAGATGTAACCATAAGACAGGATCATCAGATCAAAAAAGAAGGGTTTTACCAATACCTGAGACATCCGTCTTATGCCTTTTCCCTGCTAACCTCTTTGGGATTAGGGTTGTATTTAAATAACTGGATTTCACTGATTTTTGCTTTTATTCCCCCTTTTTTAGCTTTTGCCTACAGAATTAAAATTGAAGAACAGGTTCTTGTAGAACAATTCGGAGAAGAATACATCGAATACAGAAAAAAAACAAAGAAACTCATCCCATTTATCTATTAATAAAGATTCCGATCACTTCCCCACGGTTTTTATTTAATCCAAATTTCAATCCTGGATCTTTCTAAAGTATAGTCATTTACAAATCAGTTTCCACACATCAGGGCTTTAGCGTTATGTCATTTTATGGCAGATAAAATCTTTATGTCTTTACAACAGCAGAATAGGTGGAAATCCTTTACTGTCTTGCATTTTCTGAAAATAATATTTCTGTTAATTCCCGGACTTTTACCATTCGGGTAGCGTATTCTACCATTCGGTAATATAAAGTTGATACAGGGCTGTTTTCCTTCATACATTTGAATCAGCAAAAACAAATTACTAACCTTAAAAACAACGTATTATGGAAATTTTATCATCAAGTAAAGAAACACTAGCCTACCAAAAAGCTTCCAAAAGAGTAAAAGAATTAAAAGAATTCTATGGGAACCTTACCTCGTTCTGCCTGGTTATTCCTTTTTTAGCAGCACTGAATCTTTTGACGGCTCCCGGATATTTATGGTTTTTATGGCCAATGCTTGGCTGGGGGATTGGAATTGCCTTCCATGCGGTTAATGTCTTCGGAATCGGAAAAAATTGGGAAGAGAAAAAGATCAGAGAATTAATGGCTGAGGAGAAAGGAAAAACAAAAACATTATAATCATTTTTAAAACAAGTAACAATCATGGATTACAATACAGCATACGAAAGAGTAAATAAGATCAAAAAGTTCTATAAAAGCCTTTTATGGTTTGGTATCATAGCAGGAATCATTCTTCTTAATGACTTTTTGAAAGATCATTTTGCAGGAATTAACATATTCAGCGGACATCTTTTTCTGATAATTTGGGCGATAATTCTTACGATAAAAGCAGTAAAACTATTTGTTTTTGATGCCGAATGGGAGAAAGAGCTGATCGAGAAAGAGCTTGGAAAAAACAAAAAGCCAATAGATTTTTAAAACTGTCTGCTTTTATTTAACTTTATTTCCTAAAAACTGAAATTAAAACGAATAACCTGATGATCAGAACTGTCATTATCGAAGACGAAAAACCAGCTTCCAGAAAACTGGAAAGAATGTTAAGCAATTTTCCTGAAATTGAGGTCGTTGCCAAAATAGAATCTGTGGATGAAGGAGTAGAATGGTTCACGGAAAATGAACATCCCCAGCTGATATTTTCAGACATTGTTTTAGGTGACGGATTGTCTTTCGATATATTTGAAAAAATACCTACCAAAGGTTTTATCATTTATACCACAGCTTTTGATCAGTATACCCTGAAAGCATTTAAATTAAACAGTATAGACTATCTTTTAAAACCTATATTGGAAGAAGACCTTTCGGGAGCTGTGGAGAAATTTAAATCATTTATTCCGGCAGACAATACAACAGGCTCTCAGGATATCAAGCAGCTGATCAAAAAGGAAAAATCTACTCTTTCCAGGGTATTGGTAAAGATTGGATATAACCTGAAGATTGTGCAGACAGAGGAAATCAGCTGTTTTTTCAGTGAAAACAAAATCGTCTACCTTCAGACACAGGAACGCACTTATCCTTCAGATTTTACATTGGATGAACTGGAAGATATTCTGGAAGAGAAAAAGTTTTTCAGAGTAAACAGGCAGTTTATTATCAATTCTGATTTTATTAAAAACATTCATACCTCACCTTATTACAAAGTGGACCTTGCATTTCAGCCGGACGAAGAAATTACAGTAAGCAGAGATCGCGTCAAAGACTTTAAAGATTGGCTGGTAAGTTAGGATTGGGAAGCCAATGCTTTTAATGTGAGGGAAGCTTATGTTTTTAAAGTGTAATGGAAATAATTTCAAGTGATTACATGAGTTATTCTCACGTAAATATTTAACCCATTAAAACATAACCATGGACCTTATTATTCTATTTTTTAAGTTTTTTCTTGAGATCTTTTATCCTCAAAGCTGAACTCTTTTATCGGCTCCAAACTATGGATTAAGAGGAGCTTATTGCCCGTAAAAATCACTGGCTGATTTTATAAACTCATGAAAACCAGTGGTAACTTCTTTCTTATTTTTATGAGTGAGCGGGAAGGGCACCATATGAGAATACTCAAAAGGAAAATCCTTGATCTCAACTTCCACATCAATATCTCTGTAGCCTCCCTGTAACGTGTTCAAAGCTTCAATAGGAGGGGCAACATGATCCTGTTCCAGTACATATACCTTTATCTGTGACTGAAGCTCCCGGATTCTGTCTTCCCTTTCTTTTTGAAAATAATTATATCTGAGCATCTTTTTAAACCAGCTTTCCTGTGGATGTAACGCCTCATTTTGGTAGTGCTTTAACCGTTTGTCTGTTTTAAAATCTGAAATTAATAACTCAGTAAAGGCAGACTGGACTTTAATAGCAGACTGAGCATCCATAATATATTTTGAGATCGGAAACATCCTGTCAATCGTCATTCCTCCACAAAAACAAAAAAGTCTGGACTGTGAAAAATAGCCTCCCGGATCAGCCATTTTGATAATCATGGAAAGGAAAGACCCAATAGAATACCCAAATAGGTCTAAGCTGGCATCTGCAGAAATACTATTTATTTTATTGTTTTTAATGTCTTTGATCACTTCGATCATATCAGAATAAGTCTGTAATCCTGACCAGAAAATTCTTTGCGGATGGGCTTCCAGTCTGGAACTTATTGCCGCATTGACAAAAGAATAATTAGTGTTTTCAGGATATCTTTCTTTCCTGAAGTTGACAATATCTGTCATATGCTGACGGTCACTCCAGATGGGATCAGCACGATTCATATGGAAGGCGATGGGAAACAGAATAATAGCCTTATGCGTTCGTTGAGCAAGCTCGTAGGCCCAGGGTAGATATTTATCCCACTTCTTTTCATTCAGCCCATGGAAAAAAATAATACTTCCTTTCGCTGTTTTCACATCAGCTCTTTTAAGAATATAATATTCAAAATTTTTGTTGCAGTCTATGTCAAAGTCCTTTGTATCTATCGAAGGCTGATCATACACCAAATACGCTTTCTCATTGATTTCCGGCTGGTGATGGTGTTTTACGCATTCTGAATTGGTAGATCCATACAATAATCCTGAGGCTTTTGATAAGAAAGGAATAGATTCTATGGTTACATTTAAATCCCTTATTTCTGTATACCCTTTTTTGGAATCAAAATGACTTTTCAAAACTTCATATAATTCATAATATTCCATAATAAGATAATTAAGGGTTTATAATTAGAACTATTAATGTATGTAATTATTACTGTAATACACAGATTTTAAGCATTTAAATGTATTCTTGGCATAGGAGAGACGCCTTGTAGCATCTTGAATTTCCGAAGTTAGGAAGGTGGTAATTTTTAAACCTGCAATGTTTTATTCAATTACCTGTAATCTATCCTGTTAGCTTCAGTGTCCTCAAGCTGTTTTAATATGGACTCCGGGATCTCATCACTGTCTATCGGAAAACTGATGGAATCCGAAATAAAATTTTTCCGGTCTGCTTTCCTGAAGATTTCAAATAAGGCTATAGGCTCCTGATTAAAACTGATACAGGTGCTGATGAAATGAAGTTCGTGCAGCTTATAGTCCGGATTTTTAAGCTTTTCTTTGATATCTTTTATCCTGGAAACAAAATGCCTCTGACGGATAAAAGTATTGCTGTTCATGATAATAAAAACATAATCCGAATAAGCGGTCACTTTCCCGAAATATTTATGATGGTCACCTCCGCTTCTTTCAATAAAGTATTCTCCCGTGGTTTCGGATTTGTAGATCTCCATGGCGGATCGCCAGATCCTGTCTTCTTTGGCCAGTAAGGGGTTTTCCGGAAGGTTTCTGTTATAAGAATACCAACAGCCCACCAATCGGTCTAAAAGAGCGGTATTCGGGGCTGCATTATTCATATCAATTTTAAGATCATTAAAATTAAAAGCTTCCGTATTGGAATTAATAAAATCTATATAATTTAAGTAGCCTAAAACCCTGACAATCAAACTTATCTTTGCCAGATTGGGGCGGCTTAGAACAGCGTTTTCGTTGTGGTAATATTTCTTTAATTTATTGATAATCAAGTGTTCATAAAGGTAATTCAACCCTAAGAGATCCGGATCTTTTTTTATCTCTTTTTCAGAATAATCACTGATAATGAGGTCATTAATTTCGGCACTAATGTAAGACCATTCCGTTTTGGTAACGTCTTGCCAATGGTTTTTCTTTAAAAATTGCCGGCTTAAGAAGTTCATGAGCTTCTCAAGGTGTAAAATATCTTCTTTTTTCATCTGTTTATTTTCTTTTTAGGTTTCAGATGGAGTTCGGAATTCTGTAAGACTAATTTAAGGTTTTTATCGATCCAAATGAGACTATTGGAAGACTTTTATATTTTAAAATCAATAGATATTTGAGTAGAAAAATTAAAATCAAAACAATGGAAACAAAAATGGTATTACAAGACGAGTTTCTTTGGAGCAGGATCCAGGGATTTTCCTTAGACGCCCCTGATGCCGATTTTCCTTTTTCCAAAAAACTGGCAAAAGAAGAAAACTGGACGGTAGATTTTGCCCGGAAAGCAATTGAAGAATATAAAAAATTTGTATATCTCTGCTGTATACTTCCGAATGGGGCTTCCCCAAGCAAAATAGTAGATAAAGTATGGCATATGCATTTGATTTACACTCAAAATTACTGGGAAGAATTTTGTCCTGATATTTTAAAAAGAAATCTTCATCATCACCCTTCAAAAGGAGGAACAAAGGAGATTACAAAACATCGGGATTGGTTTTCAGAAACCCTGAAAAGCTACAAAGAGATTTTCCAGCTGGACGCCCCCTCCGATATCTGGCTTCAGCAAGGAGAAAAGCAAAATTGGAGGAGTTGGTGGAAAAAGCTTCGCTTCATACCGTTACTGGTTATGCTTTCAACACTGTCATCCTGTCTCGGTGAGATTGTCATAACCCTGGGATCCGTGATACTTTCAATCGCTATCATTTTTATCATCAGCCTCATTGCTACCACATTTCAGGAAAATAAAGCTAAAAACGGCAATGATTCCGGAACCGGTTGTGGAGGAAGCAGCTGTAGCGGGGGAAGCAGTTGTGGAGGAGGAGGTTGCGGAGGCGGTTGTGGTGGCTGCGGAGGATGTGGAGGGTAAGAAATACCAATTAAAACAAGAATTATGAAAAAATACATCATCCATTTAGCTCCGTTTATCATCAGTTTGATATGGCTTGTGGCAGAATGTCAGACTTTTAATCCCATTTTTCTAAAAGGCCCTGAATTTCTAACATTCTACTTAATTCTTTTACTGGGCTTTTATGCTTCCGTTTTTGGACTGAGAGTATTTCAGGAAACAGTTTCAAAAACCACTTTTTATGGTCTGGCTTTCATTTTTGGTTTAGGGATTTTAAAACTGATCAGGGGAATAATGCTGGATAAGCCGATTGGTTTTTTAGTGATGATCCTGGTTCTTGAATGCATTGCAGGAGCAGTATTTATTCCATCTTATTTCAAGAATACACGCAAGTAATTGGCTTTATCCAAAAATAAACCCGAAACAAAATAGCTTCGGGCTTATCTATATTTAGATATTATATATCTTTCTGTTTTTCCTTTGTAGGTTTGTTGCCGTATTTTCGGACCATAATAGAAGTAAGAACCACTAAAATGAGACTTAATGCAATATTTGAATGATCGGGATGTACAATAGCCTGGTATAGATTATAACCAAAAACGGCAGATACTAAAGCGATCAGAATATTGTTTGCATAAGCATACTGGTTTTTTGTAGTCGTTTTCATAGGAATATTTTTTATTGTTATGTACTCAGTAAGTACAACAACTTGATAAACGTTACAGAAAACTTTCAAAAAAATCTTTTTCAAAGAATGTGACAATATAGTATACATGCGGCCACACATCTCCCTGAAATTTAGATTCCCGATCTCTGCTATGCAATTACGCCACTTCCGATAAGTTCGTCATCAATATACCAGGAGGCAAACTGTCCTTCAGCAATAGCAGACTGAGCTTCCTCAAATTCAATATAAAAAGCATCTTCAAACTGATATAAAGTAGCTTTCTGCAAAGACTGTCTGTATCTGAATCTCGACATAACCTCCATGGATTCCCCATTTTTCAGCTTCATATCTTCACGTACCCAGTGCAGTTCAGCATTATCAACTTTTAAAGCCTTTTTGTATAATCCCGGAAAATGACTTCCTTCGCCTACAAAAATGATATTGTTCTCCATATCTCTCGATACAATAAAACAGCTTTCTTTATGACCCCCTATTCCTAGACCTTTACTTTGTCCAATGGTGAAAAACTGTGCTCCCTGATGCTTCCCGATTACTTTTCCGTCAGTTTTTTTATAATCAATCTTTCTCGATAAAAATATAAGCTCTTCCTCTTTGGAAGAAAATTCTGGTATTTCTTCAGAAAACAGAGGTGAATCTTTGAAGATCTCTACGATTTCCCCCTCTTTAGGTTTCAATTGTTGCTGTAAAAACTGAGGAAGACTTACTTTTCCAATAAAACATAACCCCTGAGAATCTTTTTTATCAGCTGTTACCAACCCTATTTCTTTTGCAATCTCTCTTACCTGAGGCTTTGTAAGCTCTCCAATAGGAAACAATGCTTTTGACAGCTGATCCTGACTCAGCTGACAAAGAAAATAAGATTGATCCTTATTATTGTCTTTTCCTGCTAAAAGATGGAAAATTTCTTTACCGTTTTCGTCAAAAGTGGAATTTACTCTTGCATAATGTCCTGTAGCTACTTTATCAGCACCTAAAGACATCGCTGTTTTCATAAAAACATCGAACTTTACTTCTCTGTTACACAAAACATCAGGATTCGGAGTTCTTCCTTTCTCATATTCCGCAAACATATAATCCACAATACGTTCCTTATACAGCTCGCTCATATCAATCACCTGGAAAGGAATCCCAAGCTTCTGAGCGACCATTAAGGCATCGTTGCTGTCCTCAATCCAGGGACATTCATCTTCTAACGTTACGGAAGCATCATTCCAGTTTCTCATAAATAAAGCCACTACCTCGTGACCTTGTTGTTGTAGCAAATATGCTGTAACACTAGAATCTACACCTCCGGAGAGGCCTACTACTATTTTCATTTTATTTCAATTTTACGAAACTCTTAACGGGAGTTCTTAGTTTGATGCGGCAAAAATACAACTAAAAAAATTCGTAAAAAAACCATAATTTTAAACATTGATAAAAACGATGTTAATATAGAAAACAGTATTAACGAAGTTTCGAACAGCTATATGAAGATGAAAGTGATGAAGTTGTTATATATGACCTTAGACAAAATAAATAGATACATATGAAAAAGTTTATTATTCCATTGATGCTGATATGCTCAGGATCAGTTTTTTCCCAGATTTCAGTCGGGGCACCCACGCAGGAAACCAACAGATGGACTTTCGGAGGAGGAATTGGGGTGGGTTTTGGAAGCAACAGTTCTTTTTACCTGCAGGCATCGCCAAGAGTAGGGTACAGGCTTACTGAAGATCTTGAAGGGGGAGTTGTAGGGAGTGTTTCATGGCAGACTTCAGATTATTATAAGTCTACGATGTTTGGAGTAGGCCCGTTTGTCAATTACTACTTTGCAAGATCATTTTATCTGGGCGCCAATTTTCAGCATTATTTTATTAATTATAAAGACAAGTACTATGATTATAAATACAATGAAGAAGAAAATGCACTCTATCTTGGTGGAGGATATATGCAGAGAATAGGCAATAATTCTTTTATGCAGATCGGGCTGATGTATAACGTGCTTTATAAAGAAAACTCGAGTGTATTTTCAAGCGGACTGATTCCTAATATAGGATTTGTGGTGGGGTTATAATACGGTTTGTCTGTCCATATAAGATCCATGGGATATTGGTTATTAAAATAATTTCTAAATCGTACCGAAAATAATCACATCAAAAAAGGGGTAATGGACCCCCATAAAAAAATAAAAGCATCGGGAAATCCCCGATGCTTTTTATTGGTATTAAATTATTTATTTAAGATTGAGGAGAAGACTTTTCAGCCGCTGATTTCTTAGGCTTTGGAGTTTTTCCTACTAATCCGTCTTTCGCTTCGTTAAGTTCAAGAACCACGGTTTCTCCTTCGTTCAATTGCTTATTCACAAGCATTTCTGCCAGTAAATCTTCAATATACTTCTGAATAGCACGCTTCAATGGTCTTGCACCGAAATCTTTATCCCATCCTTTTTCAGAAATAAAGTCTTTAGCCTCTTCAGTTAATTCTACTTTATAACCTAATTTTTCAAGTCTGCCATAAAGCTTGTTAAGCTCAATATCAATAATTTTCTTGATATCGTCCTGTACAAGAGAGTTGAAGATAACAATGTCATCAATTCTGTTTAAGAATTCCGGAGCAAATGCTTTTTTAAGGGCATTTTCAATAGTACTTCTTGCTCTTGAGTCTGTATTGGTCTTTTTCGCTGAAGTTCCGAATCCCACACCGTCTCCGAAATCTTTAAGATCTCTGGTTCCGATATTGGAAGTAAGGATGATGATCGTATTTCTAAAGTCGATTTTTCGGCCCAAACTATCGGTCACGTGACCCTCATCAAGGATCTGTAACAGAATATTGAATACATCAGGGTGAGCTTTTTCAATCTCATCCAGAAGAACCACAGCATAAGGTTTTCTTCTTACCGCTTCCGTTAATTGACCACCTTCTTCGTATCCAACGTATCCCGGAGGAGCTCCAACCAATCTTGAAACGGCAAATTTTTCCATGTATTCACTCATGTCGATTCGGATCAGAGATTCATCAGATTCGAAAAGCTCTCTTGCCATTACCTTCGCAAGTTCTGTCTTACCAACCCCGGTGGTTCCAAGGAAGATAAAGGTACCAATTGGACGGTTAGGGTCTTTAAGACCAGCTCTGTTTCTTTGAATAGCCTTCACTACTTTCTTCACAGCATCTTCCTGACCGATCACTTTTCCGTTCAGTTTCTCATCCATCTGAGCTAATTTATCCAGCTCATTTTTGCCCACTTTCGTTACAGGAACACCACTCATCATAGAAACTACTTCCGCTACATTTTCTTCTGTTACGGTTTCCTTCTTCTCTTTTACATCTTTGTCCCATTTTTCCTGTGCTGCATTCAGTTCCATCTGAAGACGTTCCTCCTCATCCTTAAGCTTTCTTGCCTCAAGATAATCCTGAGCTTTTACAGCTTTCTGTTTCATTTCTTTGATATCCTCAATTTTCTTTTCAAAATCAATGATCTCAGTAGGAACTTTCATGTTCTTAATATAAACACGGGAACCGGCTTCGTCCATAGCATCAATTGCTTTGTCCGGTAAAAAACGGTCTGTAATATATCTTGATGTCAAATTGACACACGCCAAAATCGCCTCAGGAGTATAAATGACATTGTGGTGCTCTTCATACTTATCTTTGATTTGGTTTAGAATCTGAATAGTTTCATCAATAGAAGTAGGTTCCACCATTACTTTCTGGAATCTTCTCTCTAATGCTCCGTCCTTTTCAATATACTGACGGTATTCATCCAGAGTAGTCGCTCCTATGCATTGAATCTCTCCTCGTGCCAAAGCCGGTTTAAACATATTGGAGGCATCTAAACTTCCTGTAGAACTCCCTGCACCTACAATGGTGTGAAGCTCATCAATGAATAAGATGACATCTCTGTTTTTCTCCAGCTCAGTCATAATTGCCTTCATTCTTTCTTCAAACTGACCACGGTATTTTGTTCCGGCCACTAAACTTGCCAGATCCAAAGTGATCACACGTTTTCCGTAAAGAACCCTAGACACTTTTTTCTGCTGAATTCTTAAAGCCAGTCCTTCCGCAATAGCAGATTTACCAACTCCCGGCTCCCCAATAAGAAGCGGGTTGTTCTTCTTTCTTCGTGATAAGATTTGAGAAACCCTCTCAATTTCTTTTTCACGACCTATTACAGGATCTAATTTTCCATCTCTAGCCAAAGAAGTTAAGTCTCTACCAAAGTTATCCAATGTAGGCGTTTTACTTTTTGCAGAACCTAAGTTTCCTGTAGGCTTTCTCATCTGCTCAAATTCCTCTCTTTCATCATCGTCATCATAAGCACTCATCTGTGGTGACTGCCCGGAATTTTTAAGCATAGTCTGGTACTCTCTTGAAACGCCCTCATAGTCGATGTCATAAGCCCCTAGAATATTTGAAGTAGGATCCTCATATTTATAAAGAATGCCTAAAAGCAGGTGAACGGTATTAATTTCATTGCTTTTATACTGTCTGCATTCTAACTCTGCACGTTTAATGGCATGATCTGCCATCTTGGTGAAAGAAATATTGGTAACCTCCTCAGAAATAGGATTTAGACTTGCTGTATTTAGAGTTTCAATTTTTCTTCTGATTTGTGTTAAATCCGCATTAAGGTTTTGAAGGATTTCTTTTGCAGAGTTTTCCGTTTTTATAATACCTAAAAGTAGATGTTCTGTATTGAGAAATTCACTTTTCAGCCTTTTAGCTTCGCTTTTGCTTTGTTTGAACACCTGGCTCAAACCTTGTGAAAACTTATAATCCATAATATATCTCATTAGAATAAAAGCAACGTTGCTTTTTATTCATTATCTAAATTACAAATATTTTACCAAAAATCAATTAATGACTTTATGGCAGAAAAAATTTTATTATCTTATTGAAAATGATTAAGTTTGTTATTCGTAAAAAATCCCCATGAATCCTGAGATTACTACTTATATTGGCTATTCTGCTTCCGTTTTTATCGTATTGAGTTTCATACTGAAAGATGTAAGAAAAATCAGAGTCGTTAATATGATTGGCTGTATTTGCTTTGTCATTTATGGTATCTACAACGGAATGCTTTGGCCGGTAATCATTCCAAACGGACTTATTTGCTTTATTCAGGTCTATCATTTATTGCTAGGGAAGAAAAGCTGATGAGAAAAAATATCATTATATCTGCTTTCAGTAATTTATATACAGATCAGCGCATTGAAAAAGTATGCAGAACCTTGTATGAAAATGAATATCAGATAGACTTGATAGGAAATGACTGGAATGGAGCAGGGAAAATGGAACGTCCATATCCTTTCTCCAGAATCCATCTGGCTTCAAAAAGCTTAAAAACGGCTTACTTTGAATTCAACTGGAAATTGTACCATCAGCTAAAGAAAAAAGCAGATCAGAATACAATTCTTTATGCTAATGATGTTGACGCTTTACTCCCCAACTACCTTATTTCTAAGAAATTAAATATTCCATTGATTTTTGACAGTCATGAAATTTTTTCGGAAATGCCTGCCGTTCAGGGTAAAATGTCACAAAAACTATGGCGGTATTTGGAAAATACAATTATTCCAAAGCTGGAATTCATGATGACGGCAAGCGGAAGCTACGCCCAATGGTTCCAAAAGAAATATGGAATACATCCTGTAGTGCTCCAAAATGCCCCCAGGAGAATAATGTTTGATGTTGAAATTCCTGAAAATAATCCCAAAATGCTTTTGTATCAGGGAGCGCTCAATCCTTTTCGGGGAATAGATAAAGTGATTCTTGCTATGCACCATCTTGACGATGTGGTATTGAGCATTGCAGGAGATGGACCAAAGAAGATGGAATATGAAAACCTTGTCGCTACAGAAAACCTTCAGCATAAAGTACAGTTTCTTGGAAAATTAATCCCTGAGGAGCTGAGAAATATTACGGTGAAAGCAGACTGCGGAATGAGTATCGAAGAAAATGGGGGAGACAGCTACCTCTATTCACTGCCCAATAAAATTCTGGATTGCATTCAGGCTCGGGTTCCTTTAATTATGTCAGATTTTCCGGAAATGCAAAATATTAAAAATCAATTTGATATAGGGGAGATGATCAAAAGCCATCATCCTGAACATATTGCCGATGCCATAAAAAAGGTTTTAAATAAAGGCAGAATCAATTACCAGCAGGAACTTGAAAGGGCTTCAGAAGCATTGTGTTGGGAAAATGAAGAAATAAAACTACTTAACGTCATCCAAAAAGCTGCTCAATAATTTTTTAAAATTATTGAATTTATCCTATTTAATTTTATATTTTTATCATATACAGCAATGATTTATTGATCAGGTGCAATGAAAATTGAATTAGAAAATTAAAAGTCTAAAATTAATTATCTTTGCACAAAGAAATTGGATTAAAAATGACCATTAAAGAAAAACAGCAGGAAATTATCGACGAATTTGCGTTTCTTGAAGATTGGGAGCAGAAATATGAGTATATCATCGACCTTGGTAAAGAATTAAAAGGGCTTTCAGAAGATAAGAAAACAGACGACAACCTTATTAAAGGCTGTCAGAGTAAAGTGTGGATTGATGCTGAGTTTAAAGAAGGAAAACTTTTCTTTAATGCAGACTCTGACGGGATATTACCCAAAGGAATTGTTTCTCTCTTAGTCAGTATTTACAGTGGCCATTCTACCCAGGAAATTTTAGATTCAGATTTTGAATTTATTTCAGAAATAGGATTACAGGAATTCCTTTCCCCGTCAAGAGCCAACGGATTGATGGCAATGACCAAACAAATCAAATTTTACGCTGTTGCTTATCAATTGAAATCATAACCGTGACCAGAATTTTAGCATATCGTTTTTCTGCATTTGGAGATGTTGCCATGACGGCACCTGTTTTCAGAGAGTTTCTGGAGCAAAATCCTGATGTGGAAATTATTATGGTTTCCAGGAAGAATTTTGAAGCTTTATTTGCGGGGATTCCGAATGTGATATTTAAAGGAATTGATCTGGATGATTATAAAGGTTTTTTTGGATTAAGAAGATTAAGCAATGAGCTGATCAAGGAATTTCATCCGGATTTTATTGCCAATCTTCATGATGTGATCAGGACTAAAGTCTTGGATAAATTTTATGCAAGGAGAGGACTGAAAGTCTTTAAAATAGATAAAGGAAAAGAGGAAAAAGAACACCTTACAGATGTCTGGAATCTCAATAAAGTACAGCTGAAAAAAACAGTGGAGCGGTATGCTGATGTATTCCGTGCAATGGGCTTTCAGGTAACACTTTCTCAAAAACTGAGACCTCTTTCCGAAAATAAATCGGGGATAGGCTTTGCTCCTTTCGCTCAGCATAAAGGGAAAATGCTTCCTTTGGAGAAATCATTTGAACTGGCTAGAATACTCGCAAAGAAAAATACTGTCTATTTTTTCGGGGGAGGGAAGAAGGAAACAGAGACCCTTGAAAACTGGGAAAACCAGATCCCCAATACAAAAAGCCTTTCCGGGAAGCTGAGCCTTACGGAAGAACTTCATAAAATAGCAGAGCTGGAAGTAATGATTTCCATGGATTCTGCCAATATGCACCTGGCAAGTCTTGTGGGGACAAGGTGTGTTTCTATATGGGGGGCAACGCATCCTTACGCCGGATTTTTAGGATTTGGACAACGTGAAGAAGATGTGGTTCAGGTAAAAGATCTTACCTGCAGACCTTGTTCTGTTTTTGGCGACAAAGAATGCTACAGGGGAGACTGGGCATGTCTTGAAGAATTCAATATTCAAAAAGTGATAGAGAAAATCTGATGTCATGGAGCTTTCAATCTGTATTCCTGTATTTAATTTTGATGTCCGTGAACTGATCGTAGGTTTAAAAAAAGAAATTGAGATCAATGGTATTGATGCGGAGATCATCTTGATTGATGATGCTTCAGATCTTTCATTTAAACAGATGAATGCTTCTCTTCAGGATAATGTTCAACATTTAATTTTTCTGGAAGAAAATATTGGGAGATCCAAAATCCGAAATCTTTTTCTGCAATATGCCTGTGGGAAGTACCTGTTGTTTTTAGACTGTGATGTAAAGATCGATAGCGAAAAATTTCTTCAGAACTATTTGTCCAATATAAAACAGCGGCCGGATATAGAATTAATATATGGCAATTTTAAAATTGCACCTCAATATGCTGCTACTCTCAGAAACAGATACTCTGTAGAAAGAGAGATCTTTTCGGGATCTCAGTCCACTGATTTTTCATTGTTTAAAACCGTAAACTTTATCATCAAAAAAAATGTTTTTGAGAAATTTCCTTTTAATGAAGAGCTGACGGATTATGGCTATGAAGATTTTATTTTTGCCAAACTTCTTGAGCTGAATAAGGTAAAGTTTCTGGCGATTAATAATCCTGTCATTCATTTTGATGATACCAGTAATGAGGTTTTTTTAAGAAAAGCAGAAATAGGCATGAATTCTTTGTTCAGGCTTTCACAAAGCGGCCAAAATAATGTTTTTATAAAAGATATCAAGGTATATAAGGTCGCGATGAAATTAAGGCAATTAAAGCTGTCTTCTCTATTTCTCTTTACCTATGGAATTTTTGAAGATAGCATAAAAAAGAATCTTCTTTCGGAACACTCACATATGAAGTGTTTTGATTTTTATAAGCTGGGTGTTCTGATCAGGAAAATGAAATAATTTTTTTACGCTATAAAACAAAAAAAACTCTCAATTTCTTGAGAGTTTTCTGTATTACAATAGTTTTACTTATATTCAATATTAAGCAAGAACCCACTATCAGTAGCTCCATTTTGATCTCTACATAATATTTGCACTGTATTATTGTTTAAAATACCATAACCAAAAGAAGGTAAGGTTGTAATATTTGCATCTCCTTGCCGAGCTGTAATTTGAAGGCTTTGGATAGTATTGACATTATGAGGTAATGTAATGAGGTAGATACCCTGGTTGTATCTCATTGACGTTAATCCATTTGTTCCGTTAGAATATGTCCCATCTGCATTAATATTTAGTGTTCCGGTATTGTATTCTTTCTTTAATTTTATAATGTTTTTTAAATTTAAATTAGGTCTTAAAACTTCATTACTATAATAATTAAAATCAGTAATTTCAAAAGATTCTGAATTCCAAGGAATATGCCAGGCTGGTTTACCCGCTTCTGGAATAAAATCATTAGCAGAGAAAAAACCGTTGCCCGTCATATTTAAAACCTGGTTACCTTGAGCCTCTGCTGCAACCAGAATATTATAATAGGTATGATGGTCCTTTGATAAACGGTTAAAGGTATTCCCGGTTATATTGTGTACTCCTTCTTTAAGGTTTGTTATTTTTATATCAGCTTCTCCTTTATTACCTTCAAAATAATTGTTGATTGCATTAAGTCCTACAGCTCCATTTGCGGCATTAAATATAATATCTAGTGGATTGCCAGAATTCCCCTCAAATCCACAGCTGTCAAACTTTACATTGTGGCAGTTTTCTAAATGCACACCAGAAACAGAGTTTGAATGAAATCCACAACCGACAAAGTTTATCAAATTAGGAGGAGTAAACCCACCTGGTTGCATTGAGCCTTTCAATGCTGTTTTACACCACCTTGCACAGATTCTGGTTAACATGCCTAAGGCTACATCATTAAATTCGATTCCATTACTAAACCTAAAAACATCAATGTCTTCTAATTCAACATAAACGGCTTTTTCAAATTTAAGACCGGTTCCGCCACTGCTAATTCCTGTATCTGGCCTTACAATTGAAAACCCTTTCATTTTTACGAACTGAAATTCATTGATTCCTTTGAAGTAAATGGCGGTATTACATTCATTATTATTTTCGCTTTTTATTATTGTTACACCAATACCATCTCCTTCAATTTCATACCCTTTTAAATTGTTTGTTTGGGATATGTCTATTGAAATTTGATTAATGATTTTAATAACTCCACTTGGAAGCTTTAATTTGACTTTAAGTTTAATTGCTATATCAATTGCTTTTTGTAAAGGTAAAGTATCATCGGTTTGACCGTCGGCTTTTAATCCTATTTTTTTAATATTAAAAGAATTATTTGCAATAAATTCCGTATCAACATAGTATGTATTGCCTTTCTTTCTATATATAAAGCTATCTAACTTGGAATCGTCCATTAAACTGCCATCATACCAATGTGCAATTTTTTTAAAATTTACATTCTCAAAAGTATTGCTATCTACTAATTTTACTAAATCATCCATTGGATAACTACTTGTTGGTGAAAAAAAATCATCCGTGTAAATCATCTGTTTTTGTTTTTAATTGTCAAAATATTTATTCTATTCCTTGAAATGAATCCAAAGGTAATAGAGGATAGCGTCAAAAGTTGACGTATTATTTTCACAAATTATCAGAAAGGGTATAAAATTGGAGAAAATGTAAGGGTAGGGGAAGGCCAATAGTCAATAACAAAAAAACTCTCAATTTCTTGAGAGTTTTTGTGGGCCCTGAGGGATTCGAACCCCCGACCCTCTGGGTGTAAACCAGATGCTCTGAACCAACTGAGCTAAGAGCCCTGAAATTTTTTGAAAGGCTTCAGTATCCTTTGTGTGGGCCCTGAGGGATTCGAACCCCCGACCCTCTGGGTGTAAACCAGATGCTCTGAACCAACTGAGCTAAGAGCCCCTATAACTTGTTTCCTCGTTTAGAGTGGTGCAAATATACGACTTATTTAGAAATCTCCAAATTTTTTTCTAAAAATTCTCCAACAACAAAGTTACTTCCGCCGATAAAAATCATATCTTCATTTGTACATCGCTCTTTTGCAGAAAGATAGGCTTCCTGTACAGAATTAAAAATTTTATAAAAAATTTTTGCCTCACGAAGTAGATTTTCATAATCTTCGGGATGTCTTCCCCTACTGACAGATGGTTTTGCAAAATAAAACTCAGAATTTTCAGGAAGTAAATCCATCACTTCATCTATTTTTTTATCGTTCACAAACCCCAAAATAACATGCTTATGCCTGTCTATAGAATTCAATTGTGAAAAAACATACTCCAAACCTGCCTGATTATGTCCCGTATCACAAATAGTAAGCGGATTTTTTGAAAATTCAAACCAACGGCCAATGAACCCTGTATTTTGATGGACATTCAGTAACCCTTTTTCAATGGCTTTGTCAGAAATCTCAATACTTAATTTTTTTAATTCTTCAATCATAGCTAATACCACCCGGATATTCTTCTGTTGATAGTTCCCCTTTAAGTCTGAGGTAAGGGTAGTATGAAATAATGTTGAATCTATAAAAGGAGCGTTTTCTTGGGCTGCCTTTTTGCTGATGATATTTTTTACCACTTCATTTTCGTCACCGGAAATAATGGGGGTATTAGGCTTGATAATCCCTGCTTTTTCTCCTGCTATCTCTTCAATAGTATCTCCCAGTATATTTTGATGGTCCAGCTGAACATTCGTTATAGCTGAAATCAATGGACGGATAATATTGGTTGAATCCAGTCTTCCTCCTAATCCTACTTCAATAATGGCAAAATCCACCTGTTGCTGGGCAAAATATTCAAATGCCATAATGGTCGTAAACTCAAAAAATGAGGGGCGGATATCTTCAGGTAAATTTTTAAGCTTTTGTATAAAATCAAAAACAAATTCCTTATCACAGTTTTTACCATTGATCTTGATACGTTCTGTGAAGTCGATAAGGTGAGGAGAATTGTATAATCCGATGGTATATCCTGCCTCCTGCAGTACAGAAGCCAGCATATTGCTTGAAGAGCCCTTGCCGTTTGTCCCTCCGATATGGATGCATTTTATCTTCTCCTGAGGGTTTCCAAAAAAGGCACAAAGTTTAATAATATTATCCAGTCCTGGTTTATAAGCTTTCTGCCCATCTGTCTGATAGTTGGGCATCTGTACGAAAAGCCAGTCTATAGCTTCCTGGTATTGTTCATGTGTCATGGTACAAAATTCTCAAAAGTTTTATTAAAATGAAACAATAATTTTTTCAATTTGTAACTTTTTTATATTTAGTTCGTCTAATAGGGAAAAATCTTAATATGAAATCGTTGTGATTTACAAATTACAGTTCTGATGAAGATGACACGATTCCATATGACCATTAAGAACAAATAAACATATACATATGAAAAAAGTTTGGATTATCGTTTTTGGATTAGGCTGTTTGGGATTGAACGCTCAAAAGAAATGGTCCTTAAAAGAATGTGTAAGCTATGCAGTGGAGCATAATCTTCAGGTTATCCAAAATCAATATAACAAACAATCACAGGATGCCAATCTTAAAATTGCCAAAAATGGATATTTACCATCCGTTTCAGGAAGTTTTGGAAATACCGTCAGTTTTGGACAAACATCTTTTGGTACCGGGAGTTTAAGGAATGACAGGTTCAGTAATAATGCTAGTATTGGAGCTGATATTTTGGTATACAATAATGGGAGACTGGAAAAGACTGTCAGAAAAAGCCAGTTTGATGTAGAGGCAAGCCTTTATGATGTAGAGGCTATAAAAAATGATATTTCTTTACAGATAGCACAGCAATATTTAACGACATTGCTGAATAAAGAAATTGTAAAAATTTCTGAAAGTGCTGTAATTAATGCTCAAAAACAATTCGACAGAGCAAAAATAACGACGACTGTAGGAACAACAGCACAAACCGTTCTGGCAGAAGCAGAAGCTGCGTTGGCCAGAGAAAAACAAAATTTAAAAACAGCACAGGTAAATGTAGGACGGAGCTTATTCGCTTTGGTTCAGCTTTTACAGCTGTCTGAGTATAAAGACTTTGATGTTGAAGATGTCACTGTTCCGGATCAGTTGGCCCCTGAACTAAAATCTGTAGATGAAGTTTTATCTATAGCTTATGAGTCTCAGCCTCTTATTAAAGCAGCGGAAAGCAGGGTAAATTCTGCAGAGGCTCAAACAGAGGTTTCCAAGACTGCTTTTTGGCCTACTGTAACAGCAAACGTTGGAATAGGAACTTTCTATAATAATCTTTTGAATACGGATAATGTAGGAAACGAACTTGTTTATATTAAGGAAAAAGGATTTTTTCAGCAGTATAAAGATAACTTTGGACAACAGGGAGGAGTTTCTGTAAATATTCCTATTTTTAATAAAGGAATAACAAAACTACAGGTGCAGCAGTCTAAAATAAATGAGAGTATTGCTAAAAATACACTGGAGCAGCAAAAACAAACGATAAGACAGAATATACAGAAAGCACAGTTTGATGCCGATGCCAATTACGAAAACTATCTGGCAGCGGTAGAGGCAGAGAAAAGTTCAAAGCTGGCTCTGGATTTTGCGGATAAGAGCTATGCTGCAGGTAGATCAACCATTTATGACGTAAATGTTGCAAGAAATAATTATGCAAATGCACAGGGATCAGTAGCGCAGGCGAAATATAATTATCTTTTCAGCCTTAAACTGTTGAATTTCTATGCAGGAATTCCATTAAGTTTATAAAATGCCAATTAAATCATTAGAAAAATATTTACCACCAAACACACTTCAGTATTTAAAAATCTGGTTTTCAGATTATTTTATTCATATAAAAGTTACTAGGAACAGGAATTCCAAACTGGGAGATTATAGAAAGCTTCCGGACGATTCCCATGAAATTACAGTAAATTCTACTCTTACTCCGCAGCTTTTTTTCTTTGTTCTGACCCATGAGCTGGCTCACTTAATTGCCTTCGAGAAATATGGAAGAAGAATCTCCCCTCATGGCAACGAATGGAAAGAAACATTTAGAAAAATGCTTATTGAAAGTCTTGAAATTTACGATGAGGATCTAAAACCCATCATCGTTAAGTTTTCCAAAGCACCTAAAGCAAATTTTATGGCAAGCCCCGATCTTGTAAGATATTTTCATACTGAAAAACAGGATGATAGCTTACAATTTATTGAGGAGCTCCAAAAGGGAGAATTTTTTATATATCGCAACGAAAAGTATTTATTAGAAGGTCTGGTTAAAAAAAACTATCTTTGTAAGAACCTGGCTACTGGAAGGAAGTATTCTTTCAAACCTTTAGCAAGGGTAGAAAAATGTAGCTAAGAATGTTAAAATCAGATAGATACTGTGTGATAATGGCAGGTGGAATCGGTAGCCGGTTCTGGCCGATGAGTACACAGAAATTTCCAAAACAGTTTCAGGATATTTTAGGAGTTGGGCGTACTATGATTCAACAGACTTATGACAGAATCAGTAAGCTTATTCCTAAAGAACACATATTCGTGATTACGAATAAAGAATATGTTGCGCTTTCTCAGCAGCAGCTACCTGAGATTCCTGAAGAGAACATTGTAGGTGAGCCTCTGATGAAGAATACAGCGGCTTGTAACCTGTATATGGCTAATAAGATCGCTGAAATTAACCCTGATGCTACTATGATTGTCCTTCCGGCGGATCATTTGATTCTTAAAGAGGATGTATTTTTGGAAAAAGTGGAGCTTGCTTTTGACCTTGCTTCAAAACATGATTACCTGGTAACCCTGGGTATTACTCCTACGAGACCTGATACAGGATATGGATATATTCAGTTTGTAGAGAAAAAAGGCTCAGAATACTTCAAAGTAAAAACATTTACGGAAAAACCCATTCTTGAAATTGCCCAAAATTTTCTGGAAAGCGGGGACTTCCTTTGGAATGCAGGAATATTCATCTGGAATATAAAAAGTATCCATCATGCTTTTGAAATGTACCTTCCTGAGATGATGCAGCACTTTATGGCTTGTGAGTATAATTCAGAAAATGAAAACAGCTGTATTGAAACCATTTACCCTAAAGTACAGAAAATTTCTATAGACAACGGTATTCTGGAAAAAGCAAAAAATGTATATGTAATTCCTGCTATTTTAGGCTGGAGTGATCTGGGTACATGGACATCAGTATACGAAAATACGGACAAGGATGAAAACGGTAATGCTGTAAAACTAAAGCATTTGCTAACCTACAATTCCAGAGGGAATATTATCCGTCTTAAAAACAATAATAAAGCGGTCATCATTGATGGCCTTGAAAATTATATTGTTGTGGATACCGATAAGGCTCTTCTTATCTGCCCACGCGATAATGATCAGCTGATCAAGGATTACGTTCTCGATTTAAAAAGCTTCAAGAAAGGAGATAAGTTTATGTAAAAAATTGGTATATTTCTGCTGATTTTTAAATTATGATAAAAATTACCACCCAATTCACAATTCTTGTATTTGTACTTTTAGGATTCCTGGGACATGCTCAGGAAAAGAAGAAGTTTTCAAACATTCCAAATATTCTCCAACGTATAGAACCCGATGATAAAATAGATTCATGGGTGCTGGTATACAATAGCTATGGCAAAGGTCAGGAGCTAAAAACGTCCGGAGGAAAGATAAGCTATACCCCTCAGTTTTCAGGTTTTAACCTGTTCCCAAGTGAAGACAGCTTTTATTATATAGCTTATTCTTCAGGAGGTAAGATCAGCTATATTTTGGACGTGGAAGGGCTGAAAAAATTTGTAGGTAAGATAGATAATGCTGAAGAGGCGGCTATTGTTTTGGCTGCTGACGGATACCTGGTTGACGAAGAATTTAAAGATCTTGCAGGCAACTATCATGAAGACCGGACCCATTATTATTTGGATCTTGGTAAACTGACTTCAAAAGAATGTCCGTATCAAAAAACTCATTATACATTGACTGTAAGTAAATCTACAGGAGAAATAATCCAGGTGAAAGATAATGGAACCTATATTGAGCTTTATAATAAAAAATGTGCTAATAACCCCCGTCTTTTAAAGATCGAGAAAAAACAAGAACCAAAAGATGAGCCTAAAAAAACAACCCAGCGAAAATAAATTTTACGAAACGGAACGATTGATTCTCCGTCCAATGTCTTTGGAAGATAAGGAGCTTATTTTTGAACTTTACAACAGACCCAAGTTTATCCAGTATATTGGTGACCGTAATATTAAAACACTTGAGGATGCTGAAGACTATATCAGAAACAGATTTATTCCGCAGATTGAAAGATTAGGGTATGGAAATTATCTTGTCATGACCAAAGAAGGCAATAACAAAATTGGTGGAGTAGGGATCTTTGAGAGAGAAGGCCTTGATGTAGTAGATATAGGATATTCTCTATTGGAAGAGTTTGAAGGTAAAGGATATGCTTATGAAGCTGCTCAAAAGGTTAAATCCATTGGGATGGAAGAATTTGGACTGTCAAAAATATCTGCTATCATTTCAAAAGATAATGTGTCTTCTCAAAAACTGATAGAGAAACTGGGGCTGAAATTTCAAAAACATGTTACCTTACCCGGTGAGGATGAAGAATTAAACTATTACGAAACAGAGTAATAATTATAAATAAAAATACAAATAGATTCACAAATATCTGTTGCGAATCTATTTGTATTACAAGACTATCCCTCCAAAATTTGCTCGGCAGCTGTTTTTGAAGTTACTTTTTCAATCACTCGTGTACAGATTCCGTTTTCATCAAAAATAAAGGTCGTTCTTACTATTCCCATATAGGTTTTTCCAAACGTTTTTTTCTCTTGCCAAACTCCGAATTTATCAATGATATTCCGGGTTTCATCCGCAATAAGGTCATAAGGGAAAGCAAATTTGCTGTGAAAGTTTTTCTGCTTCTTTACAGAATCTCCACTTACTCCCAATAACTGAAACCCTTCTTTTTCAAGTTTGGAATAATTGTCACTCAGATTACAGGCTTCTACAGTACATGTTGGGGTACTGGCTTGTGGATAAAAGAAAACAACCAGCTTTTTTCCAATCAATTTTGAAGAGGATACTGTTTCTCCATCCTGATTTATTCCTTCAAATTCAGGTAATTTGTCTCCAACTTTCAGCATAATGATTTAATTTTGTTCAAATTTAAGGGTTACATGACAAAAAAGCAAAGAGCTGAGCTCGTTCAGATAGAACTGGATAAATTATATCCCACTACACCTATTCCATTGGATCATACCGATCCATATACACTAATGGTTGCTGTTGCACTTTCTGCGCAAACTACTGATAAAAAAGTAAATCAGGTTACCCCTGATCTTTTTGCCGTAGCAGGAACGCCACAAAGAATGGCGAAACTGGAAGAGTATCAGATCAAAGAATTGATTAAAGAAATAGGACTGTCCAATACCAAGGCCAAAAATCTGAAAAGAATGGCAGAGCTTTTATTAGAAAGACATCAAGGAATAGTTCCTCAAACATATGAAGAACTGGAAGCACTTCCCGGAGTGGGGCATAAAACGGCTTCCGTAGTAATGAGCCAGGGATTCGGATTCGCGGCATTTCCGGTAGATACTCATATTCATCGTTTAATGACACAGTGGAAGCTGACTTCAGGAAAAAATGTTGTGGAAACTGAACGCGATGCAAAGAATTTATTTCCGGAAGAGGTGTGGAATAAGCTTCATCTTCAGATTATTTTCTATGGCAGAGAATATTCACCGGCCCGAGGAAAAGGGGAGAAAGATTTTATCACCAAAATGTTATTTGAAAAGTAATGATTGCATTTTTAAAGCAATACTCACAAAGATTTTATAACAAATCGCATTGAAATGGCTCGCAAGGGCACTTCGTTGAGCAGTACAACCGTCTCTTTGCTGAATGAAATGCCTTTGAAAACCTAAAAATGGGAATATAACGACCCTGTGATGCTGTATGGAAGCCTAAATGTCTAATAGTCTTCTATGATAATTAATCTGCCCCAAATGATAATCCAGATGAGCGACCAGATGGATCAGGAAATAGTCTGTGGTCATTTTATCTTCAAAAACCACAAGAGGGTATTCTTTACCGAGATCCTCTTCAGATAGCTGGCTGAGAACAGTGTCTACCATAGATAGGGTTGCCTGAACTTTTTCAATTAGCTCAGCTTTGGGAATGTCTTTCAAGGAAAACTCAAGGTCACGATGTCTTATATACCCGGTTTTTCCCAGTTCTGTTCCGATAAAATGGTTAAGATTTCCTACCAGATGGAGGCAGAGATTACCTCCGGAATTGGCGATGTTTTTATCGGTCTTCCATAGATTTTCCTCATTTTGATAGGCTTCAATTTCTGTTTTTAATTTATTTAAATCTCTACTGTAAAGAGATCTCAGACTCTCTATGATCATATCTTAATTTTAATTTTAAAATTATTGAAATTTATTGAACGAAAAAAGGTGCTGTTTAATTCAGCACCTTTTAAATTATCTAGATCAAGAAACTATTTTTGTTTTTTAGCCCAAAGCTCCATTTTTCTGTTCAGAACCTCCAGAGGAAGGCATCCCTGGCTTAATACTTCATCGTGGAAGCTGGCCAGATTAAACTTGTTTCCAAGTTCTTTTTGATACTTCTCTCTTAATTCCCGGATTCTTAGTGATCCTATTTTATAGCCCAGAGCCTGGCCAGGCATAGCCATATATCTTTCCACTTCTGCGGTAGCAGACCCTTCATCATAAGAAATATTACTTAAGAAATATTTAATGGCTTCTTCTCTGGTCATTTTTCCGGTGTGTATACCTGTGTCCACTACCAGTCTTACTGCTCTCAGCATCTGGTCACTCAGGTATCCCATTTTCTGATATGGATCTGTATATAATCCGAATTCAGGGCCCAGGGTTTCGCAATAATGTGCCCATCCTTCTCCGTAGGCTCCAAACCATCCGAATCTCATGAATTTTGGAAGGTTTGTATTCTCCTGTTGAAGAGAAACCTGATAATGATGTCCTGGGATGGCTTCATGAAGGAAAAGGGACTCCATTCCTGAAGTAACATTGAACTTTGAAGGATCGGGAAGGGGAACATAAAAAATACCTGCTCTTTTCCCGTCCGGAGTTCCGGGAATGTATTCAGCACTGGCGCTGGCCTCTCTGAATTTTTCCGTTTGTCTGATCTCAAATTTGGTTTTTGGCGTGACATTAAACATCGTTTTCAGCTTCGGGGTAATCTTGGCTAAAATACTGTTAAAGCCATTTAAAACTTCTTTAGAGGTTTTATAAGGCATTGCTTTTGGGTCGGTTTTAACAAAAGTGATGAATTCTTCCAGTGTTCCTGTAAAACCTACCTGTTTTTTCACCTTTTCCATCTCTGCACGAAGCATGGCTACCTGCTGCTGTCCGATTTTATTGATCTCTTCCGGTGATTTTTTGGTGGTAGTCCAGCTTTTTACATAATAGCCGTAAATTTCGTTTCCATTAGGAAGGCTGTTGTAGCCGTCATTATCTCTTGCTTTTGGAAGGTATTCTTTTTCCAGGAAATTACCCATTTTAGTATAAGCAGGAATGATTTTTTTGGTAATGGCGTCTTTATAAAGTTCTGAAAATTTATCTTTCTGAGTCTGGGTGAAACTTTTCGGGAAGTTTTTAATAGGACCGTAGAAAATATTTTTTTCCATATCAGGGGTGATAATTTCCTGAGAGGTCATTTGGGGAATCATTTTGACAACCAGTTTTTTGGGAAGAACAACTTTATTGTTGATCCCTTCACGGAAGTTTTCTGCTGCTGCATCCATCCATGCCGGAAATTTTTCCATTCTTTTCAGCCAGTCGCTGTAATCTTTTTCCGTTTTAAAAGGCTGGCTTCCCTCTCCACTTCCGTACAGCGGGAAATTTAAAGGAAGACCTCCAAACTGAGTAAAAGGAATATATTCCGGATGATAGGCATAAACCTCTATTTTATCTTTTAAAGTATAATCCAGCACATCATAAACGACTTTGTTTTCGTCGGAAAGGCTCTTGTAATCTACATTATCCAATTGTTTTTGTACCGAATTGTAGAAAGCCACTTCTCCTGAAATAAAATCTTTATCAATGTTAATAGGAAGCTGGTCATTGTATCTTGTATCTCCCTGGGCTGTAGCATCCAAAGGATATAGTTTAAGATACTGTTCATAATAATTGGAGGCAATGGAATCCAGATTGGTAGGAGTAACTTTGGTAAGGGGAGAATCGGTCTTTTTGCAGGATGCAAGACTTATCATCAATCCCAATCCCAAAATACTTTTCGATAAAACATTTTTCATTTTCAGAATCTTTATGAAACAAAAGTAAGTATTATTGGGTGATTCAGACCCATCATTAAACTTGAATTAAAAAATTATTTTCAAAATCCTTTTAACTTTGAATCAATTTTTTATCTTTGTCTAAAGCATTTAACAATCATATTATTACAGTTCTTTTTTAAGAAAAAATGAAAGGGATTTTAAAAATTTACCATCCGGACGAAACATTAAAGTACAATATCAGAAATACTTATTGTAAAGCAGTCTACAGCAACCAGCAACATTTTTTAGAGGTTGAAATTATAACGGATGACAGTTTGGATCACGTAGATGATGATTCATTACAGTACAACTTTCCACAGCTTTCACTCGAAGTTTTCGATTTTCCGATTGAAACATCAGAACTGGAAGGCAAAACGATAACAATCAGTGACTCTGATGAGGAAACTTATACAGAAGTAGACCTATTCGATGACGAAGATGCCTACATCTATGATAATGAGCTTCTTTTTGAGAAAAACGAAGAAGGCGAGCTTCAGGTCATCTGGAAAGGAACCATTGATGATTTCTACACGGGATCTGATACACCGATTCCTTTTAGGTTAAAGTGCGAATTCAGCCAGGATGATATTGAGGTAGACGAAGACTAAACGTCGCTACTCCTAATTTTTTATATCAAATATCTTTTCAAAATTTCTTTTGGAAAGATATTTGCTGTTTGTCATTTGATAACAAACTTTAAGTTGTTTTTAAGCAATTTTTAAGATATCAATTCATAATATTCCACTACATTTGTCGTTAAAACTTTTATAAAATTCACATTAATGCTGTTAACGGAACTTACTCAGATTTTATTTGCGCAAATTGCTACACCCGTAGTTGCTACAGACAATTTAGAATTTTCATTTTGGAAGATCATGTTCCACGGAGGGGCTTTCGCTAAAATAGTGATGGCTATTGTACTGTTGTTGGGAGTGTTTTCTTTATATCTGTTTTTTGAAAGATTCTTCTTTATTAAAAGATTAACGTCAAAAACGGATTCCAACTTCATGAACAATATTGAAGACTTCGTGAAAGCAGGAAAGATTGAAGCCGCTGCAGATTATTGCAAAACGCAAAACTCTCCGGAGGGAAGAATTTTAGAAAAGGGAATTTCAAGATTAGGACGTCCTGTTTCTGATATTGTGAGTGCAATGGAGGCTCAGGCTCAGGTAGAAGTGGCCAATATGGAGAAAAACCTTAACCTTTTGGCGGTGGTTCCAAGTATTGCTCCGATGTTGGGACTTTTAGGAACGGTGATCGGGATGATTATTGCATTCTTTAATCTATCACATGCAACAGGATCTTTCTCCCCAAAAACACTTTCAGAAGGTATTTATACCGCTTTAGGGCAAACAGCTGTAGGTTTGGCAGTTGCTATTCCTGCCAATTTTTGCTACAATATTCTTTTAACAAGAATTGACAAGTTTGTATTGAAAGCTCAGAATATGTCTGGAGAATTTTTAGATCTTATCAACAAACCTTTATAAATCTTTCTTATGAAATCGCTACCCCAAAAACCTTTTCAGGAAATTATTAAGTGAGCGATTCCATCTGACCATTAACCTATTAGAAGAAACAGATGAAAATTCAAAGAAGAAATAAAGCGAATCCGGAATTCAGTTTAGCAGCGATGACAGATGTTATCCTGTTGATGCTGATCTTCTTTATGATAACCTCCTCTGCAGCTAACCAAAGTGCAATAGAGGTGAATCTTCCAAAGGCCGGAGCGACTGAGGATAATATTCCTAATCCTTTAACGGTAAGTATTAAACCTGATGGTTCATTTTTTGTAGATGATAATCCGGTGAATAAAGGCGAGCTGGAGCAGATTATTGTTACTAAGCTAGCTAATCAGACCAATAAGTCTTTTACCATCAGAGCAGATGAAAATACACTGCATAAGGATGTGGTTTTTGTGATGGAAATCGCTGAGAAAAACAAGCTTAATATTGCTATTGCAACCGTTAAAGATAAATAAGTAAGAATCATTGAAGATGAGAAGCTATACTGCAAACAAAAACGAAGAAAATAAAGATAGGGTAAAGAGTGCTTTGCTTACTGTCCTTATTTGGTCCGCCGTTTTGCTTTTTGTTTTTTTATATAAATTAAAACCCGAACTGGATAAAGATCCGGAGGTCATCACAACGATGCTTGTTAATTTCGGTGACAATAGAAACGGAAAGGGGATTGAAGAACCGGCCGAGCAACCGGGCAGTTTAGCGGCTGCTACGGAGGAAGTTACTCCCGAGCCGGCAGAAACACCCGTTCCTGAAACAAAGACGGTTGTAAAGCCCGAACCTGCACCTGAACCCAAGAAAGCTGAAGTGAAGGAAAAAGTGATCACAGGAAATAATTCGAAAACAACGGTTCCCAAAAAAGAGGAGGCAAAAAAAGCTGAGAAAAAAGAAGCTACCAGTACCAGTGCTTCTAAAAACACTAAAAAAGCAGGGGCTGCCACTGCTAATTCCAAAACCGGAAATGGGGATGGAAAAGGGAATGCAGCTATCGGAAACCTGATCAAAGGAAGAGGAACAAAAGCGGGAAGCCAGGGGACCGGAGATGGTATTGGAAATGCCGGAGATCCTTTAGGAGGAGATGGAAATGGAGACAGTAAGGTAGGGATAGACAGAAAGCTTGTTGGCTATATTCCGGGAACAATGGGCCGAGGAGGAGCTCAGCCTGCTCATAGCTGTACCGCAAGCGGATCTATTACCATTGCTTATACCGTAGATAAAGCAGGAAATGTGGTTTCTGCAAAAAGATCAGGAGGCGTTTCAGACCCTTGTGTATCTTCTACATCCGTTTCATGGGTCAAGAAGTATGTAAAAGCAGAAAGAGCCAATACATCCTCCACAGGAAGTTACAAAATAACATTTTAAACATACAAAAGCACTTTATTCAAGTGCTTTTTTTATTTCATTAATTCTGTTGATGACGGGAAGGGCAAAAATTCCGCTGGTCTGAAGATACAGCTCATAAAATGTTTTTGCTTTATCCAGAAAATCATTGTTTTGACCTTGTTTCCCTGTGAAATAGAAAAGATTACCCAGCATTTCGTAATAATCTTTATGATCCCTTTCCTGTCTTTCGTTGACCATGTCTATCAGTTCTTGTTTAGGCTTTGAAGAGATTTCTGTAAAACTCATCTTGAAAATATCCCTCATCAATGTATCAAAATCCAGTTCCTTCTGCATTAAGCTTTCTTCCGGTTTATCTAAAATAAGCTTTTCCAATGCCTGGGTCAATTGACGGATGAGGCGTAGCGTAAATTCTTTATCTGTAATCATAATGGTTTGTTTTGTTGCTAGTTATTGAGTTATGTTCGCCAGCTTAGCAGGACGTATTTTATAAAGTTGTTGAATTGTATTATTCGGCTTTTCTTTAAACCTGTACTGACGGGCAGTAACTGGTTATGCGAAAAATAAGTACGCCAGAGCGATAGACGTAATAATGCCCACCAGATCGGCGAGAAGCATGGCAATTACCGTGTATCTCGTGTTCTTTACAGCTACGGCGCCAAAATAAACGGCGATCACGTAGAACGTGGTATCTGAGCTTCCCTGCAGGACAGCAGCAAGCTGTCCCTGAAAGCTGTCCGGACCAAAAGTACTCATAGTATCTACCATCATTCCTCTTGCTCCCGAACCGGATAGAGGTTTGATCAGTGCTGTGGGAAGCCCGTCAACAAATCGGGGGTCCAGGCTGGCAACATGGGCAACCCATTTCATTCCGTCAATGATTACATCAAAAACACCGGAAGTTCTTAATAACGAGATGGCAATTAACATTCCCACTAAATAAGGGATGATCTTTACACAGGTGGTAAAACCTTCCTTTGCTCCTTCGATAAAAGCATCAAAAACATTGATCTTTTTATAGACGGCACCTAATACGATTGCTAGAAATATAAAGAGAATCAGTCCGTTACTTAATACTTTACTGAAATCATCCAGCTCATCCTTGCTTAGCTGTACCAGATAAACGACCAGTAAAGCGATCACTGCAGAAATTCCTCCTACATAAGCAATAACTACCGGCCGAAGCAGATTGATCTTCTGATATAAAGAAACAATAATCATTGCAGCTAATGTGGCTGCAAAAGTGGCAATCATACAAGGAAGGAAGATATCAGTAGGCGTTTTTGAGCCCATTGATGCCCTGATAGCAATAATGGATACGGGAATCAGGGTCATTCCTCCGGCGTGAAGGCAGAGGAACATGATCTGAGAATTGCTGGCGGTATCTTTATTGGGGTTTAAGCTCTGTAAACTTTCCATGGCTTTTAACCCAAAAGGTGTTGCCGCATTATCAAGTCCCAGAAGGTTGGCGCTGAAATTCATCAGCATATGCCCGAAAGCGGGATGGTTTTTAGGGATATCGGGGAAAAGCTTTGAGAAAAAAGGCTGAATAAAACGGCTCAGAAGATTGATTCCTCCAGCTTTCTCAGCAATACTCATAAATCCCATGAAAAGGGTCATGATCCCGATAAGACCTATACATATTTTTACAGCTGTTTCCGAAGTTCCAATGACACCATCGGCCTCCTGAACACGGTAAACTTTTACATTCTGCTTTAAAGAGTCTGTTTTATAGTGAATTCTGCTGTCTGCAAAATCATTTTTCTTCATCAGGCTGTCTCTGACGATGGGAGTGAGGGTGCTCATCTGCTGTGATGCAATCTGAACCGTATCTCCACCTTTCCCTACCACCATATCATTGAAAATGGTTTTGTAGTTACTTGATGAAATGTATTTTATACTTGCAATGGCAATGGCAATGATAATAAAAGCCGACCAAATTCTGCTGAGAACCATCCGATGTAATTAATTGTTTAAACTTATCAAAAATACTTTAAACCACAAAGGGGACAAAATAATTAAACACTTAAGTTTCTGTAAAGTAAATATCATGCAGCTGAGAAGAGCCCTTAAGGTTTTGAAAATCTTTGATTTCTGTCCTGTAAATGTTTTATACAGGTTTATTATAACACAGAGCCTGCAAAGTTTCCTAATGAGGAATTTTACACTCGCAGAGGCGTGGTACTTAGCCGTGGCCCTTCAACTGGAAGATATGGCTGAATGAAATGCCTTTGCGAACAAAAATATCCGGAAGGTTATATCCTCTGTGGGTTCTTTGTCGGTAGAATAGAAGAATTTACTCTTCCAGATAGACCAGGTGACCCGAAAAATCATCATCCAGATTTTTCAGGACTTTGGCATCGTCCATTTTCTTTACCAACCCATCAATGAAGAAGCTCTTTTCAAAAAACTGACGGTGAATACCCGGCAGAAGTTCCATGAAATAATCCATCCCTATTTTGTTATTATGAAGGTCCATTTTTGTTTCCAGGGGTTTATTGGGAAACAGTTCTTCATGCATATCCGTTATTCTTTTGCAAAAATCCAGTGCCTTTTTAGGGGAGGAAACCTTACAGCAGTATGAGGTGATAAAACAACACCATAATGCATGTCTGAAAGCATTTCCTATACCATTATTGGAAGCTGTTGCCGGGAATTTCTTCTGTGCAATGGTGAAAGCCTGAACCGTAGCATGGAAGCTTAATATGGCAAAAAGAGGATGGGGGAGAACGAGCGATAAAAGACGTATAATCTTTTTAAAACTCATACTCAGGATGGTATCAAAAATTATTTTAAAAGTCCTCATAAATAAAAATCTCTCCCCAATTAGAGAGAGATTGTATTGTTTAGGTTAAAGATACTATGCTTTTACCGCTAAAAAATTAACCGTTTTAGCTACAGTATCCTGAATTTCAGTTCTTTTTACAATAAAGTCTACAAATCCTTTCTCCTGTAAGAATTCTGATGTCTGGAATCCTTCCGGTAAGTCTCTTCCGATCGTTTCACGGATAACTCTTGGTCCAGCGAATCCGATAAGAGCTCCCGGTTCAGCCATGATGATATCAGCAGTCATGGCGAAAGAAGCTGTAATTCCTCCAAAAGTAGGGTCACAAAGGTAGGCGATGTATAAAAGCCCTGCTTCTGAAAGCTGAGCAAGCTTAGCCTGAACTTTAGCCAGCTGCATCAAAGAATAAGTAGCCTCCTGCATTCTTGCTCCTCCAGACTGACAGATGATCATATAAGGAAGTTTGTGCTGAATACAGTAATCTACTGCTCTTCTGATCTTTTCACCCATTACAGAACCTAAAGATCCTCCGATAAAAGCAAAATCCATACAAGAAACCACCATTTCAGTTCCTTTTACAGTACCTACAGCATTTCTGATAGAATCTGTAAGTTTTGTTTTCGCTCTTACTTCTTTTAAACGGTCTTTATAAGGCTTTGTATCTTTGAAGTTTAAGATATCAATACTTTCAACATTAGCATCCAGTTCGGTAAATTTACCTTCGTCAAAAAGGATGTCAAAAAATTCTGCACTTCCTATTCTCACATGAAATCCGTCTTCAGGAGAAACATAGTTATTTCTCTTTAGTTCATCGTGTTCCACAACTTTTCCAGATGGAGTCTGATGCCAAAGGCCTTTTGGAACATCCTTTTTTTCATCAGTAGAAGTGGTAATGTTTTTTGCTTTTCTTTTAAACCAGTCGAATGCCATTTTTTATTTGTATTAATGTACGATGTATAATGTAAAATGTATAAAAAAAGAGTGTTAGAATTGCCCTGTATTTTATACATTTTACTTTTTACAAATTTATTTTAAAGTATTTACGTTATTTAAATCTTCAAATGCTTTCACCAATCTTGTAGAGAATGTATCCTCACCTTTTCTTACCCAAACTCTTGGGTCATAGAATTTCTTGTTAGGTTTTTCCTCTCCTTCAGGGTTTCCGATTTGAGCTCTTAAATAATCGATATTGTTTACCATATAATCTCTTACTCCTTCTGTATAAGCAAACTGAAGGTCAGTATCGATATTCATTTTGATTACTCCATAGTCGATTGCTTCTCTGATCTCTTCTAAAGTAGATCCTGAACCTCCGTGGAATACAAAGTTGATCGGCTTGGCAGCAGTTCCGAATTTTTCCTGAACATATTTCTGAGAATTGTCAAGGATTTTTGGTGTAAGAACTACGTTTCCAGGCTTGTAAACTCCGTGTACGTTACCAAATGCCGCAGCAATTGTAAAGTTGTCAGAAATAGCTTTTAGTTTTTCATACGTATAGGCTACATCTTCCGGTTGAGTATATAATTTAGAGTTATCAACGTCTGAATTGTCAACACCGTCTTCTTCTCCTCCCGTCACTCCGATTTCTACCTCAAGAGTCATCTGAAGTTTAGCCATTCTTTCGAAATATTCAGCTGAGATGTGAAGGTTTTCTTCTAAAGATTCTTCAGAAAGATCCAGCATGTGAGAAGAGTAAAGAGATTTTCCTGTCTGCTTGAAGAATTCTTCGTTAGCATCCATTAATCCGTCGATCCAAGGAAGTAATTTCTTTGCACAGTGGTCTGTGTGTAAAATTACTGTTGCTCCGTAAGCTTCTGCAAGAGTATGAATATGTTTTGCTCCTGCGATAGCTCCTAAGACTGCAGACTTTTGTCCGTCATTGTTTAATCCTTTTCCTGCATTGAAAGCAGCTCCGCCATTTGAAAACTGGATAATTACAGGAGCATTTAATTTTGCTGCTGTTTCCATAGTAGCGTTTACGTTGCTTGATCCAATTACATTGACTGCAGGTAATGCAAATTTGTTTTCTTTAGCATACTGAAAAATATCAGTAACTAACTGACCTGTGGCAACTCCTGCCGGAAAAATTCTGCTCATGTTTTACTTTTTATTATAAATTTATTAGGTGTTTTTTTATTCCTGTAAAGGTAATCATTTTTAGGAAATGACTAATTTCTTTTGTCTCTTCCCCAAAGTAGCTTCTGGCGAATGGTTTCGTAGAAACTTAAATTATTCGGCTGTACCAGAAGAAGCTGAAAACTTGCCTTCCTGATGATGATTTCCTTATCTGTTTCAATATGTATTAACCTGGAATCTAAGGAAAGAGAATATTGGGGTACGCGGCTTTCTACTTTGAATTTTATTTCTACTTTATCATTAACCACTAACGGCCTCACATTCAGGTTGTGAGGAGCGATAGGAGTGATGACGAAGTTTTCGTTGTTGGGAGAAATAATAGGTCCGCCACAGCTTAGTGAATAGGCCGTAGAGCCGGTGGGTGTTGAAATAATCACACCATCTCCCCAAAATACATTCAGAAATTCATTGTTGATGAATGAATCTACAGTAATCATTGATGTTGTTTCTTTCCTGGAAACGGTAACATCATTGAGTGCATAAGGAAAAGAGCCTTCCAGCTTTGGAGAAACCACTTCTATCACAGAACGGCGGCTTGTTTTTACATCTCCTTTTAAGATAGAATCTAATTCTTTGAATGCTTCTTCTTTGGTGAAAAAAGCTAAAAATCCTAGTCTTCCGGTATTGACACCTACGACAGGGATCTCAAGATCTTCAATAAAGGTTAAAGAATTAACAATGGTCCCATCTCCACCAAAAGTGAAGAAAAGATCCACTTCTTTATCCACAAGATCCTGCTTATTGTTAAAAGTCTCGAAAATTTTCGAAAATTGAAGCGCTTCAGCCATTTCATCATACAGAACGGATTTTACACCCCTGCTTTCAAGCTCAGAGATAAACTTGCTTAAGTATAAAAAAGTATCAAGATCTTTTTTCTGAGAATATATAGCTGCCTTCATGTTATATTTCTATGAATTTTTGAAAAAAACCAAATCGGTCTTTAAACAGATCGGATTTCTCATCAGAATAATATTTTTCAACAATTCTGTAATCATACCGGTCAAAAGTTGAATCTATCGAGGCCAGGTTTTCATTACTGATCTTTATGGTGATGTGAATAACTTCATCAGACATAAAACTTATAAATCCCCCATAAAATTTTGAATTATTGCTTTCAATAATATTGGCGATCTCCGTCATCGAATACTTTCTGGCAGGAGTTTCTATGGTAAGAATAGCCCCTGTTTCTGAAAATAAAGGATATCGGGAAAGATCCTGAAAAACATCTTCACAGGTAATATACCCTAAATATTTTTCATTCTTATTGATTACCGGGATCACGTTCGAACTGAAAGTATAAAACAGACGGATACTGTCCATGACATTGCTGTCTTCCAGAATGGCAAACCGCTCAAGCTGGTGTTCAAGATCCTTCAGTGTACCTCCATCTTCCTCATAAAGGAAGTCTTTGGCAATGGCCCCATAAAAATGGTGGGATTTTTTAATGAAAATGTGGGAATATCCAAAATCTTCTAACATATTCCTTGCTGACTCTATTGAGTCAGATAAGCTAAAACATGGGAAGTCTTTTGAGATATAGTCCTTGATAAACATTGTGCTAATTTATAAAAAATTAAATGAAACTTTTTCTGAAAACGCGACTTTTTTTGAGATCAAACAAAAAAAATGACCTCAAAATTTGTTCGTACCGAAAAAAAAAGTACCTTTGTCGCCTTTCATTTTTACTTTTTATTAGATTTATTTCAAACTGCACTGTCTATTAATGACATATGCAGTTTTTTTATTTTAGGGCTTTCGCAAATTCCCACATGACAATTCCGCCACATACACTTACATTCAGAGAATGTTTTGTTCCAAGCTGTGGAATTTCCAGGAATACATCAATATTGGGTAATGCTTCATCACTGATTCCCTCTACTTCATTTCCTAAAATCAGGGCGTATTTTTTTGATCTGTCAATCGTGAAATCTGTAATGATCTGACTGTTGGTGGTCTGTTCAATCCCTATAATTTCGTAATCTTTGCTTTTCAAATCAGCAATAGCTGTATTGATATCTTTTTCATGTGCCCAGTCTACACTTTCCGTAGCACCTAGCGCTGCTTTATGAATCTCACGATGTGGCGGTTGCGGAGTGATTCCACAAAGAATAATTTTTTCAATTAAAAAAGCATCTGCCGTTCTGAATGTTGCCCCTACATTGTGCATGCTTCTAAGATTATCTAGAATGATGACTAATGGAATCTTCTCTACTCTTTTAAATGTTTCAACATCTATTCTGTTAAGTTCTTCCAGCTTTAGTTTCTGTACCAATTGTATTATTTTGTTGAGATTAATTTTCCGTCTTTGTAGACCTCTGTTTTTTCAATACTTCCGTCTTCACGGTAATAAATTCTGTTGCCATTACGTTTATCGTTGGCTAATTCTGTTTCCCGCTCTAATTTTCCGGACGGATAGAATGTTTTCCATTTTCCGGTAGCAAGACCATTGTCATAATATCCGATTTGCTTTATGGATTTTCCATCTTCATGAAACACCCTGGTTTCTCCATGCAACTTTGCAAATTTATAATGGGAGATTTCTTCTACTTTTCCTGAGGGATAGTAAAAAGTACCTGTAAAGCTGTTGTCATATATATTTTTGTCTCCGTTGGTAAAAACTTCCTGAGAGGTCAGAATACCATCTTTACCATAATAAGACCATTCTTTTACCTTGAAGCCTTTTTTATATTGTCCTTTGGTTTGTATTTTTCCATTGTCATAGTAAAAAACAGCATCCCCTTCCATTTTTCCTTTTTTCCATTCCACCACATTTTTTACCTGTCCGTTCTCATAGAATTCCTTACAGCTTCCTTCCTGTAATCCGTCTTTATATCCGCAGGGTTTCTGAGCCAAAACAGCAACGGACGTGGAGAAAAATAATATAAAAAAGTATTTCATAGCTATTTTTATTTCAAAAATAGTAAAATAGTTATATTTGATTCAAAAATTAACAATGAAAAAATTACTCACTTTATTCACACTGATGCTTGCCTTCATGTATTCAAAAGCTCAGAACACATATTATCCGCAGGCTTTTTTTGACAAAAAGATGGCCAGGGAGATGCTTTCTTTTGGGAATTCTACTATTGAAGGAGTCGCTTCTACGAAACAAAAAAACAACTGGGGAATCAAGCCGCTGCTTGGCCAGAAGCACTATGCCCCCAAAGGAACTGTTGTAATGCTTTTTCCGGTAACTCCTTATTTTGAAGAGTTTTATAATATGAGAAAAAAGTATGAGAATAAAAAAACTACCGTTTATATGTCCGAAGATGCTTTTAAATATAAGCTTGAAGCTTTAACTGATGACTACGGACGTTTTAAATTCGAAAAATTAAAGCCCGGGAAATATTATCTGGAAACGATTGTTAATTTTACCGCAACAGCAAGTTACCAGCAGCAGACCGGAACTTCGGATGCTTATAACGGATATGGAGGCTATTTATATTCTACACCTATTTATCAGACTTTCTTTTATGGCTATTCAGCCGGGAACAGGGAAAGTAAATTTGTAGAAATCAAACAAGACGGAGAACTTAAAGAAATCAGCCTTTAAAAGGTTGATTTCTTATTTTTTACCCATAATCTGATGAACATTTTTTTCAATATTCTGGGCTAGCATTTCCATAGGAATGTCATTTTCATCATTATTAAAAGGATCTTCAATTTCTTCTGCGATAAGCTCTAAACTCATCAGGACATAATATACAAAGACCGTAAGCGGAATCATAAACAACCCGATAGTAATGACGTAAGCAATAGGCAGAGCAAAGACATACAGAATAATAAACTTCTTAATAAAAGAGGAATAAGAATAGGGGATAGGGGTATTTTTAATTCTTTCGCAACCTCCGCATACATCCAGAAAACCAGATAGCTGAGTGTCCAGATACAGCATTTCAACCTCTGAAACTTTACCTTCTTTTTTTAATTGATTCAGCTTATGGCTTAAAAGAATAACAATTTCGCTTGGCCCATGGTTTTTTAATGATTGTTCAATCTCAGAATAATCCTCATCCAAAGCCAGTCTTGTAGATTCTTTGGAAAGGTGTTTGGCCAAAAAGTGAGGGAAGTATTTTAAATACCTCGCAATTTGCTCGGCATCCTGACGGTTATCAGCAAGAATTGTATTTATTTTTATGGCAAAATTTCTGGAATCATTGACGAGCTTTCCCCATAATTTTCTTCCTTCCCACCATCTGTCATAGGCTGTATTTGTCCTGAATACCAATAAGAGCGATAATACAAACCCCAGTAAAGAATGGATCATCCCTACATTACTGATCCCTGATTTTGAAGTCAGGTGAAAATATTCCACCTCTAAATATTGAATCCCCCAGGAATATAATCCTATAAGAATCATACTTGGGAAAAGTATTTTTAAAGTATCACTTTTGTGTAAACTGAAAAGGATTTTAAGGAAATGTTTGGTATTATAGGCTCTCATAAATTCGCTTGTACTACAAATATAATTTTTTTTCATTTAGTGTTCATATACGGGGACCTGTAAAGTATAAGTTACAGTTTTTGATCTTTCCGCTCTTTTGTCCTTTGCCTTCTTTTCTTTGCTGTAATATTTCCGCAGTTTTCAAAAAATCACTATTTTTATTTCGCACAAAATACCAAAATAATGATCCTCGAAAACGTAGATGTAGTGAACGATATCAGCAAAGAAGATTTTCAAAAGAATTATTTTAAAAAACAAAAGCCTCTTTTGATTAAAAATTTTGCCAGCCGATGGGACGCTTTTGATCTGTGGAATCTGAGCTATATCCGTGAAAAGGCGGGTGAGCAGGAAGTTCCGTTATATGATAATAAGCCGGCTGATGCAGCAAAGAATTCAGATGCTCCGGTGGCGAGGATGAAAATGAAGGATTATATTGACACCATAAAAAGTAAACCCTCAGATCTGCGCATCTTTTTTTATATTATTACAGACAGGCTTCCGGAGCTGCTTAAGAATTTCACTTATCCGGATTTAGGGATAAAATTTTTTAAAAGACTGCCTACATTGTTCTTTGGAGGGAGTGAGGCACATGTTTTAATGCACTATGATGTGGATTTGGGAGACTTTATGCACATTCATTTTGAAGGGAAAAAGAGAATTTTATTATTTGATCAGAAGCAGTCTGCCTTTTTGTATAAAGTACCATTGTCTGTTCATACCATCTATGATCTGGACTATGAGAATCCGGATTATGAAAAATTTCCGGCACTAAAATATGCCAAAGGCTATGAAATTTTCATGGAACATGGTGATGCCCTTTTTATTCCGGGAGCATTCTGGCACTTTAACAGATACCTGGAGCCCGGCTTCTCATTGTCCCTAAGAGCCCTTCCCAATAAACCGAAAGTTTTTGCCAATATGCTGTATCATGTTTTCATTATGAGATATACGGATAAACTTATGCGTAAATTTTTTAAAGGTAAATGGGTAAATTATAAACAGGAATGGGCCTATAAGAAGAGTTCTGAAGCCTTGGAAAGACATCTGAAAACTGAAAAATAACGCGTTACATTTTAAATTCACGCTATTTATTAATCAATCCAAAAAGTTTCGCATCTACGAATTTTCCTTTTTCAAAGAAATAATCTTTTAAAGTCCCTTCCTCATTAAAGTTTAAAGAAGATAATAGCTTTTCGGAAGAAATATTAGCAGGATCAATAAAAGCATCTACACGGTGTAACTGCATAGTTTCCAACCCGAATGTTAAAATGGGAAGAATAGCTTCTTTCATATAAGATTGTCTCCAGAACAAAGGATTCAGTTCATAACCAATCTCTGCCCTGTAATGTTCCGGATACCAGTTATGATAGCCACAGGTCCCGATTACTTTATTTTCAGATTTTAGTTCCAGCGCCCATCGGAATCCTTTTCCTTTTTCAAACTCAGTGTTGAAATGGTGGATGATGTTTTCAGCATCTTCTTCTGTTTTGAATGCTTCCAGATCATAATATTTCATTACTTCCTCCAAAGAAAAATACTCAAAAAGGTCTTTTGAGTCTTCGGAGGTAAGTTGGCGTAGCAGAAGTCTTTCAGTTTCTAAAACAGGAAATTCCATAGACCGTATTTTATGGTGAAAATACAATTAATTCCTGATAGGGAAAAGTGTATCAAAGATTAACCGATAAACAATTCTGTAACCATGGATTTATTTTTTTAAATTTGGGGCTCATTTTTTACTATGGCAAAATTGAAGAAGGAAACTCCGTTAATGACTCAATATAATACCATCAAGGCTAAATACCCTGATGCGCTTTTACTTTTCAGAGTAGGGGATTTTTATGAAACTTTTGGGCAGGATGCCGTGAGAACGTCTCAGATTCTGGGAATTGTCCTTACCAAAAGAGCTAACGGGGACGGAAGTATAGAATTGGCGGGATTTCCCCATCATTCAGTAGACTCTTATTTGCCAAAACTGGTAAGGGCAGGGATGAGAGTAGCCATATGTGACCAGCTGGAGGACCCTAAAATGGTAAAAGGAATTGTAAAAAGAGGAGTGACGGAATTGGTGACTCCCGGAGTTACATTCAATGATCAGGTATTAAATTCAAAAAAGAACAATTTTCTGCTTTCTTTACACAAAGAGAAAGAGAAATACGGAATAGCACTGGTAGATATTTCTACAGGAGAATTTTTAGTGAGCGAAGGAAACCTGGAGAAGCTTTTACATATTGTCAGTACCTTTGATCCCAGTGAAATCATATACCAGAGAAGTGTCCAGATTCCTGAACAGTTTAAAAACAAAAATGCTTTTAAACTTGAAGACTGGGCTTTCCAGTATAATTTTGCCTACGAGAAATTAACCAATCATTTTAAAACATCTTCTTTAAAGGGGTTTGGTGTAGAAAGCCTACCCTTAGCCATTACCGCAGCAGGGGCTATTTTTGCCTATCTGGTAGAAGATACCCATCATAATCTGCTTGCTCATATTACCAAACTCCAGGTTATTCCACAGGAAGATTACCTGATGATGGATAATTTTACTTTAAGGAATCTGGAGATTGTATATCCCAGCAACCCACAGGGAAAATCACTTTTAGATATTATAGATAAAACGTCTACTCCAATGGGAGGAAGGCTGTTGAGAAGGAGAATTATCCTTCCTTTAAAATCTGTGGATGAGATTATGAGAAGGCTTTCTCTGATCGACTTCTTGAATGAAAATGATAGCCTGAAATATGAGATCTGTCAGCTGTTAAAATCAATTTCTGACCTCGACAGATTAATGGGAAAACTGGCAGCGGAGAAAATCTCTCCGAAAGAGCTTGGATACCTTCGTCAAAGTTTAATCAATATTCATACAATAAAAGGACTCCTTCATCCGCATGCCGATGTATTGGCATGGCTGGAACCTCTGTATGACCTGGAAGAACTGATTAAGTTTTTACAGAATAATCTTAATGAAGAACTTCCGGTAAGCATTGCCAAAGGAAATGTCATTAAAAATGATGTTTCTGAAGAACTTGACAGATTGAGAGGGCTTCAAAACAAAGGCCGTGGATTCCTTGATGAAATGTGCCAGCGTGAAATCGAAAGAACAGGAATTACAAGCCTTAAAATTGATTTTAACAATGTTTTCGGATATTATATTGAAGTCAGAAATACCCATAAAGATAAAGTTCCCAATGACTGGTTAAGAAAACAGACCCTTGTGAACGCGGAGCGGTATATTACGGAAGAATTAAAAGAATATGAAAGCCAGATTCTGGGTGCTGAAGAGAAAATAAGTGTCCTGGAGAATGAGCTTTACAGAAATGTTTGTGCTGAAACAATGGTTTATATTGACCAGATTCAGGAGAATTCCAATATCATTGCTCAGCTTGATGTAGCTTCCGGATTATCGGAACTGGCTGTTTCTGAAAGTTATACAAAACCTGTTTTGAATGACGGATATGCTATTGACCTGCAGGAAGCTAGGCATCCGATTATTGAAAATGCACTTCCTTTAGGGGAAAAATATATTCCGAATGATATTTTCTTAGATAAAGATTCACAGCAGATCATCATGGTTACAGGACCTAACATGGCCGGTAAATCGGCAATACTGCGTCAGACAGCCATTGTCTGTCTTTTGGCACAGATCGGAAGCTTTGTTCCTGCGAAACATGCTGAAATCGGACTATTGGATAAAATTTTCACCAGGGTAGGAGCTACAGATAATATTTCTGCCGGAGAGTCTACTTTCATGGTAGAGATGAACGAAGCGGCAAATATCCTGAACAATATTTCCGAACGAAGCCTGATTCTTTTGGATGAAATAGGACGCGGAACATCTACTTATGATGGGGTTTCTATTGCCTGGGCTATAGCAGAGTATCTTCATCAGCATCCTACACAGGCTAAAACCTTGTTTGCAACCCATTATCATGAGCTGAATGAAATGACCGTGAATTTTGAAAGGGTGAAAAACTTCCACGTTTCTATTCAGGAAAATAAAGGAAATATTATTTTCTTAAGAAAACTGATTCCGGGTGGAAGTGAACATAGTTTTGGTATCCATGTAGCAAAACTGGCCGGAATGCCTGCAAAAGTGGTCAACAGAGCCAATGAAATACTAAAAACCCTTGAAGCCAGTAGAACGCAGAGTGGAGGAACATCTGAGAACATTAAAAGAGTAACAGAAGAAAACATGCAGCTTTCTTTCTTCCAGCTGGATGATCCTGTTTTGGAGAATATCCGTGAAGAACTGACAAAAATAGATATCAATACACTGACACCTATTGAAGCTTTAATGAAACTGAATTCTATAAAAAAAATGATTGGAGGGTAATCCAATCATTTTTTTATAATTTTTTATTGTTGTTAGCAGCAGTATCCATCGTTACCTCTAGGGCCAATAATCAAAAAATGGCTTACTCCTCTCAGTTTACATAAACCTTCTGCACAGGCAGCGGCACCGCCATTGATGTCTTTCAACTCATTCTTCGTGAGCTTTCTCTTTTGAATGTCTGAATTTTTCATAATGATTGAGATTAGATTTACAGATTTGAATATCTTATTTTTTGATGCTGAGACAATTAGCAGCAAGGTCCGTCCTGAATACCATAGACTCCGGACATTTCCTGTCCTGTATTCGGGTCAAAACAGCTCAATACCAATGGGCAATGTGGTCTTGCTCCACTGATTTCTTTCATTTCTTTTTTTGTAAGTTTTCTTTTTTGAAGGGTTGACTTTTTCATAATAATTTTAATTTGGTTGTATGCTAATATACAATTTTATTAATTAATTCAACTGATAGTGAGTGAAATAGCCGCTATTTTTGTAATAAAAAAGAGAGCTTAAAGCTCTCCTGTATTATAAATGATTGTATTCGTAGGTGGTGATTTCTGTACTGGTAACAGAGCTGCCTGTCTTATCATAATATTTTCGGGTATCTTTTATAGGATAGCCACTTGCATTGTATACATAAATGGAGTTGAATATAGTCCATTCGGTTCCTCCGGAAATAGAATACTGAACCACATTTTTATAGTCTGTGACATTATGCGTGGATCCGTTTTCATTTTCCTGATCCATCAGTTTCAGATATCCTGTTACATTTTTGAACGGAGCATTTTTGGTATCATAAACGATAGGCTGTAAGGTGCCGTTTCCTGTATCAAATCCTCCTGATGGGTTAGGACTTGCCACCGTTTCAGTCCAGTTTTTTAGTGAGCCATCTGCATTTAATACTGCGTTTCGGGTATACGTTTTTATCATACTGGAACCTCCTGTAGATAAAGTAACCACCATTTTTACATTATTGGGTGCCGGATAGGTATATGTGATTTCTGTAGTGGATGAGGGGTTAGAAGACGTATGTACAGTTGTGCTTTTACTTAATCTGCTGCTGCTGTCATAAGTATAGGTCGTGGTGGAGGTAGAATTGGATCCGGTAGTAACCGACTTGGTAATCAGGTCTCCTGTATAGGTAAAGGTGGTAACAGTTCCGTCTGTAAGGTTTTTAGATTCAGATAATTTGGTTCCGTTATAGGTATAGGTAGATACATCTCCATCTGCTACCATCTTGGTTACAAGAACAGGCGTGTTATTATTGTTGTTGTTATTATTATTCCCGTTATTGATTGCAGCTTCAATATCATCATCACTGCTTGAGCAGGAAGCCAAAAAGAAAATTGGCAGAAGTAAATAAGTTTTTTTCATGATCTTTATTTAATGGGTGTAAAAATATCAAAAAAATCGGGTGTGAATAAAAATAATTAATGAAAAATAGAGTTTCTTATTGATTTATGGCTTTTTTACTGCAAATAACTATTAAGACTATTATAAAAAGAGGAGAAGGTATTACCCATAATGATAATAATCAGGAGCTGGTAAAGGCCTTATTATTGTAATAGACTTCATCGAATTTAAATATAAATTGTAGATTGTGACCTGAAAAAAACATAGCTATGAATAAAATATTTTTAGGAGTCTCATTAATTGCTTTATTCTCATGTAACAAAGAAGCAAAAGAACGGGCTGAACAAAGAATTCATGATTCTGTAGCAGTGGTATATAAAGCGTATGTGGACTCAGCGACCATTGCCCGTAGACGTTCTGATTCCATTATAAAAGCTGAGAAAAAATCTTTTCAGCAACACCCGGGAATAATGTCTTGCGAAAATGGAACAATGAGTTATACGGGTACCAGGCCTAGATCTAAAAATAAGAGTAAGCAATAATTAGCTGCTTTTTAGTAAATTTCTTTATCTGATAGGGATTGAAATACAAAACTCTAATATTCCCTGTTAATGAAAACAATCTATTCCTGAAGTGAATGATTTGAACAGGTTTCTGGTTTACAATTATTTATTAAATTTGAATATGAAGAATTTATTAAAAATCCTGATCATCTTTCTATTCGGTACCTTTTGTAAAGCTCAGCAGACGGAAGTTTTTGTTTTGAAATATGAAGATCTGGAAAAGAAAATTCAACTGGAAAAAGATAAGCTTCTGATAGTGAATTTTTGGGCAACTACCTGTGCTCCATGCGTAAAAGAGCTGCCTCATTTTATGGAAGTGAATCATCAGTATGCAGGCAATCCGAAATTTAAGATGATTCTTGTTTCATTAGACAGACTGGTAGATAAAGAGCGGGTTTTAAAATTTATTAAAACCAAAAACCTTAGTGCTGAGGTTGTTTTGCTTGATGATATTAAAAGAATGAATACGTGGATTCCGAAATTTGAAAAAAACTGGGATGGAAATATTCCGGTTACCCTTTTTTATAAAAACGGCGAGAAAGTATATTTCAATGATGGAGACATGAGCAAAGAAGAACTTGAAAAAATAATTACAGAAAATTTACAATAAATAATTGAGTATGAAGAATTTGAAGATTTTGAAGATTTTATTAGCAACATTCGTTATGGGTCTGGGACTTTTAAGTTTTACCACAATGAATGATGACAAGCACGCATCTCAGCATGAAAAGATCAACTCAAAAGGGTATGAGGTAGGAGACGAAGCCGCAGATTTTAAGCTGAAAAATATTGATGGGAAAATGGTCTCGTTAAGTGATTTTAAAAGCGCTAAAGGTTTTATTGTAGTTTTTACCTGCAACCATTGTCCTTATGCAAAGAAGTATGAAGACCGGATTGTAGAACTGGATAAAAAGTTTAAAAACCAAGGGTATCCGGTAGTTGCCATTAATCCCAATGATCCTAACGTACAGCCTGAGGATGGTTATCAGCAGATGATTGAAAGAGCCAAACAGAAAGGGTTTACCTTCCCTTATTTAGTGGATGAGGGTCAGAAAATTTATCCTCAGTATGGAGCAACAAAAACACCTCATGTCTTTCTCCTGCAGAAAGAAAACGGGAAAAATATTGTTAAATATATTGGGGCCATCGACAATAATTATGATAATCCGAATGATGTATCAGAATATTATGTCCAGGACGCTGTCAACGCTTTACTCAAAGGAGAGCCGGTGAAAATGTCAAAAACTGTTGCTATCGGATGTACGATCAAAGTAAAGAAATAATATATTTGCCTAGAATTATAATCGGTATTCTTTGAATGCCGATTTTTTATGTCCAATATTTTATCATAATAAAGGGCTGGATCCAGTATACATAATCAATATGAAATTTAAATTAAGCCTGAAATATCTGCTTCTCAGTATTTTCATTTTCCTGATAGAGGTATTAATTGCTACTGAACTGAAGAATGTCTTTTTTATTAGGGCCTATCTCGGTGATGTTATTGTAGTACTACTTCTTTATACCCTCGTAAAGAGTTTTGTAGAGGTAAGCAATGACCGGAAGCTTATTCTCGGCATCCTGGCGTTTTCCTTTGTGATAGAGTTTGCTCAATACTTTAATATTGCAGAAAAACTAGGGTTCAAGCCAGGAAGCCTGATGTATATTGTGATTGGAAATTCTTTCTCATGGATTGATATTTTGTGCTATGCCGTAGGGTGTCTGTTTCTATATGTCCTTGTACAAATAAAGCCTCCAAAACATTGAAGGCTTTCTATTTAGATTGATATATTCTATTTTACAGTCTTAAAAATCAGTGGCTGTCTCATTCTGACCCTCACTTTTTCCCCATCTTTTTCTCCGGGAATCCATTTGGTATTTATTTTTTTGAGTGCTTTTATGAATTCATCCCTTATGATTACATTTTTGTAAGATTCTATTTTTATATTAGACATACTGCCATCCTTTTCTACAACAAACATTGCGGTAGCAGAGGCTTCTTGAATACCCAGGGCAAGTAATGGCTGTGTTTGGAACTGACTTACGAATTCCTTTCTAAAAGCACCTAATCCCCCTGGAAATTCAGGATTTTTATCTTTTACTTGCGTGTTGACAGGAGAAACAGAACTCGCTTTCGGACGAGTGCTAGTAAGTGATTCCCGTTGGGCCTTGGCAGAAAATAAGCCTAAAAATACAAGGGATAAAAGCAGATGTTTTTTCATTATTTTAATTTTATCTTCCAAAACTGTCATATTTATCCTCTGCATATTTTGTAAATCGGTTTAGTAAGGCAACATTTTCTTTTTCCAGAGGAGAAAGTTCGTTATCAACGTTATTGGAAACCGGGATATACCAGTCTGTTTGTTCAAAGAAATTTCTGTAGGTTTCTTTTTTGAAAGAATAACCATGTCTGGCAAATACAGAGTTTTTAATGATCTCGAGGTCCAGTTTTCTTAGGTTTTTAAGATCTTTTTCTGTCAGTTTCTGCTTAGATGCATTTAGCTTGAAGATAGCTTCAGAGGCCACTCTGTTTTTAGAGGTTTTATAGCTTTCTGTTTTTCCGGTCTCCTCATCGGTGTATTTTTCTACAAATTCTTTCGGATTAGACCAGTCTACCAGATTAGAATCTTTATCCAGCATGAAATTCGGATTATAAACAAATTCTTTTTTGGTTAATTTAAGTGTTTTAACAGGTGCTTTTACAGCTGTCTTATTGAAAGCGTTCCATTTTCCTGTTAAGCTGTCACCGTTGAGTTTTACTTCAAACCGGCCATCGGTTTTATCATTTCCCGGCTCATCCAGCACAAAGGATTTTGAAGTTTCATTAAAGACCCCTCTGAAAGGACGTTGATTTCCACTTACAATACTTTGTCCATATACGCTGTCCTTTGTTATCCTGTTGATCTTTAAGGAAATTCTCTTATAGGATCCCCCTTCATACTCGGAACCATCCGATTCGTCAATCATTTTTTCCATACCGGCAAATTCACCGGTATACACTCCGTAATATTCTTTATAGATTTCCGGGATTACCACAGAATCTTTTTTTGCGGTCAAAGAATCTTTTCCTGATTCACTGGTTTTTCCATCTTTTTTACAGCTTATTAAAGAAACTGCCAATAGAGCGGTAAGGGTGTAATTTAAAATTTTCATATCTGTTTTTTGGTAATTAAGTATTCAATCAAAAGGATATTGGGAACCCAGCCCAGCCATGCAATGACCTGATAGACATCCATAGGATTGGGATGGAATAAATATACGATAATAACTTTCCACATTCGTAGGGTAATCGCAGATAAAGTAAGGGCAAAGCTCCGCCACATCCATTGCTTATGCTCTTTAAACTTTTTCTGCCTTGCAAGCTGATACGCTTTATACGTCGAAAACCACCATAAAAAGCCTAAAATAACAAATGAAACCTTTGAAAAAAGGCCTCCGTTAGCAAATAATCCCATATAAATACCAGATGGGGCAGCTGTGATGAGAATGAGAAAAATATAAACCTTTCCCATATTCCTATGAAAATTACGGAGTCCGAAATTTTTGCGGATAATAGATAAAAACCCGGAAAGAAGAACAAAAATACTGGTATAAACGTGAGCATAGAAAAAAATGAGATATTCAGGTCTCTGTACTACCTCAGTCTGTTTGATCATTAAAAAACTCACATTAGGATCCAGCGGAATATATTCCAGGGTTATTTTAAGCATCAGCCAAAAGAAATACGTAAATCCGATAATAAAAAGGATTCTAAAGAAAATTGCCGTATTTCTTCTGGTTGAAAGCATTTTAGTTAATCAAAATGGGCAATAAAAGGAACAGTAAACCAATATTTTACAAGATTTCCCTGATAAGAGGCCGGTGTCCATTTGGTTTTCAGTGATGTGATGGCTCTTTCTACTTCTTTGTTAAAAGCTTCATTGCCCCCTGTTGTTGTAAGACTTTCAATTTCTCCTTTCACATTAATGGCAAACTTTGCATAGGATGAGAGCTTACCACTTACTCCCCGGATAGACTTGATATTTATATTTTGTGCGATTTCTTTTCTAAATGCATTCATTCCTCCCGGATATTCTGCGGGTTTTTCAGCTGTTGGATCAAGATGTTCGCGGTCAGCTTGATGTACGGTCTCCTGTGTTTGAGAAAAAGCCAAGGTAGCTCCTAAACACAGTATAATTGTCATTAGTTTTTTCATCGTTATAGGGTATTTAAGTCTTGTGCAATCAGCCAGCCTTCGCTCCAGCATGCCTGGAAATTAAAACCTCCTGTTACGGCATCTATATTGAGAACTTCTCCGGCAATATAGAAATTTGGAAGGATTTTTGAAGACATATTTTTGAAGTTAATCTCTTTTAAGTCAACACCTCCGGCGGTTACAAATTCATCTTTGAAAGTTGATTTTCCGGTTACCTGCAGCTTTTTTCGGCAAAGACTTTCCAGGATTTTCTGCATTTCCTTTCCGGAAATATTGGCTACCTGCTTATTAAGGTCAATTTTTGAAACCTCCAGTATTTTTTGCCAGAACCTGTTTGTGATATCATAGATCTTAGCTTGTCCAATAGTCTTTTTAGGATTGCTTTCCTTGAAACGTTGAAACGTTTCCTCTGCTTCATCCATCGGTTTTGAGATGAAGTTAACTTCAATTTCAATATTGTATTTAAGCTTGGCAAGACTAATAGCTTCCCAGGCAGAAATTTTTAAAACCGCAGGTCCCGAAAGCCCCCAATGTGTAATAAGGAGAGGCCCGCTTTCCTCTGTTTTCAGTTTGGGTATTGAAATCTCTGCATTTTCAAAACTTGTTCCCGGCAAATCTTTCAGCAGTTCGTCTTTGATGTTGAACGTAAAAAGAGAAGGAACGAGATCAATAATTTTATGCCCCAGGGTCTCAATAATTTTCAGTGATTTTGGAGAACTTCCGGTAGCATACACAATATAATCTGCCTCAAAATCCCCTGAACCGGTTTTTACAATGTACTTTTCATTTGTTTTTTCAATCTCTTTGACCACACATTTTGTCTTTACAGAAACATTTTTCTTTTGAGTCTCATTCAAAAAAGTATTGATAATAGTCTGTGAAGAATTGCTTTCAGGAAAGGTCCTGTTGTCATTTTCAATTTTCAGCGGTACGTTACGCTGATCGAACCACTCTATGGTATCACCCGGTTGAAATTTGGTAAAAACACTTAATAGCTCTTTATTTCCACGGGGATAAAACTGTACCAGTTCTCGTGGGTCAAAACAGGCGTGGGTCACATTACAGCGTCCACCTCCGGATATTTTCACTTTCTGAAGGACATCCGAGTTTTGTTCCAAAATGGTAATATTATATTTCTTTTCGTCAAGGTTCGATGCACAGAAAAAGCCTGCTGCACCGCCTCCGATAATAATGATCTGTTTCATGTATATGCAATCCTATGCTGAAGATTATTTTTCCAAAAGTACAATTTTTATAAACCATCTTATTTGAGTATTTTTGAAGAATATAATTTTATGATCCTAAAAACGATTTTCAAATGATATTTTACCATAAATTCGAAGTACGTTGGAGTGATCTTGATGCCAACAAGCATTTAGCCAACTCATCATATGTACAATATTGTGCTCAGGCCAGAATGGCCTTTATGACCAAAGAGAAAATGGGAGTTACCCAACTAAGCAGATGGGGAATCGGCCCGGTTATGCTGCACGAAAGATATTCTTTTTTTAAAGAGATCTATGCAGATCAGACGGTTATCGTAAGCCTGGAAATAGACGGATGTTCAGAGGATTCCTCTATCTACCGTTTTGTTCATAAATTCTATACTCCGGATGGGGCACATTGTGCAACTTCTGAAGCTACAGGGGTATGGATTGATATGATGCTGAGAAAAATGACCACTCCTCCGGATGATGTCGTGGAGGCTATGAATAAATATAAAACCCCGGAAACCGTGGTGCTGTCAAAAGAGGATTTCAAAAAATTCCCTTTCCACCCACATAATATTGATCCGGCGGAATTTAATCAATAAATAAAAGTTCAGCGTTTAATGTCGTTAAAACGATTACTTCATTGAGCTTTGTACAAAAAAGAAATTTTATGTTTGAAGATAAATCACAGGAGCTGACTCCCATTTCAAAATTAGGAGAGTTTGGTCTTATTAAACATCTGACAGAGTATTTTCCACTATCCAATGAATCTTCGGAACTTGGAGTAGGAGATGATGCGGCAGTTATTAATCCCGAAAATAAAAAAGTAGTCCTTACAACAGATGTTCTGGCGGAAGGAGTGCATTTCAATTTGGGCTATGTTCCGTTAAAGCATTTAGGCTATAAAGCTGTTGTAGTAAACCTCAGCGATATTGCAGCCATGAATGCGGTTCCTACTCAGATTCTTGTATCTCTGGCCGTTTCCAGCCGTTTTCCGGTGGAAGCTTTGGAAGAGCTTTATGCAGGAATTCAGGCAGCATGTGCAAGATATAAAGTCGACTTGATTGGAGGCGACACGACGAGCTCCAATTCGGGACTGGTCATGAGTATTACTGCTGTAGGGATTGAAAATGGGGAGAATATTGTCAAAAGAAGCGGTGCAAAAGCCAATGACCTTCTTGTGGTGACAGGTGATTTAGGAGGTGCTTATATGGGATTACAGATTCTGGAAAGAGAACATGCTGTTTTTCTTGCCGACCCTAATATGCAGCCGGAAATGGAAGGCTATGATTATATCCTGGAAAGACAGCTGAAACCTGAAGCAAGAACGGATGTGAAAGCTATTTTGGAACAACTGGAGATTAAACCAACTTCCATGATTGATATTTCAGACGGTCTGGCTTCTGAGATCCTGCATCTTTCAGATCAGTCAAAAGTAGGATTCAGACTTTATGAAGAAAAAATACCTATGGATAATCTTACCATTACGACTGCTGATGAAATGAATCTAAATCCGGTAATGACGGCATTAAGCGGAGGTGAAGATTACGAATTGCTGTTTACGATTTCTCCTAATGACTTTGATAAGATTAAAAATCACCCGGATTTTACGATTATAGGTCATGCTGTGGAAAAAGAAGACGGAAACTTTATGGTAGCAAGAGGATCAAACCAATTGGTGGCCCTTACAGCTCAGGGCTGGGATGCTTTTTTAGGCAACCAGCAGAACGGATAAAATTTATTTAATTGTAAATATTGTAGGAGACCGCAGCTTTTTTCGCTGTGGTTTCCGTTTATATACTCGTTATTTCGTTATGAATTCATCAGAAAAAAATATTCCCGTTCATCATCTGACTTCTGAGAAATTTCAGTTGAGTACCTTACAGACGGGGCATCCGGAAAATTTTAATGATATCCACCGGCATAATTTTTTTGAAATTATATGGTTTAGTAAGGTTCCGGAAAACAGCCGTCTGGAATTGGATTTCGAAAGCCATCTTCTTCGTAACGGACAGATCTGTATCATTGCTCCGGGGCAGGTGTTTAATATGAGGTTACAGGGTGAAAAAGGATATGTCCTGGCAGTGACAAGAGAAATATTTAAAGAAGCCTGTGCGATTGAATCCATACTGACCGGAGGAACAGCTCCTTTTTCTTTAGACCCTCAGAGCGAAAAAGCCTGTACTGCCATAATATCACTTATGGAACAGGAATATAAAGGGGCTTCAAGAATTGAACTGCTTAAAACGTATTTAAGAGCATTTTGCATTATCATTGCGGAACAGATCAATTTGCAGGATCCTTTAATGAAAGACAGGCAGCGGATCCAGAAGCTGATCAGTCTGATAGAAGAACATTACACTGTTCACAGGGATACTGGGTTCTATGCAGATAAAATAAAAATCAGTTCTCACCATCTTAATGATATTGTACGTTTATCAAGAGCAACCACGATTAAGAAAATGGTGGCCCAGCGGCTTCTGCTGGAAGCAAAAAGAGAATTGAGCTTCGGTGCTTTAACGGTTAAGGAAATTGCTTTTAAGCTGGGATTCAGTGATGCGTCTTATTTCTCACGATTTTTTAAAAAGCATACGGGAGATAATCCTGATAGCTTCAGATCCGGAAAAGTCTAATCTTCAGAATGTTACTTTTTTATTGCTTTGAAATAGCTCTAAAACACAGTGTGTTAAAAATAACCCTCAGTTTGTGCTAGTCTTTCTTCAGTTCCTGTCTTGGGTGTTTCTACTTTTTAAAGCAACTTTGCAGACAGAAAAAAACGCCTGTGAAGGCTTATACTATTTATGAAGAATTTGAATATTGTAGTGTTTATTCTGGCACTGCTGAACACCCTGGAGTCACTGAGTATAGATCTTTATCTTCCTGCTTTCCCAAGCATGGCCCAAATTTTTAACACGGATATCGGACATATACAGATCTCAATTTCTGTTTTCTTTGCCGGATTTGCCTTTGGTCAATTATTATGGGGACCCTTGTCCGATAAAAAAGGACGTAAACCCATGCTGTACTGTGGTCTTTTGCTTTTTATTGTAGGCGCAACAGCTATATTTTTCACATCAGATATTTATGTGTTATGGGCAATGCGTTTTCTGCAGGCCTTTGGAGGAAGTGCCGGGATTGTTATTGGACGGGCTATCATTATTGACCTGTATGACAAACAGAAATCCGTTACTATTTTCTCCCAACAGTCCCAGATCAGTGGTATTGCTCCCATTGTAGCCCCATTACTGGGTAGTATATTTCTTAAATTCTGGGGATGGAACAGCTCATTTGCATTTTTAGTTATTATGGGAATCATTACCCTCTTTATGGTATATCGATATGTTCCTGAAACTAATGCTAAAATCAACCTTCCGGATCAGATTGAGAATGAAAAAGGGTTGAAGGATCAGCTGAAAATGATCATTACAAATAAAGATTTCATCAACAGTACTATGATTGGGAGTATTGCCTTTGCTTCGCTTATTATTTACATTTCTAATGCTCCATTCCTGTTTATGGAGATCCATGGATTTTCCAGCGGAGTTTTCAGTTTCATATTTGCTTTTAATTCATTAGCGTTGATTACTGCCGCTTATATTACTCCAAAGTTGATTAAAAGAATAAGTAATGCAAAGCTTTTATTGATTGCTACACTCGTGCTGTTGTGTGCCTGTGCACTCCATATTCTGATTGCTGCCGGAAACCTTTCTGTAGGGTTGGAAATTGCAATGCTGTATTTATCATTACTGGCTATAGGGATTTTATTTCCTATTACCTCAGCACATGCTTTGTCTCCCTTTAAAGAAGGAAGAGGTACTGCTGCTGCTTTACTTGGATTTATGCAGTTGATGGTTACCTTTTTGATGTCCGCATTGATAGGTTTTTTAGAGGCAGATTCTATTATGCCGATGGTGATAGCGCGTACAGGAATTGCGGTGATTGCTGTTTGGTTCGGCTATCGTATTTTTAAAACTCAGAAAAGTGCTGCCTAAAACAATACAGTGATTATTATTTCTCTGCCAGGATAGGACTAAAGAAAGACATAAAATCTTTTTCCTGCTCTTTACCCAGAGAAACGGCGCCATAAGTATTAAGGTGGGAGGCATTATAATACATCAGCGTATCCTTGTAAAAGGGTATGCTTTTGAATATCTCCCCTTTAGACAGGTCGTAGAGATAGACATTCTTATAAGTGGCGGCAAATTTTTCCAAAGCCAGCTTATTTTTTTCTTTACCGATGATTTTAAATGAGGCTGAAGTTCTTTTGATATAATCACGGTTTACTTTTACAGGATCCCGGTTGATAGATGGAAAAGTATTGAATACAATCAGCTTTTGATCCGGCCGTAATGATCCCGCAAGTTTTTCCAGAGATTCATAAGCAGACATTGGTTCTATAAAGGAAGAGCTGTTGATCATGATAATCCTGTTCTTTTGAATATTCTGTTGGGTAAAATCCACAAGCTGCTGGGCAGCATCATAAAACTTCACTTCATTGCTGGTGTAGTCCTCTCTTTTTACTCCTTTTAAAGCAAGAACACCATCAGTGGTCACCGTGGAAAAAGAAAAATCATTTCGCTTTCCTATATAGTCTAAATAAGGTTTAATGCTGAGGGCATGGCTGTCACCGATAAGTAAAATGCGATTGTTTTTTGAAGTTTTATCTCCAAAAACTTCAATATTTTTTTCATTATGGGAAAGCAGTCCGAAGGTAGGAGAAGTATAGGCTTCCGGAATTTGGTAAACAGCAGTGGCTTTCGGAACTAAAAAAGCCATAAAGATCAATAGAACGCCTCCTGAAATAGAGTAGCGGATAAGGGTGGTATTATTCTTTTTTCTAAAGAAATTCTCAATAAACCGGTAGGAAAACCAAGCTGAGATAAAGGTCAGAATACAGGTGAAAGCAACTTCACCGGGACTTAGAAAATATTCATCATGGTAATATCTTATAAAAGAGATGATGGGCCAGTGCCACAAATAAAGTGAATAAGACAGCTCTCCCAAATAAACGGGGATTTTTTTTGCAAAAAAATCAGAGATAAGATTGTTGCCGGTCACCAATAAGTTTGCTGTGGCGATGGTCGGGATTAGCGCAATTACTCCCGGGAAAAAAGAATCTTTACTGATAAAAACGGCAGATAATACAAATACCAAAAGATTTAGGGAAGCAAAGATCGTATTGCCCGATCTGCTGAAATTGATTTTATTTTTAAATGCAAGACTGTAAAAACTTCCGATCAGGAACTCCGGAATTCTGGATACTAATGAAAAATAAGTCGAGGTATTGCTGTTATCTATATACATCGAAATGCTTGTATAGATGGTAAGAACAATAATGAGTAATACTATGACCGCAGATAAGTATTTTCTTTTAACCCAAATAAGCAGTAAAGGAAGTAACAAATAAAACTGCATCTCAATGGCTAATGACCATGTATGGAGAAAAGGGTTCTCATTCAATGCTGCTCCGAAATAAGAATCTCCCCTGGAAAATAACAGATTGGAAAGAAAAACAATGGAAGCTCCTGCAGATTTTTGAAGTGTCCAGATATCCCTTGCCAGATAAATAAAAGATCCTGCAAGTGTAGCCGCAATAATAAGAAAAAGATAAGCAGGAAAAATTCTTTTCAGACGCTTCCAGTAAAAATCATAAAAGCTGAAAATATTTTTATCCTTTTGATCAATAATGATAGACGTCATGAGATATCCTGATATGACAAAGAAAACATCTACCCCAATAAAACCACCCTGCAGCCAGGTGTAGTTTATATGAAAAATAAAGACCAAAAAGAAGGCCAGGGCTCTGATTCCCTGTATATCATTTCTAAACTGCATCAGATGATTTTATACTGACAAATATAACAGAATATAAAGACTTCATTTCAATGGTTTATTGTTTTCTTGATCCTGTTATTTGATCCTCTTGTCATAGCATTCCGGCACTTAATCAAGTAATTTTTGTGAAGAATGGTCAAAGGGCTCTCTTTGTGTAAAATTTAAATTATGAAGAGAAACCTTTTGACGGTTTTCTGCTGTGTATTGCCATTAGGCTATTGGATCAATGCCCAATCCGGAATATCCGGTGAGCTTAAAACAGAATATATTGCTTCCTCCAGCTATATCCGTCCGGAAGACAGTGTAAAAACGGATTCCAAAAGTGACTTTAAAAGAGTAGACCTGAATCTTAGTATTCCTTTATCCGTAAAAAAAGACACTAATGGTAAAGTAAAGGCCTGGTCCATGCTCCTCGGTGGATCTTATGCAAAGATGACCCATAAAAATTATGAAAAACAGCTATTTCCAGATCAGATGCTGAATGCCCAGATTGGAATACAGCATTTGAGGCCATTAGGAAAAAAGTGGAGTATGATGATGACCGCAACGGTAGGCGTGTATACCGATATGGAAGACATCAGTTTTGATGATGTACTGGGGCAGGGTGGTATATTGTTTATCAGACATTTTAATCCTAATCTGGCACTGGGTGGAGGTCCTGTTCTTACCACAGCATTTGGAGTTCCTATGATTATGCCCTGGATTTATTTTGATTGGAAGACGAATGGGAAAATTAAGTTCAATATCAATTTCCCGGAAGGAATGGAAGCCGGCTATCAGTTTACCGATAAATTTGCATTAAAAGCAGTGGTTAACCTCAGCGGAATGTCTGTAGAAAGGAATAAGGATGGGAAGTCTACCTTGCTGGGTTATCAGCAGATCACAGCAGGAATAAGACCTGAAATAAAACTTAATGACAAGCTGAGTCTTCGCCTTACAGGGGGAACAGCCTTATTGAGAAGTTTCAGTGAAAGTGACAGGAAAATCAAAAGCATCTTCAGGGAGAAGAAGGTTGCCGATCCCAAATTTGCAAGTACATTTTACGTAGCTCTTGCCTTACGCTGGAACTTACCATAACAAGACAGTTGAAGAGGGAAAGTATCCTATCATTCCCTCTTCTTATTTCCAAATTTTTCTATTTACTGATAAGCTTTTTATAGACAACCTGATTGAGCAGTTCTTCTTTTCGGGTACGGGAAATAGGAAGCTCTATTTTATTGATAAACAGGCGGCCTCCGGAAATCATATCAATATGTGTAATATTAATCAGAAACGATTTATGGATCCTGAAAAAATGTTCCGCAGGTAAAGATTCTTCAATGGCTTTCATCGTCTGATGAATGATCAGGGATTTATCTTTAAAATGAAGTTTGGTATAATTCTGCATACTTTCAACATATAGAATATCCACCCAGGAAACTTTGATAAAAGAATCAGACTGTCTTACATACAGAAATGGATCATCCAAAGGCGTGTTTTTTTTCAGTTTTTCACTGATGATAAACTGTTGCTGGGCTTTATTGACGGCCTGATAAAACCGGTTAAAAGCAATAGGTTTTAAAAGATAATCGGCTACCTGCAACCGGAATCCTTCCAGTGCATATTCGGAATACGCGGTGGTAAGGATACATAATGGCGGGTTTTCAAGTTGTTCCAAAAATTCAAGACCACTCAGGTAGGGCATATTGATGTCCAGAAAAAGAAGATCAATTTCACTTTCTTTTACTTTGGAATCTGCCTCTAATGCCGTTGCACAAGTGCCTTCAACGGATAAAAAATCTATCTGATCTGCCAGTGCTTTAAGATGGAATCTGGCTAATGGTTCATCATCTATGATCAGACATTTCATTTTAGGGATATTATTGCTCATTCAGATAATTCTAGGGTTAAAGTGACTTTATAAACGTGGCCGTCAGATTCTATTTTTAAATCATGAGAATCCGGATATTGTAGTTTTAAACGTTTTTTTACATTTTGAATACCAATTCCTCCGGTTCCATCCTTCTTTTTGTACATTACCTTGTCAGAGTAAGAATTTTCTACATATAATAAAAGACTGTTGTTTTCTTCTTTACATGAAATTCTGATATATCCAGTTTGTCCGGGAAGACGGCAGACATATTTAAAGGCATTTTCAATAAAGGATACCAATAGCAGAGGAGCAATAGAGGCTTTTTTATGATCAATCTGCCAATGTGCCTCAACCTCCAGTTCATTTCCCCACCTTAATTTCTCCACTTCCACCAGGTTTTGCAAATATTCAATTTCTTTATCCAGAGGGACCAGGTTTTGATTACAGTGATAGAGCTGATACCTTAAAATATCTGAAAACTTCATCAGTAAAAAATCAGCGAGCTGAATATCTGTTTTCATCAGTATATGAATATGATTCAGGATATTGAATACCACATGCGGATTGATCTGGTCCTGCAGCAGCTTGAGCTGGTTTTCCAGGTGAGCCTGCTGGAGAAGGATATGATCCCGCTCTATTCTTCCGTGTTCCTTATAAAATTTAATACCACAGGCTGATCCGTTAATCAGAAAAGAGGCGGGAAGGGCCATATAAAATCCTTGCCATAAAATAGGGAGATGTCCCCTAAAAGTAGGAGGAAGGTTCGTTTTAGGAGCAACTTCCAGATAAGTGAATATGACAGAATAAATGATACTCAAAAGAAGAATGACAATAGTGGACTGGATCAGAAAGCTTCGCATTTTTTTCGACCGTAAAGCCTTGGGAAGGAGTTTGGTGGTTAAAAAATGAGTGAACATAAATGAACTGAAGGTAATGATCAGGGATTGAATCATAGCCAGGTATTTTTCTGTAGCAATCTGAAAATTGCACCATAATACAACGGCAAAAACAAACCAGAAAAGAAAGGTGAAAATATATTCTTTTGAAAGAAAAGATTTTGTCATGAGAAGAAACGGACTAAGTTTATAAAAAAATAGAAACTGCAGAGACACAGTTTCTAATGGTAAAGATAATTTAAGTTTTTAGAATAAGAAATAACCTATCCCAAGGCTGAAACTGTGGGGCTTGGATTTAAATTCTTTGCTGATGCTTGAAAGTCCTGTTTCATACCTAAGGTCTACGGTGAAATTCTTATAATCAACACCTACACCCCCTGTAAGCCCTATATTGGATTTGTCAAACTTTTTAAAACCCTCCTGAAAAGCCTGGGGAGCTGAAAGGTTATTGTTAAAAGCATAGCTGTACACTCCACCGGCAAATACTCTTAGATTTACATCGTCTGTTTTAATGAGCTTATATCCCACTACCACAGGAATATCAATGGCATTCCATGTCAGCTTTGCTGAGGTTCCGTCTTTGGCTTCGTAAGATGTTTTTCTTTTGTTGAATAATGCTTCTCCTTGTACATAAAGACTGCCGATATCCATTCTTGTCATGATTCCTGCCTGATATCCAAATCCGTATTTTCCTTCCAAGGATGATTCCGTTGAGGTTTTTGTAAAATTTGTACCTCCCTTGACTCCGATGTGAAAAGCCGGGGTTTGTTGCGCCTGAGTATCTATTGAGCACGTAATGCATAATAATAGCGAACCGAAGGCTAAAAGTTGCTGTTTCATAAATTGATTGTTGTTAAAAACTTGGTGCAAAACAACAAATCGGGAACGTGAGGTGAAACTTTATTTGATGAACGGTAGAAATACGGTGATAAGGCTCATCTTTTGAAAGAAGTAGAAAAGCCAGGGATAAAAAAAACCGAAAGATTTTTCTTTCGATTAAGATGGTTAATAAGGTTGTTCTTCACAAATGATTGGTGGAAAACATCCACCTCCACCACCTCCTGGGTTTCCTCCTCCTACAGCGATACATTGTCCCGGGCTGCCGTCCTCATACATTTCACAGGCTTTTCCATAAGCACATTGGCAGTCACTCTGGCAATTATAAGAATCGCCACCCATATGGCAGTTGTCTATTCCGTTACCAAGAATTGTGGACAGGTCTTTTCTTAAAAGCTTTTTAATGTTTTTCATAATGTAATTTGATGTTAAATGTTAATAGTTTGTTTATGAAAGTAAATATAATGAAAAATCAGATGGGTTTTGCTTTTAAGTATCTGTCAATAAGTATAATGTGGGAATTATGTTTGATATTTTCTGAAAATAATAATAAAAAATAAACCCACTTTGCAGTGGGTCTATATTATTTATTTTTTAAATGTTAACGTCAAAGGAATAGAGACTGTAGAAGAGACCGGTTTCCCGTTGCTTTCTGCAGGTTTCCATTTACCTTTATCTCGGATACGGTAGAATGCCGCTTCAATAAAGGCGTTTACATCCTCATTATTACCTTTCACTTGTGGATCAAGTGCATTTCCTTTAGAATCTACTACGAAGCTTATGGTCGCTTTGTAAGAACCTGAAGCAAAATTCAGAAAATCAAGATCAGTTGCATCATGCAGAAGCTGATGAAAAGCTCCTTTCCCCTTTTCATATTCCGCTTCTTTGGTGACCTTGCCTTTTGTAGGCTGATCTAAAGCAATTATTTTCTTGTCTTCAGTGGAAAGCTGATCTAAAGCATTTTTGTATGATGTTATTTTTTCCTCAGTAAGAAGCCACTCCTTCTTGGTTTTTAGATCATTAGGCTTAGGGTATTTTTTATACAAAGCCGTTTTCTTTCTGTCATAGCGAGAGTCTGCTCTCTGAAATTCAGAAATTTGGGCATTGCTGAAAACAAAAACAAAAATGAATGCTAATGCTGAGAGTCTTTTCATCAGTAATTAAGCTTTTACAATATTAATGATTACTTCAGTTGCTTTTTCCATGCTTTCTAAAGCTACGTACTCGTAAGGTCCGTGGAAGTTGATTCCTCCGGCAAAGATATTGGGACATGGAAGCCCCATATAAGAAAGCTGAGCTCCGTCTGTTCCTCCTCTGATCGCTTTGATCTTAGGTTCAATACCTGCTTCTGTCATTGCTTTTGCCGCAAGATCTACAATGTGCATTTTACCTTCAAACTGTTGCTTCATATTTCTGTATTGCTCCTTGATCTCCACTTCAGCAGTTCCTTCACCATGTTTTTGGTTGAATTCAGCTACTTTTTCTTCCATGAATTTCTTTCTGGCTTCAAATTTATCAGCATCATGATCACGGATGATATACTGAAGTTTAGCTTCAGAAATGTCAGCAGTGATATCCATTAAATGATAGAACCCATCAAAACCTTTAGTGGTAGCAGGAGTTTCATTTGCCGGAAGGCTCTGTGCAAATTCGGCAGCTAAAAGCGCTGCGTTGATCATTTTTCCGTAAGCATAACCAGGGTGTACACTTAATCCGTGGATTTTCACTACAGCTCCTGCAGCATTGAAGTTTTCATATTCAAGCTCTCCAACTTCTCCACCATCCATTGTATAAGCCCATTCTGCTCCAAATTTTGCCACATCAAATTTGTGTGCTCCCCTTCCGATTTCTTCATCAGGGGTAAATCCTACAGCAATTCTTCCGTGCTTAATCTCAGGGTGAGCAATCAGATATTCTGCAGCCGTTACAATCTCAGCACATCCTGCTTTATCATCAGCACCCAGAAGGGTATTTCCATCGGTTGTAATTAATGTCTGACCGATATATTTTTTTAAACTTTCAAATTTTGAAGGAGATAAAGTGAATCCTGTAGTCTGGTTCAGCAGAAGATCATTTCCGTCATAATTCTTCCAAACCTGAGGATTTACATTCTCTCCGCTGAAATCCGGTGAAGTATCATAATGTGAAATGAATCCAATAGTAGGTCTGTCATCATTTTCCAGGTTAGAAGGAATATATCCCATAATATAACCATTCCCATCAATGGAAACATCTTCCAAACCTATGGTCTTCAGTTCTTCAGTGATATAATTGGCAATATCCCACTGTCGTGGAGTAGAAGGTGTTGCTTCACTCTCAGCATCACTGGTTGAATATATTTTTACATAACTAAGAAAACGGTTCAGTAATTTCTCTTTCCACAAAGGGTTGAATTCTATTGTACTCATTAGATTAATCATAAATTTTAACAAAGTTAGCAAATTTGCCGCTCAGAATAGGTTATTTGCGATTGAATATCAGTTATTGAAATTTTAAATCGGATATAAATCTTTGAAAATCAAAATAATGTTAGATTTGTATGTATCGTATACGAACTAGTTTAGTTTTATTATATTTGAGAAAATGAAAAGTACCAATGTTTCTAACTGAATGCCCAAGAGATGCCATGCAGGGATGGGGAGAGTTTATCCCTACCGAAAAAAAAATAGATTATATCAACTCTTTAATGGATGTTGGCTTTGATGTATTGGACTGCCTGAGTTTTGTTTCACCAAAAGCAATTCCACAGATGGCAGACTCTGATGAGGTTGCTGAAAATATTGATAAATCCCGATCCAAAACTAAAGTTTCTGCAATTATCGGAAACTACAGAGGTGCTGAAAAAGCATTAAAACATGCTTCAGTAGATATCCTTGGATTTCCCTTCTCTATTTCTGAAACATTCCAGCATAGAAATACAAACAAAAGCCAGGAAGAAGCTTTTGAGGAAATTATCAGAATGCTTGAGCTGACCAGAAGTGAAGGAAAACAGCTGAACATTTATTTTTCTATGGCCTTTGGAAATCCATATGGAGAAATGTGGAAATGGGAAGATGTAGACCACTGGGCAAAAAGATTTTCGGAAATCGGTGTGAAAGACATTCTGCTTTCTGATACAACAGGAGTAGCTACTCCCGAAACTATTGCTCTTTTATTTGAAAAAATTCCTTCAAAATATCCTGAGATCAATTTCGGAGGACATTTCCATAACCGTTACGAGGATTCTTACTCGAAATTAAAAGCGGCTTACGACCAAGGTTGCAGAAGGTTCGATAGTGCAATTAAAGGAATCGGAGGATGTCCTATGGCTAAAGATGATCTGGTGGGAAATATGCCTACTGAGCAGGTGATCAACTTTATGAGTGTTGAAAAAGCAGATCACAAGCTGAACCTCCTAAACTTTGAAAGTTCTTACAATAAGGCTAAGGATATTTTTCATTTTTAGAATGAATTAAGAATCCAATCTCTCACAGATTCTGAGAGAAGTAAAAATATCAATAGGAGCGGGCTTTAGCCCGCTTTACTATATTCAAATATCAATGGTTTTAACCAAAATCTAATTATAATTAACCCCAAAAATCAACAAAATGTCTCCAATAATTTCACCTTCTGAATTAAAAAAACTAGCCACAGATAACCTTATTATTCTTGATGCGAGAACCGGAAAAGATGTTGTTCAGAACTATCTTGAGAAACATATCAAAGGAGCATTATTCATCGATTTGGATAAAGATTTGGCGGAGATAGGAGAGAATGCTGCTTTTGGGGGAAGACACCCGCTTCCTTCCATAGAAAAATTTGCTGAAACCCTTTCAGACCTGGGAATTTCAGAAAATTCTGAGATTGTGGTATATGATGATAAAAACGCTTCCAATGCAGCAGCAAGAGCCTGGTGGATGTTAAAGTCTTTTGGGTTCGAAAAGGTACAGGTAGTTGATGGTGGAATGCAGGCCGCGGAAAAGGAAGGCATAGAATTTTCGTCAGGAGAAGAAAGGGTTGAAAAGACTCCACTGATTAAAAAAAATGATTGGTTTCTACCTGTTTCAAAACTGGAAGAAGTTGAAAATGAATTGAAAAATGCTTCTGCTACTGTTATTGATGTAAGGGATGCTTACCGATACAGAGGAGAATCGGAACCTATCGATCTGGTTGCCGGGCATATTCCAGGGGCAATCAATATTCCTTTTTCAGAAAATTTGGATGAAAACGGATTCTTTCTGAGCCCGGAAGTTCTTAAGGAAAAATATAAGAGGTTATTGGAAAATAAACCTGAAAACCTGATTATTCACTGTGGTTCAGGGGTTACGGCTTGTCATACGATTTTGGCGTTAGATTATGCCGGATTTACAATTCCTAATCTGTATGTAGGCTCGTGGAGTGAGTGGAGCAGGAGAGAAGGAAAAGAAATTGCAAAAGACCTGTAAAAACATAAACCTCAGATATTTCTGAGGTTTTATATTTTATAATAATTAAAGCATTCCCAGTTCAAACTTAGCTTCCTCGCTCATCATATCCTTGTTCCAGCTCGGTTCAAAAGTAAGCTCTAAATCAACACTTTTTACATGTTCTACTTCTCCAACTTTATCTTTTACTTCTTGTGGAAGCGTTTCGGCCACAGGGCAGTTGGGGGTAGTAAGTGTCATTACAATTTTTACGTCTACATCATCGGAGATCTGTACATCATAAATCAGCCCTAATTCGTAAATATCCACTGGTATTTCAGGGTCATATACGGATTTCAGTACTTTGATGATTTCTTCACCAATGTCAGCAATTTGATCGTCTGTAAATTTCATTTTTTAATCTAGATTGATATTCCTTTTCAACAAATCTTCCTGACGCAAGCGCCGGAAAATATTTGCCAAAGTTAAGACATCTTTTTCACAATAATCAACTATTCGCTGCAAGTCTTTTTCTATGTAGTAGATTGATGAAACCATTGACCCGTCTATATCGTCTTTTGGAGTAGGAATTCCAAAGACATGGGCAAGGAGTTCAAGGGACACAAAACTTTTATAATCTCCGAATTTCCAAAGCTCCATGGTATCGATATGAGGAATCTCCCAGGGCTTTTTTCCGAACATCTGAAACGGAGCCGGAGGCTGCATTCCGTTGATCAGGTATCGTCTGGCAATCCACGGAAAATCAAATTCTTTTCCGTTGTGGGCACAGAGAATGACATCCCGGAGCCTTGGACTGTTGAAAATCTCCCCAAACTCCTGAAGCATTTTTTTCTCATCATGTCCTGAGAAACTTTTGATCTTTAATGTTTCATTCTTTTCTACCATTCCAATGGTAATGCAGATGATTTTTCCGAACTCAGCCATAATGCCGGCTCTCTCGTAAAAGTCTTCTGCGGAAATATCTTCTTTTCTCTGAAACCTTGTTTTTTTGTCCCAGAGGTATTGGTCGGTTTCCGATAATTCATCCCAGGAACCAGCCTGTGGTACGGTCTCGATATCAAGAAACAATATTCTTTCTAAAGGTATGTTCTGTATCATGTGTGTTTTGGTTTGTTATCCTACCTGCATTCCGTTTTTGGTGGGTAAGGAAGGGGCCAGAAGAGTGACATCCTGCTTATCTTCACCATATAGTCCTAGTACAAGGCATTCGCTGAAAAAGTTGGCAATTTGTTTTTTAGGAAAATTAACCACAGCCAGAATCTGTTTTCCTATCAATTCTTCTTTCTGATAAAGACTAGTGATCTGTGCTGATGATTTTCTGATTCCCAAATCTCCAAAGTCTATTTCCAGCTGATAAGAAGGGTTTCTTGCTTTTTCAAAATCATTGACGGAAAGAATGGTTCCGCATCGGATATCTATTTTTTCAAAATCTGCCCAAGTGATGTCTGGTTTTACGGTCATGGTAATACGTTAATTAAATGTTCTACTTCAGTTTTCTGTTCTGCATATTTTTGCTGTAATTCTGAACCTTCTCCCATTCTTCTGTAATATTCAAGAGCTTTGTCTCCAAAGAATTTTTTATGAAAGTCTGAAACTTCAGGTACCTGAGGGAAAACTTTATGAAAAAGCATTTCGTAGTACGCCTGAAATTCCCGCTCATTTTTATCCTCTATTACCTGTCCCGGAGCTTTTTGTCTCACATGGAGCATTTCATGGGCTATCATATTCAAAACAAGGTTCAGATCAAAATCGAATAAATTTTTCGGGATCATGACCATCTGCGGACCTCCCAGTTCTCCTTCTGCCGTAAGAAGCATCGAAGTAGGGGAAAGCTCCTGCCTGAATCCAAACCCTGCAAAGTTCTCATGTTCCAGATGAAAAGAATGGATCAGGTATTTCGCTGCATCCAGGATCTGGTCATGTTCCTTATAAGCTTCAAGGTGGAGGTTGATCTGCTCGAAATTCATGCTGAATAGGTTTTAAACAAATGTATTAAAATATTGAGAATTAAAAAGTATATTTTGAAGAGTAACAGTGTCAAAAAACTGAGATTTTGTATTGATTAAATTCCCCTCTTTCAATTGTACCCCTTCAAATAAAAAAATCTGTGTCTAATTCCATCCACTTATTCTTTGCAACTTTACTATAAGATAAAATCATAATAACAGACGCATGAAAATCACAGTAGTAGGCTATAAGAAAGAAGCGAGACTTTCACAGGGAGTGGCTAATGATGAAGATACAGAGCTCATCAGCTTTTTAAAAGATAGAGGGTTGGACGTTGTTCCTAGTATTTGGAATGATAAAAATGCAGACTGGAGCAGCTTTGATGTTGCCATTATCAAGTCTCCATGGGATTATCATAACCATCTGAATGAATTCCTGAGCTGGCTGGATCAGCTTGAAAAACTGGGTGTTAAGGTTCTTAACCCCGTGGAAATTATTAAGTGGAATAGCGATAAACATTATCTGGGGGATCTTGTGAAAAAAGAACTACCGGTAATTCCTGCAGAATATCTAAAAAAAGGGTCTTCTTTTGACAAGCGTTTTTTCGATTATTTTAATGCTGATAAACTGGTGGTAAAACCCTGTGTAAGTGCCGGTGCACAAAATACAATCACTGTTGACAGAAACAATTTTAATGAACGGTCAAAAGAAATAGATAAGCTTCTGGAGGAACAGGATTATATGGTACAGCCTTTTGTAGAAGAAATCAAAAATGGGGAATGGTCATTCCTGTTTTTCAACGGAAAATATAGCCACTGTTCATTAAAGACTCCTAAAGAAGGGGATTTCAGGGTACAGCATTATCATGGTGGAAGCATCAGCTATCCAACACCTGACCCGTTGCATATAGAGCAGGCCGGCACCTATCTGAAAAGCTTACCTCAGCCCACATTATATGCAAGAGTAGATGGAGTACTGATTGATAATAGCTTTAAGCTCATGGAACTGGAGCTGATAGAACCCTATTTGTTCCTGAATGGAGACACCCTTTTACTGGAAAATTACTACCAGGCCTTATTGGCTTTCATTTCTTAAAATATACTAAACCACCTCAGCTGTGAGGTGGTTTTTTTATTTACAGTTTTTCAAACTTTATAACCGGAATAACAGCTTTATCCTGAGGCGGATCAATCGTATTGGAGAAAAATAGTCCTCTTTTGGTCGCTTCCAAAAGAAATTCACCATTGGAAAATGTACCGTCATAATTGTCTGCCATCACAGAATAAATGACTCTTCCGAAAGTAAAATTATCATTCACTGTACAGTTCATATTTTTAATCTGATACACCTGTTCAGATGGAACCTTCTGACCAGATTCCTGCATGATTGTTTTTATGGTAGAACTCAAGGGATCAATAATAATATCTACTTTGACAGGTTTTTCCTGACGGTCTTTTGTGAAAATCATCTTATCAGATATCAATCTGAGCTTCTGTGTACATTGAACAGGATTTCCTTCCTGGTTGTTGATGACCTGGGCAAATGACTGTATATATCCAAAAAATAATAAACACATCATATACCATCGGTAATGAAAATGAATAGATTTCATAATAACTTATTTTGGTGCTTAGATAAAAATACAAATTATATCAAAATAAAAAGAAAGTTTTTAATTTTCAGATAAGAGGAGGTGTCAATAAAAACAGGACCGGAGATTTTTCTCCGGTCCTGTTAAACAAGATTAAGTGTAAAATTTAGCCTTTAAAGGCAAAAAGGATAATTCAAATGTGTGCAGATTTTTATTGATTCTTAATCTATGTTTAAGGGAATTGATAGTAAGGGAACTTTATTTTTATAAGCCATTATTATCGTTTTGCTTCTATGGAAAAGAGATTCCACAAGATTGTATTTATAAGGAACCATCGTCAGTAAATCCGAATTGGTAAGTTTCACCTCCTCTTCAATGGCCTTGATGATTTCAATAGATTGGATCATTTTAAAACTGTATTTAATATCATCAAGATCATATCCGGAGTTCAGATCAATGTCATGAATGACCTCTGTAAAATCTTCCAGTCTCTCACTTACATTGAACACTTCAATTTCAGCTTTGAATTCGTTGATGAAATTATAAATATCGTTCATGGCAGACCAGGTCATGCTTTTGTGGGTGTCATAGGCAAAAAGAATTTTTCTGATTCCCGTATATTCTATGTGGGCGGGAATGATCAGGATGGGCTTTTTGAGCCGATGGATCGTTTTAGTGACAATATTTCCCAGTAATCTTTGTTCAAGCGTTTTCTCCGCCATACCCATGACCACAAAATCACCAGTATTCAGTTGAATACAGTTTTCAAGTTCCTCAATAAAGTTGCCCGAAGCCAGATAATACTGTGTTTCCAGATTGTATAAACTTTCCAGCTCCGAAGCTTTCTCCGAAATTTTCTTTTGGTTTTTAAGCGTCTGTTCATGAAAAAAATCGGCAGAGGCCTGAGCATTTAATGCATGAATAGAAACGGTCTGTAAATGGAACAGAACAATTTTATACTTATTTTCTTTAGCCATAGAAGCTGCATAATGAGTGGCATTTTCTGCTTCTTTGGAAAAATCTGTGCAGACAATTATTGTTTTCATTGTAACAGAATTGATCCTGCAAAACTATAAGACAAAACCTTTCTATGGTATTAAAAAGATGGTGACATTGCATAAAATGATGATGAAATGTCTTTTTAAGGTGATGAACCGTTACCTTCCAGTTGAAGTCTCCTATTTTACGTTTCAGGTACCGTTTTGGCGGTCTCGTTTGAAATGGAAGATATTCTTATAAAATCTATTTTTATATTTACAGCCGTAAAGCTCCCAATATGAATAGGATTTCTACATTCAGAAAAAATATAGTCCGGAACAAAAAGATTCTTTCCGCAATGAAAAGAAGACTGGCTATATGGGCTGTAGCGGTGATTACCTTTTATGTTTTTTCCTACCTGATTGATCCGTTTGATCCGGCCTGGCAACTCTATTTAAAGGATCCCCTGAAGGTGATCGTGGAGGATATTCTGTGGATATTTCTCTTTTCCGTCGTTATTTCCGAGGTCAGTATATTTATTGACAGAATGCTCAATAAGCTGCTTCCCTGGAGCAACCGAACGGTAAAGCGTTTGCTTCTTCAGTGTATTATCCAGATTGTTGGAAGTGTACTGATTGTTATTATCATTAACTTTATTATTGATTGTACTTCAGTAAGTTTACCGGAAATGGATGCCCGAAAAGAGTATACCCTATTGGGACAGTGGATTGCCACCAATATTGTGGTATCCCTTACCATCAGTGCATTTAATACAGTGGATTATTTATTGGAAAACTGGAAGAAAACAGCAGTGGAAGCGGCTCAGCATAAACTGAGGGCTTCAAAACATAAACAGGCGGCGATGGCGGCGGAACTTCAGGCTCTTAAGCTGCAGATAGACCCCCATTTTATTTTTAACAATCTCAGCGTACTTTCTGAACTTATTCTGGAAGACCAGCAGCTTGGGTATGAATATTCTGAGAAGTTTGCTAGGGTGTACCGGTATCTTCTCGTTAATTCTAAAAAAGATATTATAGCCCTAGAAGAAGAGCTTAAATTTTTAGAATCCTATATTTTTCTAATTGAAAAGAGAATTGGAGAAGGAGTTGTCTTTAAAATTGATATTCACGAAGACTACAGATCCATGTACACGCTTCCCCTTTCCCTGCAGTTATTGGTTGAAAATGCTATTAAACATAACCAGACCTCAAAAGCGAATCCCCTGGAAATACATGTGTATACAAATTCTAATAAGGAACTCGTTGTTTCCAATACATTTTTGCCATTAATTAATAAGCCGGATTCTTCAGGAGTAGGGCTTGCTAATATTGTTGCCAGATATGAGATCTTAGGGTATATAAAACCCATCATAGAGAAAACAGAAAATCAATTTATTGTAAAACTCCCACTGATATGAAGCTCAATAAAATTTTAATAATAGAGGATGAAAAGCCTAATGCAGACAGGTTAAAAAGGCTATTGCTAAAGCTAAGACCTCATGCGGAAATAGTATCTGTAGAAGATTCTATTATTTCAGCGGTCAACTGGCTTGAAAATAATGCTGCTCCGGATATGATTATGATGGATGTACGGCTGGCGGACGGATTAAGTTTTGAGATATTCAATAAATTTGACATAAGAAGTCCTGTAATTTTTACAACGGCATATGATGAATATGCGGTGCAGGCTTTCAAATACAACAGTATAGACTACCTTCTTAAGCCTATAGAGGAAGAGGAACTTGAGCTGGCTTTAAGGCGTTATGAGACTTTTATAGAAACAGTACCATTTGTGGGAACAGCCATTGAAGGACTGCTGAATTATATCCAGCCTAAAGATTACAGGAAACGTTTTCTTATTCCACATCGGGATGGCTATAAAACAGTTTTGTCTGAAGACGTTTTATACTTTTATACAGAATTGGGGATCAGTAAAGCGATGCTGAATACTGGGAGTGTTGAAAACGTTCCTCAGACATTGGAAGAGCTTGAAAAACAGCTGGATCCGAAGTTCTTTTTCCGGGCCAACAGGCAGTTTATTATTCATATAGACTCTGTGAAACAGATTTTCAATCATTTTAACGGAAAACTGAAGCTGGAATTAAGAAAACAGCCTGAAATAGAAGTGGTTGTGAGCCGGGAAAAAGCCTCTGCATTTAAGTCCTGGCTGGATTACTAGCATATTGATGATTAAAAAATATGAGGTTGCTTTTCAGAAAAAGCAACCTTTTTTTATTGGGTGAAAATGGATGTATTAAGACTTCGGAGTTTTGAAATTATTCCGTTAAAAATATCCATTTTTCGGTTTTGATCAGGCGAAAACCCTCTTTTCTTTTCATTTTTAGTATCATACACTTCACCTGCGATTAATTACGTTTCACTTGATTTCTGCATGAATTCCCTTAGTATATGAACTTATTTTGCCCCTGTAAAATTTAAAATCAAATGTTATGAATTATAGAACAGGATATCTGGTACTTTCACTTACGGCCGCAGCAGTATTGTATTCTTGCGGTTCAGGAAATGGTCAGGAAAATACCCAGCAGACGCAGGCATTATCTACAGATTTTATTCAGGTAAAGTCCGGAAATGAAGATGTTTCTACAGGATATCCCGGAAGCATAGAAGGACAGGATAATGTAGAGATTAAAGCTCAGGTGACAGGGTATCTGGAAGCAGTATATGTGAAGGAGGGGCAGTATGTCAGCAAAGGACAAACCTTATTTAGGATTAATCCATCTGTGTATAATGAGCAGGTTAATACCAATGCTGCCGCATTAAAATCCGCATTGGCAGCTCAGGAAACAGCGAGATTGGAAGTTGAAAAACTGAGACCTCTTGTAGAAGGAAAAGTAGTTTCTGATATGCAGCTGAAAACGGCTCAGGCGAGTTTAAAAGCAGCATCAGCACAAGTGGCCCAGGCTCAGTCTTCGTTAGGTTCTTCGAAAATCAATGCCAACTTTACATATATCAAAGCACCGGTGAGTGGATATATAGGCAGAATCCCAAACAGGGTAGGAAACCTCATCAGTCCTTCAGATGCATCACCGCTGACTACCTTATCAAACATCAGCAGTGTAAACGTATATTTTTCAATGAACGAAGCAGACTTTATTGCGCATAGCAGAGCTGCAGCTTCAGGAGAAAATGCTGACAATGTAGAACTTATTTTAGCCGACGGTTCCACCTATGGATTTAAAGGAAGACTGGAAAATGCAAGTGGAAATTTCGACAGAAATACAGGAAGTATCCAGATGAAAGCCGTTTTTCAGAATCCTGATAAATTACTAAGATCAGGCGGAACAGGAAGAGTGATGATTCACAATGCTTTAGATGGCGTGGTGAAACTTCCTAAAACTTCCGTAAAAGATATTCAGGATAAATTCTTCGTCTATAAACTGGAAGGTAAAGAGAAAGTAAAAATGATGCAGATTGAAGTATCAGGAAGTACTTCTCAGGATTACTTTGTGAAAACAGGGGTGAATGCAGGAGATAAGATCGCCATCAACAGAATAGATGCTCTTACAGACGGAGCACAGGTTGTGGCTAAAGTAACTCCTTCGAAATAGTTGTATAATCATTCTTAGAAAATTCGAAAATGTTAAAAAAGATAATAGACCGTCCGGTACTGGCGACGGTAATATCCCTTATCATTGTTATTTTGGGGATCATTGGATTAAACCAGCTGGCAGTGACCAGATTCCCGGACATTTCTCCACCTACCATTACGGTTTCAGGTTCTTATCCGGGTGGAAACAGTGAAACGGTGATCCGTTCTGTGGTAACCCCTTTGGAAGAGCAGATCAACGGGGTGGAAGACATGAGCTACATGAAATCCACAGCAAGTAATGACGGAACATTTACCATCTCTGTGATATTCAAACAGGGAGTAAATGCCGATCAGGCGGCGGTAAATGTACAGAACAGAGTACAGCAGGCCACACCGATCCTGCCTCAGGAAGTAGTGAGAATGGGTCTTACTACCTCAAAACAGCAGAACAGTATGGTATTGATTTTCAATATCTATACTGAAGATAATAAGCAATATGATGAAACCTTTCTTCAGAATTTTGCCAATATCAACCTTATTCCACAGATTAAAAGGGTAAAAGGAGTAGGGCAGGCACAGATCTTTGGAATTAAGGATTATTCCATGAGGATTTGGCTTAATCCACAGAAGATGTCTTCCTACGGATTGGAACCTTCTGATATTTCCAATGCCATTGCAGACCACAGTTTAGAATCTGCACCGGGTAAATTGGGAGAAGAATCAAATGCAGCCTTGGAATATGTTATCAGATACAAAGGAAAAAAGAATAAGCCGGAACAATATGAAAATATGGTCGTTAAAAATGACGGAACCAATGTGATCAGGCTTAAAGATGTGGCCCGGGTAGAATTTGGATCCATCAACAATACCGGAGATAACCTTTCCAATGGTAAGAATGCAGTGACTGTAGCCATTATGCAGACAACAGGATCTAATGCCAATGAAATTGAGATAGGAGTCAATAAAGCGATTGATCAGCTTTCAAAATCATTCCCTCCTGGTATTAAATATACCAAGGTGATGAGTACTAAAGAAAGATTGGATGAAGCAACAGGACAGGTGAAATCTACCCTGATAGAAGCCTTTATCCTTGTATTTATTGTAGTATTTATCTTTTTACAGGATTTCAGGTCTACCATTATTCCGGCTATTGCAGTTCCGGTAGCCATTATCGGTACATTTTTCTTCCTTTTGGTACTCGGGTTTACGATTAACGTATTGACGCTATTTGCCCTTGTACTGGCGATCGGTATTGTAGTGGATGATGCCATTGTAGTGGTAGAAGCCGTTCACAGTAATATGGAAGGGACCAATCTCTCGGGAAGAGAGGCTACGCACAAAGCGATGGGTGAAATTACAGGAGCTGTTATTTCTATTACATTGGTGATGTCAGCTGTATTTATTCCGATTGGATTTATGTCAGGTTCTGCAGGATTATTCTATAAGCAGTTTGCCTATACATTAGCGATAGCGATTATTATTTCTGCAGTGAATGCGCTTACTTTAACACCAGCTTTATGTGCGGTATTCTTGAAAAACCACCATGCAGAAGAAGGCGGAAAACCAAAAGGCTTCGGACAGAGATTCGCAGTTGCCTTTAATGCAGGGTTCAATAATATGACGGAACGCTATGCAAAGGGAGTAAGATTTTTAATCGGTAAAAAATGGATCGCAGCAGGATTGGTAGCCGGAATTATAGGGCTTTCAGCATGGTTGATGTCAAGCACTACCAAAAGTTTTGTTCCGATGGAAGATGATGGATTCTTCATCTATTCATTGAGCATGCCACCGGGAACAGGTTTGACAAAAACAACTGAAGTATCCAATAAAATCAATGCGATTTTAAAAACAGTAGACGCTGTTCAGGAGAATACTTCCATTACAGGTTTTAACTTGTTAAGTAACAGTGCCGGACCGGCATATGCAATGGGGTTTGTGAAATTAAAGCCTAAAAAAGAAAGAGGCGCTGTTCAGGATATTGATGAGATCATGAATATTGTTAACGGAAAGCTATCTGTCATCAAAGAAGGAAGTGTCATGAGTTTCAGAATGCCGCCGGTAGAAGGGTATGGAGTCACCAATGATGCAGAGATTGTCCTTCAGGACCGTATGGGTAGAGATCCTCAGGTTCTTAAGTCTAAGGCAGATGATGTGATCGGACAGTTGATGAAGGTGCCGGAAGTGGCTTATGCGTATACCATGTTTAGAGCAGATTATCCACAGCTTGAACTGGAAGTGAATGAAGATAAAGCGAAGCAGCTGGGAGTAAGTATTGCCAATTTATTAGGAACAGTACAAACGTATTTCTCTGGAGATCAGTCTCAGAATTTCTCCAGATTCGGGAAGTTTTACAGAGTGAATATTAAAGCCGACGGTGTTTTCAGAATGGATGAGCAGGCGTTTAACGATATTTTTGTGAAAAATAATAAAGGACAGATGGTTCCTGCCAATACCCTAATCACTTTGAAAAAAGTATATGGTCCGGAATCCGTTCAGCGGTATAACCTTTATAATTCATTGAACATTAACGTGGTACCGAAGCCGGGGATCAGTAATGGAGCCCTGATGGATAAAATTGAACCAACCTTGAATAAACTTCCATCTGACTACAGTTATGAATGGACCGGTTTAAGTTTGGAAGAAAAATCAGCTGGAAACCAGACTGCTGTCATCCTTGGATTGTGTTTACTTTTCGTGTACCTGCTTCTTGCAGCACAATACGAAAGTTACATTCTCCCGTTAGCAGTAATGCTTTCCATTCCAACGGGAATTGTAGGAGCATTCCTTGGAATTAAAGCAATTGGACTGGATAATAACATCTATGTACAGGTAGGATTGATTATGCTTATTGGTCTACTGGCGAAAAATGCAATCCTTATCGTGGAATTTGCGATTCAGAGAAGGAAAGCAGGACTTTCTATCCTGGATTCTGCACTGGAAGGAGCGAAAGCAAGACTGCGTCCGATCATCATGACCTCATTAGCCTTTATTGTGGGAATGATTCCACTGATGATTTCCACCGGAGGAATGGCTTCAGGAAATAAATCGATCAGTGTGAGTGCTGCGATAGGAATGTTAAGTGGAGTCGTTTTAGGAGTATTTGTAATTCCTGTGCTGTATATGTTCTTCCAATATCTGGACGAGAAATTTTCATCCAAAAAGAAGTATCCTGTAATCCAAAATCAATTGACAAATGAGAATATTTAATATAAAGAATTTCCTTATTTCAGGCGCAATGGCATCGGTACTGGTGTCCTGCTCCGTGGGGAAACCCTATGCAAGAACCGATCTTCAGATACCGGAAACTTATAAAGAATCCGTACAGGTAACAGGAGATACGGTGGTGCTTCCATGGAAAACGTTCTTTAAGGATCCTAAACTGATCGGTTTAATAGATAAAGCCTTAACCAGAAATAATGAAGTAAATGTTGCGCTAAAGAATATAGAGCAGCTAGACCTGATCTACAAGCAGGCTAAATTATCTCTTCTTCCAACACTGGATCTCAGTGCAGGGGCCAACAGAAGCTGGGCTTCTACCAATACCCTGAACGGATCACTTAATGAACAGTTTGCGGGAACAACGCATATGGATGATTTCAGCGCCAGTCTGAGGCTTTCCTGGGAAGTTGATATCTGGGGTAAGGCAAAAATGCAGAAGGAATCTGCTGCTGCCGAATATTTTGCCCAAAAGGAAAATCTGAATGCTGTAAAAAGCCGGATCGTTGTTCAGGTGGCGCAGGCTTACTATAATCTGATAAGTTTAGATGAACAGTTAAAAATAGCTGAGCAGAATATTGAGCTAAGCAACAGTACCCTAAAAATGATGGATCTCCAGTTTAAAGCAGGACAGATCAATTCTTTGGCGGTGCAGCAATCGGAAGCACAAAAGAAAACGGCAGAGCTGCTGATTCCCTTGGCAAAACAGAATATTGCCATCCAGGAAAATGCATTGAGCATTCTTTGTGGAGGCTATCCGGATAGAGTAGAAAGGCAGGGAATATTGAAAACCATGATTCCTGAAAATAAACTGTCAGAAGGGTTACCGGCGCAGTTATTGAGCAGAAGACCGGATTTGAAAATGGCAGAACTCAATGTTGTCAGCCTGAATTCAAAAACAGGATTGGCGAAAGCAGCCATGTATCCCAGTATAAGTTTATCTCCTCAAATAGGTATAAACTCTAATAAGTTCAGCTCATGGTTTGATATTCCCGGTTCTATCACCAAGGCCATTGCTGCTAATCTTGCTGCTCCTATTTTTCAGAAAAAACAGCTAAAGACAGCATATGAAACAGCCTTGATAGAACAGGAGAAAGCTGCCATCAATTTTAAACAGTCGGTAATGACTGCCGTTGGAGAAGTTTCTGATGCTATGGCAAAATCTAAAGGATCTTCTGAAAGATTAGAGCTTTTAGAGCAGCGAACAGCCATTTTAGATAAAGGAATTAATGATGCACTTAAGCTGTATAAAAGTGGTATGGCAACGTATTTAGAGGTAATAACGGCCCAAAATAATAAACTTCAGAATGATCTTGAAGCTATTAACGTTACTCTTGAAAAGTTAAATGCTGAGGTTGATCTATACAGAGCACTGGGCGGAGGAGTAGAGTAGAAGGTAAATAAGTGATCAATAAGAGAGGAAGCTATATCATATAGCTTCCTTTTATTTTGTAGAATCTGTAATTTTAAATATTTAACTCTGTTAATCAGTGTTTTATGAAAATATTCATTCTTTTTTTGAAATTCTGTGCAAGATTTTAAAAGAATGGGGTTTATATAAGTGAGTACTCAGAATAAGAAATGTTTAATGTAAAAAAATAATGTAATGAAGAAATTTACAGTACCCAAAATTTTTATGGCTGTTTTAGTTGTATTGGCAGGCCTCACTTTATTTTCATGTCTTGATAATGATAGTCCGGAGATCCCTCCTGTAAAGTTGGAAGACCTTAAAGGGAATTATAAAGGAAGATTGATCACAGTACAGGGCAATTCCAGAACAGAGAAAATAGTAGATTTTAAAGTAAAAAAAGATACCATCTCATTTGCTGAATTTCCTATCAAAGAAATTGTAAAGTCTGTAGTGAAAGACCCGGCGAAAGCAGAAACGGCTCTCAACGCAATCGGAAAAGTGAAATATGATCTGCAGTATACGGCAACGGTAAATACGGCAAATAATGTTATAGAGTTGGTTTTTACGCCTAAGGTATTGGAATTTAAAATTCCGGTAGATGGTGTAAATAAGAATACAACAGTTGTTTTGACTGCCAAGCAGAAAGGATTTTTTGTAGGAATGGATCACTCATTAAGATATGCTTTGGCTGCGGAAAAGATTACTGTAGACGGGGTCATATTAGATCCTTTTGAAACAATCAATTATAATTTTCCACTCTGTATAAAGAACTAAATAATAAATATTACCAAAAATGGATTGTGTTTTATATGATGCAATCTATTTTTGCTTAAAAATTTTAATCAATATTCAATCGGATACGGTAGCTCTACATGGAGGAAAATAAAGAACAGATTTTGGTAAAACACCTTCTTATGAAGGAGGAAGCCGCATGGAAAGAGCTTTTCGGAGCCTACTCCGGTAATCTGACCTATATCTGTTCCCGTTATCTGACTGAAAAGGAGGATGTTCATGATGTGCTGCAGAACAGTTTTATCAAAATGTTTCGTTCAATAGACTCTTTTGAATACAGGGGAAACGGTTCTTTAAAAGCATGGATGACCCGGATTGTGGTCAATGAATCTTTAAAGCATATTAAGCAGAATACAGATACAAAATCAACAGTGGAAATAGAGGATCTCCCGGATCTTCCTAATGATGAAGAACCTGATTTTGAGGAAATTCCAAAGGCTGTTATTATGGAAATGATACAGTCGCTTCCGGATGGATATAGAACGGTATTTAACCTGTATGTATTTGAAACAAAAAGCCATAAAGAAATCTCCGGGCTTTTGGGAATTGCAGAGAATTCTTCTGCTTCACAGTTTCATCGGGCAAAAGGATTGCTTGTTCAGAAAATAAAGGAGTTTAAAATGTCAAAAAAAGCACAATATGAATAATGAATGGTTAAATAACCTGCGAAGCAGAATGGACGACCATGAAGAGGATGTTCCGGAAGGATTGTGGGATGACATCAGAGATGAATTATTCTCTGAAGAAGATAAAGATAAGATGATTACCGGTTTTATTCCGGAAGAACAACATGAGATAGGAAATAATAATGGCCATAAAGTAGTCGACAAGCGTTTATTTTACTGTATTGGTGGTGCCGCCGCTGCCGCCGTATTGCTGTTTTTTGTACTGCAGATTGACTCTCATACAGATAGACCTGAAACCATTTCACAGAATGCAGATGGTCTTAAAGAAAAGGTAAAAAAGAATATAGGAATAGAAAACCCGCAAGACCGGGGCAGCTCTGCTGCTGAAGATCAGATGAGCACCGGGGCTTCATTGGCAGAAACAACAATAGAAAGAACGTTAAAAAAAATAAATGATATACAGCTTTTCAGTAAGGAAACAAAGAATGATGCAGAGGTCGTTCAGGATATAGCCACAGTTCCGGAAACAAAAGTAGAGACCCGGCAAGAGACTGAAATTTCTCAAAAACCTCTTCTGGTTGAGAAGGCCGAAGATGAGCCAATGAAAAGGAAGGAAGCTGAGGAAGCTCTTTTTACACCGGAAAAGAAGAAGGAAAAATATGCTGAAAACAAAAAATCTAAGCCTGAGAAATCCTGGATGTTGAGTATGCTCACAGGAAACGCGTCATCAAATGTTGCAGAACAACAGTTTCCAGGGTATGCTTCTATGAGTGGAAAACCGATGAATATTGAACAGGTGTGGACTACTTCCACCTATGATGATAACCCGCTTACCGAAGTATTGCTGGCCAACCAAAGCCAGCCTGTGGAAGCGAAGATCCGTCATAAAATACCGGTTACTCTGGGGCTGTCCCTTTATTATAATTTAGGGAAAAGATGGGGAATCGGGACAGGATTGAATTATACGAAACTGACATCGGAACTTCATTCCGGAAGCCATACCAATTATATAAAGGGAGTGCAGACGGTCCATTATATAGGAATTCCTGTTCAGGTTAATTATAACGTAGTTCAGAAAGGAAGGTTTACAGGATATGTTACAGGAGGGGCGCTCGTAGAAAAACCTGTTGGGGGAAATCTTACCACGAACTATGTAGTAGATGACGAAATAAAGGAGACGACAAAAGAAAGCCTGGATAATAAATCCCTGCAGTTTTCAGTAAATACAGCGGTTGGACTTCAGCTGAAAGTCATCGACAGATTCGGAGTGTATGCAGAACCCGGAATTGGATATCATTTCAAAGAAAATAACGCGCTGAATACAGTCTATAAAGAGAAACCTTTACAGTTTAATGTAAAGTTCGGGATCAGATTGCTGCTCGATTGAATATAAATTATTGATCACACCTACACTCACATTAAATGTATAAATATGAAAACAAGACTAATTTTTTTAACATTTTTAGTATTCAGTGTGCTGAGTATCAAAGCACAGTGTAATCCTACCATTACCAGCCCCAGGCTTGGAGTAAAATTTCCGGACAAGATTTTATTCTGTAATGTAGAAGATGAAATACTATCTACACAGGCATTTGGCAGTTACCAGTGGTATAAGCAGGCATGGACGTGGCAGACTCCCAATAATAATCCGTGGGTAGCAATTCCCGGAGCCACATCACAGCAGCTCACGATTAATGGAAACGACCAGCTGTATTATTTTAAAGTAGCCGTTACACAGGGAGACTGTACTGCGGAAAGCCCTGCAATTATGGCAGATGGATTTGTGTATGGGCTTCCGGCGATGATGTCTACCTATACACCGGGAACTTATGAGGAAGTGGATCTTGGAGTAGTGAATGTATGTAATGGAGCGTCTGTAAAGTTTGATGATATATTTCCTGTTGTATATGGCAATCATACCTGGTTTAAATGTGTTCCAGGCAGCAATCCTCCGGTTGCGGGAGACCCTTGTATCATCGCTGGAGTGAATGGAGATTCCTTTACCGCTACAGAAACCGGAAAATATGGATTCTATGCCTGTACTGAGTACTGCCCGGACCAATGTGAAATGCTGGATCCTTTTTCATTCGTACAGCTGAATTTCGGAAACTGGGAATTCTGCGAAAATTTAGGAACAGGAGAAACAAAGCAGAAAGATAATAACCTGAAAATTTATCCGAATCCTACAGCTCAGTTCCTTTATATCGGAAAAGAATCTGATAAAGTTTATAAGGAAGTTACAATTATAGATATGTCCGGAAAACTAGTGTTGCAGAAAAACGATCACAAATACAACCAGGCCATTGATGTAAGTCATCTTGTTCCAGGTAACTATATTATTGTTTCTAAAGGTTCAAATGGCAACGTTTATAAAAATAAATTCATAAAAAAGTAGAAGATTAAATAATCTTTTTTGTTAGTTTTAAAGTGGAGGATCGGTACAATTTATTTGTACCGATTTTTTTTAGCGATCATACAATCTACAGCAATACACGGGAAGGCATTATATTTGTGCATATATCCATCATTACAAACCCTTACCTGTGTTGAGTTCGGCTACTATTTTCTCTGAGGGAACAATGTTTTTTCTTATTCCAAATCACATTCTTTAATGATTTTTTTGATTAAAAAGATCATGTACTAATGATGTGTCTTTCTAACGCAAAGCTTTAGCTTCATGATCCATATTTTCAGAGAGCAAAGGATAGAATCAACTTCGTTGATTCGTCGAAGCCTATGGATACATCTTCATCAGCGACAAAGTCGCACCACTTTGCCCATTTAAAATAAAGCGGAATTATTCATAAGCTTTGCGTTCATCTTTTTAATCAAAAAATAATTTCAAACTCTTTTCATTTCTTTTCTCCGGGATAATAGGGACCGCACTTCTTGCATTTTTTGGCTGTGCGGCATTGTAATGCCAGCCGGAAAGTATATTCCAGAATAATAAACTACAGATCAACCTGTTTCATTGTACTCACAATTTAGTTCGTTATTGTAAATGATAAAATACTTATGGAATTTTGATTGATCTAAATTTGACTTAGCGATGAAAAAATTAAGAGCAAGAGATTTAGGAATTCCATTTGAGGGAATTCCGGGAGAATATAATTCAATAACGGATGTTAAAGGTGTGGAAGTAGGGTACAGTACTATTATTTCTGATGACATCAGTTTCTCAGCCAGCAAGAATCCCATAAAAATAAGAACGGGTGTGACGGCAATATTTCCGGTAGGAAAAGAAAAGAAATTCAGCCCTGTTTACGCAAATTGGTATAGCCTGAATGGGAATGGTGAAATGACGGGGACAACCTGGATTACAGAATCTGGTTTTTTAGAATCTCCCATCATGCTTACCAATACCAATAGTGTGGGGACTGTTTTAGACAGTGTTTTAAAATGGTATGTAGATATCAATTGGTATAAGACAGATGACTGGTGGTATACCTATCCTGTTGTTGGAGAAACTTTCGATGGATTCCTCAATGATATATATGGATTTCATGTAAAAGAAAAACATGTATTGGAGGCCATTAACAATGCTTCTTCCGGAGTTTTGGAAGAGGGAAATGTGGGTGGCGGAACAGGAATGATGAGCTTCGGATTCAAAGGGGGAACGGGAACTTCATCAAGAATAGCCCGGATAAAAGACACTTCCTATACTGTGGGAGCTCTTGTACAATCTAATTTTGGGATTAAAAAGAATCTTACGATCGCCGGAGTTCCTATAGGGCTGGAACTTAAGGATTTTGAAAGCTCTATCTTTAATGGACCGCCTACATCAAGAAGGCAGGAAGGAGATGGCTCCATTATCGTTGTAATAGCTACAGATGCACCACTTTTACCTCATCAGTTAAAAAGAATTGCCCAAAGGGTAACGATAGGCATAGGAATGGTCGGAGGACGTGGAGCAAATGGCTCCGGGGAAATATTCCTGGCATTTTCTACTGCCAATAAAGATGCTTTTAACCGAAATGAAAATACACAGGTAGAAACGATTTCGAATGATCAGATGACACCGCTCTTCGAAGCAACAGCTCAGGTCGTTGAAGAATCTATAATTAATGCTATGGTAGCTGCGAGAACAATGGAAGGGGTAAATGGTAATACAGCTGTTGCACTGCCCCATGATTTACTTATTGATGCCTTACAAAATTATAACCGGCTGAGTATAGAATAGCGATCAGCTTATGATAAGGAATGATTATAACAGCTATTTTTTAGAGGTAATTGCGGATCCTATACTTGCTATAATTACGGAGAGTACAGCTAATGTTTGAATTAGATTTAAACGCTCTCCCAGGAATATAAACCCTGATAGTGCTGCCAGAGCCGGATGAAGGCTCATAAGGATGCTGTAGGTTTTTGAAGATAAGTTTTTGAAAGCCCTCATATCCAAACTAAAAGGAATTGCACTGGATAATAAAGCGACACATACCCCTAATAATAACCATTTGATATTTAATTTTTCAACAAAACCATCATTTAACCCAAATGGTAATACCAGTAAAAATGCAAACCCCATCCCTAAAGCAACGGCATCAATAGATTTCATTTTTTGGGACACCAGCTTTCCACATAGAATATATCCTACCCAAAATGTGCCCGCTAAGGCTGCAAGTGCTATACCTCCTAGATGAATACCATTTGTATTGCTCCAGGGAGTAATTAAAGCAATGCCTAAACCCGCAAGACCCGCCCAAATAAAATCCTGGTATTTTCTTGATAGAATGATCGCTAAGGCTAAGGGACCTGTAAATTCTATAGTAGTTCCTAATGCCATCGGAATGAATTTAATGGCATAATAGAAGGACAAATTCATTCCTGCCAAACAAAGTCCGTATAATAAACACCAGGCATAGTCAAATCTGTTTCTGCCAACTATTTTTACTTTAAAAATGATCAAGAGCAATAGCGATGCAATTCCCAATCTTAAGCTTACAGTTCCGGCAGGACCCAAAACAGGGAATAAAAATTTGGCTATTGCAGTTCCTGACTGCACACAGGCCATCGCTAAAATGACCAGATAAATGCCTAGTGAATGCTGATTTATTTTTTTTATCATTATTTATAACTTTGTATCAAAGTTGCTACAATGATTAACAATGGGCAATAACGAACAAAATTGTTAGTAGAATGAAAAAGGAAAATTCAACAAATAGCATAAATAGCCAATACCTGCTAAATACCTGTGATTTTAATTATGTCCTTCAGTTAATTAGCGGCCGATGGAAATCGCAGATTATTTTTTCTATTGCCCATGGAAACAACCGGTTTAGTCTGATAAAAACCGATTTGGAAAATATCTCTGACCAGGTTCTGGGCAGACAATTAAAAATGTTAGAGAAGGAGGGGATTATTGAGAAAGCTGAAATTTCTGAAACCATACCGAAAGGAATTAAATACTCCTTTACACAAAAGGCCGATTCGTTAATTCCTTTATTGCGCCAGCTTTGTTATTGGGGAGGTCAGAATAGATTGACAGAATAAAATTGTATGTCATACTCATCTCAAGACTATTCTGAGAGCATATTTCGTTGATATGTTTTTAGTTATCCCTGTTTTTTATAGAATATTATCAAGGCAAAATTCAATTTTCTAAAATAGCTTATTGGTTATATTTACTTGAAAAAACACACCCATGCTGATAAAAATTTATGGAAGTGCCATTCACGGAGTTGCTGCCCAGACGATTACTATTGAAGTGAATGTAGATACGGGAGGAGTGGGATATCATCTGGTAGGTCTTCCCGATAATGCGATCAAAGAAAGCAGCTACAGGATATCTGCGGCCCTTAAAAATGTGGGCTACAAAATCCCCGGAAAGAAAATTACAATTAATATGGCGCCTGCGGATCTCAGGAAAGAGGGATCTGCTTATGATCTGAGCATTGCTCTTGGTATTTTGGCGGCTTCCGATCAGATTCTGGCTGAAGAAATCCAGCATTACATCATTATGGGTGAGCTTTCTTTAGATGGAAGCCTTCAGCCGATAAAAGGAGTTCTTCCTATTGCGATCCAGGCCAGGGAAGAAGGCTTTAAAGGCATTATTCTTCCGGTTCAGAATGCCCGCGAGGCAGCAATTGTTAATGACCTGGAGGTATATGGAGTGGAAAATATCAAAGAAGTCATTGACTTTTTTAATGAGGGAAAGGCGCTTAAAAAATTGACATTAGATACCCAAAAAGAATTTCAGGATAAAATCAATGATTTCCCTTTTGATTTTTCTGAAGTGAAAGGACAGGAAGCCGCAAAAAGAGCTATGGAAGTTGCCGCAGCAGGAGGGCATAACATCATTATTATCGGTCCTCCGGGAAGTGGAAAAACCATGCTGGCTAAAAGAGTTCCCAGTATTTTGCCTCCGTTGACCTTGAAAGAAGCATTGGAAACCACAAAGATTCATTCTGTAGCAGGAAAAATAGGAACCGAAGCTTCATTAATGACTGTCCGCCCCTTCAGATCTCCACACCACACGATTTCTGATGTTGCTTTGGTGGGAGGAGGAAGCTACCCTCAGCCGGGAGAAATTTCTCTTGCCCATAATGGAGTATTATTTCTTGATGAAATGCCGGAATTTAAGCGGACCGTGCTGGAAGTGATGAGACAGCCATTGGAAGATCGTGAGGTCACCATCTCAAGAGCCAGATTTACGGTCAATTATCCCGCAAGTTTTATGCTGGTTGCCTCAATGAATCCCAGCCCAAGTGGCTTCTTTCCGGATGACCCCAGTAATACATCTTCTGTTTATGAAATGCAGCGGTATATGAATAAACTTTCCGGACCGCTTTTAGACAGAATTGATATCCATATAGAAGTGCAGAAGGTGGAATTCGAGCAGCTTTCCGAAAAAAGGAAGGGCGAAAAAAGCAAAGAGATAAGAGATCGGGTAGTAAAGGCCAGGAATATTCAGAATAAAAGGTATGAAAACCTGAATATCAGCTGTAATGCACAGATAGGTCCTAAAGAAATTGAAGCATTTTGTGAATTAGACGAAGCCTCTTTCAGCCTTATCAAATTAGCTATGGAAAAATTAAATCTCTCCGCCAGAGCATATGACAGAATCCTGAAAGTAGCCCGAACTATAGCCGATCTTGAAGAAGCTGAGAAAATCCTGTCTTATCATATTTCCGAAGCTATACAATACAGAAGTTTGGACAGGGAGTTCTGGAATGGATAATTCCAACATGAAGCTTTCTATTTAACTACTTTTTATAGAATTGACAAAAAGGATAATTCTATAAAAAGTAGCTTTGCTAATACCAGCCTGTTTACAAGCTTTATCGATAGGAATGTTTTTGTTATCATATAAATGCTTGACAAATTGATATTTTTCTATGCTTTTTTGATTAGAGCCTGTAGGTCTTCCTAAAAGTTTTTTCCTTTTTCGCTCGCCCCTCTAACCCATCTTTGGTTCTTTCACTAATTAAATTTCTCTCAAATTCTGCGACTGCTCCAAAAATTTGAATAATAAATTTTCCATTTATAAAAACCAAAATTTTAATTTTTTCATCATTCTTTGAAATTAAAACATTTTAACTAATATATATATAAATTTATTAGAGTAAATCCCAATTTCCTGTAATATTTTTTTTCTTAATTTGATTATTGTATATATCTATCCAAATTGAATTTTCAGGCATATTAATCGGTTCTGTATTTGAAGAAATAATACTGTTTGTTGTTCCTTGAGCATTTGTCCAAATACCTAGTTTTTCAACTATATACCAATTTCCATTATTAAATTCTAATGTTATTTTGTTACCAACATCTCTGCTTGAGAGATTGCCACCAATCACTGGAGGATATATATTATTACTGTCACTTACTATCGTAATCAAACTTCCCTGTTTTTCAACTAAAAAAGATATTCGCTGTCCATCTGTCCATAAATTTCCTTGGATCCTAAAGAGCGGGTTATCCGCTAAATTACTATTAGTATATGTTGTTAAAAAACTTCCTGTTCTAATAAAATTGATAGTAGAATCTGTTTCCCAATAGTTACCTTTAATTAAATTCATCATATCAATAATAACAACACCTTTTACAATTCCCATTACATTATTACCTCCATTAATATTTCTAACATTTTTTAAAATTATTGATTTTTTATTTGGATTCGCACTATGGCATTGAAATATACTGGTAGTTATGTCTCCTATATCTGTATAATCAAAGGTAGGATTTTTAATTAAAATGTTAGTGTTCCTATATTCATTATCCTCATCTTCTTTTATAATACCTATTGCATGTTTGTAATAATAAAATTGATTTTTACTAGTATTCCAATTTTTTATAACTGGAGCATCAAGAATTAATAAAGGAGCATATTCTTTTGCGTAATTTGAAATTAGTATCGCACCAGACTTATTGTTACTATATTTGGGGTTTGTAATATTTATACATCCTTCTAAACCATCTCGAAATGACGGAATGAAGAACCCGTGAAGAGATCCTAAATCAATATGATTATTTATATTAATATTAATCTGTGGATTATTTTCCAGCAAAAGATAGTTTGACACGAATAGCATAATTCCAGCTCCCATATTGTTTTCCGTTAATGGATTTATAATATTAATATTATCAATCACAATTGGTAGCCCATCAATTCCTTCTGGTTCTATATCAATCCCTGACTGAGGTAGAGCTCCATTAACATTTCTTATTTTAGGATTATTAATAGTTATATTTTTATTTGATGTAATAGAAATACCGTTACGGCGGACATTATCAATTAATGCATTATTTATAATAACATTCTCGGTTGAAATAATGGAGTCATGATTCCAATATTCATTTCCTATATATATTCCATCTCCCCAACAATTTTTAATATTCGGATTTTCAATTAATATATCCCTTGAGTTTGTAATAGATATTCCGTGCCCCCATTCTCCAGTAGTTCCAGCGTGTTCATCTCTTTCCCCTAAAATAAAAGGATTAATTATAGTTACATTAAGAGCATTATATATTTTTAAAATTCTATAGCTTTCACTTGTTGAAGCAATAGCTTTAAAGCATCCTTTTTTTGTAAATTTTATCGAAGTATTTGAAGGAGGCATTACACCAGAATCATTATTTTCTGCACTAATATAGTACATATCATCTATAATAATATTTCTACATTTATATAATGCATTATTTATGATTATAGACTGATTAAGGTTAACTTGAGATTTAGCTCCAAAATAACGAACATCTACCTCTCCTAAAAATTCATGAAATAGCTTGAGTCCATTCAATATTATTAAACTTCCACCATCATCAATATTATCATTACCTAAATAGGAATAATATGCAATAGGTGCTGGTGTATCTCCTTTTTTGTAATATCCTAACAATAATACCCCTTTATATATTCCATTTTGAATATCAGTTATTTCATTCGTAGACATATTTCGCATATCTACCATACTATCTTTAATAAGAAATTGATTCATAATTTTATTTGTTTTAATTTATAAATAAAGTTCTAATAAGTAAACTCTCAACTTATTTTTCTCCATTCTAAATCCTCAGCTCTAATATCAATAACCAATACTTTAAATTTAGAAAAAAGAAAAGTTGGAAATGTGAAAACTATAAAAGGAACTATCAAAATAAACGTAACGTTTCAAGGATAAATTTTATAAGTTAAAATACTGTAGATTATATCCAAGTTATTTTTGATAATTGCAACATGCTTCTTTCTATTTATATTGCATTATAAATTCTTTCTCGATGTGATTGTTGAGCGCTTTGAGTTCCCGTTGTTTTTCTAATGTCATCTGTCTGTAGTCGTAAGCCTCTTCATTTCCATTTTCGTCAGTATACGATGTTATCTTGTTATTGATCATGTCTTCAAGAGGATTGTTGTATCCTGTTTGCTTGAGTTTAATATATTTTTGCTTATCAATGAGTAAGGGCTTTTCCCCAAAATGGGTTTCTACAATCCCTGAAGTATCATATTCTTTATCTAGCCTTTTATTTTTGACCAATGTAAAATGAAAATAATTATTGCTGTCATATATTTCTAGGATCATACCCGGAAGCCCCCGAAATTTATAAGGACCCTCGGGAATTGGGATCGTGTCTGTAAACCATGCTGTCCATTGCCTGCCTCCAAAGTTGGTTGCAGCTGCCTGTACTTTTAGCTTATCCAGCATTTTTGTTTGAGGTAGAATAGTCCATTTCATTTCATCATTGGTTTTCATTTGGGCAGTTATATTGCCAACGATGAAATAATTTGTGTTATTGAAACTGTTTCTTTCTCTACTGATATAGTGATACAATTTCGTTCTTTCATATTCTGAATCTGAGCTTGGATTTTTCATTATACTGTCATTTTTCTGATCAATTAATGAATAGTATTTTACCGATTTAGGGTTGATGTCGGTAATGAAAAATTCCTTTACTTCATAAGCAGCAATAGTGTCGGGCTTAAATTTCAATTCGTAGTAGAACCTATTACTTTGAGCATTTACACTTGCACCTAATAACATTAAAAATAAATAAGCGAATCTAATCATCAATGTGTTTTCAGAATTATACCAAAAACTAATCCTTTTTTTGATCTATAATCTGCTTTTTAATGGAATTATAACAAAATAACTTATACTTTCTTTTTTTTAACACAATTTTCATCAGAATTGATGAGGTACTATGATTTAAATGAATTTTTTTCAGTTGTCAATAAACTTTGTTTGAGTCCGTAAATAGGTCTGCCAGTGAAGTTTTTTAAAACTTCATTAACGGTTATGAAAATAAAAAAGGCCAGACAATACACTTACTGTCTGACCTTTTAACCGAAATATATGTTTTTATTGTACGACTAGTTTACGGTCACTTTAATCACATTTTGTACAGCAGGAACCGGATATGATGTTCCCACTTTGGAAATCACCATATTTTCACTCTGTGGAGTTCCTCCAAATAAAGCCTGATGGTTTCCTGCTCCCGGATATTGATCAATGCCGGTCCCGGAATCAAATAAAGCTGTTCCGGACGTAACATCTCCTTTTATATTGGCATCAATATTCTGTTCATTGGCATAGAACCAGTCATTGGAGAATCCAAACATGGTAACATAAGCAATTTTATCGCCCGGATCTGCCTTAAAGCTGGCAGTAACTTTGCTTCCTGGTGATACAGGTGCATTTCCGGCAATGAAGACCCCTTTCACGTTCGGTGAAGATTGTAAACTGTTCTGAAGTTTGGCAACATTTCCCATTTGTGCAATCTCCTTTAGCCCCATTCCGCTATCCTTTTTTCCTAGTTCGTAGATCGGGTTCTTATCACCTCGATAAACAACTACCAGGGCAGGGGAGAGCCCTGTCATAATTCCCGTATTCGCATTTAGTTTTGTCATCATTTTTGTGATGCTTCCCATTTGTGCAATATCGGTAATCTCAGGGTTGGATAATGTGTTAGGCATAAAGAATGGAGTGCTGTTTAATAGCTGAGAACCATTGTAATTGGAAACAGCCCAGACGCCGGGAGAAAAAGGTGTTTCATGAGCGGTTCCACCGGAAGTATTGGTAATGGTTAGGGTAAACTCAGACGTTACATCATTATAAGCAAGATTCAGCTTCATCAATTGTGATGCAATGACATTAGGAACCTGCATAATAGGGTTGTTTTCCGCTAATCCCGTCATATTGTCTTTGGTTCCATTATCCCATAAAAGTACTTCTGACGAAACATCGCCAGCTATGGCATTCCCATTATTATCAAATAATTGTATTCCGGGTTGCTTAGAGGCAAAGAACCAGTCTTTGGAAGCTCCATACATAGTTGAAAACATTAAAGACTGAGCTTTTCCTGCGCTGAATTTAATAGAAACCGATTGTCCCGGTAAGATCACCGGCTGTCCCGTTCCCTGAAAGCTGCCACTTTCTACAAAGTCCTTAGGGGTGACAACATTCTCAAAAGTAATACTTCTCTGAAAGGACACATTTCCCATCATGTCATCATCAGAATCGTTACATGAATAAAGACTAAATGCAGCGATAAGACCTGCTGCTGTACATTTTAAAAAGTTCTTTTTCATAAGATAATTTTTTATAGTTATAACTGTGCTAAAACTATAGTCGAAGACTTTCTAACATCCTGACAAAAAAATAATTATTTTCTTATGAGTTGACCTTTAGTAAATAATACGTCGAGTTTTGTCGTTAGGCAGGACAATATTTGCAGCAGGACAAAATAGATGTATGAATGCACCTCTTGACCTAAGAATTAACTTATAATCAAAAAAATATTAAATGGATAATTTTATTGTTTTAACTAAAGATTTTGTAGCCAATGAAAGCGCGGTGGTAGATATTAAATCATTCGGATTGGGAAGTACGTTGGGCTCATTGGTATTTCAAAATAAAAGGGGCCAGTCTGCCACGTTTTTATGGCAAAAAAATATAATGCCCGACAATACAGAAAAAACGGGATACTTCAAAGAAGTTACCAATGAACTGGGGGTGAGAATTGCTCATTATGACGGATTCATCACTGTTACCAATGGTGGGGGAGTTCAGTATCTGGAAGCAGAATTAAAAATTTGAGACAAAGAAAAGGAGGCGTATGCTATATTCCCTTTTTACCGTCTAAGATCATCTGTATCATTTTGATCTTTCTATTTTCTCTTGTTTCAGGCTTCTTAGCTTCTTCAATCCAGCGGATGTATTCCTTCTTGTGAGTGTAGCTCATGCTGTCGAATATTGTTTTGGCTTTAGGGTTTTCATTAAAGATAAAAGCAATATCTTCTGCAATGGCTATAATTCTTTCCTCCTTATCTTCCATAAGAGAAACGGAAACCTCATCTCCAAAAGTTTTTCCAAGCTGCTTCCTTACTTCCTGGGTTAGTCCTAAGAGGTGGCAGTCGGTTTTCATTTTGGCAAGGCTTCCCCGGTATTCTACCTGACTGTCAAAAACAGCCTTGATCCTGACCAGTCCTTTTTTTCCAAATACATCTTCAGTAGAAAAAGGAAACTCTACATAGGCGGCATTCATTTCTCCATTTTGTTGAATGGTGGCTGTAAACTCTATTGTTTTAGGAATCATGATGAAAGATTTTATTATTCAAAAATAAAAAAACCGCGAAAACTAAATTTCACGGTTTTAAAAATAGATCAAAAGAGATTATTTTTTCTTTATTTTCTTAGGTGCTGTAGTCGTACCTGAGTTTTTAGATTTTGTATCAGCAGGAGTGTTTTCACTTCTTACAAGCTTTAGCTCATCCACTAATCTTCTGGCACCAGCATATTTGTCAATTGTCCAAAGAACAAAACGAACATCTACGTTGATTGTTTTCTGCCATTCCTGTTCAAATACGATATCTCCGCTTAATGCCTCGCTGTTTCCGTCGAAAGCAATACCGATAAGGTTTCCGTCACCGTCAATTACCGGAGAACCAGAGTTACCTCCTGTAATATCGTTGTTAGAAAGGAAGTTTACAGGCATATAACCTGCAGCATCTGCATACTGTCCGAAATCTTTAAGGTTATAAAGGTCGATCACTCTTTGAGGAAGGTCAAACTCTTCATCACCCTTCTTGTATTTTCCTACAAGACCAGTCATGTCTGTATAATAGTTATCTGTAATACCGAAATAATTTCTGTCATTTCTGATAGGAAGTTTATCTACAGTACCATAAGTTAATCTCATAGTAGAGTTAGCATCCGGATAGAATTTTTTCTCAGGCATTGCCTTCATTAATCCAGCTAAGAACAGACGGTTATTTTTTGCAAAATTATCATCTACCTTAACATATCTTTCAGTGCTCATTTTTTGATCTGCCATGATTCCGTTAGCTGTTTTCCAAAGTGGATCAGCATCAAGCTTTAATGCATCCGGATTCAATAAGAAGTTCGTAGCAGAAGTTTTGTTAGCAAAAATTGAAGAATAAGCCAGGTTAGAAACCGTTTTAGCGTCTAATCCTAAAATAGTAGCAGAAGCTACATCTTTATTTTTAACTCTTGCCTGGTAAAGACTTGTCATAGCGGCAAGCATCTCTCCTTCCAAAGAAGGATTGAAGTTTTCATAAGCACCTTTGATTGCAGCTTCTGTTTTAGCTTTCATCGCTAATCTTCCCTGCATATCCTGAGCAGCATAAGCCTTAAGAGCAGAACCTACCTGTAAAGCAAGAGAGATATATTTTGTGTTTCTTGCAAACTGTGAAGCATAGTTTCTCTCAACATTTCTGTCTGAAACCTGCGTGTAATAAGCACCAATATCCTCCAGAACACCATCATAAGCATCGTTTCCTGGCATTGCAGCCCATTTTTTATAAGTATCTTCAATCTTCTGTTTGTCAGAGATGGTTCCGTTTTTATCTACGGCATCAATAGTTCCCTGTCTGTTTTTCCAGTAGTTCGCTACAGAAGCATATTGAGAAGCATAGTTAAGCTGAGTCGCCTTATCCTTATCCATATACTTTTTCATTACGTCCATAGCCACTTTAGAAGCCTCTACCCATGCCGGATAGTCTTTGTTTACCATTTGCTGAATTCCGTAAGAAGTCAGGTAACGGTTAGTTCTACCAGGGTATCCTAAGATCATTGAGAAATCCCCAGGCTTAATTCCCTTAAGAGAAACCGGAAGGAAATGCTTAGGCTTCAAAGGAGTGTTGCTTGGTGAATATTCAGCAGGATTTCCTGCAGCATCAGCATATACTCTGAAGACTGTGAAGTCAGCAGTATGTCTTGGCCACTCCCAGTTATCAGTATCACCACCGAATTTTCCTAATGAGGAAGGTGGAGCACCTACTAATCTGATATCTTTATAATCCTGATATACGAAATAATAAAATTCATTTCCGTTAAAGAAATCTCTTACCACTACAGTATATTTTCCGTTTTCAGAGTTTTCTGTCTGAATTGCTTTTGTTTCAGCATCAATAACAGCTTTTCTCTCTGCTCCGGTCATATTGTTGTTTAGTTTAGAATTGATTCTCTGCGTAGCATCATCCATTCTTACTAAAAATCTTACATAAAGATCCTTTGCATTAAATTCGTCTTTTTGTTTCATTGCCCAGAAACCATTCTTCAAATAGTCTTTTTCTGGTGTAGAAGCAGCCGCCACAGCGCCATAACCACAGTGGTGATTGGTAAATATCAGTCCTTTGTCAGAAACAATTTCACCAGTACAGAAACCTCCAAAGCTTACAATAGCATCTTTTAAGCTTGAATTATTTACTGAATAAATTTCTTCAGGCGTCAGGTGTAGACCTTCTTTTTGCATATCAACACCGTTAAGTCTTTTGATGAGCATTAGCAGCCACATCCCCTCATCCGCCCTCATCTGAGCAAAGCTCAGCAAGAAAGTGAATAGTAGAAATAGTCTTTTCATTTTATAATATAATTTTTGTGTCGCTAATTTACTAATTTTTACGATATTCAGTCCCAGATTGGTATGAAAATGGAATGATAATGCGCATGAAAAAAATACTAGTATCACTTTTTACCGTTTTATTTCTGGGTCTTGTCTTAAATTGCTCTGCTCTGCCGGATAAAAATCCTGCCCTTCAGAGACAATGGATGCTGATTTCTTTAGATGGTTTTTCTAAAGATCTGCTGATTGCCAATAAAGCAGAAATCAACCTCACCGGGAAGATGGAAGATGGTAAAATTCAGGGAAGTGCTTACATGGGATGCAACAGAATGTCTTTTGCTTTAGAATTTAAAAAAGGAGGGAAAGTAAAAATATCAAATGGAGCGAGTACCATGATGGCTTGTCAGAATATGGAGCTGGAAACTTCTTTTCAAAAGAAATTTGATACGATGACCAAATACACTGTAGAAGGGCATTTCCTGACACTTTCTGATGAGAAAGGAAATACAATGAAGTTTGTAGCTGCTGATTGGGATTAATCTTAATTATCATTACCAATATATAAAAGTCCGCCGGATTGGCGGACTTCTTTTGTTTGAAAAATCTAGATAGGTTATTAGCTTTTAAGTTATCAGTTTTTTGGAATTGTTTTTTTTATTTGCTCCAGCGTTGCGGTATTGGGTAATCCTGTTGTATTATTTGTGTTCCTAGAATTCGTTGTATTACGGGATGCCTGTCTGTTGGGAATTGTTGATTTTATTTCTTCAAGGCTTGCTGTATTGGGAAGTAACTTCCCGGAACCAGAGGGTACCTTAGGTTTTGCTTCCTGTTTTTTCACTTCCAGTCCCTGATCTGAAACCAGAGCAGTTGAGGAAGTTTTTTTCTCTGTTTTTTCCTGATTGTCTTTTACTGTCTTTGCTTCCTGTTCCTTTGCCTGTTTTAAAACCTGAGCCTGATCTTCTGTCGGTGCTGCTTGTTTATTTTCCTGGGCATAGATAACGGAGCTTAAGAATAATAACAATGTGATATATACTATTTTCATGACGGTTTATTTTATGTTGACTAATACCTGAATTTTTCCAATTTCTTTTTGATCATAATCCTGAAGGGATTTTCCGATCACTTGCCCTATTTTTACCTTTTTAAGGCTGGCTTTCATGGCTACTCCCGGTGTTGAAGAAGTCACCAAAAGGTCGCCTCTTTTTATCTTTCCGTTTTCCAGGCATACTTTAGTGGGAATTACCCCGATTACACCCATAGGAACTTTATCTGAGATATCGGTATCAATATGCTCTTCCGTAAGAAGTACTCCCGGTTTGGTAGCATATACACCGGCAACAAGGTTAGAGTAGGGTTTTGATGATTTTTCTACGGTTCTGTCAGAATTTACTGAGATCACTAATATATCTCCGGTTTCATATTCGGAAATTTTTCCCTCCACATCAAAAGCTTCGGCAACGTCAGCCCCACTGGCTTGTGTTCCTCCGTTAAAAAATCCTCTTCCGGCTTTGTTGATTCTGGCTACATTGGTTGAAGCACTCTGGTAGACGGCAATATCACCGGATGGTCCCTGATGATTGACAAGTAAGGTAGAGCCCGTCCCCGTAGTGGTTACATGTACTACCGGCTGGCCGTTACTGTTATTGAAGTTAGCAAACCTCCCTGCTTTACCTGTACCAAAATTGGGTATAAAACCTGAGATCGCATTACCATTTCCATCACAAGAGGCTTCAATACCATCACCCGTTCCACCGGCATTGGCCGTAATCCCATTTCCGTTTCCTTCTGTTAAGGCTAGTAAAGCGGGACCATTTCCTGAAGCGTTTGATGAGTAAAATAAACCTCCGTATCCTCCGGTTCCGGATGATAAACCATAAATACCGGCTGTCCCGAAATTGGCGAATATCGAATTGACCTCCCCTTTTACTGCCGGAGAAGTTCCCTGAGTTTTATCCACTTTGAAGTTTCCTGCAGTACCATTTCCTACCGTGGTTACCGTAATTACATCACTGGTATTGGCATCATTAAAAATATTGAACCGTCCGGCACGTCCGGTTGCAAAAGATGGAACCCAGGCATACAATGCATTTCCGTTACCATCAATATTGGTTTCAACACCATTACCGTTTTTGCTAGCATTAGCGGTAATTGCATTTCCGTTACCATCCGTAATAGCAACCAGTGCGGCTCCATTACCTGAAGGATTAGAAGCATGAAATAAACCGGCAAAACCTCCTGTTCCGGAGGAAATACCGAAAACACCTGCTGCTCCAAAGTTTCCGAAAATAGTGTTGACTTGTCCTCTTACTGCCGCTCCAACGCTATTGGTGTTGTTGACAAGAAAAGAGGCCGCATTCCCCTGTGTATTGTCAGGGATGTTTCCATTGCCATTAGTTTCTACCTCAAACGTATTATTGGTTGTATTGGTTTGGTTCAGATTTTCAAATCGGCCTGCACGGCCTGTACTGTTATTTAAACCTACCTGTCCATAAACTCCTATACCGGTTCCCGTGGCATTGGTGGCAATAAATCCTCTTACCCCATATCCACCTCCGTCATTTCTACCCACTACAGCTCCGGCAATATCACTGGTTGTTCTTCCTACCACTGCTTCACCGGCTCCGCTATTATCTCCTATAATCCCTGCAGAAGTTTGGGCAGACGTGATACCGTGTACTGCAAAGCCACTTCCTGTTGAACTGAAAACACCGGTTCCGTTTCCGGAAGTCGTCACATTGATGACCGTTCCATTTCCTAGAGTAGAAGCATTAAGAACATTATTGTTATTCGCATTATTGAAGATCGCAATATTAGCAGGAATTCCGTTGTTACTGGTCGCAGAAAGTCCCGTTCCTGTATTGCTGTTTGCATATACCCCATATCCATTTCCACTGGAATTTCCATACACCCCTAATCCATTGGGAGTAACACCATAAACACCCCATCCACTTCCGTTTTGGCTTCCCCAAACTCCTACTCCAAGGCCTCCGGTTCCGTTATTGATCCCGCGTACCCCTGAAGAAAAACCTCCGGGACCCGTACTGGTCACAATTCCTCTTACTGCAGCAATACTTGAAGTGGCTGTATTATTAGTCCCTTCTAAAGAAGTTCCATCTCCATCATTCGTTAATGAAAACAAAGTAGAAGCATTATTTACCGTATTGGTATAAGGAATGGTAAAGGTACCGCCACTGTTTCCTGCGGTCTTGGCATACATAGCGTATGGAACACTTAGCAGTTGGCTGGTTCCTGTAATAGTATAGTTGGTTCCTCCCGCAGGGTCGGTTTCAGTTTTTAAATAATAGTTTCCTGATGACCAGTTGATCGAAGCAAATGTTCCTGTAATAATGGTTCCCGTTCCTATTTCAAGGCTGATAAGACCATTGGTATTGGTATTTCCGGTAAGTCGTTCAGAATAAACCTCTGCTCCGGCAGGAGAACCCTGCAGTATACTTACCTTGACAGCGATGGCCTGATTGCTTAGCAGTTGTCCGACACCATTTCTCATGACGGCCTGATAACTCATTTTTTCAGGAGCCTGTGAAAGCCCCATAAAGAAGCCTAAGAGAATCCAGGACAGTAGTAATATTTTTTTCATGGCATTTATTTTTTAATGATTTTAAAAGTTTTAATGTTTTCTCCATTCCTGCTAATTCTGATAATATACATGGCAGAAGGCAGAGCAGAGAAATTAAGCTCAGATTTTGATTGTAAAATCATATCTTTTTTGATCAGTTTGCCCTGAGAATCGAATAACTGATATTCTGAATTCTTATAATCATTTGTGGTAAAATCCAGATACAAATATTCTTTAAAAGGATTAGGGTAAATAAGAATGTCTTTCTGATCTGATGAAGCTTCCTGGGAGGAAAGGGTGGTGATTTCGAACCCCTGCTGTACCCCTTCAAGAAGCTGAATGGGAGTACCTTTATTGAGGTATGCAGTCTGGCCTATACTGTAAGATACAGAACCATTGCCTGATGACGCATCCGCTCCGGTAGCCAAAAGTGCTGACTGGGCCCGAAAGATGACGACAGAAAATACAAGCAAGGTGAGGCAATAAATAGATTTTTTTTTCATGAATAGCAGTTTTTAGGTGATTAGTAAAAAGTTTTTTTAAGGGCAAATTTGGGAAGACTAAATTACCACCTATGCACATCGGATTATAGAAAAATAGACCAACGGCAGAAATAATCGACCAATGGCGTTTTGTGAATTATTGTTGAAGAAAGTCTGTGTTTTTAGGGCTCGAAAAAGGAGAGGTTATTTTTGTAAGCCCTGCCTATCGGAAGCTTGATGTGGTGGGTTAATTCTATTTCATGGCAGCTTTTTCCCCGGATAAGATGTCTGGGTACGGCATAGCTGCGGTGTATCCTTACAAAAGAATCAAAGAAGTTTTTAAGAAGCAGGTTTCCTAGAGAATCGAGGATACAGTGATTTTTTTCCAGTGTGATAATCCGGGTATAGTCTTTCAAGGCTTCCAGATACAAAACATCTGTTTTTCTGATCTGAGAAATATTGCCACCTTCTTTTATCTTGATGAAATTTTCCCCAAATAAGGCATCATAGCAATCGCACTTTTCTTTTACTTTGAAAAAATCAAAAAGCCTCTGCATGGAGTAATGAAACCGTTCTGCTGTTAGGGGTTTGGTTATAAAGTCCAGGGTGTCGATTTCAAAAACAGTAGCGGCCAGCTCAGGATGGGAGCTCACAAAAATACAGGCAGGTATTTTATGGGCCAGTTTTCTGAATTCCGGACCACTCATTCCCTTTAAGTTGGTTTCGATAATAAGAAGGTCAATGGGAAGGTCGAGATAGGGAATTGCTTTTTCTGCCGAATCGAAAGAAGCGACAATTTCTATATTTTCATACGGTCTGATATAATGCTGAAGAACCAGCTTATCCAGTTCATCATCATCAATAATCATACACTTAATTTGTGTAATCATGATCTTCTGGCAATTAGTCTAACTATTTTAATTTTAAGATTTTAAAATCTTAAAATTATTACATAAAGTTATTGATTTTTATGAAACAATACTATAGCGGACTTAAAATTATATTAAAAAGTGTTATTAAATAAAATTTGATTTTGTTTTTTTTCTGAAAAATATTATCTTGTAAAAATCATAAACATAGATAGAATTTCATGTTAGAAAAGAAAGAACATAATTATGAGAAAGCAGTCTTGGTGGGTCTTATTACACAGCACCAGGATGAAGAAAAACTACTGGAGTATATGGACGAACTGGAGTTTTTGGCTTTCACAGCAGGAGCAACCGTACAGAAACGCTTCACTCAAAAATTAACCCAACCTGATTCCAAAACCTTCATCGGAAGCGGAAAAGCAATTGAGATAAAAGAATACGTAAAAGAAAATGAAATAGGAACTGTCATTTTTGATGATGAACTTTCTCCTTCCCAGCTTAAAAACCTGGAAAGAGAGATGGAAGTTAAAATTTTGGACCGTACCAACCTTATTCTTGATATTTTTGCTCAGCGGGCACAAACCTCGTACGCAAGAACTCAGGTGGAATTGGCACAGTATCAGTATCTTTTACCCCGTTTGACAAGAATGTGGACTCACCTTGAGCGTCAAAAAGGAGGTATCGGGATGAGAGGTCCCGGTGAAACGGAAATTGAAACTGACCGTCGTATCATCCGTGACAGGATTACCTTATTGAAAGATAAGCTGAAAACGATTGACAGGCAAATGGCTACCCAGCGTAATAACCGTGGAAAAGTAGTTCGTGCAGCTTTGGTGGGATACACCAATGTGGGAAAGTCTACCCTGATGAATTCCCTGTCAAAATCTGAAGTTTTTGCTGAAAATAAATTATTTGCAACGCTGGATACTACCGTACGAAAGGTTGTGATTGGCAATTTACCGTTTTTACTTACCGATACCGTAGGATTTATCAGAAAACTACCCACTCAGCTGGTAGAATCGTTCAAATCCACATTGGATGAGGTACGTGAAGCGGATCTTTTGATTCATGTTGTAGATATTTCTCACGAAAGTTTCGAAGACCATATAGAATCTGTGAATCATATCCTAATGGAAATCAACGCTCATCAAAAACCAATGATCATGGTTTTCAATAAAATTGATGATTTCAGCTATGAGAAAAAGGATGAAGATGATCTGACTCCAGGTACAAAGAGAAATATTTCTCTTGAAGAATGGGAAAAAACATGGATGGCAAAATCTAAATATCCTACTGTTTTCATCTCTGCACTGACGAAAGAAAACTTCCCGGAAATGAAGAAGATGATTTACGATGAGGTTATGAAAATTCATATTTCCAGATTCCCATACAACGATTTCCTTTTCGAGTATTTCGATAACGACGACGAAGAAAACAAGAATTGATGAAATATCTCTTTTTTCTTCTATTCATATTTTTTTCGGTTTTTGGCTTCAGTCAGAAATCAAAAATTGATATGAAAGCTATTGAGAAAAGTCTAAACAAGAGTGATTCCCCGTACAATTATGAAAAACTTATTTTTAAGTACAAGGGACTTCCAAGATCTTTAGACAGTATAGAATCTCAGTATCTTTACTATGGAAGAAATTTTAGAACGGATAAAATCATCACCTCGGATGACCGCTTTAAGAGCCTGGCAGAAGCTTTTAAACAAAATAATTTTGAAGACTGTATAAAGCAGGGAAAAGCCTTGTATGGTACAGATCCTACCAATCTCGATATTCTGCTGATTCTTCTCAGAGCTTATGATTCTATCAAAGATGGAAACAATTTTATGCACCACTTGAATCAGTTCCGTTCATTAGCGGATGGAATAAAAAGCTCCGGAGATGGTAAATCTGAAAAAACGGCTTATCTGGTTAATTCCGTGGGAGACGAATATATTTTGCTGAATATTTTGAAAATTGGGCAGGATTACACCAGAGGTTCAAAACCTTCCAAAGACGGAATGTTTGACATCTGGGAAAAAGAAGGGGTTAAAACCTATATCAAAGTACTTTATTTAGATTCATAAATTAATTAATTTAAAAAACACTTAGTGGAGTTATATTATTCATTCTCAGCATTAATCGTATTAGCATCAATATTCGCCTATCTTAACTATAGGTTCCTTAAACTTCCAAGTACCATCGGAATAATGGTTATTGCCATTGTGGTTTCTATTTTCCTGGTATTGTTCGGAGAATCGGTTCTTCCAAGAACCTTCGGACATCTTCATAACCTGATGAACAGTATTGATTTTACAGAGGTTCTGATGGGAGCAATGCTTAATTTTCTTCTTTTTGCAGGAGGAATTCATATTAACATCAATGATCTTAAGGAGCAGTTTAGGCCGGTATTGATATTTTCTACGGCGGGTGTTGTCATTTCCACTTTTGTTGTAGGTTTTGGAATGTTTTACTTACTGCCTTATGTAGGAATTAAACTTCCTTTTATTTTCTGTCTGGTATTTGGAGCATTAATTTCTCCTACGGATCCTGTAGCAGTTCTGAGTGTTCTGAAACAGGCTAAGGTTTCCAAATCACTCGAAACAAAAGTAGCCGGTGAATCTCTTTTCAATGACGGTATGGCGGTTGTCGTTTTTACAGTGGTTTTACAGCTGGCAGTCGGAAAAGAAGTAGATTTAAGTGTTGAAAATATCGGATTGCTTTTGCTTCATGAAGCGGGAGGAGGTATTTTACTTGGGGTTTTACTGGGATGGGTTACTTCCAGGCTGATGCGTGAAGTGGATGATTATATTATTTCCGTACTGGTAACGCTTTCTGTGGTGATGGGTGGTTATCTTATTGCAAGACAAATGCATATTTCCGGTCCGTTGACGATGGTTGCGGCAGGATTATTTATGGGGAATTTTAACAGGAGTTTCAAAATGAAATCTGTTACGCAGGATTATTTGATTAAATTCTGGGAACTGATTGATGAGATCCTGAATGCTGTATTATTCCTGTTTATCGGGTTCGAGCTTTTGATGATTAAAGATCTGAAACACTTTATGATTCCAGGAGTATTAGCCATTGTTGTGGTTTTGTTTGCCCGGTTTATTTCCATCTGGGGACCTACGAAATTCACCTCTTTGAGACGAAGCTTTAGTCCGCAGACCGTAAAAGTACTGGTTTGGGGAGGAATTCGTGGTGGGGTATCTATCGCACTGGCGATGTCTATTCCTAAAAGCGAATACAGTGAGATCATTCTAAGTATCACATATTGCGTGGTAGTATTCTCCATTATTGTTCAGGGGCTTACTATTGCCAAAGTTGCCAATCCTAATAAGATCGCAAAGGAAGAAGAAGAACAGGAGGCAGTGGTATTGGAAGACAAAGCTTAATATGTCACACTAACAGCAGTTCAATATGAGTAGTATTGTCAAAGAAATACAGGAGGCATTAGCCGTTTTATCAATTCCCGAGAAAGCTGAATTTTTTCCAAGATTCTTCAAAACCGGAAAGGGAGAATATGGAGAAGGAGACTTATTTTTAGGAGTGACGGTTCCGGATCAAAGGTCTGTAGCTAAAGAATACTATTCAAAAATTAACTTAAAGGAATTAAGCGAGCTGTTGGCTTCGGAATATCACGAACACAGGCTCACAGCTCTCTTTATGCTGATTTCAAAGTTTGAAAAAACAAAAGATCAGGCAATGAAAGATGAAATAGTGGTTTTCTATCTTCATCATCTTCCCTATGTTAACAATTGGGATCTGGTGGACTCAAGCTGCTATAAAATTCTGGGCAGATATGCCTTCGAAAATCAGAAAGAATACCTTCTAAGAGACCTTTCAGAATCTGAAGAAATGTGGCATAAGAGAATTGCTGTGGTGGGAACTATGCATTACGTAAAAAAAGGATCATTTGACCTTACAAAAGAATTGGTGACCAGAAACCTGAAACATACCCATGATCTGATGCATAAAGCAAACGGATGGTTATTAAGGGAAATGGGGAATAAAAATGAAAGAGAATTAATCAGTTATCTGAATCTATATTATAAAGAAATGCCGAGAACTTGCCTTCGGTATGCTATTGAAAAGCTGGACGAGGATCTTCGCCAGAATTATTTGAAAGGACAAATCTGAAAAAACGGAAACAATAATAGCATCATTGTATGTCTTAAAAAACTACCTGAAAACAGCTATTTATGTCCAAAAAATCAAAGACTGTAAGGATTTAAGGCCGAAATTGAGTAGTTTTGTTGTCTTAAACCCAAACATGAAAAATATTCTTAAGCTATGTATTCTGTTTTTGCCTTTACTATTGCTGACAAGTTGTTTTGATATTTTAGACAAGATTAATCTAAAAGCTGACGGAACAGGGGAGTATACTATTATTCTTAATGCGAGCAAAAGCAAGACACGACTCGCTTCAATTTCTAAAATGGAAACGATTAATGGAAAAAAAGTTCCCAAGAAGTCAGAAATTGAAAATAAAATCAATGAAGCCGCTAAAATTTTCAAAGGAACACCGGGAATCACTAATGTGAAGACTTCGATGGACTTTGATAATTATATCATCAAGCTGAGCTGTAATTTCAAGAAAATTGAAAACATCAATGCCGGGCTAGAGAAGCTGAAAGCTCAGAATATACTGGGTAAAATGATCCCTACACAGATTTACAGTCAGAATCTTGAGAAAAAGGTATTGATGAGAAACAAAGTGAATACATTCAAAACGGATTACGACAAGATGAGTAAAGCCGACAGAGAAGTCTTTAATGGTGCTAAATATACTTCTGTAATGCAGTTTGAAAGTGCTGTGAAATCTCAGACCAATACCGCTTATCAGCTTTCTCCAAATAAAAAGGCTGTAAAGATGGACGCTGATATCTTAGATGTAATTCTTCAGAAAAAACAATTACAAAATACAATTCTTTTCCAATAAATTTCTAATATTCAACCATGAAATCTATAGTTTTAAAAATACAGAAAATTATTTTCTTAGTCTTTGGTTTTACCATGGCTTTAGCCCAAAATAGTATGAAAGTTCCGAATGATGTCGTATTTTATATGGAAGTCAATGGGAAGCAACTTAATAACAAAATCAATTGGAATAAACTTAATCCTTTGCTGCATGAGCTAAGCAAAAAGAGCAAAGAAAAGCCTTCATGGACGGATTATTCTAAAACCGGAATTAAATATGATGCTGTTCAGTATCACTATGCCAGTTTTAATGATTCTATCAAGACCTATCATACTCATTTTATCATCGATAATAAAGAAAAATTTCAGGAATTCATTAATTCCGTGAAGAAAAAGGGACAGGAAACATCCCAAAAAAATAATTACTCTTACGTTGATATAGATGATGATATTTTTGTTGCATGGAATGGAAGCCGTGCAGTTCTTAGCATGATCAGCTACACTAAACCCTATAAAGATCTCTGGAACGATGAAGCGGCAACAGTTGCGGACAGTGTTGCTATCGCGGTTGATAGTGCTGTTGTTGACACAGTCTATGCCGAAGAATTGGAAAAGCCGTTTGATTATAAAGATGAAATAAAAATTCTCAAAGAAGATATTAAATACCTGAGAGAAAGCATCAAAGATAATAATACGGAGATTGCAAGAATTCAGAAGGATATCAAATACCTGCAAAAACACCATCAGTATCCTAAAGAAAAAGAGAATGTTTTGAGTCCGGAACCAGAAGTAGAGGAAAATTATGGTCCGGAGTATGATGACTCTGAGTCTGATAAAGCTTACCAAAAAGAACAGGATTCTATCCGCAGAGAGAATTTCAAGATTGTAAAAAAATATGCTGAATCTCATTTTGACAGATATTTCAGCTCCAACCTGGAAGTGGAAGCTTCTAAAGAAATGTTGACTTTCAAAGATGCGAATTCTGATGTTTTCGTCTATACGGACTACGGAAAAATCGTTAATGACGGAATCTACGGTAAAGCGATGAAACGCTACGATTTTGGACAGGTTTTCCAGAATATGTACAACTCAAACTCTGCTTATAACTTATACTTTGACAAGGATAAAGTAAAGCTGGTGAATAATTACCAACATAAAAATGCTGAGATGCAAAAAAATATCTCGTCAATTTATAAAGGAAAAAAGAACAGAAAGCTGCTGGACCTTATCAATGAAAAGAGTATCGGGTACTATGCCGTTAATGTAAACGGAGGGAAAGTTTTTGATGCCATATACAGTCTTATTCAGGATTCGGGAGATGCGAAATATAAAAATGAAATAGAGCTGATCATGGAAACGATGAAAATTGTTTTGGATGAAGAAGCCATTACTAAAATAGCCCCAGGAAACGGAATTTTTGTTTTGAATGAGCTGAAATCGAAAAAAGTAGACTATACTGATTATGAATATGATGAGGACTATAACGAAAAGGAGGTTAAGAAAACCAAAGATGTAGCAGTTCCTAATTTCACGTTTGCATTTGCTACAGAGAATGAAGGCTACTGGAACCGTATTTTCAATGTATTGACAACGAATAAAAAGCTGGCTAAAAACTTCTCGAAAGTAGGGAACTTTTACGCTTTTAAAGACGATAAAAAAGAAGGATATCTTGATCAGTTGTTCTTTATCGTAAAAGATGGTGTGGTCTATCTTACGAGTTCTCAGGATAATATCACTACTAACAGTCAGTCTGAAGTTTCCAGAAAATGGGCAAAAGATTCATCCAGATATCCTTTATCGGGAAGGTTGGATCTTCAGAAACTTCTAATCGGTTTAGATAAAGAGTTTAAAAGTCCTTCAGAAAGAAAAACAGTGGATCTGTTTAGAAAAAATGTAGGAGAACTGTATTATAAAACCGAAGTGAAAGGTGAGAGCATACAAACAGAAATGGACTATAATATTAAAAATTCTTCTGAAAACAGTCTGATGTATTTCTTTGATCTGTTTAATGAGATTTTTAAAATAAAAGATTCAGAGAAAAAAACACCGGTATTGTAGATGAATAAAAAGAAAGTTATTGCCCCGTTAATTCTGTTGCTGGCTGTTACCGTTTATTTTGTACTTTTCTATAAGGACAAGAAGCTCAGGTTTATTCCTGAAAACGCTGATGCAGTTATTTTAATAGACGTAAAGAATCTGACGAGGCAATATATTTTCAGCCTGATCACGCACCCTTCACAATGGGGTAGTAAAACAAAAGGGAAAACTTCAGCTTCCCTAAAAGATTCGGGAATTAAAATCCCTGATTTTTTACAGATTTTCCACCTTAAAGGCGGGCGGGCTTCAGAATGGTATAGTATCATAGAACTTAAAGACCCGCAGAAATTTACTGCGTTTTTAAAGCAGCAAAAGTTTGTCAGTAAAGGAAAAAATATTTTCCAAAAGGATCATATTTTTCTAAGTATAGAAGGTGAAAACTGTATTGTAGGAACCTCCGGTTCAGGTCTTGGACTCATAGACAAACAGGTTTTTCAGACTTCCTTCAAAAGCATTTTAAATGCAGATCAGTTTATTCAAAATACAGCAGGGAGTATTTCTTTTCTTTCAGGGCAGAAAATCCAAAGTTTTTCCATTGAGCTGAAAGATGATGAAATTGAAATAAAAAACAACTCCAATCCGGAAATAGTCAATGCGGTTGTCTCAAAATTACAGCAGGGAAATCATTTTTTAGAAGCAGAATTAAATGCTGACAACATAAAAAACTATACTCATTTTTTTGGTGTAAATAAAGGAGATTCACTACAGATCAACCATGTTAAGGTAACTGCAGATCTTGAGCAGGTAAATGATACCATTATCACGTATGGTTATGATGATAACTTTAACGAGATTGAAACAAAAGCGTATCAGAAGATTATACAGCCGAACTATATTATTGATTTTCAAAGCCGGGTTCCTGAAAAAACCTGGGTGTATTTTCAAACTAAAAAATGGATCAATGCCCAGAATCAATTCACAGCTATTCCATTTCAGCCCAATAATGCCAGTAGAGATACTGCCGGAATTGTTGTAAGGTCTACCAGAAAACCAATACAGCAGTCTCCAAAACTTGAAAAAAACTATATCTTCATCAGAAACAGTGAAATGTTGTTCTCTTCTTTAAGTACTTTAAGTAAAACTGAAAAAAGAATCATTTCTGATATAGATTATGTCTTTTATGGTAATGAAGCTCAAAATTATTGGGTCAAAGTAAAGGCGAAGAATGGAAAATTACCCTTAATTTTGCGATGGTAAAATCTTTCATCCTAAAAATGACCCTATATTAATGGCTCCATCAGAAGTTCTCTTACTAAAACAGATCACACATTATTTTTTACATCTGGTTTTCCCGGTGTTTATTGCGCTGATTTTTTTTCGTAAAAACTGGAAAAAGGCATATCTTATTATGCTGGCTACGATGCTTGTAGATCTGGATCACCTTTTTGCCAATCCCATATTTGATCCATCAAGAAACAGTATAGGTTTTCATGTTTTACATTCCTATTATGCAATTGCAGTATATGTTTTGATGCTGTTTTTTAAAGGGAATGTCAGAATTGCGGCCGTTGGGCTTTTGTTTCATATGCTGACGGATTTTCAGGACTTTACCCTGTGGACTCATTAAAATATCATTAATATTTCCTTTTAACCTTCCGAATTTTATAGATTTTTCGTATTTTGTAATCACTTTATGAGATTCAAAGAACTTTTACATTATACTTATATTTTTCCTGTCCTTACGGTCGGTTACTATTTTTCCGGACTCATGGGAGGTGGTGTTATATATGACATCATTGCGGGGATTTTTCTTATTGGAAGCGTTTTATCGGCAGTACATCATGCCGAGGTTGTCGCTCATAAAGTAGGAGAGCCTTTTGGAAGTATCATTCTGGCTTTATGTATCACCATTATTGAAGTGGCACTCATCATCTCACTGATGGTAGCCGGCGGAGATCAGGCGATCACGCTGGCCAGAGATACCGTTTTTGCCGCAGTAATGCTTATCCTGAATGGGATTTTAGGTATATGTATTCTGGTAGGCGGCGTAAAATACCATGAACAGTTCTTTGCAAGAACTTCTGCCACCACTTACCTGGTGAGTATCGTTTCCATTCTGGTGCTGACCCTTGTGCTTCCTAATTTTACTTCCAGTGTCAATGGTCCTTTTTATAATGAAGCACAGCTTATTTTTATTTCCATTGCCTGTCTCGCTATTTACGGAGTATTCCTGATGGTACAGACAGTACGCCATAGAAGCTATTTCATCGTTCCTGATGAGCATCCTGAAGAACATTATATTCCCACATTAACGAAGACATTCATAAGCTTTGCCTTTTTGGTGATTTGTCTTATCATTGTCGTTTTAATGGCAAAAGGACTTTCGAATACTATTGAAGAGATGGTACAGAGCCTGGGAGCTCCAAAGTCTTTGGTAGGGGTAATTATTGCTGCTGTAGTGCTTCTTCCTGAAGGAGTTGCCGCCATACGTGCTGCGAGAGCCAATCAGATACAGTCAAGTTTAAATCTGGCGTTAGGTTCGGCGCTGGCAAGTATAGGGTTGACCATTCCGGCGGTATCAGCGGTATGCATCATGTATGACATCCCATTGGTACTGGGATTGGACAAAAAAGATATTATCCTGCTTTCTTTATCTGTATTTATTGTCATGCTTTCGTTGAGCAGAGGAAAAACAAATATCCTGTACGGAACCGTTCTTTTAGTCAATCTGGCAGCCTATATCTTTACGGTAATTGTTCCTTAAGAAAAGGGAATTCCTTATGGGCAAAGCTCTTCGCTGAAATTTTATTCCAAACTTGGAATTGTACTAGAGTCTTCTGGCTAATTCCATTTTAAATGCCATTAATTTGGCAATATTTTCAGATTTGTAGATGGCCATGTCGGCATTTTCACCCACAAAGTTTTCTTCAATAGTGGTTCGCCAGAGTTTCAGCCATTGATCAAAGTGTTTTTGTTCCATAGCCTGCAGCTCATTGATGGGGAAATGTACACCCATGGGATTTCCTTTATACGTCATCTGTCCAAAAAGAATAGATTCCCAAAAAGAATACATTTTCGGAAGATGCTGATCCCAATTTACTTTGGCAATATCATTAAAAAAGAATCCAATAGTTTCATCTTTAACAACTTTGGTATAAAATGAATTGACAAGGTGCTCAATATCTTCTCTTGACTCCAGCTTTTTCATATTTCAAATGTACTGCAAAATCAATTTAAAAATCAAATCATAAGATTGATAAATTTCATGAAAACAATATTTTATCTTTGTACCGAAGTAAAGACGAACAGAAGATTTGCTGATTCAAAAATTCCTGAAGTTCTTTAACTGAGAAAAAATACAGAAAATGACAAGAGGATTCAGAAAAAAAATCCGTCAGAAAAATACGGAAAACAGTGGCTTCGGAAGTAATGCATCAGGAAGATTTATCAATAAAGATGGGCTTCCGAATGTTCAGAGAACCGGGGTGAACGTTTTCAATAGGTTAAGCTGGTATCATACGATGCTGAACCTGTCATCCTTCCGCTTTATTTCCTATCTGGTTGTAGCCTATATCCTGATTAATCTGGTGTTTGCAATGATCTATTATATCATTGGAGTAGAACATCTCACAGGAATAGATAAGAGTGATCCTCTTAACGAATTCATTGACGTATTCTTCTTCAGTTCGCAGACATTTACAACAGTAGGGTATGGGAGAATTGCCCCTGTGGGTTTTATGGCCAGTTTAGTGGCTACTTTCGAGGCTTTTTTAGGATTGCTTACCTTTGCCATCGCTACCGGACTTTTTTACGGGAGATTCTCAAGACCCAGGGCTTATTTAAGATTTTCTGATATTGCTGTCATTGCCCCTTTTCAGGATGCCGCAGCATTGATGTTCAGACTTGCACCATATAAAAACAATGCCCTTACGGATGCTGATGTTATAGTGTCAGCTGCAATTGAAGTGATTGAGAATGGTGTTCCCAAAAGTAATTTTTATAGATTAGAGACCCATTTAAGCAAAATCAATACCCTGGCATTAAACTGGACCGTAGTTCATAAAATAGATGAAAATTCACCGTTTTATGGATTTTCAGAAGAAGATTTTAATGCTACAGATATTGAGCTTATTGTTCAGGTTCGTGCGTTTGATGAAGTTTTCTCCAATACAGTCGTTCAAAGGTCTTCCTATGTGACGGGAGAAATTATATACGGAGCCAGATTTGTTCCCATGTATTATCCGAATAAAGATAATCAGACAACAATTTTAGATCTGGATAAAATTAATGAATATCAAAAGGAAGAACTTACCGTTTCGGTAAGAAATAAAGAATAAATGGACTTAGATTTTTATAAAAAACAGGCTTTACAAAAGCAGAAAGAACATAAAAAGTTTTTGGATGGATTAAAGAAGAAACCTCCCAAAAATCTGGATTATGTTGTTCAGGAAACCCATGAAGAAGTTTTTGAAGAGATAGACTGTTTGCAATGTGCCAATTGCTGTAAAACAACCGGACCTTTATATACTGAAAAGGATATTGAACGTATAGCAAAACACCTGCGAATGAAACAGGCGGATTTTGAAGCGAAATTTCTGAGGGTGGATGAAGATAACGACAAAGTACTGCAGAATCTTCCATGTTTTTTTCTGAATAATGACAATACCTGCTCTATCTATGAAGTAAGGCCGAAAGCCTGCAGAGAATACCCTCATACCGATCGTAAAAAGATTTACCAGATCAATCATCTGATGCTGAAAAATACAGTGATCTGCCCGGCTGCTTTTGAATTTGTAGAAAAAATGATGAAAAACATTACGAAATAGGATATTTTACTAAAACCTCTTAAATAATTATAAAGTACGTTAAATAAGACCTTTATGGATAATTTTATAAATGATGTGTCGTTTAGTTTAAACAATCATTTAAATATTACATTATGAAAAAGTTATTTTTAACGGCAGCGTTTACATTAGTCGGAGTAATCGCAGTATCGGCTCAAACACAAACACAGAAGCCAGCCGAAACTACTACTAGTAACCAAACGACAACTCAAACACAACAACAGAGTCCACAGACTACCACAGACTGGAGTACCTCATCAACAACCAGCGGGCAAAAACAAACAACTACAGCCGATGCTTCTACGGCTACTCCTGCAGCGGATGCTACAGTAAGTACGGGAAGCACTGCGGAAGCGACTAAGCCTGCAGAAGCAACTAAAGAAGAGAAGAAAAGTAAAAAGAAAAAGTAAAACATTTTAGTAAACACCAGAAGGAATCCTGAAATCTAGTATTTCAGGATTTTTTTTGATCAATTTCTATGATTCTGAATGCTACTATCCTTCGGATTAAATCAAGAGGTAAATCCTTTGTAATGGGAAACTGTACCGCTCCTTTCGAAAACTTGTAATTTCCTTCTTTAAAATCCTTCTCAAAAGTTTTTATCCCTTCAGCACCAGGGTAAAAGCCAATATGATTCTTATACGCTGCAAAATAGACCAATGGCTTTCCTTTATATTTGAAAGCCGGCATTTGGTAGCCTATATACTCTTCCAGGTCAGGAGACTGAGCAAGGATGTTTTTTCTCAGTTCCTCTAATTTCTCCTGAGTTTCTTCCGGAAACAGCAGGAAATATTCGTTGGTATTTTTGAAGGTGTTTGTCATAAAATAAAAATAAAAAAAGTGCTGCATATAGCAGCACTTTCTCCTTTCACTTTTTACTTTTTTCCCATTATCCCGGGAACAGGCTGTATCAAAAAAGGTCGGGATTTTTTCCCAACCTTATATTTTTATGTTATACAACTCCCTGAGCCAACATTGCTTCTGCTACTTTTACGAAGCCGGCAATATTTGCACCTTTTACGTAGTTTACATAACCGTCTTCGTCTTTTCCGTAGTCTCTACAAGCTTTGTGGATACCGATCATGATCTCCTTTAATCTTGCGTCTACTTCTTCAGAAGTCCAGTTTAAACGGATAGAGTTCTGAGTCATCTCTAGTCCTGAGGTAGCAACACCTCCAGCGTTGGAAGCCTTACCAGGAGAGAATAATACTTTATTATCAAGGAAATAGTTGATGGCATCCAGTGTAGAAGGCATGTTAGCTGCTTCAGTTACACAAAGACATCCGCTTTCAACCAATTTCTTAGCGTCTTCTAAATCTAATTCATTCTGAGTTGCAGAAGGGAAGGCAACATCACACTTGATGTCCCAAGGACGTTTCCCAGCGTGGAATTCAGCAGAAGGATATTTTTTAGCATAATCTTCAGCTCTGTTGTTTCCTGAAGATCTTAATTCTAATAAATAATCAATTTTCTCTCCGCTAATACCGTCTTTATCATAGATGTATCCGTCCGGTCCTGAGATAGTTACCACTTTAGCACCCAGTTCAGTTGCTTTTTTGATAACTCCCCAAGCTACGTTTCCGAAACCTGATACCGTTACTGTTTTACCTTTGAAATCTTGTCCGATCGTCTTAAGCATCTGCTCAGCGAAGTATACTACACCATATCCGGTAGCTTCAGGACGGATCAATGAACCTCCGTAAGCAAGACCTTTTCCGGTAAGAACTCCTGTAAATTCGTTTCTAACTTTCTTATATTGTCCGAATAGGTATCCGATTTCTCTTGCTCCTACACCGATATCTCCAGCAGGTACATCCGTTTCAGGACCAATGTGCTTACATAACTCTGTCATGAAAGCCTGGCAGAAACGCATTACTTCCATATCAGATTTACCTTGTGGATCAAAATCTGAACCTCCTTTACCACCACCCATTGGAAGGGTTGTTAATGAGTTTTTGAATACCTGCTCGAAAGCTAAGAATTTAAGAACAGATAAGTTAACTGTAGGATGGAAACGAATTCCCCCTTTGTATGGTCCAATAGCAGAGTTCATCTGAATTCTGAAACCTCTGTTAACCTGGATCTCTCCTTTGTCATCAACCCATGGAACTCTGAAAATAATGATTCTTTCAGCTTCAGCCATTCTTTCAAGCAGCTTCATTCCGGTATATTCTTTTTTGGTAGCAATGAACGGAATTACTGTTACGGCAACTTCTTTTACAGCCTGTAAAAATTCCGGTTCGTTAGGATTTTTTGCTTCAATTTTTGCAATAAACTCTTGGATTTTCTGGTCAATATTATATTGTTCCATATATTAAGGTTGAATATTATTGTCAACAAATTTAATTTTTTTTTCAAGATTCACAACACTCTATTTTAACATTGTTGAAAATTAAATAATAATGTTTCAGAATATTATTAAATTAATAATTTGCTATTAAATTTTATTAAAAATGAAATGTTATGTATGAAATAATGCAATATTAAGAAATCGTTAATTCTTAAATTGCGATAAATTGCCTCCCGGAAAATGATTTTACTTTCCCTAAAAGCTCCAATTCTAAAATGATTGGTAAAATTTTGTGTGAGGAAATTTCAATTTCCAGCGAAAGATCGTCTAAAGATATCTGTGGATTCTCTTTTATGTATTGATATATTGTCTGTTGAATATCAGTTAATTGTATGACAGATTCACTGTATGGGAAAAGCTCTTCGATTTTCTCCGGAGGATCATTCAATCCCAGCAGATTGATAAGGTCTTTCAGGGTTGAAATAGCAGTTGCTTTATGATGGAAAATCAATTGATTACAACCTTGGCTGTAAGCGTCAGTAATTTTTCCCGGAAGCGCAAAAACATCCCTGTTGTAGTCATTGGCAAAAGTTGCCGTACTCACAGATCCTCCTCCGAATCCCGTTTCTACAACAATGGTGGAAGGGGAAATTCCTGCCACAATCCTGTTCCTTTGAATGAAATTTTCCCGGTCCGGTTTTCTGGTTGAGCTGAATTCGGTAAGCAATACTCCTCCCTCCTGAAGAATTTTTTCTGAAAGTTTTCTGTTGTTAGCCGGATATAAAAACTGAAAACCATGAGCAAGTACTGCTACGGTGGGTTTTCGGTAGTGAATAGATTGTTCATGCACCTCTTTATCTACTCCCAATGCAAGACCACTTACGGATAAAAATGGAGCAGAACGGGTAGCTTCAAAGAAATCATGAATAAATTGCCGGCCATAAGTGGTCATATTCCGGGTTCCTACTATGCTTACCTTGCGAAGTGAATCATCAAGCTTCCCCTTTTGATAGACTATGGCAGGAGCATCCTGACATTCATGAAGGTGTTGGGGAATTTCTTTAAGATGTCTGAGTTTGATCTGGATATTATTTTTTTCGCAAAATTTTAATTCTTTTTCTGCAAAATCCAGATGTTCTTTATTTCCTATGTCAGAAACGGTTTTTGATCCCATTCCTTCCAGTTTTTTATATTCTTTTTTGCTCCTTTTCCATGCTTCTTCTGCACTTCCAAAAGCCCGGACAAGTTTATAAAAATTAATGTCACCAATCTGGCTGCATTCGCGGAGAGCGACGGCATATAAATATTCTTCGGAAATCATGTGTGTTTTTTTTCAAATGTAGTAAAAATAAGCTTTTACTTCTTTCTTAATTCCTCCAAATGATTCCAGATATCATCTCTCTTTTTATAAGGTAATTCCAGAAAATCTTCAGGATGGTTTTCTTTATATTCCTGCCACAATTTGTCATCCTTTTCACTATAATAATTAGGAAATTCCCAGATATATTTTTTCTTTTTTTCGCCTACATTTTTAAAAGCAAAAGCAATAATACTTCCTACGACTGCACCGGAAAGGTGAGCCTGCCAGGAGATTTTACTCGGCTCCTGCATCGTATAGAACAGCTCCTCAGGAAGCATTCCCCAAATTAAACTTCCATAATACAATACGACAAGCAATGATATGGTAAGCAGCTTTGTATTCCATTTAAATACTCCGCTGAAGAAAAGGAAAAAAGCAAGAACGTATACCACCCCACTGGCTCCTATGGTACAGGTGTACATATAATCACCGGTAAGAATGTCGATAGGGGGAAGCAGCCAGACCAAAAGCCCTGTTGCCAGCCAGCCGATAATAAAGACCTTATTGGCTACTAAAGGATAAAACTGGTACAGCAGAAACATCAGGGCAGCAATAGGAATGGAGTTTCCTATGATATGATCTATATTTCCATGTAAAAGGGGAGATGTAATCACCCCCAACAATCCTTCGGGTACTAAAGGGATAATAGCCCCAAAGCAACTTCCAAAAAAGCCGCGCATCTGTAAAAAGTATCCGAACCACATTGCTGAAAGCATCAGCAAGGGGTATATAATCGCTCTTTTGGAAAGTACATTTTTAAACATGTAGATTTTATGTCAAATCAAAAGCCAACGATAAATTTCGGAAAATTTGTCGATGAATCATATTCTACTTACCTGATTTTAAGACAAAAGGTATCAATTTTATTTTATGAAACGAGTATTTTGGCATTGAATTTATTTATACACTACATTATTGAGGCTAAAATCTGATGAAAAATGAATTTTTTGAAGATCAATTAACCTTTAAAAAAAATTATATTTAATATTTTTGCATTGAAAATTTTTAGAAAATGAAGCGGTTTTTATTAATTCTTTCCTTTTTCATAGGGATTTATGTAAGTGCACAAGAAGAATTGAAAAAAGATTCTGTAGTGGTAGACACAGTAAAATACTGGTCAGTGTTAGGAAAAAATACAGTAATGCTTAATCAGGCTGCCTTTTCCAACTGGGTAGGTGGTGGAGCGAATAATGTAGGTTGGCTTGCGGGCATCAATTACAATATGACCTATGAAAAAGAAAATGACCTTTGGGAGAATATCGTTATCATGGGATATGGACAAAATGATACCAAAGGTTTAGGAATAAGAAAAACTCAGGACGTTTTAAATGTCTCTACCAACTACGGGAGAAAATTTTCCAAGAGTTGGTATTTCTCTTTGGGAGCAGGCATACAGTCACAGTTTGCTCCGGGATATGAAGATGGCAATAATCCTGAGGCAAAGAAAATTTCAAATTTCATGGCCCCGGGATATGTAAACGTCGGTATGGGTATTACCTACAGGCCCAACGATGATTTGACGGTAACTTTACGTCCTACCAACGCCAGATGGACGTTTGTACTAGATAAAAGTCTTCAGCTGGCAGGAAATTACGGTCTGAAAAATGATGGTGATTCTTCACTATTGCAGTTCGGTTTTTTGGGAACGGCAATATACAAAGTGAAAATTATGGAAGATATTCATTTAACGAATACGGCTTCTGTCTTTTCCAATTATCTTGACCGTCCTGATAGGTTGGTGCTTGCGTACGGAGCTCTTTTAAACCTGAAAGTTAATAAGTATATTTCCTCCAATATAAGTTTAGATTTGCTGTATGATCATAACCAAATAGAGAAAACCCAGCTAAAACAAACCCTGGGAATTGGCTTTGCCTATACGCTGGATAATGGGGTGAAGCGCTCTGACCGTAAAGACAGCCAGTGGTGGATTAAGAAATAGGTAATAAAAATATAGAGCAGTAAAAAGTACTCCAAACCGGAGTGCTTTTTTTGTGGATGATGGTGAGGTCAACTTAAGTAGTTTTAAGTTTAGACTCTGTTTTTTCTGAGAGTTAAGTTTTTAAATATCTTATTTTTAACTAGTTACACGTGATATTTGAACCTTGTTAAATTCAAATTAAAGTGAATATTACCGGGGCGTAAATTATTATTTATACATTTGTAAGGAAAATAATTAATTATGAAAAAACTTTTATTGATGGCTTCCATTTCTTTTGGGGCTATTGTGGCAGCACAGGAAACTAAAACTGCAGCTCCTGCAGCTGATACTGTTAAAGCCTGGTCTATTCAGGGGCAAAACACATTAATGCTTAATCAGGCTGCCTTTTCCAATTGGGTAGGAGGTGGAGCCAACAACGTGGGATGGCTTGCCGGTGTCAATTACAACCTGACTTACGAGAAAGGTAAAGATCTTTGGGAAAACATTATTATCCTTGGATATGGCCAAAATAATACCCAGGGTACGGGGGTAAGAAAAACCCAGGATGTTATCAATCTTTCTACTAACTATGGTAGAGAATTTGCCAAAAACTGGTACTATTCTATGGGAGCTAGTCTTCAGACTCAATTTGCTCCGGGATATGAGGATGGGAACAATCCTGATGCCAAGAAAATATCAAACTTTTTTGCACCGGGGTATTTAAATTTAGGAGCAGGTGTTACCTACCGTCCTAACGATAATTTTACGATGACCCTTCGCCCTGCCAACGCAAGATGGACTTTTGTTCTGGATAAAGATCTTCAAAAAGCAGGAACTTATGGCCTTAAAAACGATGGAGATTCTTCGCTTTTTCAATTCGGTTTCCTGGGAACAGCTATTTACAAGCTGAAAATCATGGAGAATATCAGCCTGATCAATACGGGGTCTGTTTTTTCAAACTATTTAGATCATCCGGACAGATTGGTTCTTGGATATAGTGGAGTCCTTAATATGAAGATCAATAAATATATTTCTACCAATGTAACACTTGATTTATTATATGACCACAACCAGATCAAGAAAACCCAGCTAAAACAAACGTTAGGGGTAGGGTTGGCCTATAATATCGATAACGGAAAGAAACGTTCAGAGAACAAAGATAACCAGGGTTGGCTTAAGAAATAATCTTAATCACTATACATAATAAGAAAGCACTTCAATTTGAAGTGCTTTCTTATGTATCAATTATATAAGTCTTAAAATTCTAAATCAACTTCTAATTTCTCCGCCAATAGCTTTGAAATTTTTTCTTTTAAAGGCTCAATGTCGATATTCTGCATCGCATCATTCGCAAATGCATATAAAAGAAGTGCCTGTGCTTCTTTTTTAGAGATACCTCTTGCTCTCAGATAAAACAGGGCGTCTTCATTAAGCTGACCTACTGTACATCCGTGAGAACATTTTACGTCATCTGCAAAGATCTCCAACTGAGGTTTTGTATCAATACTTGCCCCTTCACTTAATAAAACATTGTTGTTTTGCTGATAGGCATTCGTTTTCTGGGCAATTTTGTCAACAAAAACTTTCCCGTTGAAAACTCCGTGGGCATTGCCATCAAAGATACCCTTGTAGTTCTGATAACTTTCACAGTTTGGAAAATTGTGGTGAACTGCGGTATGGTGGTCTACCAGCTGGTCTTTTCCGATGATGGTAATTCCGTTCATGAATGAATTGATATTTGATCCATTATGAATGAAATCCAGGTTATTTCTTACCAATTTACCTCCAAAAGAGAATGTATTTACAGTGGTTAAGCTGTCTTTCTCCTGTTTTGCAAAGGTATTATCAATAAGATATGAGGTATTGTTATCGTTCTGAAGTTTATGCCAATCTGCTTTTGCATTTGGATAAGTAAAGATCTCCGTTACGGAATTGGTCAATACATAAGTACTGTCAAAATTATGGTGACTTTCAATCACTTCCACTTTTGCTCCCTCTTCTACAATCAATAGGTTTCTTGTATTGTAGAATGTATTTTCTTCCTGATTCTGAGAAATATAGAAAATATGAATAGGTTTTTCAATCACCACATTTTTAGGAACTTTTAAAAAGAATCCATATTTGCAGTAAGCAAGATTTAAATTGGTGAAAGCCAAATCCTTAGCTGCAATGCTGTTAAAGTACTGATCGAAAACTTCTTTATGCTGCTCGTCATTCAATGCATAATTGAATGAAAGGAACTCTGCATTTTCAATAGAAACCTTAGAAAGTTCCTTATGAAGCTGCCCGTTTACAAAAACGATCCAGTCAAAATTTTCTTCTCCTAAATGCAGTTGGTCAAACTGCTCTTTGGTGATGTTATGGTTCTCTTTTGGAAAGAAATTGTAGTCTTTCTCAGTGATCTCCCTTAGGTTGGTATATTTAAACTCTTCGTCTTTTTTGGTAGGAAAACCTGTTTCTGCAAACTTTCCTAAAGCCTGAACTCTCGTTTCATCCAAAAAACGGTGACGAAGTGTACTGAGAAATTCGTTATGATTATTTAAAATTTGTTCGTTTAAACTCATTGTTTATTTGAAATTTGAGATTTGAGATTTGAAATTACGGATGGTTAAATTTATTGCCATTATGTTCGATAGTTTTTAAATATCTTATAAAGCCGGAAATCATCTTTGATAAATCCGTATAATCCTTTTTCAAATCATTAAATTCATTTTCGGTAATAAAATTTCTATCAAATGCTCTGATTAATTGAGATCTTACTTCACCACATGAACCTTTTGACATAGATAGAAAATTGATAAATTCTTTATTTCCCTCCCTTTCAAAACCTTCTGCAATGTTATCCATTACAGAAGCCGATGAACGGTCTATTTGATTTTTAATGTTTAGACTGCAATTTGAATTTTGTACGAGTGAGATGAAAACTTTCTGGCATAATTCTCTGGATCTTTTCCATATTTCTAAATCTTCAAAATTATTTATAGTTGCCATAATTTCAAATCTCAAATCGCAAACTTCAAATTAGTTAAGCAGCCAGTCGTAACCCTTTTCTTCAAGTTCTAACGCTAAAGATTTATCACCTGTTTTGATGATTTTTCCATTGGCTAAAACGTGAACAAAGTCAGGTTGAATATAGTTAAGCAATCTTTGATAGTGTGTAATCAAAAGAACTGCATTTCCTTCATTTTTAAAGTGATTCACCCCATCTGCTACAATTCTTAATGCATCAATGTCTAATCCTGAATCTGTTTCATCAAGAATAGCCAGTTTAGGATTAAGCATCATCATCTGGAAGATCTCATTTCTTTTCTTTTCACCTCCAGAGAATCCCTCGTTTAATGATCTTGAAAGGAAATCTTTTTTGATCCCTAATTTTTCAGACTTTTCACGAATGAGAGCAAGCATTTCTTTTGCCGGCATTTCTCCCAGTCCGTTTGCTTTTCTGGTTTCGTTTAAAGCTGCCTTGATAAAGTTCGTTACAGAGACTCCCGGAATTTCCACTGGATACTGGAAAGAAAGGAAGATTCCTTTGTGTGCTCTGTCTTCAGGAGCATCTTCACTGATATCTTCACCCTGGAAAAGGATTTCTCCACCAGTTACTTCATAATCCTCTTTTCCTGCGATTACAGAAGAAAGTGTGGATTTACCAGCTCCGTTTGGCCCCATGATAGCGTGAACTTCGCCCGGCTTTATTTCAAGATTAATACCTTTTAATATTTCTGCGCCATCTTCAATTTTGGCGTGAAGGTCTTTTATTTGTAACATTCTTGCTAACTTTTTCTTTTTATAATTGTATTAGCTTCCTCTGTATGTGGAATATCCAAATGGTGATAAAGTAATAGGAACATGATAATGTTCGTTATTTTTTATCTGGAATATTACCTCTATAGACGGATAGAAGCTTTCTATTTTTTTGTTTTTATAATAATCTTCTACAAAGAATACGAGTTTGTATTTTCCGTAATTATTGCTCTTTTGGTATGGTAAAAAATCTGAAACCCTGCCATTATTATCAGTTTGCTTTTTACCTATAGAAACCCATTGCTGGGTTGTTTCATTATATTTCTCCAGTTCAATTTTTACATTTCCTGCAGGTTGTCCCTGCGAAATGTCAAGAATATGACTTGAAAGTTGAAATCCCGTCTTTTCCTGAGCAGAAAAGGCTAAGAAAATGAATCCAAAAAATAACAATAAAAACTTTTTCATAGAGACCATTTTCTCAGTGGACTATCCAACTGAACCTTCTAATGAAATTTCTAATAATTTCTGTGCTTCGATAGCAAATTCCATTGGAAGTTTATTTAAAACTTCTTTGCTGAAACCATTAACGATCAGGGCAATTGCTCTTTCCGTATCAATACCTCTTTGGTTACAGTAGAAAATCTGATCTTCTCCGATTTTCGAAGTCGTTGCTTCGTGCTCGAGCTGTGCCGTAGGATCTTTGATTTCAATATAAGGGAAGGTATGAGCCCCACATTCATTACCCATCAATAAAGAGTCACATTGAGAGAAGTTTCTTGCCCCTTTAGCAGTAGGCATTACTTTTACCAATCCTCTGTATGAGTTTTGAGATTTTCCTGCAGAAATACCTTTTGAAATGATCGTTGACTTGGTGTTTTTTCCAATGTGGATCATTTTTGTACCTGTATCTGCATATTGGTGGTTGTTTGTCACAGCGATAGAGTAGAACTCTCCGATTGATCCGTCACCTTTCAGAATACAAGATGGATATTTCCATGTTACTGCAGAACCTGTTTCCACCTGTGTCCAAGAGATTTTTGCATTTCTTTCGCAAAGTCCTCTTTTTGTCACAAAGTTGAAAACGCCTCCTTTTCCTTCTTCATTACCCGGATACCAGTTCTGAACAGTTGAGTATTTGATCTCTGCATCATCCATTGCAATAAGCTCTACAACCGCAGCGTGAAGTTGGTTTTCATCTCTTGACGGCGCAGTACATCCTTCAAGATAAGAAACATAACTTCCTTCATCAGCAATGACAAGAGTTCTTTCAAACTGGCCTGTTCCTGCCTGGTTGATACGGAAATACGTGGAAAGTTCCATTGGACATCTTACTCCCTTAGGAATATAGCAGAAACTTCCGTCAGAAAATACTGCGGAATTCAATGCTGCATAAAAGTTATCTCCTCTTGGAACTACTTTTCCAAGATATTTTCTTACTAAATCAGGATGGTTTTTAATGGCCTCAGAAATAGAACAGAAAATAATTCCTTTTTCAGCCAATGTATCCTGGAAAGTGGTTTTCACAGAAACTGAGTCTATTACAATATCTACAGCTACTCCTGAAAGTCTTTTCTGCTCTTCGATATTAATCCCTAGCTTTGCGAAAGTTTTCAATAATTCCGGGTCCACTTCGTCAAGGCTTTCCAATTCAGGTTTTGCCTTTGGAGCAGCATAGTAACGGATTGCTTGAAAATCCGGCTTTTCATATTTGATGTTTGCCCACTCAGGCTCCACCATCTTTAGCCAGATTTTGAAAGATTCCAAACGCCATTCAGTCATCCATTCAGGCTCTTCTTTTTTTGCAGAGATAGCACGGACGATATCCTCATTCAAACCAATTGGGAAGTCTTCATAATCAATCTTCGTTTCCCAACCGAATTCATATTTTTTATTTTCTAGATCGACTCTTAAATCGTCTTCAGTATATTTACTCATTATTTTTTTTTATTTCAGATTTTAGATTTCAGGTTGATTTCTGATTTCTAGTATCTAATGTCTTTTCTCTAAAGACTAAATGATTCTCCACATCCACATGTTCTGGATGCATTCGGGTTGTTAAATACAAACCCTTTTCCGTTCAATCCTCCTGAGTACTCAAGAGTTGTTCCTGCTAAGTATAAGATAGATTTTTTATCAATAACAATTTTAATGTCATTATCTTCAAAAATCTGATCTGTGTCTGTTTTTTGGTTGTCAAACTTTAAAACATACTCTAAACCAGAGCATCCGCCGCTTTTAACACCAACTCTTATATAATCTTCAGCAGGGTTAAAACCATCTTCTGTCATCAGCTGAATGGCTTTTTCCTTTGCGTAATCTGATACTTTTATCATTGTATTTATTTAGAATGATTTAATTAGGCAAAAATACGAACTAATTTCCGCAATCTCAAATCGAAGATATCTATTTTAATGATTCTGATCTTAATACGACATTTTAATTTCTGGGATTAGTGTTAAAGATGTATAAATTTTCTCTCAAAGACCTGAATACTTTTAACCTTGAATTCTATTTTTCATCTATAAATAAAATGAACAATGAAACAAAAAGTATTAATTTTTTTTGTATTGTTTTTAATGGTAGCGTCTTATGGACAGACTACAAGGTATATCTATGAAACTTCAGTGAACCCGGATTCAATTAATCTGGTAAGCATGAAAATTGAAAAAACTTTTTTAGATATTAAAGGAAACCGTTCTTTATTTGTCAGTGAAAATAAATTGAAAAAAGATTCTCTTTTAAATTCTTTTAGATCGGAAATAAAAGAAAATAATAGAAAAGGAGATAAAGATTTTCCAAAACAGGAAGGGAAGAAACATATTGAACCTACTTTTTTTGAATATTTTGTTTCAAAGAATATTCCGGAGCAAAAAGTATTTTATTATGAGAAAGCTGCCGGTAAACAAATTTATTATCAGGAAGACAGACCTTTGAAATGGGAAATAGCCCAAACTGTGGAAAAACAGAATGGATATCCTGCTCAAAAAGCTGTTGTCAATTTTGGAGGAAGGAGTTGGACTGCCTGGTTTACGAAAGATATTGCTATTTCTGATGGTCCGTACAAATTCTCGGGATTACCGGGGTTGATTGTGAAACTGGAAGATGATAAAGGAGATTTTAAGTTCGATCTTGTTAAGAAAATCCAGATTAAGGATGCTTTTGAGGAGCCTATAAATACTGATGCAAAACAAAGTACAAGAATTAATTTCCACGGAGATAAAGCAGCTTTGGAACTAGAGTCTAATAAAAACAGAAAATCTATGGCAGGAAATAATGGAGGAGAGAATATGGGTTTTAATGGAGAAGGAAGACACGGAGGAGAAATGAGAGGCGGTGGTCACCCAGGCGGTAGAATGGGAGGTATGGGTGGAAATCATCAGGATTCTCCTGTACAGCAAAATCAAGGAGCAGAACATTTTTCTTTTGGAAGTGGCTCAATCCAAAATCCTATTGAATTAAAATAAAAAAAATATAAATGAAAAAATTAGGTATTATTGCTTTGGCATTCTTTATACAGCATGTCTCTGCACAAACCAACAGATTTGTGTATCAGGTAACTATGAAACCTGATGCAGAAAATAAAGCGGATATTAAAACCGAAAACGCCTATTTGGATATTTCTCCTGAAAAATCAGTCTTTTACTCTGAAAACAGAATCAAAAGGGACTCTATTATGCAAAAAGCATTTCAGGGAGGTGGCGGAAGAGGAAGTGTGAGTAGGGATCAGATGGAAAATTTGAGAACGAATATCAGCTATTCTGTAGAAAAAGATAAAACGAATCAGAAGACTTACCTGAAAGACAGAATAGGAAGGGATAGCTATTCTTATGAAGAAGACAGACCTCTGAACTGGAAAATTTCCTCAGAAACTACAAAAATTGGGGAGTATAAAGTTCAAAAAGCAGAAACTGATTTTGCTGGAAGAAAATGGACTGCCTGGTTTACTACGGATCTTCCGTATCAGGATGGCCCCTATAAGTTCGGCGGGCTTCCGGGACTGATTGTAAAAGTAGAAGATGACAAAGGAGATTATTCTTTCGATTTGATGAAAAATTTTAAAATTGCTGAATTTCCTGTCCTGAACCAGTTTGGAACTCCGATAAAAGTGAAAAGAACTGATTTTATAAAGCAGCAGCAGAAGTTCAAATCTGATCCTGCGGCCTTTATGAGTCAAAGCGGAGGACAAGGGGGATTCGCCACTACGATGAGAGTTGGAGGAGGAAGAGGCCCGGGCGGAGATGGAAACCAAAATCCTGCTGATATGAAAAAAAGAATGGAAGAGAGGGTAAAAGAAGAAGCTAAGAAAAACAGTAATCCCATTGAATTACAATAAATAAAAATCCCTGAAGAAAAATTCTTCAGGGATTTTTTTATTTTTATTCTGTCAGTTTATTTTAAAAGCTGGTTGAACGTGTCTCCTTGTCTGATATCACCACTATTATAGCCCTTCATGAACCATTCTTTACGTTGTGCAGATGATCCGTGGGTAAAACTTTCCTGATTAACATACCCCTGAGCTCTTTTTTGGATATTGTCATCTCCCACAGCCTGTGCTGCATCTATAGCAGACTGTATATCTCCAGGTTCCAGAATATGTTTGGAGTCATCTGTTTTCTTGGCCCAGACTCCGGCATAAAAATCGGCTTGTAACTCTGTAGCCACAGAGACTCTGTTCATCTCTGCTTCTGAATATCTTCCGCTTCTTCTCAGGGCATCTACTTTTTGTGTTGTACCCAAAAGAGTTTGTACATGGTGTCCTACTTCATGAGCAAGAACATAAGCCACTGTAAATTCGGTAACCTTTGCTCCAAATCTCTGTTGAAGTTCATTGAAGAAACTCATGTCCATATATACTTTCTGATCAGCCGGGCAATAGAAAGGTCCCATTGCAGATTCTGCCACACCACATGCAGATCTTGTCGTATTTTCAAAAAGGACTACTTCTGGTGCAGAATAGGTCATCCCATTTTCTTTAAAGATCTGATCCCAGGTTAAAATATTCCATTTGGCCATCATATCGACCATTTCACCGATCTGCTTTTCATTGGCCGTAAGTTCTCTTTTTTCTCCGGAATTTCCTGAAGACTGTACGCTGCCGGAATTCAATATACCGGAAGGGTCTCCTCCTAAAAAGAACACAATTGCTGCTATAATTAAAGTTCCGAGTCCGCCGCCTACGATCATACCACCTCCTCCGCCTCCGGAACCACGGCGGTCATCAACGTTTCCGCCTCTGTCGTCTGTCCATTTCATACTAATAATTTTATGGGTAAATTTAATTAATTTAAGTTAAAACTATATCAATCAATATTTTAAAAATATATCAAGTTTTTATCTGTTCAGCTGTTTTGTTTTTAGCCAATAGGAGGTAGACTGATAGGCTGAAATCGTTTCATCTATCAGTTTCTGATCGGTATTCTTCAATAGTTTTTCGTTATAATACAGCTTAAATTCCGGTGCAAGATCACTTTTTTCCAGTTCTAAAGAATATTGTTTTGCCTTTTTCACCGGAGAAATTACCGTTAGATGTCCGTCTTTTATAAAGCCCAGATCCTGATAGGTGGCAACATACGCTTTAGGCTGGAATTCTTTTTTGAAAACATCCTGACCCAGAAACTTAGACTGGTAACTGAAATTCAGAAGTCCTAAAACAGTAGGCATTATATCGATCTGAGACATCAGTGAATTAAACTTTTGAGGCTCGATAAATCCTTCCGAGAAGATCATTGCAGGAATTCTGTATTTATCCATTGGAAGTTCTGTTTTCCCTGCACTGGAAGCACAATGGTCAGCAATGATAACAAAGACTGTATTTTTGTACCAATCCTGTTTTTTTGCCATATCAAAGAACAGTTTAAGGAAATAATCTGTCTTTTTT